>OJBM01000034.1_pt1 | contig 83865 bp, 83 predicted proteins | sample 1591061 | NCBI WGS metagenome assembly OJBM01 (sample SAMN05416872, study PRJEB24817) | seawater metagenome | isolation source: Sea water | place: Canada:Atlantic | collected 2013-11
TCTATGGTGTCGGGGAAAGTAGCGCTAAATAACAGGGTTTGGCGCTCTTTAGGAATATCCACAATGATGTTATCAAGGGATTCTTGAAAGCCCATTTCTAACATGCGATCCGCTTCATCCAACACTAGGGTATTAACACGGTCTAGCTCTAGAGTGCCTTTGCGAACATGCTCTTCCACACGCCCTGGTGTGCCCACAATAATATGCGCACCATGCTCTAAAGAGCCTATTTGAGGGCCAAATGGCATGCCACCACAAAGGGTTAATACCTTGATGTTGTGAATGGTGCGCGCCAGCTTACGAATCTCTTTGGCCACCTGATCGGCCAGCTCTCTGGTTGGGCACAATACAATTGACTGCACGTAATAACGCTTTACATCCAAGGCTTGAAGCAGGCCTAAGGCAAAGGCAGCGGTTTTCCCTGAGCCTGTTTTACCTTGGGCAATTACATCCTTGCCAGCCAATATATTCGGTAAACTTTGCCCTTGAATAGGGGTCATGGCGTCATAACCTAAGGATTTAAGGTTATCCAGTAGCGGCTGGTGTAATTTTAAAGAAGAGAAATCAGTTTGGCTCAAAGGAGTGCCCTGCATGAAAAGATTTGGATGGTGGCCATATTAACAGATCCAAGGGGTTAATCGGTACGTTTCATTACGTAACCCCAGCTATTTCAAGTGGCGTCGCAATTTCCTTTCAAGGGCTTTTACATCCACAGGTTTTGACAGGTAGTCGTCCATCCCTGCCTCTAAGCATTTCTCCATATCCCCCGCCATGACATTGGCTGTCATGGCGATAATAGGAATAGGGGTATCTTTTCCTGTGGCGACAATCGCTTTGTTACGAATGAACTGAGTAGCTTCATAGCCATCCATAATGGGCATGTGGCAGTCCATTAATATTAAATCAAAACTACTGTCCTCAAGCGCCTTCAAGGCTTCTTGACCATTATGAGCAATGCTCACCTGCTGAGATAAATTACTCAGCATTTCCATGGCGACTTCTTGATTGATCAAATTATCTTCCACCAATAAAATTCTTCCACTGGGTAAGGCTTCTATTAGCTTCTTGTCGATGTTGTTTTCAAGGCGCTCCTGAAATAACACTTTCTGAAAACGCACTTCAAAACTAAAGCAGCTGCCTTTGTCTGGCGTGCTGTCTACCCAAACGCCACCGCCCATGAGTTCACATAAATCCTTCACTATGGCCAACCCAAGGCCCGTCCCCCCGAATCGACGAGTGGTGGTGCTATCTGCCTGAGTAAAGACCTTAAACAAACTGGTTAAATACTCAGGTTCAATGCCTATTCCGCTGTCTTGGATATCCACACTCAAGATGCAAAAGCTATTATCCTGCTGGTCATCATTGAGATGACAAGCGACTTTTATCGTGCCCTCGGGTGTAAACTTAATGGCATTACTCAGCAAATTATTCATAATTTGCCCAAGCCTTAAGCTATCGCCTAGTACTCGAAAAGCATCTAAATTTTGTAAGTTAACATCCAGCTTCAACCCTTTTTGATCAATCAATATTTGGTTAACATCTAGAATACTGCTCACTTCATCTTGTAAACAAATGGCATTTTTTTCTAGTTTTAAGTTTCCTGATTCAATCTTGCTGTAATCTAATATGTCGTTAATGAGCAGCATTAAAGTATTGGCACTGTCTTTGGCCAGTTTTACTTTATTTAAGTTTTCGTTATCTAATTTTGCTGACTTAAGCAACGTCAACATACCAATTACACCATTTAGCGGGGTTCTTATTTCATGGCTCATGGTCGCTAGAAAATTCGTTTTGACATTTAGTGCCTCTTGTACTTTTTGTTTTTCCATTTCAATTTGATGAGTTTTTATTCGGACTCTTTCAACTAAATTGTTATTTAAGTCAAGAATTTCGTATTTCGATTTTTCAAGCTCAGCCACCATGCCTGAAAAACTCAGTTGTAAATCTCGTAGTTCATTATTTTTTGGGGTGGCCTGTATTTTTTCTACTTCCCCTAATTTTTGAAAGTTTATTTCCTTAACGGTTTTGGATAATTGACTTAAAGGGTATAAAATTATTTTATTGCTAAACCAATAAAAAATAATCCACAATGCCACCCCCTTTATAATGGAATTAATAGCCAAGAAAACAAAACCGGTTTTAACACGATCTAATACTGCGGCTGAAGAGCTATACAAGGTTACTTTTGCCAGCTCATGCCCCACACCAGCGTATTCATATATAACAGGGAATTCATGATAGAAAAGCTCTTCTTGATTGCCCAAGACGGTCACCTGATTACTTTGGTATAATAAAGTTTCCAAATTGCTATTCATGACTCTGCCCTGAGCCATAAAAATCTTTTCTTCATTCACTTTATTAACTTTCACCCCTTTAATAACCGGCACCAAGTTCATGGCGTTCATAACATCTTTAATACGTTCTCTGTCTAGATGCCACATGCTTTTCCCCAGCACAGGGCCAAATATGGTTTCATAGCTTTTTAATTCTTGTGAGATATTAACTTGGGTTTGCCGATATTCTTCAAAGACATGTATTGCTGTCACGGTAATCGCCACTAAACAATAACAAAAGAAAACAACACGCATAAGCTGCGTTGCAATAGACTCTTTAATCATGACGACAAGATGAGTTTAGCCAGGCCTGCCACACTTGCGGATATTCATCCATCCAGCGTTTAGCCGCTTGCGGGTAGCTTAAATTATCCACATCAACTAAAGCTGCCGCATAGGCAATATGTTCATTACTGAGGCTAATTTTCTTAAATGCCCCATAAGCACATGGCCATTGATTTTTAAACCCAGGCCAAGCAGCTTTTTTTAACCAGCCCCCTTTGGGATTTCCACAATCAAATAGGAAGCTTTTATTCACCCCCCATTGGGGGTTCGTTTCACAATCAGGGTGATAGTCAGGAAACTCAACAAACTTACCCTTAAAGCGAGATTCCACCCAGTTTGGACTCCAGTTAAACAACATAATGGGCTTGTTATTTAATACCGCTTTTTTAAGAGCCACCCATAAGTCATCGCCCTTCTCCACAGGGCTGACATCAAAGCCCAAGCCTAATGCCCTTATCTTGGCTTCGTCTGGCTTTTCCCAAGGGCCAGCTATGTACACCCCTTTAGTGGAGACACTTTTTTCATCACTAAATAAATGAGCACAGCCCTTTAAAGCACGCCAATCTGGTAGGCCTGGGCATAGTTTTTCAACATAATCTGGATACCACCAATCTTCTCTTGTGGTGGCTTGGTGTGAGCCCATGTCTTCAATGCTTTTGGCTGCCACTAGACGATCAAAAGCTTTGGCCATCGTGCCTTCCCAGACTTCCACCTGAACATGAACGACCCCGTGGCTTAATGCCCCCCATTGCTCACTCACCGAACTTTGCTGGTATTCAACCTCATAGCCCATTTTTTCAAAAATACGGCCTGTTACATGGCTTAAAACCAGCTGACTGGTCCAATTATTTAATAATATTTTAATAGCTGGAGCTTGATCGGCCTGTACCAGCATTGGTAATAAGAAAAGCCAAATTAGAAACCTTTTCACCACATTATTTCCGCATTAAGTGCTTATTAACTAATTGTAGGCGAGGATAGCAAGAAGGGGTAACGCAGGGGCGACGGCTCTAGGTCCTTTGTAGGGCAGACTGTTTTAGTTTGATGGCTTCAGAGCGATTGGCTACTCCAAGTTTCCCGTAGATATTTTTCAAATGCCATTTAGTGGTGCTAATGGCTGTTCTAGTGTGCTGGCTAATTTCGGCATTACTTAACCCTGAGGCTAATAATAAGTAAACTTCTTGCTCTTTACCCGTCAGCGCGATGCTTTGAAAGCTTATGGGCTTTTTGGTGGGTTTATCTTCGCTTAGTAAATCACTAAACACTTGATAGAATAATTCAGGAACGATGATGCTATTATTGTTACTGGCCAGTTTAAAGACTTTTTCCAGGCCCGGTGTTTCGTCAAAAACACTTCTTGAAAATCCCATGTAGCCATAAGACTCAAGCAGAGCGCCTAACCGTTGAGTGGCAATGCACTCGTTTTTTTGATGCACATCTAACATAAGAAGATTCGTTTTAGCCACTAATGATCGGCTAATGGCACCACACGCATCCAATTTTTCAGCTAATTCCTTCAATAATTTTTCAGCTTTTAAATACTCTCCCTTAAAAATATACCAATAGCTTAGTGTTAACACTTGACGTTCAACCACCTCATTATATTGATCGGGTAATAGCCGCAAATTATTGGCGTTTTTTTCAAGATTGTATTCCACTACTAAACTACCAGCACGATTAATATCGCCACTAAGCCAGGCTTGGCGCATTGACTCTTGAACGCATTGGCTTGCAAATCGTTGATAGTAACCAAATACCAGCAGCCGCTTAAATTGAACCAACACTCGTGTGGCTTTTTTGTTATCTCCTTCAATAAACAATAATCTAGATAAATTTAAATAAATGGTGGCAATAACTTCGGTTACACAAGAATGATTAATAAGAGGTAATAATTTTTCACACAGCGTTTTCGCCTGACTTAATTGATTTTGTTCATAATAAACAATCACCATGGCTGTTTTCAAATTCACCCAAGCAAGACTGCCTTTAATAAAACGGTGATTAAGGTTTAATTGCGAAATATACGTAACCGCCTCAACCCCACGCCCAATATGGCGCTCGCATAACGCAATAATTAAATCCACATAGCTTTCAGCCAAAACATAATCTAAATTAGAGAGTCGAGTTTTTATCTTTGTTGCTGTAATAAGTGCAGCATTAATATTTCCTTTTTGTAATTCAAAGTAAGCTAAAAACACCCCTGCAAACATCCTTAGACCATTACCATTATCAAAGGCCATTAATTCCTGCACCGACAAACTGGCTAACGCTTGCGTTTCTTGCTGAAACAACCCTAAACACAACTTTAAAAATTCAACATCTTTAGCTGCTTCAGCACCTTCAATTAATTGTATTTTTTGAGGGATTAATTCCAAATAATATTTAGCCTGATTAAAGCGTCTGTAAAAAATAAGAGCATGTATATAGGTAAGTAGTAACTTTAAATTATTATTAAATTCATCCATTGTGTAATTATCTAATTGCACAATTATTTTTGAGAAATCCCCTTGTTTAAGCCAATATTCGCAAGCTGTGTATACACCTTTGTGAATCCCATCCTTTTGTGCACTTTTATAATGATACAAAGCGGCTTCAAAATTTTTATTTTTTGAAAAGATATCACCCGCTAAATCATGCATTTCAATCACTTTAGCTTCAGAGTAAGATTGCTTGATTCTTAGCCTTAAAAAGTCTTTTAATAAAGAGTGATACCGATACCAGCCTTCGTTATCGTCAACACTCGATACAAACATGCCTTGCCGAATTAGCGTATTGATCATTGATTGAGAATGACTCCCCCCTAAAAACTGATCACAAACTGACGCATTAAAGCTTTCAAATATTGCCGTTTTAATTAAAAAATGTTGCATATGATCGGGCAATTTTCGATACACTTCAGCCTTGAGGTACTCCACTAAATCTGGCTGCTTACCATTAAAGGATGTGATGCCGTTGGGGCCCTGCTGGTAAAAATCCATTAGGGCAATCTTAATACCTGCCACCCACCCTTCTGTCGATAGCATAATACTGTGTAAATATTCTTCTTCTATATAGTCACCCCCTAACTTTTTACTTAATTCATTCACTTGTAAGGCTGTAAATTTTAAATCGTTAATATCAACCTGCAGAAGCTTATCTTCAATTTTTAGACGACTTAAATTTAACGAAGGGTAATGCCTTGTGGATAAAATGATATGAATATTTTCAGGAAGCGTTTCAATTAAAGCATTTAATAAATTTGAAGAATAACTCGACTCTATGTTTTGGTAGTCATCTAACACCAAGTACAGTTCACGATCGATAGATTTTAAAACTTGCGTGACTTTCTTAGCTATCTGAGGGGCTGATATTGCACCATCAGAACTAAATAAGTTAATCACCGGGGCATCAAACACCTGAACCGTCTTTCTAATGCTATCCAAAATGAGTTTTAACACATGAAAAATATCACTGTATGGCTCACTTGAATCTAAGTGTGCCACATTTAAGCAACCATTATTTTCTTCCCACTGCTTCAATAAAGTGCTTTTACCCGATCCAGCAGGGGCCACCATTACCGTTAATGGAAAATTCTTTGCATGGGCCATTAACGAAACTAAATTATCTCTATCTATGAGATGGGACACATGTACTCCACAATACTTTTTTATTATTTTTATTTCGTCTGTTAAACACTAAGTAGCTTCAATATTTTTTACAAGGATAAACCCGCCAGCCATTTAATAGTGTCGACTCGCACCAAATTTTTTTCACCCCCTCCCTTGGAGGGGGTCTTTGCTATTAATAATTAATTATCATTAAAAGGCGATAAGTAGAAATACCATCCAAATATAATAATAAGGAATGATAATGAGTGGATCTATATGGGTTACCTGGCCCGCATTAACCAAACTTGGCACCTTAGGGGTCATAGCAGGCGTCATTGTAATTGGCCTAGAGCGTGAGAAATTATTTGATGAGAATTTAATTGATGTTGAAAATTATGAAAAACATAATGCCACTATAATTTGTGACGAGAGAAGTCTAACCGCACGCACAGAAGATGGCACCTGTAACACACTTGAAAATCCGGCTGAAGGCTCGGCATTAAAACGCTTTGGTCGAAACGTGCAACTGGACTCTGTGCAAGCAGAGTTAGACGCACAAACTCTATTAGAGCCGAACCCAAGAGATGTTAGTAATTCTCTTATGGGCCGAGATGAATTCAAACCTGCCACCAGCGTTAATTTTATTGCCGCCGCTTGGATTCAGTTTATGGTCCATGACTGGGTAAGCCATGGCCCTAACAGTGATGAAGACCCCATGGAATTCCCTTTACCCCCAGGGGATGAATTAGGCACAGGCATGATGTCAGTGCAAAGAACCCAGCCAGATAGCAGCCGAAGTGAAGACGAAGTGCATTTACCCGCCACTTATCAAAACATCAATACCCACTGGTGGGATGGCTCGCAAATATACGGCAGTAACGCATCGACTAATGAAAAAGTTCGATCTTTTGAAGATGGCAAACTCGTTATCAATAGTGACAACACATTGCCTACCGAATTTTTTTCAGGTGTTCCAGTCACAGGGTTTAACGATAACTGGTGGCTCGGTTTAAGCATGATGCACCAATTATTCACCATGGAACACAACGCCATTGCCGATAAAATAAAATTGGAAAACCCACAACAAACTGACCAGTGGATTTATGACAAAGCCCGTTTAATTAATGCCGCGCTCATGGCAAAAATCCATACGGTTGAATGGACACCGGCCATTATTGCTAACCCAGTTACAGAACGAGCCATGTACGCAAACTGGTGGGGGCTATTAGGTGAGCGTGAAGGACGTGATAAATTTCAGGCTGAATATGAAGCCCTAGCGGAAGATTTAGCCAAAACAGACTCCTTTGTAAAACATCTTTTAGGGTTAGATCCCAATTTCAGTGGTGCCCTAGATGATGCATCATTTATAGAACACGGCATTGGCGGTTTAGTGGGTTCTCGTCAATCAGATAACGCTGGCACCCCTTACACCTTAACGGAGGAGTTCGTAGAAGTTTATCGTATGCACCCGTTACTGCGTGATCAGGTGGATATCTACGACATTGGTTCTAACATTGTGAGTAATTCAATTAATATTGAAGATACCCGCAACGGCGATGCTGAGGACGTCCTAGATCAAGAGGGCGCTGAACGTTTATGGTATTCATTTGGTATTACTCACCCAGGTTCATTAACTCTTAAGAATTATCCGCAATTTTTACGCAATCTCTCTATTCCATTGGTGGGAGACATCGATCTAGCCACCATAGATATTTTACGAGATCGCGAACGGGGCATTCCGAGATACAATGAGTTCCGCCGTCAAATTCGCTTAAACCCCATTACAAAGTTTGAAGATTTAACGCAAGACCCTGTGTTATTGGCTGAATTAAAACGTCTTTACGATAACGACATTGAAAAAATTGATGCGTTAGTGGGGCAATTGGCAGAAACCGTGCGTCCAGAAGGATTTGCCTTTGGTGAAACGGCTTTTCAAGTATTCATACTGAACGCATCACGCCGTCTTATTACCGACCGCTTTTATACAAAAGATTACACCCCACAAGTGTATACCCAGGCAGGAATTGATTGGGTAGAAGAAAACACCATGGTAGACGTTTTGAACCGACACTTCCCTCAATTAAATACAAGCCTTGTGGGGGTGGATAATGCCTTTAAACCTTGGGGTCTTAATATCACCGATGACTATCAATCTTGGCAGGGCTGCAATAAGCAACAACACCTTTGGGTTAACGGTGCCCTAAGAACACAACACCTCTTAGATGAGTTGCCTAATTTAACTAAAGTAGATATTGGCGGGTTAATTAACAGCATTCTTTGGAGTAAAGTTAATCTAGATTCGGACGTAGCACCGGTGGGCTATGAAAAACCCATACATGCCAAAGGCGTAATGGCCAAAGTAGCATTTGAGGCACAAGCTGGGCATCCTTACACAGGATTATTTAAAGGATCTGACTGCGGGCTAATACGTTTGTCTTTGACAGGGGACCCCAGCGACCGAGGCTTTACTCCAGGGTTAGCTTGGAAGTCTTTTGTAGATGGTAGCGCTTCACAAAATATTTCAGCCCTATATACGTTATCTGGGCAGGGTGATAACTATAATTTCTTTAGTAACGAACTCTCTCAATACGTCTCTGTTGAGGCCAATGAAACATTAGGCACCACCGCGCTATTTTCTTTAGTGTCCACTAAGCCCACGCGTTTAATGACTGAGGGCATGGCCAATGTTACCCAAAATGGTCAAATGGAGCAGAGTCCTAAATCCCCTACTCAAATTTACTTTGTACCAAATGAAGCCCTGAGGAATCAGTTTTCTTCATCAGAGCATGACTTTAGACAAGACTTGCTAACACTTCCACAAGGCACTGTGCTTTACGATATTTACGCCACCGATAAGGATATAAAGTCGTCCATATTTCCTTATTACAATAAAAAGTACGCACAGCAACGCCGTGATAGCGCAATAAAATTGGGGAGTTTAACGTTAACGTCTGAGTTCAATGCTTCTAACTTTTCGGATAGCGGGGTATTTTTCCGGCACCAAAGATATGAGGACAGATAACACTATTTAGTTATTTTCCATTAATATTGGTTCTGAAATTGACCGCAGCTTGCTGCGGTTTTTTGTGAATGGAACTAAACCTAGTGTAAAAAGCTTCTTATTTATGTATAAGAATTTCATTAAAAGAAGCTAGATTTATCTATTAAAAATTAAAGATCATCCACCATGTCTTTGACTTTATCTTTCAACATGTCTTTTTTGTGGTTTAAAAATTCCTCTCCTTGATCAATCAAACCGGCATCGTCGGCACTTTCATGAGCATCAGAAATAACACCTGGATCTTCAAACGGATTTTCGTACAAGGCGTTACCCTTACCGATATTCACTCCAAACCATAAACCCACCACAAAACTAAAGACAATGGATGCAAAAATTACTTTCATGAAACAGCCCTTCATAACAGAGGTTTTTATATTTATTCAAACATTAATTTAATCTACAAGCACCACAGGCACTTTATCTTTAAGGTAAATCTCATGCTCATTAATATGGCTGCGATAAGCCAAAATTTCCACACCTTTTTTTGCCGCCTCTCTTAATAGCTGTCCGTAAACTGGGTCTATGTGATCCGCTGGCCTCACTTCTTTAATGCCTGTGTGATTAACACAAAAGAAAATAACCCCTCTGTGGCCTTCCTCTACCATGCGCATTAATTCACGTAAGTGCTTGCTTGCTCGTTCACTGACGCTATCAGGAAAATAGCCAATACCCTCAGCGGCATCCCCATCTGGCGTGGGCACACCGTTAATGGTATTTTCCAAAAGAGTGGTATTTTTAACTTCTACATAAATGCTTTTTTCACCGCCACTTAATAATATATCAATGCGACTTTTCTCCCCCCCGTAGCGCACTTCTGTTTTTAATTGGTCGTAATCTTGAAGCTCGCTCACCACAGAATTTTCTATGGCTTCAGCCACCAGATAATTAGGACGAGAAGTATTAATGCACGCCACATGGCCTGATGGGGTTTGTACTAACTCAAGGCTATGGGGGTATTTGCGTTTTTCGTTTTGACTATCCCAATACCAAGCATCCCCTCCTTCCACGTAACAATTCTTCATGGAGCCCGTATTGGCATTATGCACGGTGAGCACTTCGTTATTGGCAAGGGTAAGATCCACCATGAATCGCTTATAGCGTGTAATCCAGGTGCCTTTTTGTAAGGGAAATTGAAACTTCATGAATTTTCCTAAACTGGGCTTTGAGATGATCACCCATATGAATACTTTGAGGCACTCATACTACTACAGCCCCATTAAAATAGTGGTACCAATAATAATGGCCAAGCTCCACATTTGGGGGTTAACACAAAACCCTATATACTTCGCAGGCTTTTAAAAACGAGAATAAAGATGAAAAAACACGCTAAATTAGCACCCAGTAAATCTACCCTTAAGGGTGATGAGCTAGAAATGGGCCGTGGTAAAGTTAACGACAATTTTTTGGCCGCTTTAGTAACGTCTTCGGCATACCAATTACAAGTGGTTAAAAATAAAAAAGGCAAGGGAGCTTACCTTCGTAAAAACAAACACTCTAAGAAAGGGCAAGAGTCCTATTTAATAGCGGCTTAATGAGTTTTTAAGCAACTATCAAATAGGGCTTTTGTTTTTGAATTATTTTAAGCCGAGTAATTATTAACTAAAAAACGCTTTATGCGAATCACCGCTTCTTTCAAACGAGTAACTGGGGCAGTGTAGGCAAAACGAACAAAGTGATGGCCATGGGTTGGGCTGAAATCAATGCCCGGGGTAATCGCCACTCCCTCTTGCTCCAGTAATTCTTTGCAAAATTTCATGCTGTCTTGGCTAAACTCACTAATATCTGTGTATATATAAAAAGCCCCTTGTGGATCCACCGGCACACTAAAGCCCAAGGCTTTCAATGCAGGCAATAAATACTCACGGCGCTCAGAAAACGCCTCTCGGCGAGCTTCCAGCTCATTTAGCGTTGTGTCATTAAATAACCCCAAAGCAGCGTACTGAGCAGGCGTAGAGGGGGCTAAAAAGAGGTTCTGGGCCAGTTTATCTAAGGGTTTTATGGCCCATTTAGGGGCCACTAGCCAACCCAAACGCCAGCCGGTCATGGTGAAGTATTTGGAAAAGCTGTTAATTACAAAAACATCCTCACCCAACCCCGCCGCCGTATGATTTTCCACCCCGCTGTAGGTTAAGCCTTGGTATATTTCATCCACTACCAAGATCCCTTCATGCTGACTAACGGATTCATGAAGTATCGCAATTTGATTTTGACTCATGACCCCACCGGTGGGGTTAGCAGGACTCGCCACCAAGGCTCCTACGGTATTTTCTTGCCAATGCTCATGCACTAGATTTGGGGTTAAATGAAAACCGTGCTCGACATGGGTGGGCACCATTTGCCCCAAAGCATTAATGTTCGCTAAAAAGTGCCTATTACAGGGGTAACCTGGGTCAGTTAACAATAGGCTTTCATCTGGATTTACTAACAAAGACGTTATTAGTTGCAAGGCACCAGACGCACCAGGGGTGATGATGATTTGCTCAGGGCTAACCTGTGTATCGAAGCGCTCTTGATAAAAATTGCCCAAGGCCGCTTTTAACTCAGGTAAGCCCGTGGCGGGCGTATAATGGGTTAGCCCTTGCTGTAAAGCGCTAATGCCTGCCTCTATAACCCCCTGCGGACTGCTAAAATCAGGCTCACCCACCTCTAAATGAATAATATCTCGCCCTGCTTTTTCCATGGCTTTAGCATGGCCTAGCAGGTCCATAACATGGAAAGGTTCAATATTTTCGAGCCGTTTGGCGAGTTTCATGGGCTTATCCATTAAATTTTTCACTTTTTTTGCTTATTTTCCCACAAAGATCAGTAAATTTTGATATTAATGTGGCACGGGCAAAAAGAATCTGATAGCTTTTCGCCCCCTATTGATCCAAGGCGTTATGATTGGATCGGTAAATGGAAACGAGAATGGCCATTGGCCTTAGCAAGGTGAGGCAGAATTATATGCCAGCAAAACAAGACAACGCATTCGCATTATCCGACTTTACTCCTTATAAGGAAGTAAAAGGCGAAGAATACATGGGCACCGAGATGAAGGTGCACTTTAAAAGTATTCTAAACAACTGGAAGTTGGAGCTAATGGAAGAAGCGGACCGTACTAAGGTCCACATGCAGACTGACGCCGAAAACTACGCGGATCCTAATGACCGTGCCAGTCAGGAAGAAGAATTTAGCCTTGAGCTACGTACTCGTGACCGCGAGCGTAAGCTTATTAAGAAAATTGAAAAAACCTTAGAGCTAATTGAAAACGATGACTACGGTTATTGTGAAGCTTGCGGCATCGAGATTGGTGTTCGTCGCTTAGAGGCTCGCCCAACTGCCGATCAGTGTATCGATTGTAAAACATTGGCAGAAATCAAAGAGAAGCAAGTAGGTAGCTAGTCTCCATTTACCTGCGTTCTCTTTCTCATTAAGCACCTTTCATATCAAGAGCCTTTGATATGAAAGGTGCTTAATCATTTCTGGCGACACTGGAATTTAGCTTAATGCCTCACTACATAGGCCGTTTTGCTCCGACCCCCACAGGTCCCTTGCACTTTGGCTCCTTAGTGGCCGCCCTGGCGAGTTATTTAGATGCAAAATCTCATAACGGCACTTGGTTGCTGCGCATTGAAGATTTAGACCCCCCCAGAGAAGATAAAGCCGCCAGCACACTTATCCCCAAGCAATTGCTTAAGCATGGCCTTAAGTGGGATGGTGATATTGAATTTCAAAGCCATCATGGCACCCGTTATGAGCGCTACCTTGCACAGTTAAAAGAGCAAGGTTTACTTTTCCCCTGTGGCTGCTCACGAAAAACCCTAGCCGCTCACCAAGGCTTGCACCACGGCAATTGCCACAGCGCTTTGGATAAGCCCCATGCCTGGCGCTTAGTGACTCCAGATGAAAAATGGCAATTTAACGATGCCGTATACGGTGACAACTCTCAGGAATTAGCTCAGGTGGGTGATCAGGTACTTAAGCGTAAAGACGGTTTATATGCTTATCAATTGGCTGTAGTGGTAGATGATTATGAGTCAGGCATTAATCATGTGGTACGTGGCCTAGACCTGTTGGATAACACCCCTAGACAGTTGTATTTAATGCAGTGCTTAGGGATTAAGGCGCCTCATTACCTTCATATTCCGCTCATTACCAATGAGTCGGGACAAAAACTCAGTAAACAAAATCAAGCACAAGCTCTAGACCTTCATTCTGTTGCAGACAATCTGTTGGCCGCCTTGCGATTTTTAAGGCAAACCACTCCTCCTATGAATATGCAGCAGGATACCGCCAGCATATTAAACTGGGCCACACAGCACTGGCAGGTCTCGAAGATCCCTGCCCTTAAAGATGGCTTAATACTCTAAAGCCAGTATGCATGGGGCTTGTAAGAATTTTCACTGCCCTTGACTAGCTTATACTTGCCCTATTCTGTTACCCACAGTAACATCCCAGCCCTGCTATTCTTGCCACGCATCTGGAATGCCATGTACATACACAGATTAATATTATTACTTGTCTTTGCGGCCTTCCTGTTTTCTCCCATTATTGTTGATTGGTGGCTAGCGCCCACAGGGTCTTGGTATCGACCTTTTGCTTTGTGGCTCATTTTAATTGGTGTGTCTATTTGGCTACAACACTGGCAGGAGGAGGATGAATCATGACGTTTAGCATTGCCTCTCTAGTCACCATAGTCATTACGTATTTGTTCACTTTGTTTTTTACCGCCTACGCGGCCGAAAAACACTGGTTACCGCAGAAATTAGTACGCCACCCAGCGGTATACGTATTCTCCCTTGGGGTTTACGCCAGCGCCTGGGCTTTTTACGGCAGTGTCGGTTTGGCCCATCAATACGGCTATGGCTACTTAACTTACTATTTGGGCATTAGTGGTGCCTTTGTACTGGCGCCTATTTTACTCAAACCTATATTGCACATCACCAGCACCTATCAGCTGACTTCCTTAGCAGACTTATTTGCCTTTCGTTTTCGCTCTCGAGCTGTGGGCACGGTCACCACGTTAATTATGTTGGTGGCGATTCTCCCCCTGATCACCCTACAAATTACCGCGGTTACTGACAGCTTTTCCTTACTCAACCAAGAGCTGGAAAGAATTGATATCGCCTTTGGCTACTGTGCCGTCATGACGATTTTTGCCATTTTATTTGGTGCTCGCCACGTGAGCCCAAGGGAAAAACATGAGTCCCTTGTATTTGCTATTGCCGTGGAATCCATCATTAAGCTAGTGGCCATTTCAATTTTGGGCATTGTGTCCATGTTCGTGGTGTTCGATGGCCCCACCGGCATGGACCTGTGGCTGCATGATAATCACTTTCGCTTAGCCAGCATGCAAAGCTCCATACAAGAAGGCCCTTGGAGAACCTTGTTATTGTTGTTTTTTGCCTCGGCCGTGGTGATGCCCCACATGTTTCACATGGCTTTCACTGAAAATTCAAATGCTAAAGCGTTAAATTTAGCCAGCTGGGGCATGCCGCTTTTCCTACTGGCCATGGCCATTATGATTCCCCCCATTTTATGGGCCGGCATTTACTTAAATTTAGATACCCCGCCAGAATATTTTGCCGTTGGATTGGGCCTTGAGCTGGAAAGCCCTTTGCTTACTTCCATTGCCTTTGTGGGTGGACTGGCAGCAGCCTCTGGTGTGGTAATTGTAACCACCTTGGCCATGGCAGCCATGACTCTGAACCACCTTGTATTACCTGTTGTACAACCTAATCCTAAACAGGATATGTACGCCTGGTTGTTATGGACAAGACGCTGGCTAATTGCGGCTATTTTTATGGCCAGCTATGTTTTCTATCGATTTTTAAGTCAGGACCGTGGCCTTGAAGAGCTTGGTATTATCGCTTTTGTGGCCACCATTCAATTTTTGCCCGGGGTGGCTGGAGTTTTATACTGGCCTACTGCTAATCGCCAAGGTTTCATCGCAGGGGTGTCCGTAGGGGTGGCTATTTGGGTATGGGCACTGCTGCTGCCCTTACTGGATTTTACAGTTCTAGATTTCTTAAAACCCTTCCTGCCCCCAACTAACCATGAGAATTGGTATTTAGGGGCCACCGGCTCAGTCATGCTTAACTTTGTGGTGTTTGCGGTTGTTTCTATTGTAAGTAAAACCCGACCGATTGAATCTAGCGCTGCTGAAGCTTGCAGCATAGATACCTTTGCCGCTCCACAGCGTCAGGAGTTGGTGGCAAAAAGCGCCCTGGAATTTCAATCTAGTCTTGTTGAGGCGCTTGGCGAGCAAGCCGCTAAACGGGAAATTAAACAGGCCCTTAATGATTTAAACCTTTCCATTAATGAAGAGCGCCCATATCAGCTGCGTTTATTAAGAGGCAAGATTGAAGTCAATTTATCTGGCTTAATGGGGCCCTCAGTGGCACATCAGCTTGTCACACAGTGGTTGCCGTTCAAACACACCAGTGAACTTCAATCTAGCCACGACATTCATTTCATTGAAAAAGGCCTAGAGGTTTACCAATCCCGCTTAACCGGTCTTGCCGCTGAGCTTGATAGCTTAAGACGTTTTCATCGGCAGACGCTTGAGCGCCTTCCAATGGGCGCCTGTAGTTTGGGTACTGATGGTGAAATACTCATGTGGAACAGCGCTCTTACCGAGCAAACTCAAATTCAAGCTGAAGATGTGGTGGGCAATAAGGTCAACAACCTTAAAGAGCCCATGCGCAGTTTATTAATGGACTTCATTAACGACGGCAATAGCCACCTGCATAAAAAAACCATTGAGGTGAATGGTCGCCCCCGTTGGATCAACTTACACAAGGGTGCACTGGAAAACCCTAATAGCCAAGAATACGGCGGCGTGGTGATTTTGTTAGAAGACCAAACCGATACACAGCTGTTAGAAGATGAGCTTGTCCACAGTGAACGTCTGGCATCCATCGGAAGGTTGGCAGCCGGTGTTGCCCACGAAATAGGCAATCCCATCACCGGCATCGCCTGCTTGGCGCAAGACATAAAATATGAAACTGATAATCCAGAATTGCTGGATATCGGAGAGCAAATTCTTGAGCAAACCCAAAGGGTAAGCCGTATTGTGCAATCACTCATGAACTTCTCCCACAGCGGCAATCATTTGCAGCACCAAGAGCAGGGGCCTGTGAGCCTTAGGCAATGTGCCCAAGATGCCATGGACTTACTGATGTTGTCGGGCAAGCATGATTATGAATTTGTGAATTTGTGCCCTGAAGAATGCATCGTACTGGGGGATGATCAACGCTTGCAGCAAGTCTTTGTGAATCTATTAAGCAATGCAAGAGACGCTAGCCCAGAACACACCACCATCACCGTAGACGCATCTATGAATGAACATACCGTCACCCTAAAAGTAACGGATGAAGGCTCAGGTATCAGCCCCGATCAAGTAGAGCAAATATTTGAACCTTTCTTCACCACTAAAGAAGTGGGCAAAGGCACTGGCTTAGGGTTGTCCTTAGTGTATAGCATTATTGAAGATCACTACGGCCACATCAGCATTCAAAGCCCCGCCAATGAAGCATTGCAAAACGGTACCTGTGTGGTCATAAGCCTGCCCAGATATCAATACGAACACAGCACTGAAAACGAGAAATCTAATGACTAAGATATTAATTGTTGAAGATGAAAAAGTTATTCGCAGTGCCTTGCGACGTTTATTAACCCGCAACGAATACGATGTTGAAGAGGCGGCCAGCCTTACAGAGGCCAAAGAATTTGATCTGACTCAATTTGATATGGTGATCAGTGATCTGCGATTACCTGGCGGCAATGGCACCGAACTAATTGAATTAGCCGCTCCCATTCCAGTATTGATCATGACCAGTTTTGCTAGCCTTCGAAGCGCGGTAGACGCCATGAAGCTTGGAGCAGTGGATTACATTGCCAAGCCCTTTGATCACGATGAAATGCTCATTGCCGTGCAACGCATTCTAAAAGGCCGCAATTTAGAGCGACAAAACAAAGTATTAAAGCAAGAGATTGCTAAAGACTACCCCACCACCGGCATCATTGGCAGCTGTGAGCCCATGCTGAAACTCTTCAAAATGATTGGCAAGGTGAGCCCAACCGATGCCACTGTATTAATATTGGGAGAATCAGGTACGGGTAAAGAATTGGTAGCACGCTCTATTCATGAACAGAGCCATCGCAAAGATGCCCCCATGATCAGCGTTAACTGCGCCGCCATACCAGAGAACCTGATTGAGTCAGAATTATTTGGCCACGAAAAAGGCTCATTCACCGGCGCCACCAGTGCTCGCATTGGTTTAGTAGAGGCTGCTGATGGCGGCACTTTATTTTTAGATGAAATAGGCGAATTGCCCCTTGAAGCACAAGCTCGGTTATTACGAGTATTACAAGAAAGCGAAATTCGACGGGTAGGCTCAGTACAAAGTAAAAAAGTCAATGTGCGCCTAGTGGCGGCCACACACCGTCATTTGAAGGAATTATCGCAAAAAGGCGAGTTTCGAGAAGATTTGTATTACCGCCTAAACGTTGTAGAGCTCAAGTTACCCGCTTTGAGGGACCGGGGTGACGACGTATTAGAATTGGCTCAAAAGCTATTAGAGCGTATGTGCAATAAGCTAAACCGACCCCTTTTAAAGTTTTCTGATGAATGCACAAAGGCCATAAGCACCTATCAATGGCCAGGGAATGTTCGTGAGCTAGAAAACGCCATAGAGCGCTCCATTATTCTCAACGACGGTGAGGATATTTGCGCTGAGTCTATGGCCATTGATGTACAAGCCGATGGCAAGATCGCACCCTCCATGATGGCGTCCTTACAGCAAAGTGAACAAGTGGCGGAAGTGAAGCCTTCTGAGTTATCCCTAGATGACTATTTCCAACATTTTGTACTTGAAAATGAGGATAAAATGACGGAAACCGAGTTGGCTCTTAAATTGGGGATAAGTCGAAAGAGTTTATGGGAAAGACGCCAACGATTGGGCTTCCCTCGTAAAAAAGCCACAAAATAGCCACTTACTGATGCAAGCTATCTACCTAGAGCAGCGCTCACTGCTCTGGGGGCCATATAATGGGGCACTTACTCATTATTGAACTAATCTTACTTCCTCGCCTCACTGTGTTACCTGCCACCCCACGATTCATCGTCAATGCGTCAATATAAGTAACACCCGCCACTGCGGAAATCTAATCAAAGTCCTCAACAAATCATAAACCATTGATTTAACTGGATTTTTTATTGTTGGCACAAGCAATGCAATAGACATAACAAGTCAGATAAATAGACACCAATAAAAATAAAAAGTTTGTTTATCCGATATTTGAGCAACTCTAATAAAAATAAAAACCGTTGCTCAAATATCTTGCCATCAATAAAAATAATAACTGGCATCTGGAACTGATTGCTTTAAGTATCACTAAGTACCTAAAGCAATTGGTTTGATTTATTTCTCTGTAACTCCCCTTTTTCAATTTCTAACCAACCAAAGCCAGTTTCATGGCATTAAAAACATACCTATGGCCAATAGAATCATAAATCGCCATTTTTCAATCACTAAGAAATAGAGGTTTTGAGAGGAAGTAACTTGTCGGTAGCTGAGTTTTTAAAAAGCACTAAGCCAATGTTCGCCAAATTTGTTACCCATGTTACTGAATTGCCCACACAGGGGTTACAAAAGGTGGGAGCGAGTAACAAAGCTCTGACAATACCGACCAACAAAAGTTCTACATATCTATAAGTTATTGATTTTAAAGGGTTTTTAAAAGTTGGCACAGCAAATGCTTTATATAAAATAACTAAGCGAGACTGACACAAACAAAAATAAAAAAGTCGGTTACGCACACAGCAGAAGAAATACACAAATAAAAATAAAAAAGTGTTCTTCTGAGGTGAGCCAAAATAATTAAAATAACAGGCTAAGCAGAATTCGTGTTTTGAGTGTGTAGTGACCCATTATTAAAATAACAATTAGGGCACACCAGACACTCAAAACACAATTCGACCACAACAATAATAATAAAAGTACTCGAATCCGATCCAGGGTAGCGCCCAAATAATAATAAAAAAGCTACCCTAGACATTTTCTTTCTAAAGTCTCATTAATGACAACAGCTCAGATCCTTCACCTTGTATTTGACCATTACTACTGTAAACTCCTCAGGCTCTTAACCCCTAAGAAATTCAATGCTGTAAGGTCCTATTTAACCATGGTTAATCCACTCAGCTACCGAATTGACCATACTGTTATACCAAGCCTAATTACCAGCCAACTCAGCCCTCGAATTTAACCATGTTTAAACGCCTAATCTCAAAACTCAAAAAAAACAGCCCTAACGCGCTAAATGAAGCTCAAGTTATCGAGCGCGATGATCATACTGTTAGCCGCAGCCAAATTAGTGAAAATGCCCTTAAGGTTTTGTACCGTTTAAATGGCGCTGGTTTTGATAGCTATCTAGTAGGTGGTGGCGTACGGGATTTACTACTGGGCGAGTCCCCCAAAGATTTTGATGTGGTCACAGACGCAACACCTGAACAAGTTCACCGATTATTTCGCAATTCACGTTTAATTGGCCGCCGCTTTAAACTGGTGCACGTGGTATACGGGCGCGACATGATTGAAGTGGCCACCTTAAGGGGCCACCACGAAAACGCCAAAGGCAAACAACAGGCCAAGCAAAGTGAATCGGGCATGTTGTTACGTGACAACGTCTACGGCACCATAGACGAAGATGCCATCCGCCGCGACTTCACCATTAATGCCTTGTATTACGATATTAGTGATTACTCTATTCACAGCTATGCCCAAGGCATAGATGACCTAAACAAGCGCCGCCTAGTATTAATTGGCGACCCAGCCACACGCTACCGAGAAGACCCTGTGCGAATGTTGCGTGCGGTGCGTTTTGCGGCAAAATTAGACTTCACCATTGAGAAAAAAACAGCCCTGCCCATTAAAGAACTGGCGCCTTTATTACGTGATATTCCAGCCGCTCGATTATTTGAAGAAGTGCTTAAAATGTTCATGGCTGGCCACGCCCATGCCACATTTGAGCTACTGGAAAAATACAACTTATTTGCTCAGCTTTTCCCACATACACAACAGTGCATTAATGAGCAAGAAAGCTACCGCAACATGGTGGTTCATGCCTTACAGAATAGCGATGCCCGTATTGCACAAGGCAAAAGCCTAACACCTGCATTTATTTATTCGGTATTCCTATGGCCTTGCTTACTGGAGACCGCTAAGACCTTACAGAATCAAGGGGTTCCTGCTGTTCCAGCCCTTCACCAAGCAGCAGCCGATGTCATTAGCAATCAGCAAACTCACACTACAATCCCTAAACGCTTCATGATCCCCATGCGTGAAATTTGGGATTTACAGCGCCGCCTTGAAAGACGCCTACCAAAACAATTAGAAAGCACCATTGGCCACGCGCGTTTCCGTGCTGCCTATGACTTCTTGTTATTACGCGAGCAAAACGGTGAGCAGCTCGATAATGCAGGTGACTGGTGGACCGATTACCAAGTTCAAAACCCAGATGCCTTGTTTCAAGGCCGTGAGTCTACTCGTTTTAATTCTCGCAACCGCAATAGAAATCGTAGTCGTAATGGCAGCGGCCCTCAACGTGATGACGATGGCCCTCACCGTATTTCAAGCCCGCGCTCAAGAAAGCCTAAAAGAGATTAATCTACGTGGCTCCCTTGATCGACGTTTACATTGGTATGGGCAGTAATCTCCATGAGCCTCTTTTGCAAATTAAGGAGGCCATTGACGAATTAAATGCCCACCCTCATTTCCACAATGTGAAAATAAGTAAGATTTATCAAAGTAAACCGATAGGCCCACAAGACCAGCCTGATTACATCAATGCAGCGGCCTATTTCCAGACCTTTTTAGGTGCACATCATGTGCTTGATGAGTTACAAGCCTTGGAACAACAGCACGGCCGATTACGTAAGCGCCATTGGGGTGAACGTACTTTAGACCTAGATTTACTATTATATGGCAACGCTCAGATACAAACCCCAAGACTGACCGTGCCCCACCCATTTATGCTTGAGCGCAGCTTTGTACTGTTTCCACTTAATGATTTGGCTAACGATATACACATACCTCCACAGCATTCTTTAAAAACCCAAATAGCCAATATGTCATTTGACCTTTCACCACTGGATGAAGAAAAAAACCCTCGCTAATTTCACTTAAACCCCGCACTCAAAGGGGTCCTTAGCGGTAAATTTGCATTACACCTCAGTTTAATTGTCGAACACTTCACCTTTAATAGGCGCCTTTTAACCCTCAGGCTGTCAAAAATGGCAATTGACTTACCCTGTCCAGATCTGGACTATACGCCCCATATTCAAGACAAGTGAGTTCTGTATGAGCAAAACCACCATAAATACACTCCATCAATGTAAGCAAAATAAGCAGAAGTTCGCAGTGGTTACCGCTTACGATGCCACATTTTCACACCTGGCAAGCAGCGCAGGCATTGAGGTGTTATTGGTGGGCGACTCCCTTGGCATGGTTTTACAAGGTGAGGACAGCACCGTGCCTGTGACCATTGAGCACATGTGTTACCACACCCAAGCGGTGAAACAAGGTAATCAAGGGGCGCTTATTATGGCCGACTTGCCATTCATGGCTTATAGCACCCCAGAACAAGCCTTAGATAATGCCGCGCTACTTATGCAGTCTGGTGCGCAAATGGTGAAACTAGAAGGGGGCGCTTGGTTGGTAGAAACCGTTGCCATGCTAAGCGAACGGGGCATTCCTGTGTGCAGCCATTTAGGCCTTACCCCTCAATATGTACACAAATTTGGCGGCTATAAAGTACAAGGGCGAGACGACGCCACCGCCAAACAAATGATCGCTGACGCTAAAGCAATGGAAGCGGCAGGTGCTGATGTATTACTACTAGAATGTGTTCCCAGTGATTTGGCCAAAGAATTAACGCAAAGTGTGTCTATTCCGGTTATTGGCATAGGTGCTGGTAGCGATACCGATGGCCAAGTGCTCGTTTGTTACGACATGCTTGGTATGAACCCAGGCCACATTCCAAAATTTGTTAAAAATTACATGGTGGAAGGCCGTACGATTCAGCAAGCCTTTGAAGTCTATGGCGAAGAAGTAAAGTCAGGGGCATTCCCCGCTCCAGAACATGAGTTTAAAGCATGAAAGTTGTAGAGACAGTTCGCGAACTTCGCGAGCAAATTCGCTTAGCGCGCCAACAAGGTAAACGAATTGGCTTCGTACCTACCATGGGCAATCTTCATGAAGGACACATGAGCCTGATAGATGCGGCCTCTGAGCAATGTGATTTCGTGGTGGCCAGTATTTTTGTCAACCCGCTGCAGTTCAACAACCCAGACGACCTAAGCTTGTATCCACGTACCTTTGCAGCCGATCAGCAGCACCTACAGGATCGCGACTGCAACCTTTTGTTTTTTCCAAGCGTTGATGAGGTATATCCTGCTGGTCAAGACTTGCAGGCCATTGTCAGTGTTCCAGATGTGAGCGATGGCCTATGTGGTGCCAGCCGCCCTGGGCATTTCGACGGTGTTAGCACCGTGGTGACTAAATTGTTCAACATGGTACAACCAGACGCGGCCTTCTTTGGTGAAAAAGACTACCAACAGCTAGCAGTGATTAAAAAGATGGTCACTGACTTATGCATGCCCATTGAGATTGTACCTGTGGCTACAAAACGCGAAGAAGATGGCCTAGCCATGAGTTCACGCAACGGTTACCTAACAGCGCAGGAACGAGAAAACGCCGTGCTCATTAGCCAAGTATTACTTCAAGTCATTGAATCATTACGCAGCGGCAATAAAGATTTTGAACAGTTATGCCAACAGGCAAAGTCGCAACTGAGCGCCCAAGGCTATGAGCCTGACTATGTTCAAATATGCCAAGCACAGAGTTTAAAGCCTGCTAGTAAAGCAGACACATCACTTGTGGTGCTAGGCGCCGCTTTCTTAGGGAAAGCACGCTTGATTGATAATTTCACGGTAGACTTGCTGTCTTAAGTTACCGTTTTATGGGGTCCTCTGACATGGTAATTTACCCAGTCAGGAGATCAAAATTTAGCCATTTTTATTGTAAAGTGGCGTTGAATAGCTAGGTTGATTCAGGCATACTCGCTTCGCATCGCCAAGCCAATACGTGGCTCACCACTATTCATACTGAATGTCAATAGTGAGTTCATAGTAAGAAATACAGGTTAAAGGTTGTAACCATGCAATCCATAATGCTTAAAGCAAAGTTACACCAAGCTCGTGTAACGCACGCCGTATTAGAATACGAAGGTTCATGTGCTATTGATGGCAATCTGCTAGACATGGCAGGTATCCGTGAGCACGAACAGATTCAAATTTATAACATTGAGAACGGCCAACGTTTCACTACCTACGCCATTCGTGGTGAAGAAGGTAGCGGCATCATCTCTGTAAATGGCGCAGCTGCCCATCTTGCAGAAGTAGGCCAACGTGTGATTATTTGTGCTTATGCCAACTACTCTGAAGTTGAGCTAGCCAATTATAAGCCGCGTCTTCTTTATATAAATGCTGACAACTCCCTTAGTCATGCATCAAACGCTATTCCTGTTCAGCTGGCTTAATACGCTTTAGCTTGAACCTTTTAAGCCCGATTTTCATCGGGCTTTTTTATGCCCGCTCATAATGACTTTTTATGGCAATCTATCTAAGCCCTTCTTTATTGAAAACCCTAACCACCCCAACTTAAGCCCCTAATATTTACCCTCGTATTTCGTAACAATTAAAATACATAAAATAACCCGATGGCCTTGATGAAATAGCCAGCTTTGACTAAACCCTAATAATAGGTAAATGGAATTCCAGTTCACCGAAGGACTCGTATGGCTATTTTTTCAAAGCTCTCACTTAAATACAAAATATTATGTATTGCCCTAATTGGAGCTGTTGGGTTCATGAGCTACTTGGCTTTTAATTTTAAAACCGCCAGCAACAACGAAGCCAGGCTCAGTAAAATTCAAGATGTAAATTTTCCCATATTGGATAAAACCGGTAAGGTTTGGCTAGAACTCTTCGCCGCTCGCACCGCTATGCAAACCGCCATTTCAGAGGGGGAGTCTGACCTCATCATGGAGGCGAAAAGTCACCAAGATAAAATATTGCGGCACTTTAGCGATATTGAGATATCTGAAAAACAATATAAAGGAGCCATTAAACAACTGCGCACAGGTTTAAATCGTTACATCAACAGCGCAGAACAATTAACCCAAGGCATGATTGACGGTACCATAGAGTTTTCAAAAATGGCAGACATGGCTGCGGTCATGCACGGTCATTATAAAAAATTTAGTGATGACCTAAGCCAATTTAGGGAGCAAGCATTACAGGATTTTGCAGAACGCCTTAATCAAGCTAAAAAAGAAAGCCAGCAAGCACTAAATACCGGCGTGGTTTTAGGCGCTTCGATTATCATATTATTGCTCGTGATTGCTTGGTGGATATCCAACACCATCGTCAGCAATATAAATCGCATCATTCAAGAACTAGAAGGCATGGCCACAGGTAAAGGGGATTTAACCATTCGCCTAGAAACCTCCGCCCAAGATGAAATTGGCAGCCTTGTGGATAAGTTCAATGGATTTGTATTGCACCTGCAACTCATGATTAAAGTGCTCGCCAACCTATCCCACGGTGTGACTCAAGGTGCAACAGATGTGAAGGGAATTGCGCTACATACCCAAACAGGCATTGTAGACCAGCAAAATGAAATTCATCAGGTGGCAACCGCTGTAACAGAAATGGCGCAAACCTCACTTGAGGTTTCTAAAAATGCAGGGGAAGCTTCTAAAGCCACCGACCAAGCCGATACAGACTCACAATCTGGGCAAAAAGTAGTAGAAGATAATATCACCGCCATTACTGCTCTCGCTCAGGAAATAGAAACTGCGCGTAATGTGATACAAACTCTTTCTGATCAAGTTCAAAAAATTGCCGCTGCTTCACAAGATATTCGCAGCATTGCCGATCAAACTAACTTGCTGGCTTTGAATGCTGCCATTGAAGCGGCAAGGGCTGGCGAACAAGGGCGAGGCTTTGCTGTGGTAGCCGATGAAGTGCGCACGTTAGCAGGCAGAACTGGTCAAAGCACAAATGACATAGAAGATATTATTAAAAGCCTATTAAGTGGCGCACAGCAAGCTGTGGCGGTGATGGATCAATCCAAGGAGCGGGCTTATCAATCGGTGGAGCAATCTCAAACTACAGGTGAGTCATTACAAAACATATTAAAATCTATTCATACCATTAATCAAATGAACCTCTTAGTGGCCAGCTCGGCCGAGGAACAAAGTTCAGTGGCTGAAGAAGTGAGTAAAAATATTATTCGTATTAATGGGTTTTCAGATCAAACCGTTGAAGATGCACAATCCACTGCTTCCGCGACTAAAACATTATCTGAACAGGCTGAGCAATTAAAAGCCATCGTTAACGAATTCAAGGTATAATTCTGCATTTTTTGAAGGATTGATCTTTACGGTCAATCTCGCTTTGCAGGTATTTTATGTCTAATTCCAGCCCTTTCAATCCTGACCTAATCAATACAAGTCACACCCGTGGTGACAGTGTTCGTGCTATTCATTTTCACAATCAAAAGCTTCACTTGCTAGACCAGCGTTTATTACCTGCTCAGGAGATTTTTCTAACATTTACCACGCCGCAAGAAGTCGCCTGTGCCATTACCGATATGGTCGTACGTGGCGCACCCGCCATTGGCATAACCGCCGCTTACGGCATTGTGCTAGCTGCATACCAACAAATAGATAAAGACACACTCAACCTTAAAGATGCTTTTAAAACACTCGCCGCCTCTCGCCCTACTGCGGTCAATTTATTTTGGGCCCTAAATAAAATGCAATCTGAGCTTGAAAATTGCTTAGCATTATCCACAGCAGAACAAGTAGCTCATTTGGAGAAATGCGCTCACGATATTTACCAAGACGACATACTGGCTAACCAGTCAATGGGAAAATTAGGTGCTAGTTTAATTGAAGAAAACTCACAGCTATACACACACTGCAATACAGGTTCACTGGCCACGGGTGGCTACGGTACCGCATTAGGCGTTATTCGTAGTGCCTTCCAAGGCAATAAAGTCACCCAAGTGTATGCAGGGGAAACTCGCCCATGGTTACAAGGTGCTCGCTTAACCGCATGGGAATTAATGCGTGATGACATTCCTGTTAAGCTCTCAAGCGAAGGCGCAGCGGGGCAACTTCTGCGTCAAGGAAATATTAACTGGATTATTGTGGGCGCTGACCGCATTAGCGCCAATGGCGACGTGGCCAATAAAATAGGTACCTATAATTTAGCCGTATTGGCAAAGTATCATAATGTTAAATTTATGGTGGTGGCTCCCAGCACTACATTTGATTTAACGATTCAACATGGGCAAGACATCCCCATTGAAGAACGCCCTAGTGAAGAGGTGACCAAGATTCAGGGTATACAAATTGCGCCTGAGCATTGTGAAGCCATCAACCCATCTTTTGATGTGACACCTAATGAATTAATCGATGCGATTATTTGTGAAAAAGGAATCTTAAAAGCACCATTTGATATCAATATTCAAAAACTATTGGGGAAATAACATGCAATACCAACAAAGTGTGCTGCATCAAAAATCTCTATTATTATGCGCTATTGGTAAAGAATGTTATGAGCTTGGCTGGAGCCCAGCGACGAGCTCAAACTACAGTATTCGCTATGACAATAAACACTGCGCGATCACCAGCTCAGGGAAACACAAAGGGCGACTTCAACCAGAAGATATCTTATTGGTAGACTTTTCAGGTACGCCTATTACACAAGGTAAGCCCAGCGCCGAAACATTATTGCACACCCAACTCTATCAAGCTGATGATAAAATTGGGGCTGTACTTCATACTCACAGCCCAGCTTCAGTGATGCTAAGTCAATTCTTAACAAGCAATGAGCTTGTGTTACAAGGCTGGGAATTACTAAAGGCCTTACCAGGAATATTAAGTCATGAAGAGTCGGTAACTATCCCCATACTTAACAATAGCCAAGATATAAAGGCCCTTGCTAAGGAGGTAGATGAGAAAATGAAAACCGAGGACTTATGCGCCTATTTAATTAAAGGACATGGCATATATACTTGGGGAAAAAGTTTAGATGATTGCTTCCGCCATTTAGAGGCGCTTGAAGCATTAATGAGCTACGAACTCACAGCACTTAGCTTAAAATAAGGATACTTATAATGACCATAAAGCGTGGGCTATTTTTAATTATATTGCTGTCTTTAAGTTTAGAACTCTTCTCTCAAGAAATGACCAATGAGCAAATCCGCAATTCTAAACTTCCTACCATTCATGAAAATGAAGACGATGCCATTGCTTTAAAACATGCCATTGAACGTATGGATATTATAGAAGAAAAAGCCGGCGACTTACCTTTTGTTATCTTACCCCACCGGCCCAATTATATGATGCCGATATCATACCAAGAACGTCCAAACGATCAGCCATTTCAAGATGTAGTAGGAGAGGACTGGCCTGGGCTTGATAATGCTGAAGCGGTTTTTCAAGTGAGTTTAAAATACCAAATTGCAAAATTAGATAAAGACAATAAAAGTAGGTTATATGTTGCCTATACAAATAAGTCATATTGGCAAGTGTACAATAGTAATTTATCTCGACCCTTTCGTGAAACCAATCACGAACCAGAACTCATTGCACAGTTTCGTCCTAACTGGGGTTATATTAATGGCTTAAACATTGCGCTAAACCACCAAAGTAATGGCCAATATCAAGGATTATCACGCAGCTGGAATCGAATTATTGCAGGTTTTTTTCATGTTTCAGGTAGCACTGTATTTGGATTCCAACCTTGGTGGCGAATCCCCGAATCCAGCAATGATGACCCAAAAGACCCCAAAGACGATGACAACCCAGACATCCATAAGTACATAGGTTATAGCGATTTCATTTTTTACAAAAGACTGGGCAGACAATCTCTTTCCATTCGCTTTGGAAATAACTTTAACTTTGATAAAAACCGCGGTTGGGGAGAATTTGAATTTAACTTTCCATTAACACCAAGAGTGCGAGGGTTCGTTCAATACTATGAAGGTTATGGCAGCAGCTTAATTGAGTACGATCATTACCAAAGAAGACTCGGATTCGGATTTAAGATTTCTGACTACTTATAACATCATAATAAAATGAAAAGATCATGAGCAAAATAACTGTTTTCCAACAAGATAATGCAAGCTATATTTTACAAAGTAGCAATGAAAAAAGTGAAATCGCCAAGATATTAACTAATGTTGGCGTGCGTTATGAACAATGGAAAACGTCCAACAAACGTTCCACTACCGCTTCAGTAGAGACTATCATAGCCGCTTATAAAACTGACATAGACAAGCTAATGAGCAGCGAAGGCTATCAAAGTGTTGATGCAATTAGCCTAACACCAGACAATCCAAGCAAAGAAGCCTTGCGCAATAAATTCTTAGCCGAGCATACCCATGCAGAAGATGAAGTACGCTTTTTTGTTAAAGGCGAAGGACTCTTCACATTGCACATTGAAGATAAGATTTATGAAGTATTGTGTACTCAAGGTGATTTAATCAGTGTACCTAAAAATACTCGCCATTGGTTTGACATGGGGTCTAACCCTAATTTCACGGCCATTCGTTTATTTAACAACCCCGATGGTTGGGTCGCACAATACACAGGTAGTGATATCTCCAATCAATTTTCAAGGCTTGCGTAACTCATGGCAACTTTCAAAAACATTCAGGCCATTGTCACTGATATAGAGGGCACCACTTCCTCCATTAGCTTTGTAAAAGACGTGTTATTTCCTTATGCCAAAAACAATCTAGCGCAATACGTTTACGAAAATTCACATAAGAAAGAAGTAAAAGAGCAACTGGATCAGGTTGCTCTCAATTGTGATATTCCAAGTAGTGATACCGTACAAATTATTCAACAGCTATTAAATTGGATCGATTCCGATACCAAAGCCACACCATTAAAAACACTGCAAGGCATGATCTGGCAACAAGGCTACGAAAATAACGATTACCAAGCTCACATGTATGACGATGCTGTGAGCCTGTTGAATCAATGGTCGCAAAAAAATATTCCGCTATTCGTCTATTCTTCTGGATCAGTACTGGCGCAAAAATTATTTTTTAAATATTCCTGTGCCGGTAACTTATTGCCCCTATTTAAAGACCACTTTGATACCCACATAGGCCACAAACAAGATCACCAATCTTATGAAGCGATTCAAAAACAACTAGCAATGCCTGCCAATGAGATATTATTTCTTTCTGACATTACAGGGGAATTAGACGCAGCCCAAAAAGCGGGCTTTCAAACTTGCCATGTCCTTAGAGACAAGACTGCCCTCATCTCTCAGGTACACCCATGTGTCAGCAGTTTTCAGCAAATCACGCTTTCGCGGTAAAATAGCTATATAATCCCGCTCGATTATAAAAATAGACCTATTTCCACGGGAGAGATGTATGAAAGAAGTTGTCATTGTTGCCGCAGGGCGTAGCGCCATTGGTGCATTTCAAGGTGCTTTGGCACCATTATCGGCTGTGGAAATCGGCAGCCAAGTCATTGCCGCTGTCGTTCAACGTGCTGGCCTTGAAAAAAATCAAATTAATGAAGTGATCTTTGGCCAAGTACTAACCGCTGGCTCAGGGCAAAACCCAGCCCGCCAATCTACCATTCAAGCAGGCCTTCCTAACGAAACCTCTGCGCTGACCATCAACAAGGTTTGTGGATCAGGCCTTAAAGCCGTGCATCTTGCCTCTCAGGCTATTGCCTGCGGCGATGCCGACATTATTATCGCCGGCGGCCAAGAAAGCATGAGCAACGCACCTCATGTATTGCCTAATTCCCGCACCGGTCAGCGTATGGGCCCTATTAGCATGGTGGATACCATGATTAATGATGGCCTTTGGGATGCATTTAATAATTACCACATGGGCATAACCGCTGAAAACTTAGCAGAGAAATTTGATATTTCGCGCCAGGCGCAAGATGAATTCGCCGTATCCTCCCAAGCTAAAGCCGTTGCCGCTCAGCAAGCTGGCAAGTTCGATGATGAGATTATTGATATCCGCATTCCTCAACGTAAAGGGGATGACGTTATTTTCAATAAGGATGAAGGCCCCCGCGCTGGGCTGGGCATTGAAAAGTTATCAGCCATGCGTGCTGCATTTAAAAAAGATGGCACCGTCACCGCGGCCAATGCTTCTTCTTTAAACGACGGTGCTGCTGCTGTCATTCTTGCCAGCAAAGAAAAAGCCCAAGAGTTAGGCTTGCCAATCCTTGCTACTATCAAAGCACATGCGAATTCAGGTGTTGACCCAAGCATCATGGGCATTGGTCCCGTGACCGCTAGCCAAGCTTGCTTGAACAAAGCCGGCTGGAGCATAGATGAGTTGGATTTAATCGAAGCCAACGAAGCCTTTGCCGTACAGTCATTATCTGTTGGTAAAGAGTTAAAGTGGGACAGCGAAAAAGTTAATGTGAATGGCGGAGCCATTGCCCTTGGTCACCCAATTGGTGCTTCAGGTTGCCGTATTCTTGTGACGCTTATCCATGAAATGCAAAAACGCGATGCTAAGAAAGGTCTTGCCACATTATGCATAGGTGGCGGCATGGGCGTATCTTTGGCCATTGAACGCTAGGCTAAACACAAAAAACCTTGTTGAGTTGCCTCAACAAGGTTTTTTATTCATCGTTTACTTAATTAATGTACGACGCATTCACCACCAGGAATAACATTGCCAAACTCTGCTGGCAAAATAGAATGCTTATTCACAACAAGCGTGTCGTATACATCTAGATCGGGCATCTTTTCCTCCCCATCAATGGGCTCAAGCAAGACACAAACCGCCTCAATACTGTCTAAAGCGCTAATGATGCAGCTTTTATAGCCCACCTTAGTGTGAATGGCTGCTAAATCACCCACATCCAGTTCATTTAAAACCGTAGGGATATCTTCATCCAGTAAGGGCTCTGCGTCTAAAGGCTCAATAAAATGAGCGGCCGCCACTACGTGCAATATGTCCACCACGTCCGGGTCAGTTAAATCTAATGTTCCCGCCACCTCAGGCTCAACATCCAGCATCTTACCCAGTAACACATAAAATAAGGTTAGGTCATCTTCGGTCCAACCTATGTCTTCCTCGCGGTTGTGGGGGCTTGGAATGTCGGTGGATAAGAGGATTTCGTGTTGGGAGTGTTCATCCAGTTCAGGCATGACAACATTTACTTGCTCGACACCAGTTCCTGCTATGTCGGCTAATCGCCATCTTAATGGATGTTTCGCTAATTGTGTCATAGTCGGCCTCCGTTGTTCTTGCCGCTTTACACGAAAGGGATCAAACCCATTAATACATCATATGGGCTAGTCGCGTAGTTCTCAAACAAAGCGTTTAAAAAATAAAATTCATTGCCCTCATAAGTTGGTACTACTAACCACCATATCTTCCAAATTACTCTAAGTATAGTGTTTAATTAGAGGTTATGATTATATTAATCATATTTTTAAATGCCACACTATAAAAAGCGATGCCATCACCTAGGATCTTTTATGCCAAGCACCATTCGTTCCATTTTTGTCATTTTAATAGTGTCCTGCTATTTATCTGGCTGTGCATCCTTACCCGATGACGATAGTCTAAATCATCAAGCTGCGACTTTTGTATCAAAGGAGAAAATAAATTCCTCATCTCTTATGCAAAGAGCTAAATTGAAAATAAAAAAAGGCAAAAGTGAAAACCTTGCCTTCTTCGCGCCTAGCTACTTTAAAAATGCACAAGACAGCTACCAAGAAGCATTAGTTTCCTACCAAAATAAAGATGAAGAACTAGACACGAAACTAAAAACTCAGCTTAGCATTGAGTATATAGACTCAGGTATGCGCAATAAAAAAGTGGTGCTAGACACTCTCAAGAAGAGTTTAAATAACCGCCAAATTTTAAAAGATTTAAAAGTGAACAAACATTTTCCTAACGAATTTAACGAACTAAGAAAACAACACATTGTTTTAATTAACTTAATTGAACAAAGAAAACTAGATGAAGCACTAAAGGGAGAAAAAGACTTACTGTCTAACATGCGAAAAGTAGAAGTGAAAACCATCGACACCACTTATTTATCCGAAGTCGACACCGTATTAAAACAAGCCAATAAAGAAAGCGCCCTTGAGTTATTACCCATTACGCATCAAAAGACCATGGATACACTTAAAGATACTAGACAGTTTATTCGGCAAAACCCGCGCAAGTCAAAACGTATAGCAAAGCTGGCACAAGCCGCTTTATTTTCAACTCAAAGATTGTATCAATTAAGCAGAGAAGCTAAACGCTTTTCGCTTTTAGAAAAACCGCAAATAGAACAATTATTATTATCACAAGAAGATCAATTCCAAAGAATTAGTCAAAAATTGAACCACCCAGACATTCGAAATTTATCTTTTAATGATCAAAGCCTACTATTAGCCGAAGAGTCCAAACAAATTCGCAAGAGACTAAAAAAACCGAAAAAAGCAAAATCAGGAAAAATTAGCCAAGCAGATTTAGATAAATGGAAAAGAAAAGTAGTATTACTGCAGGCTGAAGTGAGACGTTTACAAAAAGTATCCAATTAAAAGAGAAAGACTATTTATTGAGCGGCCTTTGCTTTTTGCTCTGCGCAAAATAAAGATACGACCTACATGGACGTAGAGAATGTCATTTTTGCAGGAGCCTTAAATGACCGCCCTTCCTTGGGCATCCCTTTATTTTTGCTCCATGCAAAATAAAGATACAGCCCTTCCTTGGGCATAAAAAAAGAGGCTTTCGCCTCTTCCTTGTTTACAAATCTGTTAATATTCCATTTGGCTTAATAATTCCTGACGAGATTCAATCATGGTTTTATATGTTTTCATTAAGCTAAATCGATGTGGCGCTTGCGCCGTTTGTAGTCGCTGCAATTGCCCTTCTAGCTTTTCAACCTCACTCCGTAAACGGCACACGATCTCATTATTCGTGCCATCACCTCGTAAGCGATAACTTTGCTGAGCCATCCCAAACTCCTTTTCAGTCGTTAGTCCAAAGCCTAAAACAGGCTGTAGCGCTTTCCCTGAAGGCTTCTGCGGCCTACTTCTATTTGATTACTGTCCTTTAATTTTACCACCTAAGTACCAAAACGCTATGCCGCTTTCCCACAATGCTTGTAAGACATTGGCTCTTTAGTGAGTTAACACTAACACACAAGGCAAAAACGGACGGATTTTGAACACCAATCATTCAATTTAACCCAAAAGGAAAACTGGGCAGATTATGAACATACGTTTATAATGCCTGCCCCAAATTTAACTCCTCTAATTTAACTGCATGGTGATGGCGTGGCGAAGAAGTTGTACATTAAGACCCATGGTTGTCAGATGAATGAATACGATAGTTCTCGCATGGCTGATTTATTGGGCGATTCCCATGAAATGGAGCTAGTGGACACCCCTGAAGAAGCAGACGTTTTACTGCTTAATACCTGCTCTATTCGTGAAAAAGCCCAAGAAAAGGTATTTCACCAGCTGGGTCGCTGGAATAAGCTAAAAGCCAAAAACCCCGATCTCGTCATTGGCGTAGGGGGCTGCGTGGCCAGCCAAGAAGGAGAGGCCATCCGTAAACGCGCCCCGCAAGTAGACATGGTATTCGGCCCACAAACCTTACACCGCTTGCCTCAATTTATAGATGCCAGCAGTAATAAAATTCCGGTGGTCGATGTGACCTTCCCTGAAATAGAGAAGTTTGATCACCTGCCTGCCCCTAAAGTAGAAGGCGCGTCGGCCTTTATTTCCGTAATGGAAGGTTGCAGTAAATATTGCACATTCTGCGTGGTCCCTTACACCCGAGGTGAAGAGGTAAGCCGTCCATTTGATGATGTGATGGTGGAAATACACCAACTGGCCGATCAAGGTGTCCGTGAGGTCAATTTATTAGGGCAAAACGTTAATTGCTATCAAGGCCAAACCAAAGATGGCGATATTGTTGATTTAGCCGAGTTAATCAGCGTAGTGGCCGACGTAGATGGCATAGATCGTATTCGTTTCACCACCAGCAACCCCCTTGAATTTACCGACAGCCTTATTCAGGCCTTTGCGGAAGTGCCTGAATTAGTTAGCCATTTACACCTACCGGTACAAAGTGGTTCAAACAGTATTTTGGCTGCCATGAAACGTGGTCATGAAGTAGACATGTACATAGAAAAAATCCAGCGCATTAAGCAATTGCGCCCTGATATCAGCATCAGCTCTGACTTCATTGTAGGTTTCCCTGGGGAAACCGATCAAGACTTCGAAGACACCATGAACCTCATTCATGAAATAGGCTTTGATACCTCATTTAGCTTTGTTTACAGCTCACGCCCCGGTACGCCTGCCGCTGAATTAGAAGACAACACCCCCATGGACGTTAAAAAGAAACGTTTAGCCATTTTGCAGGACCGCATTGTGCAAAATGCTCAGCAAATTGGTCGTCGTATGGTCGGTAAAACAGAAACCATCTTAGTCACTGGCGTGTCTCGTAAAGATCCCGGTAAAATGATGGGACGCAGTGAAAACAATCGATCGGTTTACTTCCATAATGATGATCAAAGCTTGATTGGTAAGTTTGTTAAGATCAAAATTGAAGAAGCCTTTACCAACAGCCTATATGGTCAACTATTATTGGATGAAGGGGTGTTTTAACACCCCATTAAGAGACTCAAACCTTAATGACCCAAGCCCACGCTGCAGAACAACGCTCTGCCCAAAGTGAGTTCTTCCTTGAACCAGAAGATAATCGTCGCCTTGCCAATCTGTGTGGGCATCTAGATAGCCACATAAAACAAATCGCGAAGCACTTTCATATTCGAGTGTTTAACCGCGGCCATCACTTTAAAATGGCAGGGGATCCACAAAGCGTCGAGCACGCCTCGCAAATCATTCAAAAGCTTTATCGAGAAACCCATAATGGCACGCTACTGCGCAGTGAGTTAATTCAGTTATTGCTGCAAGAAGCGGATTTAGACATAACCCACGCCAATCAAAACAAAGGCGAAGCTAACCATAAGCCCATTATTATTCGCACTCCAAAGCTGATCATTAAGCCTCGGGGTCCGAATCAACAAAAGTATGTACGCACCATTCAACACAACGACATTAACTTTGGCATAGGGCCAGCCGGAACCGGTAAAACCTATTTAGCCGTGGCCTGTGCCGTTGAAGCCTTGTTACGAGATGACGTACAAAAAGTCATATTGGTGAGACCAGCAGTAGAGGCTGGTGAAAAACTGGGGTTTTTACCTGGGGATTTGGCTCAAAAAATAGATCCATACTTGCGCCCGCTATATGATGCCCTGCACGACATGCTAGGCTACGAACAAGTGGTTAAACTGCAAGAGCGTAACGTCATAGAAATCGCCCCTCTCGCTTACATGCGTGGCCGTACTTTAAGTAACGCATATGTCATTCTTGATGAAAGCCAAAACACCACTAAAGAACAAATGAAAATGTTCTTAACCCGTATTGGCTTTGGCACTAAAGCGGTTATTACCGGTGATGTGACCCAAATTGACTTGCCTCGCGGCACCCGTTCAGGGCTTGCACACATTATGCATGTACTTAATGATGTAGACGGCATAGGTTTCACCCATTTTGCCAATAAGGATGTGGTTCGCCATCCATTGGTGCAACGTATTGTCGAAGCCTACGATAGCCATGAAGCCCAAGTGGCCGCCCAAAAATTGAAACAAGACAGTGAAGCAAAAAACCAAGGCAGTGCAGAATGATTGATGTGGATGTACAAATTGCCAGCGAATGCAAAACACTGCCTAATGAAGAGCAGCTTTCGTTATGGGCACACACGGCATTATCTAAACTAAGGGAAAATGCTGAACTGAGTATTCGCCTAGTGGATGTAGAAGAAAGCCAAAGCTTAAATTTAGAATATCGAGGCAAAGACAAACCCACTAATGTTTTATCCTTCCCCTTTGAAATGCCACCTGAACTGATTGGCCTTGAAGAAGTGGGCGATTTAATTGGTGATTTAGTGATTTGTGCCAGCGTAGTAGAGGAAGAAGCACTGCAACAAAATAAAGCCCCCTTACACCATTGGGCACACATGGTTGTGCACGGCTGCTTGCATTTGCTAGGTTACGACCATATAAACGACGAAGAAGCACACATCATGGAAGATCTAGAACGAGAGATATTATCCGTTTTAGATATTACCGACCCTTATTTAATCACCGATTGAGATCATGAAAGAACGACCGAAAGCAAATATGTTCAGCTGGCTAGAAAATTTCAAGCTATTTGGCGGCGACCCTAAAAGCCGCAATGAAATTAAACACATCCTACGTGACGCTCAAGAGCGCGAACTAGTAGATAACGACGCCCTTTCTATTATGGAAGGCGCCATTCAAGTGGCTGACATGCAAGTGCGCGAGATCATGATTCCTCGCTCGCAAATAGTGCTGGTTAAAGCCGATCAAAAACCCAAAGAATTCTTGCCTCAAATTATTGAATCAGCACACTCACGCTTTCCTGTCATGGGTGAAAACGACGATGAAGTACTGGGTGTTCTGCTGGCTAAAGATCTTTTGAAGTTAGCATTAGAAGACAATATCGATAACTTTCGCATCAAAGAAATTTTGCGGCCCGTTACCTTTATTCCAGAAAGCAAACGCTTAAACGTACTGCTTAAAGAGTTTCGCGCCACCCGTAATCACATGGCCATTGTTATCGATGAATACGGTGGCATTGACGGCCTTGTGACCATTGAAGATGTGCTCGAGCAAATTGTCGGTGAAATTGAAGACGAACACGACTTTGACGAAGAAGAAAGTTTCATTAAACAAATTGATGATAAAACTTTCATGGTTAAGGCCTTAACGCCAATAGAAGACTTTAACGAATGTTTCCACACTAAACACTCCGAAACCGAATTCGATACCATCGGCGGTATTGTGGTGGATCATTTTGGGCGTTTACCCGATTGTGACGAGAGCATTAATATTGGCAAATACCACTACAAGGTAGCCAATAGCAATAATCGCCAAATCCATTTACTTGAAGTCACCATGACAGAAAAAGAATAATACAGTGAATTTATTGACCCCTTTATCTTTGATTAATAGGCCTGGATTTCCAGGCCATTTTTTTGCATTACTATGTGGCGCCATACTGCCATTTAGTTTCGCCCCTTACGATTTATGGCCTCTGCAACTTATTAGTGTGGGCTTGTTATTCTTATCTTTAAAATCGCTCACACCAAAGCAAGCCATGTGGCGCGGCTGGTGGTTTGGCCTAGGCACTTATGCGGCAGGGGTTAGCTGGGTGTATGTGAGCATTCATATATACAGCCACACACCTGCTATCCCTGCATTTTTTATGACGTTATTTTTTGTAGCAGGGCTGGCTTGGTTTTTTGCAGCCATGACCTATTGCTATCAAAAGTTTTTTGCGCACTTTACTTTATCTTTTTTAAGTTTTGCCTGTATTTGGCTAATATTTGAATGGAGTAGAAGCTGGTTTTTAACAGGGTTTCCTTGGTTGTTTTTAGGAGATGCCCATATAAATTCCCCCCTAAAAGGCTTCGCGCCTTTAATTGGTGTTTATGGAATTGGCTTTCTTGTGGTGTTAAGTGCTGCCTTTATTTTTGACAGCGCTTGGCAGAAGCAATGGAAAAAAAATCTCACTCTTCTTGCCATGCCTTGGATATTGGGTGGCTTACTGAGTTTAATGAGTTGGACGCAACCGGTGGAAAATGGCGATATTAACGTGGTGGCCATTCAGGGTAATATTCCTCAAGAACGCAAATGGTTACCAGAAGAAATTTACCCTACTCTTGAGAAATACCGTAGCGCCAGCGAGAAAAATTGGCAGGCAGATTTAATTCTTTGGCCTGAAACTGCAATTACCGTTTTACACCATCAAGCCCAAGAATATTTGAAATTTCTTGATGAAGAAGGCCAAAAAAACAGCAGCGTATTAATTACAGGTATTCCTTATCAGCAAGGTCAGCAGGAGGCGTTTCCTGGAGCCTATCACAACAGTATTCTGGCTCTAGGCCAAGGCAGCGGTTTGTATCATAAGCAAAGACTGGTGCCCTTTGGTGAGTACATGCCATTGCCACAAAGCTGGCGTCCATTGCTGGATTTTTTCAATATCCCCATGTCTGAATTTCAGCCTGGTAGCGCGACACAGAAAAAACTATCAGCCAACACTCGAGGCATTGATTACACCATTGCCCCCTTCATTTGCTACGACATAGCCTATCCAGACTTTGTGGCAACCCTAGCTCGCGATACAGGGTTTATGGTAACCATTAGCAACGATGCTTGGTTTGGCACCAGTATTGGCCCTAAGCAGCACTTGGGGCTGGCGCGCATGCGTTCCTTAGAGAATGGCCGCTACCAATTAAGAAGCACCAATACCGGCATTACCGCTTTAATAGACGACAAAGGCAATATCGTAGATAAGTTACCGCAATTTGAATATGGCGTACTGAATACGCAAGCGAAAATCATGAAAGGCAATACACCTTTTAATATTTGGGGAAGCTGGCCGGTACTGCTATTAAGCTTTGGTGTATTGGTATTTATTCGAATTAAAAAATCTGCCAGTGCAGCAAACGAGCCCAGCGAACTAAGGCAATCGTAAGCTTATTAGCGTGCTAATAATCACAATGAAAGCACGCTAAACACTTTTATCACTCAATGGTTAAGCTAATTTTAAACGGGTAATTTCATCTCTATTGTTTAGTGCATCTTGCTTATTACGAAATAATTGAATGTCATTAGGGGTAATTAAAATAACCTTTTCATCCATTAACCCCACAAAGCCTGCCCTAAACTCGCTTACCAACCCTTGTTCAGTTAACTGCAATTGACTCTCTTTTGGTAAATCCACCAGCACATTTAAACCATTGCCCAGTTCATCACCTATGCTGCCTTCATTTTTATAAAGTGCCAGAAAAGCTGTGTTGATTACCAGCACTAAACCATTGGCAAAGGTTAGCCACTGACAACCCCTATGTGCGCCCTCTTCAAAGTATTCACACTTTACAACAATGTCTGAACTGCCAGATAAGATCATGGTAATAGGCCCTAAGCATCTACGAATTGAAGTTAATTATCCGCATTATTGAGCACAGACTTCATGCTGGCAATGTAAACGTCCAAGAGACCATGTGTTTTAGTGGTATAAATACTTATTTTTAGTTATCTGCTTTCATGCTGGCGATATAATCAGCAAGCGGTTCTATGTCTGAATCCTTAACCGCCCCCATTATTTTAACCATGGGCGAGGTTGATCGAGACTTTTTACCTTCTTTAAAAGCAGTAAGGGTTTTCACTAAAAATTCTTTTTTCTGCCCAGCAAGCCTTGGCAAATCTTTATTACCAAGGCCTTTCTCACCATGGCAAGCAAAACAAAAGCCTTGGTACTTATCATGACCTATTGTCGAGCCACTTATTTCCTCAGAGGCAGCGACCTGCATGGAAGAATAATATAATGATAAATTAATTTTTTCTGCAGCACTTAACGATCTAGACAACTGCTGCATTACGTAACTCTTTCGTTCACCACTTGAAAACATTTCAAATTGTTTAAGCAGGTATTCGGCATTTTGCTGGGCAAGATTGGGGATATAGTTTTTAACGCTGTTGCCATCTTTTCCGTGGCAATAGCCACATAACATAGAGCGTTCTTGGCCTAACTTCAGAGCTTTTTCTAAGGCAAGTGGATTGGTTTTTACCTGCTGCATTTGAGTCAGTAAAACATCGTATTGGTTAGCAAGTACCGGAAAAGAAAGACTTGCGCATATCAATAACAAAGACCAAAACAGCTTCATTGCGCACCTCTATTTTTTTATGATTTCAAGAGGCGGGAAAATACCCATTTAGCTATAAAAATACAATTAATTAATGACTAATTGGTCATATAACTTAATAAGTATTAATCCGTATCAATTTTTTATGAATTGTCACAAGAAATACATTCTGTTTCTTTATTGCTTAAGCTTGCTGAGAAATAAAACCAATGGCTTGCTTAAGCTGAGACTCTAATTCATTTTTAATATCGGTAAACTCAACACCGTATGAAAACCCTTCAGCATGGTTAGCCACTCGGTGAACCATTCCATTTATCATTATAGGATTTTGATTTCGGTAATCGTCTAAATTATCTTTGGGCATCATAATCGACACTTTAATTTGGCTTTTAGCCTTTAGAGGGTGATTCAATAATATTTTCATGCCCGTCATGCTGATGTTCTCACAATAAGCATCCTCCCAATTGCCATTGATGCTAACTCTCACTAAGAAGTGAGATTGCGCCCTTGGATAATCCCGACGCTCATCATCGGCTTGCTGATTATGGGTGGCTTGGCTTTTGTCTATGGTGAAATGCTGAATATGCTCTGACAACGCTTGGGTTTGCTTTAAAAGAGACTGAGCAATATTACCGGTATTAGAAACCTTAGAGGTATTTTGCTCCAATGCATCAAACAACCCGCTCATGGCTTGCTCTAATTGACTAAAGCTAGATAATTGCTCAGAGCTTATCCGCTCTGTCTTTTCAGCATTGTTAGCCGACACCATCATTTCTTCACTGGCCACGTCAATTTGCACCGCGGTATTCTGGGCCGACTCAGATATTGTTTGTACCTGTTGAACCACCACGGCCATGGAACCTGTCACTTCGTTAACATTTTTAGTGAGGCTGTTAATAATGGTATTAATCTCATTTGAGCTTTGAGCCGTTTTCTCTGCCAGACTTCTCACTTCATCTGCCACCACCGCAAACCCACGCCCTTGTTCGCCAGCGCGAGCCGCCTCAATAGCCGCATTTAAAGCCAATAGATTGGTTTGCTCAGCAATGGCTGTGATGGTGGTAATAATCTGCGCAATACTTTGCGCTGTGGTTTCAAGCTCCGTGACTTGTTGTGAGGCGGTTTGTACTTGTCCTTGAATTTGGGTCATGCCGTCTATACTTTGCTGCATGACTTGCTTACTGGATAATGCCGCATCCCGCCCTTTATGAGCCGTTAATTTAGATTCACCAGCCAGCTGCTGAATTTGATCGCTAATGCCATGCAGCTCAACAATCACCTGACTGACTTCTTTAAACTTATCATTCTCCTGCTGAGATTGACTGGCAATGCTTTGGCTCACTTCGGTAATTTGATAGGCGCTTTGGCGCATGTACCGAGAACTAGAGTCGGCATTGGCTAGCACCTCGTTTAGGCTTTTCACCATCTGATTAAAATGCCGGGTGAGCTTGCCTACTTCATCAAGGCTATTGGCAGAAACCGTTTGCGTTAAATCCCCTCCTTCCACCTTAACCAATGCCACTATAAGGGCTAAAAACGGCTTTAAAAATAACGTGGCCACAAAACCAATCACCATAAATTGAATAGTGAATTCAATGGCCGACTCCCAAATGCTGTTAAAAATGAAATCGTTGCGAGATTGATCCATTAAGGCCACTGTGGCATCGGCCACCTGGTTGCTGGCAGCAATATCAATCATGACTTGCAGTTCATGGGCCGCCAGAAAGCGATTAAATAGTGTGGTAATGACCGTCACGGCCATAAACCCTATTTGAAGTTTCCAGCGCAGGCTGAGCTTCGACCACCAATCCATAGTGATAAATCCAGTTAATGGCGCTTATTCCCTGAGCCTAGGTTATTCAAGCCTTATATCAAGGCCACAGGCCCGCATATGCCACAACTTATCCGTTAATGACTAGGCCAGAGCCCCACATTTAAGGTATCCTTAGCGCCAAATTTTATTCACCTAATATAGCCCGACCTAAACATGCAAGAGCAATATAATCCGCAAGAAATCGAGTCTCAGGTTCAGCAATTCTGGAATGAAAACCAGGTATTTAAGGCGGTTGTCGATAGCAATCGTGAGAAATTCTACTGCCTCTCCATGTTCCCTTACCCAAGTGGCCGACTGCACATGGGCCACGTGCGTAACTACACCATAGGCGACGTAATAGCCCGCTATCAGCGTATGCAGGGCAAAAACGTCATGCAGCCAATGGGTTGGGATTCGTTTGGTTTACCAGCTGAAAACGCCGCCATTAAACATAATGTGGCACCGGGCAAGTGGACTGACGAAAACATCGACTATATGAAAGACCAGTTAAATAGCCTAGGTTTTGGCTACGACTGGGATCGCGAGCTAGCCACCTGTAAACCTGAATATTATCGTTGGGAACAATGGTTCTTCACCAAGCTTGTGGAAAAAGACCTAGCCTATAAAAAGGTATCGGCGGTGAACTGGTGCCCACACGATAAAACCGTGCTGGCAAACGAACAAGTTATTGATAACTGCTGCTGGCGTTGTGATACCCCAATCGAGCGTAAAGAAATTCCACAGTGGTTTATTCGCATCACTAACTACGCCGAAGAGCTACTAAACGATTTAGACCAACTAGATGAATGGCCTGAAAAAGTAAAAGCCATGCAACGCAATTGGATTGGTAAGAGCCAAGGCGTTGAAATGTCTTTTGGCATTAAAGATAGCAATGAAACCCTAGACGTTTACACCACTCGCCCAGATACTTTAATGGGTGTTTCTTATGTGGCCGTGGCCGCGGGTCACCCTCTGGCACTTGAAGCAGCCCAAGGTAACGATGAGCTAAGCGCTTTCATTGAAGAGTGTAAGTTAGGCGGTACCGCCGAAGCAGATATTGCCACCATGGAGAAAAAAGGCTGCGCCACAGGTCTTACCGCCATTCACCCTATTTCAGGTAAAGAAGTGCCTATTTGGGTAGCTAACTTTGTATTGATGGGTTACGGCACCGGTGCGGTAATGGCTGTTCCTGCTCATGATCAACGTGACTATGAATTTGCTAAAAAATACAGCCTAGAAATCAATCAAGTCATCGAGCCTGCCGGTAAAGAAGAATGCAACATCGAAATTGCGGCCTTCACCGAGAAAGGCAAACTGATTAACTCAGGTGAATTTGACGGATTAACGTCTGCCAAAGCCTTTAAAGCCATTGCTTATGCACTGACCAAAGCCGGCAAGGGTAAAACCCAAACCAATTACCGTTTAACCGACTGGGGTGTGAGCCGCCAACGTTACTGGGGCACACCTGTGCCTATGATTAACAAGGCTAACGGTGAGCAGGTTATCGTACCAGAGGAAATGCTGCCTGTAGTGCTGCCAACTGATGTGATCATGGATGGGGTAAACAGCCCAATCAAAAACAACCCAGGGTTTGAAAACATTGAATTTGGCGGTGAACAAGCTTTCCGTGAAACCGATACCTTCGATACCTTTATGGAATCAAGTTGGTACTACGCCCGTTATTGCTCGCCACAAGACGACACACAAATGATTAACCCAGAGGAAGCCAATTACTGGTTGCCTGTAGATCAATACATTGGTGGTATTGAGCATGCTATTTTGCATTTGTTGTACGCACGCTTCTTCCACAAATTATTGCGTGATGCCGGATTAGTAAAAGGCGATGAGCCTTTCAAAAGTCTCTTGTGCCAAGGCATGGTATTGGCCGATGCGTTCTCTTACCAAAACGAGAATGGCGGTAAAGAGTGGGTTAACCCAGCTGACGTTGAACTAGACAAAGACGATAAAGGCCGTGTTTTAAAAGCAAGCTTTGAAGACAAAGTATTAAATCATGAAGGCATGATTAAAATGTCTAAGTCGAAAAACAACGGTGTAGATCCACAGGCAGCCATTGATATTTACGGCGCCGACGTAGTGCGTTTATATACCATGTTTGCCGCGCCTCCAGAGCAATCGCTAGAGTGGTCTAATGCTGGCGTGCAGGGCGCTCAGAAATTCTTGCAACGTGTTTGGCGCTTAGCTTCTGAACTGGTGGCTGGTGGCGAGACTGTTGCTTTAGACGCTAATCAACTAGACGACAACCAAAAAGCGGCACGTCGTAAAACTCACGAAACCATTCAAAAGGTAAGTGATGACATTGCTCGCAGAAATGCGTTTAACACCGCCATTGCTGCAATCATGGAATTAACCAACACCTTGCAAAAGCTAGACAAAAGCAATGAGCAAAGCCGTGCTGTGTTAAAAGAAGCAGTGAATGCCATGACTAAAATGTTGGCCCCTATTGCACCTCACATGTGCCATGTTCTGTTTAAAGAATTAGGCAATGAAGAGTTGGTATTAGATGCCCCTTGGCCTGAAGTGGATGAATCCGCATTAGTGCGTGATAGCATTACCATAGTGGTTCAGGTAAATGGCAAGATGCGCGGCAAGATTGAAATGCCCGCCAACGTAGATAAAGACGGCGCCATTGAAGCCGCGAAAGCCGACGCAAACGTTCAAAAATTTCTTGAAGGCAATACTATTCGCAAAGAGATTTATGTACCGGGCAAGTTGGTGAATATCGTCGCCAACTAAACCGCTCACCCATTGGCTAATCCAAATATAAGCCAATGGGTGTTACATTATTTAAACTGAATATTCTGTTTTACGCTTTCTTTCATTTCATACAACAAGGCGCAGATAAAAATGCATTATTTAAAAACCTCATTTTTAGCCACCTTGTTGGTCTTGTTAACAGCATGTGGCTGGCACCTTAAAGGCCAGGTAGATCTACCTGCAAATTTAAGAATACTTAACCTCAGTGCCAGCGCAATTGGCTTTGATAGCCAAAAACTGATTAAGCAATCATTGCTTAGCAACGCGGTTACCCTGTCTGAAGATGCCCCTTACGAATTAAAAATCCTTAAAGACAGCGGCACTAAACGCACCCTTGCAGTAACCAGCAATGCCAAAGCCAGTGAATATGAGCTCATTCAAACCCTTAGCTTTGTCTTATTAAATGACCAAGGCCAAGAGGTTTCAGAAACCATCGATATAACGACGTATCGCACCCTGCTTTATGATTCAGCTGCCGCCATTGGTAAAGCTCAAGAAGAAAAAAACATGCGCCGCGAAATGAAGCGTGACAATGCCAGCAAACTATTGCAACGCCTACAAAAACTGCCTTTAAAAGTCCCTGAGCTGTTACATGCGCCTTAAGCCCGAACAGCTTGGCCAGCACCTAAAAAAGAGCCTTCTGCCCGTATATATCGTCAGTGGCGACGAAGCGTTAATCAACCAAGAGCTGGGTGACCAGATTCGCTCTGCCGCCCGTGCACAGGGCTTTGATGAGCGCGAAACCCATCAAATAGATGCCAAGTACGATTGGGGACAATTACTAGAGTCCGCCAATGCCCTGTCCTTATTCAGTGAACGTAAATTACTAGAGCTGCGCATAGACAGTGGTAAGCCTGGTGACAAAGGCAGCAAGGCCTTATTGTCCTTATTTGAGCAACCTAACCCAGACAACATTTTTTTATTGGTTTTACCAAAAATTGATAAAGGTGTGCAAAACAGCAAGTGGTTTAAAGCGCTCGATAAGGTAGGCGCCTTCATCGCCCACTGGCCTATTGAGCGCCATCAACTACCTGGCTGGATCGCCAATCGCTTAAAAGGCTACAACCTAAAAGCCGATAATGAAGCTTTGGCTTTGTTAGCAGATCGCACCGATGGCAATTTACTGGCTGCTGCCCAAGAAATTGAAAAACTACGCATGCTGGGCCTGCAAAGCATTACCCTGCAAGACATAGAAGGCTCAGTCAGCGATGCTAGCCGCTACGATGTGTTTGCCCTGTCAGAAGCGTCCCTTAAGGGTGACTGTGTTCGAAGCCTGCATATTCTAAGTGTATTAGAAGCTGAGGGCCTGCACGCCTTGCAGCCCTTGGCCATAATAGCCAATGATATCCGCCAGCTATTGAGCTTTACGCAATTAGTCGATAACGGCGTCTCAGAAGACAAGGCCCTACAACAACTAAAAGTTTTTTGGCCCAAAAAACAAACTCAGTTGAAAGGCGCGGCACGGCGCTTAACCCCTAAGAATGTGCAACAGTGCTTGATGTTATGTAAGCAAATCGACTTTGCCAGCAAAAACCTGTTACAAGATGATGCATGGCAATTACTCTCGCAGCTTGTTATCAAACTTTGCGGCATGAGCATTGTGCCTGATAGAGTTTAATCCTTTTAAAAAATGACCATAGGTCACACTACCACTCTGTAAGCCCCGTATTTTCTTGTTAATTGGTAACAGTTCTCATTTTGTAGCGCCAAATTACATTACCATCGCTTTTGTTCACAAAACACACACGGACTAGGCTCATCGGTTGCGCAATACTTCAGTAATGGAAACCAGCACACATTGAGCGTGATTTTACAGAGGTTTTAAATTATGGGTTATGCAGTTCATCAGGAAATTGACAACACCGACCTCGTTTGGGGACTTGAGCATATTTCCCAGCAGCAACGGGCTGCAGATTTCGTAAAGCGCTTCGAAAACAAGTTGTGCATTTATTCTCCTAGCGTGAGCCAAGTTTATAGTAACTACAGTATTTTCTTTCCAGAAGATCAAAATAAAAGCATGGTGGTCCTGCCTGACCCTTATGCTTTTCATGATACGTTTAACCATATTCCTGAAGAAGCCATTCAAGCCACTGGCTTACATATTATTCCTGGTGAGAATATTAACCGTAAAGGTTTATATATTGTCATCACTCAAAAAGATAAAAACGTACGCTCGATTCCGATTCCTTTTAAAGAAGGCCTACGCCAGATACTAAAACGCTTTCAAGGTAATGATCCATTCTTGCCGATCCTAAAAAAGGGCGACTTGCGTGAATTTGATACTGACATGCCTTGCTTGCATCTACATAGATTACGTTTAGGCGCATTAGAAAACTTTTCAATGCTAGAGCGCCTTGGTGTTAAAAACATTATCAGTGAAAAAATCATGGGAATTTACAGAGAGTCTTGAGAATAAAAAAACACCTTGGGGGAAAAGGCAGCGGTAAATCACGGATGAGTGAAAACTGTTTTAATTGGATTTAAAACAGCTGTTAACATTTAGACTCTAGGGAAGAAATTCGCCGCTTCATTGAAGCGGCTTTTTTATGCCCAGGGATGGGAAATGCAGGACGCAATTTCTAGGGTTTTAATATTATCAGTAACTTAAATTTAAGCGTCATACAGTGAATGGTAAAGAACGGCGTTATTCAGGCTCATACAATCTAATTCTAACTCAAATGCAGGACGCTATTTTTAGAGTTTCAATATTATCAACGACTTAAATTTAAGCACCATTAAGTGGTTTTCAAAGAGTGGCACTTCACCAACCGATACAACCCAGTTCAAGTTTAGCCACTGTTAAGTCCCTCAATAAGATGCAACGAAATTTAATATCCACAATCTAATAAAACCTAAAAGTTTAATGGATGATGTTCTAGCAGTTTTAGTTTTTATGATATGAAAGTATTTGGTTTATGCCAATTCACTGTATTTTTTAAATAGTTTTTCTCTGGCTGAGCTTAATTGGATTGCACTAACACGTGAAGGGGGGGAGAAAAAACCTAGCGTTTATTAAAAAACCCCAACGAGCTTTCATATACTTTTATCTATCAGCCTAAAAGTTCATTCTCACTCCTATTTGAAAACGGGTTTTATCTTCATATTTATTAATAGCACTAATATGCGGGTCACATGAAAGATCGCGCTGTATGTTCGCACTTAATTCCAACTCATATCCGCTAATATTACTTATCTTTGCAATTCTAGAGTCAAATCTTTCAAATAAATAATGAGCTTCATTATCCTCATGGAGCTGATCATATCTATCCGCCTTCAAGTAACTAAAAGTCGTACTAAACCCAAATGGCCAAGATTGAAGCCAAGAAAAAGTGGTAGTATTTCTTGCGTATATTTTAAGTATGACTTTTTCTGTATCCGTGTCCTCTGCATTAGAAAAAGCATTTAATACCGCTGCATTCCAGCGAAATTGCCCGTTTCGCCAAGGACTAATATTCAGCATCCACTCAACACCTTCAAAGCGAACACTTAAGTCCTCTTCCGTTGTCAACGCAGATAACCTTAACGATTGATAAAACACATCCGCCTGATGTTCGTGAAAAATTCGTACATCCGTTTCTAAATCCATGAAAGGAACTCGACCGTAATAGCCTAACTCATAAGACTCTATAAATTGATGGTCTAAATTATCCGGCCCTTGTTGCGTTTGATAAAAAGTAGTTCCGCTTAAATTGTCTAAAGTCGTATCTATTTGGGCATCATCAAGCGTATAAGACCAATAGGCTTGTTGCTCAAATAAATCAGGGCTTCTCACTGACTCGCTATAGACAGCTCGAAAGGATTGACTAGGGGTGATTTTATAATTGACTGCCACTCTTGGGGCGTAAACCGAATCTGCATTATTTTCTTTTTCAAACATTAAACCTAAATGCGCACTCATATTATCGGTTGCCTGCCACGTAACACTACCAAATAAGCGACTAGTATTATTGTTAGCTTCTCCTGAAAAGTAAGTTTCAGATTTCACCACATCACGGCGAAAGCTCGCTCCGCTCACCAATGTTAAATTTGGCGAGTAAATAAAAGTATCTTGAACTTCAACATCAAATCTATATTCATCCATATCAGCATTTATCGTCCCACTGACAGGCGCTTGCCCTGTTGACCCACTTCCGCCGAAGGCCCCCGAATATGCTTGCTGAACGGACGTTGCTAAATTAAATTCTTCCTGTGAGGTTAGCAACGAGGTTGGGTCTCCCCCAGCAGCCATTGTATTAGCAGCATCGGGATTTAATAAAAATAATTCTCGAAGAGAGTCGTTTAATAGAGCTACTGGTACTCTACTCACTTCAATCGCTTGGCTTTGGTTATATTGAGTTACGTAACTTTTCACAAATAATTGATGTTTATTACTTATATCTAAAGTCCAACGCACTCCCAGTTCTAAGCGATCCTCGTCTATCTCATTTTCATTGGTTTGGTAATCAACCTGACCGGTTATCCCTTTAGTAGACTGTAAGGCCACTACAGAAGCTTCCAATTCACCGCCACTATCTAGCTGCCTGTGGCTTTCGAAATCAATAAATTTGGCCATTCGGCTGTCATCTTGCTCATCAAATCCATCGTCTTTTTTCTGAGTAAACGACACCCGATAATTGGTCTCGCCAATTTTTCCACCCTGCCTTAAATAAATATCATCTTCACCATTATTGCCCTGCGAATACGAAACAGAAGTACCATAGGTGTCGGCTGGATGTTTAGTTAAAATATTAATAACCGCTTGATAAGCGTTGGCACCATAACTGGATGCATTGGGGCCACGTACCACTTCTATTCGACGAATATCTTCAAGGGCCACCGGCATTTCAAACCAACTTACCGCCGCCACCCCCGAGCGATACATGGAGCGCCCATTAATTAATACTTGTAGGTTTTTAGGTAATGCAGCAGGCCCACCATGATAATGCACGGCGTCAGAATTATTATTGTTATCTGGCCCCACCATTATGCCAGGCACATAACGCAGCAACTCTGATAAAGACTTTGCACCCAATTGTTTTATTAATTCACTGTCTAAAATAGTCACACTGGCAGGCACATCCGCTTGATGCTGCTGGATGCGAGTAGCGGTTAACACAACAGGAACCGAAAATTCATCAAATTCTGGCAGGTCTTCAAACTCCCCAAAACCCATGGAGAATTCTGCTTGCGCATGACAACTGATCATTAAAATTAAGGATAATAAGTAGGCACAACTACTTACCTTCATTTTCATCCCCATAACGCTCTCCTGTGACACTGCTACAAATGTAAAATTTGCAGTCACTTAATCTTTTTAGGGTTAACCGCTTTACAAAATGGCCATTGAATTAAGACCGTTAATCCCAGTCAAGATGCTTAGTATAGGCGAGAATTCAACCCACCTATATCACATTTAGATGAATTTAAATAAAAAAGGAAAAATTAAGAGAGGAAATTGGAAGGCCAGGATAAAGTATAGCCCATGATTTTAAATATGAGCTAAATCTTCAAGGGGGGGGGGTTAAACGCTTACTTCTGAGGTATAACGTTTTTTGAGTATACGCGACAAAGCTTGTCGCCATGGCTTGGGTTTAATGCCAAAGGTGTATAACAACTTCTTGCTGGTAATAATTGGGCTAGACTCAGCAAACAGAGTATTCATTTCACTGCTGGCATTGCTATTTATTTGCTGAACATCAATGGCTTCATACTGCCTCGCTTCCGCCACTACCACTTCTGCAAATTTATACAGACTGGTAGGTTCACTACTGCAATAGTGATAGATTCCCCATAATGGTGCGTATCGTGACTGCCTCACCATTGCTAATAATACAGCTGCAATATCACATGCAGAGGTAGGGCACATTTGACGGTTATCAGATAATTCTATTCGTTCCGACTGCTGTGCTAATTTAATCAGCAGGCTTACCTCATCCTCTCCTACAGAGCTAAACATCCAGCCCACTCTTAGGATTAAATGCTGGGAGCAGTGATGGGCAACAGCCGATTCCACGGCAGAAATATCTAAACCAATATCCGTCGTGGGATTAGGCACATCCTCTTCTTTGAAAGTTTCACCGTCCTGCCCTGAAAATACATGATTGCTGGAAAGCTGCACAAGGGCCACATCTTGAGCATTACACACCTGACTAAGCACATCGGCCATCGCCAAAGTCATGCCCTGATGAGAGGGCATGATGCAATTAATCACAAAGCTTGGGGATAACTCTTTAATGGTGGCATGCATGCCAGATAAATCATTTAAATCCCAATCCTCTTCATTAACCGCATGCAAAGAGATTTTTTGAGATTGAGCAAGCCCAGTGAGGGCCTTACCAACAGGATTATCGGCCCCTAATATCACTAAATGAAATAACTGTTTCATATGTACCGTAAACTGATGAGGAAACTACAAGGGTAAAATGTAGCAACTCTGAGCCAACAAAACCACTAGCTGCTCACCCATCTCCATGCCAAAGACCACCTAGACAGTAAATATTGAAGGAAACGCCGCACGTAGGACCTCTCCATTAGCACATAAAGAGTCGGTAGTATCAGCAAACACACAAATGTCGTAAACAAGATTCCAAACCCTAAAGACACCGCCATGGGCGTTATGAATTTAGCCTGCCTACTGGTCTCAAATACCATAGGGGCTAATCCACCAAAGGTGGTGAGGGTGGTTAATAAGATGGGTCTAAAGCGGCGCTCGCAAGCATCAACGATGGCCTGCTGAGTAGCCACGCCTTGGGCCCTTAATTGATTGGCGTAATCCACTAATATCAAGCTGTCGTTAACCACCACCCCACACAAAGCCAGCATGCCCATAATGGCAATAATGGATAAGCCATATCCCAACAACAATAAACCGCATATGGCCCCCACCACACCAAATGGAATAACGGCCATGATGAGTAACGGTTGCTTATAACTCTTAAAGGGGATCGCCAACAAAATATAAATACCTAAAAGTGCAAACAGTAACCCTACTTTTAAATTCGAGGCACTTTTTTGGTTATCTCGCTGGCGCCCGCCATAGCCAATGGTCACGCCAGGATACTTAGTATTCAACATTGGAAAGTATTGTTCTTCCAAACTCGACTGCAAATTAGGAATCATGGATCTAGGTTCAACCGCAGCACTAATGCTAACCACCTGAGTGCTGTTTTCACGCTGAATTTTGGCCGGGGCCCTGCCCTTTTGTAAATTGGCCACCGAACTCAAAGGCACTCTAGCACCACTTGGGGTAACGATAATTAATTGCTCGATATCGGTTTGGTATTCCCGTTCATTTTCGGGTAATCGCACCAACACGGTCACTTCATTTTTACCTCGTTGCTGTCTTAACGCTCGCGCGCCATATAAAGCGTTTCTGACTTGGCTGGCCACATCACTGGCGCTTAATCCTAAGCTTCGCCCTTGCTCGTTTAGCTCTATATCCCATTGTGGCTTACCAGACGTTAAACTGTTGGTGACGTCTTTCACGGCATTTAATGATTCTAAAATTTCTTTCAGTTCGCCACTGGCTAAAGATAAAGATGTCGCATCACTGGATGTAAGCTTCAAAGTAAACGGGCGACCACTGCCCGGGCCGCCACCACGTTCGGCATCAAATGAAATACTTTTCACTCCGGCAATCTCACCCAGTTCTTCACGCCACATTTTTACCACTTCATTGGTGCTATAAGGGCGGTCTTCACCGGCAATAAGGCGCGCATCTATTTCAATGCTAGTATCGCTAATTTCAGATTTAGCACTTACCAAAAACGAACCATATTCTTCTTCTATGGGTTTTATGATACGCTTTAAGGCGGCCTCGCCTAAGTCTCTGGCGTGCTTGGTTTGTGAAAGCGGGGCATTTTGTGGCATCTCTATTTGTAAAATAGCCGACTCTCCTTCCAGTACTGGAAACTGGGTAAATCCCATGCGACCACTTATGGGAAATGCAAAGACCACACAAGCAATAGACACAGCACACGCCAAAGTAATGCCTGGGTGTTGCAACAGTTTTTCTAACATGGGGCGATAGTAAATATGAATAAAGTGACGCAAACGTTTATCTATTTTATCTTGCACTTCATCCAGTTTTTGCCCAAGTTTTGAGTCTGGTTTATTTTTAAGATGTGCAATATGGGCTGGCAATATAAACAAAGCCTCTACCCAAGAAATAATGAAACAGAAAATCACCACCAACGGAATCACCATCATAATTTTACCCATGCCACCTGGCATAAATAACAACGGCATAAATGCCACTATGTTGGTAAGAATAGAAAACGTTAAAGGAATTTTAACTTCACGGGCACCCTGAATGGCGGCTTCCATGCGGGTGTAACCCTTGGCAAGATTTTCATAAATATTTTCGCCCGCAATAATGGCATCATCCACCACAATTCCTAGGGAAATAATAAAGGCAAACATGGACACCATATTGATAGACACATCTAGGTAAGGCAGGAACAACATAGCGCCTAAAAACGAAGTGGGTATGCCCATGGTGACCCAAAACGCTAAGCGATATTCTAAAAACACCCCTAATAAAATAAATACCAATAACAAACCAATAAAGGCATTTTTTAATAAAAGCCCCAATCGTTGACGATACATTTCGGCATCGTCATCCACTACGGTTATGGCCACACCCGGCGGCAACATGGCTTCAATTTCAGGCCACATATCGTAAATGCTATCAGCCACTGTGGTGGGGGTTTGGTCGCCGGCCCGATAAACACTAAACTTGACACTTTCACTGCCGTTTAAAGTAATAATGTTAGGAGTGTCTTCAAAACCTTCTTTAATGCTGGCCACATCCCCTAATCGTAATACCACGCCTTGCTCGTCACTCATAAGTGGCAGCTGAGCAAATTCTTGTGCCCAGTACTTTCTATCGTTTAGGGTGACAAGAATGTCTCCACCCGATGTTTTAACCGTACCGGCGCTTTTCTCTACCGCATTATTTGAAATAACTTGCGCCACTTGGGCCAAGGTTAATCCATATTTCTCTAGCCCTAAGCTTGAGATCTCTACATGTATTTCTTCGCTGGGAGCCCCTTTAATTTCCACTTGCGTCACATGAGGAGACTGTAATATTTTTTCCTTCACCGACTCTGCCAAACGCTTCATAGCAAATTTATCTATGTCCCCATGCACGACCAAATCCATAATGTCATTTTGGTGGCCCACCAACCCCACTATAGGTTGCTCCATTTGTGCAGGGAAAGTAGAGATTCTATTTACAGCCTGTAAAACGTCTTGATAAATTTGTTGTAAATCTTCCCCCGATTCAATATCTATATTGACGCGCGCATAGCCTTCTTGAATGGTGGCGCGTACATCGCCAATGCCTTCTAAATCGGAAAGGACATTTTCAATGGGCAGCACGACTCCTTGTTCCATTTCAGTTGGCGTTGCACCAGCATAAGAAACACTGACGTAAACCACATCAATACTGAACTCAGGAAACACTTCTTTTTTAATGGTTAACGAGGATACAAAGCCACCAATTAATAACGCCAACATTAATAAGTTGGGCGCTATGCCATGGCGAGCCATCCAAGCAATGGGGCCTGAATTTAAAACAGCCTTAAGAGCATTATCAATACTCACAAAGCACCTTCCTGTTCGGCTAACACAGCTTGCTTATTACCCTGTGCTCTTACTGGCATACCAATTTTTGCTAGAGCCAATGGACTTGCTAAAAGTTGGTCGCCCATTTTTTTATCCACTTTTGCCCAAGTTACTATACGCCCTGAATACACCACACTGACCGAGCGCTTTTGTAAAGTTAACTTGCTGTCTACTACCCAAATTTCATTTTGGCCATTTAAGTCATCGGTTTTCAGTTGCACAACATTTTCTAATAATTGACCAAATAAAGTTACTTGAACGTAGTCGTTATATCGAATCACACTGGCATCACTGTTTAACGCCAAAGGATCTTCAATGCTAATTAACACTCTCACTTGGCGATCTGTTTCATCTACCTGAGGCAAGATAGAAAGAATCGTGCCTTGGCGGGTGGCCACTGATCCCAACTTATTAATGCTCACTTTTCTGCTTTGATCCATATGAGAAACAAACGCTTGCGGCACTTTTACCTCTAACCAATAAGTGCCGCTATTAACTATTTCAAAAATAGGCGTGGCATTATTAACGTACGCTCCGACACCTACCAGCTGCTTCATAACATGGCCATTAAATGGCATTTTCAAATGAGTGCGCTCTAAATCTAACTGGGCTTTAGCAAGGTCAGCTTGGGCATTAACCAATACCGCCTTAGCACTGGCGAGCTGAGGCTCTCTTAGGGCTAACGATTTCGCAGCCGCCTTTAATTGCATTCCAGACAAGCGGTAATCATTTTTAGCATTTTGCACCTGCGCTAATTCCATATCTAAACTGGCCTGTGCTTGGGTTACTTGCGCTTTTCTCTGTGTCACCAATAACTGATAGTTAGCACGATCAATCTGAGCAAGGCTGCCGCCTTTTTTTACAAAAGCACCCGGTAATATCGAATTAGGGATAGTCTCTATTTGTCCTGATACCTGTGTCACCAGCTTCACAATGGCCTTGGCATTAACCGACGCCCCTCCTTGCCAAGTGGGACGGGTAGTGGTTTCTTGAAAAGCTTTTAATTCAACTAACGGCGCTTGAACTTGTAATACTTTTTTTTGCGGCTTTGGCGCGGTTTTTATAAGCGCAGTCGCCGCGCCCACACCCACCAGTAAAATTAACAAAATTAAAAAGTGCTTCTTTTTCATTTACCCAATCCAACAGAACTCAACGAATATTTTTATTGTGCCCGTTTTCAACCGCAGCGCAATGAAAGCTAATCTGTTTTACATTTCTTTAACTTACTTTCTATCTTAGAGAGTAGGCGACTTAAAGTGCTAAAAGTTTCCCGTTTGTTATGAAAGCACCTTTAAGTGTCTTAAAAAGACATAATTTAAATACAACAAAGCCCCTAAAAAGGGGCTTTGTTGTATTTTACAGTTGCACCGCTTCAAACCCAATTAGAACGGAATATCATCATCAAAATCATCAAATGAATTATTTGGCTGAGCTTGTGGAGCTTGCTGTGGCATTTGCTGAGGTGCCTGCTGAATCGGTTGCATCGGCTGCTTTGGCTGACCATAAGGAGCCACAGGTGCTTGCTGAGGCTGGGCATATTGCTGCGAAGGTGCCTGTTGCGGGGCTTGCTGTGGCGCTGGCTGACCATAAACTGGTTGCTGCTGCATGGGTGCCGCCTGTGGGCGAGCCTGCTGTTGTGGGGCAGCAGCATAACCACCAGTCATACCTGCATTCATGCCGCCATCTTGGCTGGCGCGACTATCTAGCATGGTCATTTCATTAGCAATTATTTTAGTACTGTAACGCTTAATACCGTCTTTTTCGTATTCGTCTGTGCGCAGCTTGCCTTCAACATAGCATTTACTGCCCTTCTTCAGATATTCACCGATGATTTCAGCCAGACGACCAAAGGCTTCAACACGGTGCCATTCAGTTTTATCTACTTGCTGGCCGGTGTTTTTATCTTTGTAACCTTCGTCAGTGGCAAGGCTCATGCTGCACACGGCATTGCCATTTGGCAAAAAGCGCATTTCAGGGTCGCGCCCTAAAGTACCGATGATAATAACCTTGTTAATACTGCCTCGAGCCATGATGTTTCCCCGCCTATTGGCTATGTTTAAATAATTACGCTGTTTATTGGCAACTTAAATATTCAGTTGCTTTAATTTTGTAGGATCAAAGGTTTTATTGTCTACCTTTAAATACGCTGCCTGCTCTTTAAGCATAATGACCACTTCATCTACGCCTGGCAGTGCTAGAAGCCTGTCCTCTAAGTCGGAACAGGTCTCTAAATTCTGTTCGTGCAAATTCACCATATAGCTGGTGAGATGCTTAGGGCGTTGCATGCTAGCCACCAACGCAAACCATACCAGTAACAAGGGCAATAATCCCCAAAAAACCCCAGCTAAAGAAACATGTTCACTTAGGTAACCCCCTAGAACACCACCCACAAATGCCCCCATGAATTGACTGGTAGAGTACAACCCCATGGCACTGCCTTTATAACCTGCTGGAGCAAACTTGCTAATAAGCGATGGAAGACTTGCTTCTAATATATTGAAGGCTAAAAAGAATAACCAAAGTGAACCGATAAGCCCTTGCAAGCTATTAACCGACAAGGCCATAGAAGCGGTGCCCAGTGTTAATAGCCCTACTGCTAGCAGTAGCACCTCTTTCATTTTTTTACGTTTTTCGGCCACAATGATAAATGGCACCATGCAGACAAAAGCAATAAACATGACGGGTAAATACACCTGCCAATGATCACTCTGCAGCATTCCTGCTTCCAATAAAGCTACCGGTACCGCTACAAATGTACCGACTAATACAGCATGCAATGCAAAAATTCCGAAACTTAAACGCAGTATTTGTTTGTCCATCACCACGTCTTTTAATTGATGCGCAAAGGCTCTAGCATCTCGTGATCGTACTTGCTGGGTTGGCGTGGGCACCAAAGTATAAAGCAGCACCATAGCCCCCACCGACAAAACGGCAGTTAAGTAAAACAATCCACTTAATCCCAACCAAGATGCCAGTATAGGACCTGCCACCATAGCTAATGTAAACGACAACCCAATACTGGCACCAATACTTGCCATGGCTTTGGTACGGTTTTCTTCTCGAGTCAGGTCCGTCATTAAGGCCATTAGGGTGCTGGCTACCGCTCCCGCACCTTGAAGAGCACGACCTAAAATTAACAACCAAATATCATCAGCCACGGCTGCCAAAGCACTGCCCAATGTAAAGAGAATCAAGCCCACTAAAATAACCGGCTTACGGCCAATTCGATCCGACCAGACCCCAAACGGCAGCTGTAACAGAGCTTGAGTTAATCCGTATGCACCGATGGCGATACCCACTAAAGTCGCGGTGGCACCTTGGTAGTCTTTTCCATAAATAGCTAATACTGGCAGTACCATGAATAAACCAAACATTCGAAGGGCATAAATCAGAGCTAAAGTGGAAACTGTGCGTTTTTCTAGAGGTGACATGCGAATCACAGAGACAAAAAGAGCGGCATTTTAGCAACCTACTACACCAATGAGAACCTTTGAAGATCAAGTTGGCAAAATTGACCATTATTTGTGGCCAAGGTGTGTCATTTCACACACAGTCACCTACAATAGATCTCAAATATAATGACTATCTCCAAGGAAGGCTAGACATGGACAACACACCAAGCCAACACTTATGGCTGCTAGGACAAAAAAACATACAGAATTCTCTATTGTTAGGATTCCTGCAACAGCATCTAACTATTGACTGTAAAATTCTAGATCCATATCTGCCTACAGATAACCAACGTATTCTTGATCATCATTTATTATGCATTGATGCCACCGGCTTAAAGTACGATCGTTGCATTCAATTGCTTGAGCAACTTCCAAGAGAGAATAAAGTGTTCTTTATTAACCTTGAAGAAGGCAGCCAAAATGAGCAGCTTCTACAATGGCCTGGTGTAAGCGGTTTCTTTTATAAAGCCGCTAGTAACAACCATATTAGCCAAGGCATTTCATCTATTGCCAAGGGTGAGCTTTGGTTTAGCCGTAAATTACTGACTCGCTTCATGACCAGTAACCGCAAAACCCCTACCAAAACCCCAGCCAGCGTCTTCACGCTCACTAAGCGCGAAAAACAAATACTCAACCTAAGCGCCAGCGGTGCTAAAAACTCAGAAATTGCTGAGTCTTTAAATGTGAGTACCCATACGGTTAAAACTCACATGTACAACTTATTCAAGAAGATTGAAGTGAGCAATCGAATACAAGCTATTAACTGGGCTAAGCAGCACCTTCCTGAACATGAGATGAGCATTTAACGCCCACTCATTGTCCATCTGACATAACAGTTCATTGCTGTTATGTCACAAGCAAAATTCCCCGTTAGCAGGTACAATGTCGCTTTTATATTTGGCGCCTTGTGATTATGGATACTATTTCTCTGCGTGGGGCCCGCACCCATAATCTTAAAAATATCGACCTCGACATTCCCCGCGATAAACTAGTGGTTATTACTGGCTTATCTGGCTCGGGGAAATCTTCACTGGCTTTCGATACCCTCTATGCAGAAGGCCAAAGGCGTTATGTAGAAAGTTTATCTACCTATGCCCGCCAATTTTTATCTATGATGGAAAAACCTGATGTAGATCACATTGAAGGTTTAAGCCCTGCCATTTCCATTGAGCAAAAATCCACTAGCCACAACCCTCGCTCTACCGTTGGCACGGTGACCGAAATTTATGATTACTTGCGTTTATTGTTTGCCCGCGCTGGTGAACCGCGCTGCCCTGATCACGGTGAAGTACTCGACGCACAAAGTGTTAGCCAGATGGTTGACCAAATTATAGCGTTAGATGAAGGCACTAAATTAATGATTTTGGCACCTGTTATTCAGGGCCGAAAAGGCGAACACCTACATTTATTTGAACAACTGCGTGGCCAAGGTTTTGTTCGTGTACGCATCAACGGTATCGTTGTAGATATGGACGACGTGCCTGATTTAGATAAAAACAAAAAACACGATATTGAAGTAGTCGTTGACCGAATTAAAGTACGAGACGGCATACAGCAACGTTTAGCCGAATCACTTGAAACTGCTTTGCAGCTAACCGGTGGCACAGCTAAAGCGATGGGCATGGATGACGACAAACTCACCATGCTCTTCTCTGCTCAGTTTGCCTGCCCGGTTTGTGGGTATAGCATTAGCGACCTTGAGCCGCGTATGTTTTCTTTCAATAACCCAGCCGGCGCGTGCGGAACCTGCGATGGCTTGGGTGTGGATCAGTACTTTGACCCTGACAAAATAATCGTTGATGACACCCTTACTTTAGGTGAGGGCGCTATTCGCGGCTGGGACAGACGCACAATTTATTACTATCAAATGCTTTGCTCTCTATCAGAGCACTATGGCTTTGATATGGACACCCCCCTTAAAAAGCTCAGTAAGAAAAACCAAAAATACGTGTTATTTGGCAGTGGCGAAGATGACGTGAAATTTCATTACGTTAACAGTCGTGGCGATACGGTTATTAAAGAGCATCCTTTCGAAGGGATTATTCCCAACTTAAATAGGCGCTACCGTGAAACCGACAGCTCAATGGTACGCGATGAACTATCTAAATTACTCTCGGTTCAACCCTGCCCTACCTGTCATGGCAGCCGGTTAAACACCGCGTCGCGAAATGTATTTGTAGATGATCACACAATATCCGACATTACTTCCATGCCCATTGGCCCAGCCATGAAATATTTTGGAAAGTTAAAGCTAAAGGGTAAAAAGGGTAAGATCGCCAATAAGATTTTAAAAGAAATAAAAGATCGCCTAAATTTTTTAGTCAATGTTGGATTAGATTATTTAAGCCTTGATAGAAGCGCCGATACACTTTCGGGCGGCGAAGCTCAGCGAATTCGATTGGCCAGCCAAATTGGTGCCGGTTTAGTGGGGGTTATGTATATCCTAGATGAACCTTCCATTGGTTTACATCAAAGAGATAACGACCGCTTATTAAAAACCCTTGAACACCTGCGTGATTTAGGCAACACCGTCATTGTGGTCGAACACGATGAAGACGCCATTAGAGCCAGTGATTACATTATTGATATTGGCCCAGGCGCAGGGGTTCATGGCGGTAATGTTTTATACGCAGGTACGCCAGATAAAATCACCAAATGCAAAGAATCTATTACCGGGCAATATTTAACAGGCAAACGAAAAATTGCCATTCCTGAAGTTCGCAACACAGCTAAAGATAATAAATTCCTGACGTTAACGGGCGCCGGTGGCAACAACCTCAATGATGTGACACTTAATATTCCTGTGGGCATATTCACTTGTATCACTGGTGTATCAGGCAGTGGTAAATCAACCCTGATTAATCAAACCTTATACCCATTGGCGGCCACTCAATTAAACAGAGCCAGCACATTAAAGCCAGCCAAACACACAAGTGTAAGTGGAATGGAGCATTTTGATAAATGCGTTGATATTGACCAGAGCCCAATAGGCCGCACACCTAGATCAAACCCAGCAACCTACACAGGTATTTTCACCGCCATTCGCGACTTATTCACAGGCACAGAAGAAGCAAGAGCGCGAGGCTATAAAGCTGGACGCTTTAGCTTTAACGTAAAAGGCGGCCGCTGCGAAGCTTGTCAGGGTGATGGCGTTATAAAAGTTGAAATGCATTTTCTAGCCGATGTATACGTGCCTTGCGATGTGTGCCAAGGAAAACGATATAACCGTGAAACCCTAGATATTCGCTACAAGGGAAAAAATATTCACGAAGTGCTCGACATGACCGTTGAGGATGCCATGGATTATTTTGCGGCAATTCCAGCATTATCTAGAAAGCTGCAAACTTTAATGGATGTAGGCTTAAGCTATGTTCGACTTGGACAGAATGCCACCACCTTATCAGGCGGTGAAGCGCAGCGAGTTAAACTTGCCAAAGAACTAAGTAAACGCGACACAGGCCAAACACTATACATATTAGATGAACCCACTACAGGCCTTCACTTTCACGACATTCAACAGTTACTCAATGTATTACACCGATTGAGAGATCACGGAAATACCATTGTTGTTATTGAGCATAATTTAGATGTGATTAAAACGGCTGACTGGGTAGTCGATTTGGGCCCTGAAGGAGGCTCAGGGGGCGGCAATATAATCGCCGAAGGAACACCTGAACAAGTAGCAAAAGTGAAAGGCAGCCATACTGCCCACTTCCTGAAAAAAATGCTTTAAGCTCAAACTGAATTAAATTCTTGTTTATATTAATGACAAGAAATAACCAAATACCCAATAAACTCAAACTGGTGAGAATAATGGCTGAAGAAAAGAAAATAGAACAGTTGGATAAAGATTTTTTTAAGCGTACGGACGCCTTCATTAATGTAGCAAACGATTTAACTAAAGAGCACGACCTAGGAAAGGTCAGTGCCAGCCTGTTATATGCAGCGGCACGCTTTAATGCCTACATCGTTGCTTCTTCAGCAGATGATAAAGCCGAGGCTGACAGAAACAAAGTGGAAGCTATTGAATACTTTACTGAACAGTATCGATCCATGTTAATTGCCAACATGGACGATTATATTGAAAAGTATGATGAATACTTAAAACGCTAACACTAGGCTTTACCATTTGATCGCATGGCTATGGATTTTTTAAGCATGCGGTCAAAAACGAAAGGTCCAAATGGCAACAATGCCGATATCACGCCTCCAGGCATAGCCCATAACGGCAACTTTATTCTAGAAGCCGTGGAAAGCAACACAACCAGATAACCAATAAACAACACGCCATGTGCCATGCCGATATATCTTACTGGCTCGTTTATTTGCAGATAGTGCCTCAACGGCATAGCCAAACCCAATAGTAATATAAAAGAAATCCCTTCTAAGTAACCCGTTATCGTTAACGCTTTAATCTCTAAATTTTTATCAGTCATACTTTATTTCTACTACTTAATTTTCTAGTATTTATTAAACACCCAATAAAAAAGGCACCCGAGGGTGCCTTTTTATATCCCTTACGGGATGAGCTTTAAAAGCGCAGATTAATCTTCAGATTCTTCTACAACTTCTTCAGCTACCGGACGATCTACCAATTCTACGTAAGCCATTGGAGCGTTATCGCCTGCACGGAAACCGCACTTAAGAATACGCAAGTAACCGCCTGTACGTTCTTGGTAACGAGGACCAAGTTCGTTAAACAGCTTACCTACCGCTTCTTTAGAGCGAGTACGTGAGAACGCAAGACGACGATTAGCAACAGAATCTTCTTTTGCTAATGTAATCAACGGCTCTGCAACACGACGCAACTCTTTTGCTTTTGGCAAAGTAGTTTTGATGATCTCATGTTCAAACAAAGACACAGCCATGTTCTTAAACATAGCCTGACGATGCGAACTGGTTCGGTTAAAGTGACGACCACTTTTACGATGGCGCATTTTTTAATTCCTTACCTCAAACCTGCCTTAGGCAAGCGCTTTGTCATCTTTTTTCAAACTAGCTGGTGGCCAGTTTTCAAGGTGCATACCTAGCGACAAACCGCGAGAAGCCAAGACGTCTTTAATTTCAGTTAGAGACTTCTTACCCAAGTTAGGGGTTTTCAGCAGTTCAACTTCGGTGCGCTGAATTAGATCACCGATGTAGTAAATGTTTTCTGCTTTCAAGCAGTTCGCAGAACGTACAGTCAGCTCTAGATCATCAACAGGGCGAAGTAAAATTGGATCAATTTCGTCTTCAATTTCTTCCTGCTCAGGTTCGGCATCGTTCTGAAGGTCAACAAATACAGCTAGCTGCTGTTGCAAAATTGTAGCTGAACGACGAATCGCTTCTTCTGCTTCAATGGTGCCGTTGGTTTCAAGATCAATGACCAATTTATCTAAATCAGTACGCTGTTCAACACGAGCATTCTCAACACCGTAAGCTACACGCTTAACAGGGCTGTATGTCGCATCTAACTGCAATTTGCCAATTGCTTTAGTCTCTTCTTGGTTTTGATTACGAGACTCAACCGTTTCGTAACCACGACCTGCCGCGACCTTAATGGTCATCTTCAGCTCACCTTTATCAGCCAAATTGGCGATAACGTGTTCTGGATTGGCTAAATCTACGCCATGATCCAACTGAATATCACCGGCAGTCACCTGACCAGCACCAGACTTGTGTAGAGTCAAATAAGCTTCTTCACGCTCGTGCAAACGCACGGCAACGCCTTTCAAGTTAAGCAGGATTTCAATTACGTCTTCCTGGATACCTTCAATGGTGCTGTATTCGTGAAGAACACCTTCGATTTCAACTTCTACGATGGCGGCGCCAGGCATAGAAGAAAGCAGAATACGACGCAATGCAGCACCTAAAGTGTGGCCAAAGCCACGCTCTAGAGGCTCTAGAGTTACTTTCGCCTGAGTATTGCTGATTTGCTCTACTTGTATATGGCGTGGTGTTAGAAATTCATTTACTGAACGCTGCATAGCTGCCCCTGCTCCGTTATTACTTAGAGTACAATTCGACAATCAACTGCTCGTTGATTTCCGCTGATAACTCAGAACGCTCAGGAACTGCTTTGAACGTACCTTCCATTTTCTTGGAATCTACATCGATCCAAGCAAGATCACCACGTTGAGATGCAAGTTCTAGTGCACCTTTAATACGTAGTTGAGCTTTTGCTTTTTCACGAATAGCTACCACATCACCGCTCTTAATTTGATAAGAAGCGATGTTAACGACTTTACCGTTAACTGCGATTGCTTTGTGAGAAACCAACTGACGTGATTCAGCGCGAGTTGAGCCAAAGCCCATGCGATAAACAACGTTGTCCAAACGAGTTTCAAGAAGTTGCAAAAGGTTTTCACCGGTTGCGCCTTTAACTCGAGCGGCTTCTTTATAGTATCCACGGAATTGCTTTTCAAGAATGCCGTAAATACGACGAACTTTTTGCTTTTCACGTAGCTGTAAACCGTAATCAGATAAACGACCGCGACCTGCGCCGTGCATACCTGGTTTGGTTTCAATTTTACACTTTGAGTCTAGTGCACGAACGCCGCTCTTCAAGAAAAGGTCAGTACCTTCACGACGAGACAGCTTACACTTAGGACCAATATAACGAGCCATAGTTCTGTCTCCTTAAACGCGACGTTTCTTAGGTGGACGGCAACCGTTGTGAGGAATAGGCGTCACATCGGTAATATTGCCAATCTTAAAGCCACATGCATTTAATGCACGTACGGCTGATTCACGACCTGGACCTGGGCCTTTGACCTCAACATCCAAGTTCTTCAAGCCGTACTCTTTAGCAGCTTCACCTGCGCGTTCCGCAGCAACCTGTGCAGCGAAAGGAGTACTCTTACGAGAACCACGGAAACCAGAACCACCGGCAGTTGCCCAAGAAAGCGCGTTACCCTGACGATCAGTAATAGTTACAATAGTGTTGTTAAATGACGCGTGGATGTGCGCCATGCCGTCTACGACGGTCTTTTTAATTTTCTTCTTAACGTTACGTTGTGGCTTTGCCATAAATCAACCCTGCCTTAGCGCTTAATTGGCTTACGTGGACCCTTACGGGTACGCGCGTTTGTCTTAGTGCGCTGACCACGTAGAGGCAAACTGCGACGGTGACGAATACCGCGATAGCAACCTAGATCCATCAATCGCTTGATGCTCATAGATACTTCACGACGTAGATCACCTTCTACCGTAAATTTGCCAACTTCGGCACGGATCTCATCTAACTGGTCGTTAGAAAGATCAGAGATTTTAGTTGATTCTTCAATACCCACTGCTTTACATATAAGTTTTGCAGTTGGCAAGCCGACACCGAAAACATAAGTCAAAGAGATGACTGCATGTTTGTTGTCAGGAATGTTTACACCGGCTATACGAGCCATTATTCACCCCATCACGCATTAAGCGTGTTAGTGCTTTAATCTGGATAGGCACTGTAGCAATCCTCGACCAGAATTAACACTCTGATCGATTAAGCCTATCCCCCATAGCAACGTTCTAAGGATTAACCTTGACGTTGTTTATGCTTAGGATCTGATTCACAGATCACACGCACACTGCCATTGCGACGAATAACTTTGCAATTACGGCAGATTTTCTTTACTGAAGCGCGTACTTTCATCGAAAGTCTCCAGTTATTAGCGTACCAAACCGCCGCCAATACCTTTCAAGTTAGACTTTTTCATAAGGCTATCGTACTGATGAGACATCAGATGAGATTGCACTTGCGACATAAAGTCCATGACTACCACCACTACAATCAGTAATGAGGTTCCACCAAAGTAGAAGGGCACGTCGGCCGCTACCACCAAGAATTGGGGCAGCAATGATACAGCAGTTATATATAAAGCGCCAAACAAAGTTAAACGGCCTAAAACACCATCAACATACTGGGCGGTTTGCACACCTGGACGGATACCTGGAATAAATGCTCCAGACTTCTTAAGGTTTTCCGATATATCCTTGCTGTTAAACATCAAGGCTGTATAGAAATAACAAAAGAAAATTACCGCTGCAGAGAACAAAATTAGGTACAAAGGCTGGCTAGGCGCAAGCGCCAAAGACACATCTTGTAACCATTCCATACCTTCAGTACGACCAAACCATTGTCCCATTGAACCTGGAAACAAAAGAATAGAAGAAGCAAAGATAGGTGGAATCACACCTGCCATATTGATTTTTAATGGTAAATGGCTGCTTTGAGCTGCAAAGACTTTACGTCCCTGCTGACGCTTAGCGTAATTGATCGCGATGCGACGTTGGCCTCGTTCAACGAAAACAACAAACGCAACAATCAATACTGCAAGCAATGCAATGGCCAACAACAAAATGATGTTGGTATCGCCTTGACGGGCAGATTCAAAAGATTGACCGATGGCACCAGGCAAGCCTGCAACGATACCGGCAAAAATCAGCAAGGAGATACCGTTACCGATACCTCGCTCTGTCACTTGCTCACCTAACCACATAAGGAATACCGCACCACAAACGAATGTAGAAACAGCAGTCAAGTAATACAGTGGAGATGCGTCAAATGATATACCCTGACTGGCCAGACCTGCGGAAACACCGAAGGCCTGAACCAACGCCAACAGCACAGTGCCGTAGCGGGTATATTGACTGATTTTACGACGGCCAGCTTCGCCCTCTTTCTTGAGGGCTTCTAGCTGCGGGCTCACCGCCGTCAATAGCTGCATAATAATAGAGGCAGATATGTACGGCATGATGCCTAGTGCAAAAATGGACATACGCTCAAGAGCCCCCCCTGAGAACATGTTAAACATGCTCAGGATGGTCCCTTGGTTCTGTTCAAATAATGCAGCTAAACGATCAGGGTTTATTCCAGGTACCGGAATGTGCGCACCTATTCGATACACAACAATCGCAATCAGAACAAACTTTAGTCGAGACCAAAGTTCACCCAGTCCTGCATTCGGTGCCTTACCTGTTGGTAGTGAGCCTTGCTTAGCCATCTAAATGGTCCTTATTCTTCTATTTTACCGCCGGCTGCTTCAATTGCTGCACGTGCACCTTTGGTCACTTTAAGACCTTTAACGGTAACGGCTTTATTGATTTCGCCAGATAGAATCACGCGTGCACGCTTGATTTTGTCACCGATGATATCGGCTTTTTTCAATGCGTCCAGATCAACAACGTCAGCACCCGCTGCAGTCAATTCGTTTAAACGAATTTCAGCAACATATTGGGCTTGACGAGATGTGAAACCAAACTTAGGTAGACGACGCTGTAAAGGCATCTGACCACCCTCGAAACCTGGCTTAACTTTACCGCCAGAACGAGATTTTTGACCTTTGTGACCACGGCCACAGGTCTTGCCCAAGCCACTACCGATACCACGGCCTACGCGTTTACCGCTAGGACGTGAACCAGGTGCTGGGCTAAGAGTATTAAGTTTCATATTACTCGGCCTCCACTTTCACCATGTAGTGAACTTTGTTGATCATACCGCGTACTGCCGGTGTGTCTTCAAGTTCCACTGTGTGGCCAATGCGACGTAAACCCAAGCCTTTAACCGAAGCAACGTGCTTCGGTAGCTTGCCAATAGTACTGCGTGTAAGTGTTACTTTAACTTTAGCCATGTCGGATTACCCCAGAATGTCTTCTACAGATTTTCCGCGCTTGGCAGCTACGTGTTCAGGGCTACGCATTTCGCGAAGACCATTAACAGTAGCACGTACTACGTTCACCGGATTGGTAGAACCGTAACACTTCGCTAACACGTTATGAACACCCACAAGCTCTAGCACTGCACGCATTGCACCACCGGCAATGATACCTGTACCTTGTGAAGCAGGCTGCATGTACACCTTAGAAGCACCATGACGGGCTTTAACTGGGTACTGCAAAGTGTCGCCGTCTAGAGCAACACTGATCATGTTACGCTTCGCGTTGTCCATTGCTTTTTGAATAGCAGTTGGAACTTCGCGTGCTTTACCACGACCAAAACCTACACGGCCTTTACCATCGCCCACAACAGTCAATGCTGTGAAACCGAAGATACGACCACCTTTTACAACTTTTGCAACACGATTAACCTGTACAAGTTTTTCTTGTAGGCCATCGTCGTTGTCTTTACGTTCTACACGTTCTTTTGCCATGATAGCGCCCCTTAGAATTCCAAGCCGCCTTCGCGAGCTGCATCAGCCAAAGCTTTCAAACGACCGTGGTATTTAAAACCAGAGCGATCAAAAGCTACTTTAGTGATGCCTTTAGCAATAGCACGTTCAGCAATAAGTGAACCTACTTTTGCAGCTGCTTCAGCGTTACCAGTTTTACCTTCACGTAGATCTTTCTCTACAGTAGAGGCGGTAGCTAAAATCTGAGCACCATCGGACGAAATAATCTGGGCGTAAATGTGACGTGGAGTACGATTTACACACAAACGGGTCGCACCTAACTCGCGCATTTTGACGCGAGAGCGACGAGCACGACGAACTCGTGCTACTTTCTTCTCGTTCATAATCTGGCCCTATTTCTTCTTAGCTTCTTTACGACGTACATTTTCGTCAGAGTAACGAACACCTTTGCCTTTATAAGGCTCTGGTGGACGGTATCCGCGAATTTCCGCAGCGACTTGACCTACTTTTTGCTTGTCCACACCGGAGATAACAATCTCGGTTTGGCTAGGGGTCGCGGCTTTTACGCCTTCAGGAAGTACATAGTCAATAGGGTGCGAGAAACCTAGAGTTAGGTTAAGCGTATTTCCAGAAGTTTTTGCACGGTAACCAACACCTTGCAAAATTAGCTTCTTTTCATACCCTTTTACAACACCTGTAACCATGTTGTTAACGAGCGAGCGGAACGTGCCCGCCATTGCGTTAGACTTTTTGTCACCTGTAACAGGTGCGAAAGTCAAAACGTTATCTTCTTGTTTAACTGCAACAAGAGAATTTAGATCTAAATCAATAGAACCTTGCTTACCTTTAACAGTGATCTGAGCGTCAGAAAGTTTAACTTCTACGCCAGCTGGCAAAGTAACAGGAGCTTTAGCTATACGTGACATCTTAAACTCCTCTTAGAATACCGTGCAGATCACTTCACCACCAATGCCAGCGGCACGGGCAGCACGATCGGTCATGATGCCTTTTGAAGTGGAGATAATGGCAATGCCAAGACCCGCTTCAACTTTAGGCAACTCAGTCGAACTCTTGTATGTACGAAGACCTGGACGTGAAACGCGTTCTAGGCGTTCAATTACAGGCTTACCTTCGTAGTACTTAAGGTCGATGCTTAATGTCGGTTTAACGTTTTCGTCAACCGCAAAATCTGCTATGTAACCTTCGCTCTTTAGAACTTCAGCTACTGACGCCTTCACTTTTGATGAAGGCATTGCAACAGTGGCTTTACCAGCGCCCTGCGCATTGCGAATACGAGTTAACATATCCGCCAAAGTATCTTGCATACTCATGCTTTAACCTCTCTGTTGTGCAGCTACCCCTGAGTCCTGGTTGAAACAACCAAGACCCGGAAGGAATTGCTTACCAACTGGCCTTTTTAAGACCTGGGATGTTGCCTGCCATACCTTGCTCGCGAATCATAATGCGAGAAAGTTTGAACTTACGGTATACGCCGTGTGGGCGACCCGTCATTTGACAACGACTTCTTAAGCGGCTCTTTGAAGAATCGCGTGGCAATTTCTGTAGCGCCATTTGCGCAGCCCATACATCTTCTTCAGAAGATGCAGGGTTTTTGATAATTGCCATGATTGCTTCACGCTTTTCAGCGAATTTAGCCACTAATTTTTCGCGCTTCAGCTCGCGCTGTTTCATCGAAACTTTAGCCATAGTGCTACTCCTTATTTACGAAACGGGAAGTTCAACGCTTTTAACAGCGCACGACCTTCATCGTTTGTAGGTGCAGTAGTAGTAACCGTGATGTCAAGACCACGAATCTTATCCACTTTATCGTATTCGATTTCAGGGAATATGATCTGTTCTTTCACGCCCATGCTGTAGTTACCACGACCGTCGAACGAGTTACCGTTCAGGCCACGGAAGTCACGAATACGTGGAATGGCAATATCAACCAAACGGTCCATGAATTCCCACATGCGATCTGCACGAAGAGTCACTTTACAACCGATTGGCCAGCCTTCACGAACTTTAAAGCCGGCTACTGATTTACGAGCTTTAGTGATTACTACTTTCTGACCAGATAAAAGCTCTAGGTCTTTAACAGCAGAATCAACTTGTTTTTTGTCGCCAATGCCTTCACCAACACCCATGTTTAGGGTGATTTTAGTGACTTTAGGCACTTGCATTACGTTGTCGTAGCCAAATTCTTCTTGCAGCTTGGCTACCACTTCGCTTTTATATAACGTTTTTAAACGAGACATAGTGGCACCCTTATGCGTCTAGTTGATCGCCAGAAGACTTGAAAACACGGACTTTTTTGCCGTCTTCAAGAATCTGGAAACCAACTCGGTCTGCTTTACCAGACTTAGAATTAAAGATAGCAACGTTAGAAGCTTGAATACCGGCTTCTTTTTCAACGATGCCACCAGGCTGACCTAAGTAAGGATTTGGCTTCTGGTGTTTCTTAATCATGTTAACACCGGCAACGATCAAACGACCGTCAGGAAGAACGGCGTTTACTTTGCCGCGCTTTCCTTTGTCTTTACCAGAGATAACAACTACTTCATCTTCACGACGAATTTTTTTCATTTTCAGTCTCCTAAAGTACTTCAGGAGCGAGTGATACAATCTTCATGAACTTCTCATTACGAAGTTCACGAGTCACAGGCCCGAAGATACGAGTACCGATTGGTGCTTGGCTTGCGTTCAGCAATACCGCAGCGTTTGTGTCAAATTTGATCAAAGATCCATCTTGACGACGAACACCAGAACGGGTGCGAACAACAACTGCGTCTAGCACTTGACCCTTTTTAACTTTACCGCGCGGAATTGCTTCCTTAACAGTAACTTTAATAAGATCGCCTACACGCGCGTAACGACGGTGTGAACCGCCAAGTACTTTAATACACATTACGCGCTTTGCGCCGCTGTTATCAGCAACTTCAAGCATTGATTGTGTTTGAATCATGGTCTATAGCTCCTATAATTCCTGGGCTTACACCTTGGTTGCACGTGTGTCGACACTTACTAACATCCAAGATTTGGACTTAGAAAGAGGACGACATTCACGAACAGTCACGGTATCGCCGAGAACACATTCGTTTTGCTCGTCATGCGCGTGCAGCTTAGTGGAGCGTTTAACAAATTTACCGTAGATTGGGTGCTTTACGCGACGCTCAATCATAACAGTAATAGTTTTGTCCATTTTGTCGCTAACGACCTTACCTTGCAGAGTGCGTACAATCGCTTCAGCCATGATTATTCACCCGCCTTCTGTTGAATGATGGTTTTAACGCGCGCGATATCGCGGCGCACCTCTTTCTGAAGATGCGTCTGACCTAGTTGGCCAGTGGCTTTCTGCATGCGGTATTTAAATTGGTCCGCTAACAAATCTTTAAGCTCGGATCCAAGCTCATCGACTGATTTTTCACGTAAGTCTTGTACGTTCATCACATCACCGTCCGAGTAACAAAGGTAGTGGCGATTGGAAGTTTAGCCGCTGCAAGCGCGAACGCTTCACGAGCAATCTCTTCCGAAACCCCTTCCATTTCATAAAGGACACGACCTGGCTGAATCTGGCAAACCCAGTACTCAACATTACCCTTACCTTTACCCTGACGAACCTCAAGAGGTTTGCTGGTAATCGGCTTGTCTGGGAAGATACGAATCCAGATTTTACCGCCACGTTTAATTTTACGGTTCATCGCACGACGAGCCGATTCAATTTGACGTGCTGTGATGCGGCCACGACCGGTAGCTTTAAGGCCAAACTCGCCAAAGCTAACGCTGCTGCCTTTTGCAAGACCGCGGTTACGGCCTTTCATCATCTTACGGAATTTAGTGCGTTTAGGTTGTAACATCTTTTACGCCTCCCTTACTTAGCTTTGCGCTGCTTTTTAGCACCGCCGCTTTTAGCGCGGGCACGAACTTCATCGATGCCACCAAGAATTTCACCCTTGAAGATCCACACTTTGATGCCGATAACACCGTAAGTTGTGTGAGCTTCATAGGTAGCGTAATCGATATCTGCACGTAGAGTGTGCAAAGGTACACGACCTTCACGATACCACTCAGAACGAGCAATTTCTGCACCGCCTAAACGACCGCCAACTTGAATCTTGATACCTTCAGCACCAGAACGCATTGCATTTTGAACTGCACGCTTCATGGCACGACGGAACATCACTCGACGCTCTAACTGGCTGGCAACTGACTGGCCTACCAATTTTGCATCTAGATCCGGCTTGCGAATTTCTTCGATGTTAACGTGGACAGGAACACCCATCATTTCAGATACGTCTTTACGTAACTTATCTACGTCTTCACCTTTCTTACCAATCACGATACCTGGACGGGCTGTGTGAATAGTAACTTTTGCAGTCTGAGCTGGACGCTCAATTACAACTTTACTTACAGATGCTTTAACAAGACGCTTCTCAATAAGAGCACGAACCTTGATATCTGTTAGCAGTTGATCTGCGTATTTGTCTTTTCCTGCATACCAAACAGAGTTGTGATCTTTGGTAATGCCCAGGCGTATGCCCGTTGGATGTACTTTCTGACCCATGACCTAGACCTCTGCAACCTTAACGGTGATATGACAAGAACGCTTCAAAATGCGATCCGCGCGACCTTTCGCACGAGGGCGAATACGCTTCATAGTCATACCTTCGTCAACAAAGACGGTGGACACTTTCAGCTCATCAACGTCGGCACCATCATTGTGCTCGGCGTTAGCGATCGCAGATTCAAGAACTTTCTTGATTAAATCTGCACCCTTTTTAGGGCTGAAAGACAAAATGTTTAAAGCGTCTGCTACTGATAAACCGCGAATTTGATCGGCGACCAAACGAGCTTTCTGAGCAGAAATATGAGCGCCTTTTAGCTTAGCGACTGTTTCCATTCCGATTACCTCTTGGCCTTTTTATCTGCAGCGTGACCTTTGTAGGTACGAGTTCCGGCGAATTCGCCTAACTTGTGCCCTACCATTTCTTCGCTAACCATAACAGGAACGTGTTGACGTCCGTTATGTACAGCGATGGTCAATCCTACAAACTCAGGAAAAATTGTAGATCTGCGAGACCAAGTTTTAATTGGCTTGCGATCACCCTTTTCTATAGCGGTCTCAACTTTGGCCATCAAGTGATGATCAACGAAAGGACCTTTTTTCAATGAACGTGGCATCTAAGTCACCCTATCCGTTATTTAGAACGACGACGGACAATCATCTTGTCTGTACGCTTATTCTTACGAGTTTTGTAGCCCTTAGTTGGAACGCCCCAAGGCGTTACAGGATGACGGCCACCAGAGGTACGACCTTCACCACCACCGTGTGGGTGATCAACTGGGTTCATAGCTACACCACGAACAGTAGGACGAACACCACGCCAGCGAGTTGCGCCCGCTTTACCTAATTGACGTAGGCTGTGTTCTGAGTTACTTACTTCGCCTAGAGTAGCGCGACAATCAGCAAGTACTTTACGCATTTCGCCAGAGCGAAGACGCAAGGTCACGTAAGCACCTTCTTTTGCGATCAACTGAGCAGAAGTACCGGCTGAACGGGCAATTTGACCGCCTTTACCTGGCTTAAGCTCGATGTTGTGGATCACACTACCAAGAGGCATATGACGTACAGTCATAGTGCTACCTACTTTGATAGGCGCAGTTTCACCAGAAATAATCTGATCACCTGCTTGCATGCCTTTAGCGGCAAGAATGTAACGACGCTCACCGTCGGCATAACATACTAATGCAATGTTAGCGCTACGGTTAGGATCGTATTCCAAGCGTTCAACTTTCGCTGGGATACCATCTTTATTGCGTTTAAAGTCGATCATACGGTAAAGCTGTTTATGACCGCCACCAACGTGACGAGTCGTAATGCGACCGTTGTTGTTACGACCACCAGACTTACTTTGCTTCTCTGTCAATGCAGAGTGCGGACGACCTTTGTGAAGATCTGCGTGCACAACCTTAACTAGGTGACGGCGTCCAGCAGAAGTTGGCTTGGTTTTTAATAATGCCATCTTAACTACCCCTTATTCGACGTCAGCGAAGTCAATGTCGTGACCGTCGGCTAGACGAACATATGCTTTACGCACATCGTTCTTCTTACCCATGCCACGCGCTGTACGCTTGGTTTTACCTTTAATGTTAAGTACTTGTACATTTCGAACTTTAACTTCGAACAAGTGCTCAACGGCTGCTTTGATTTCTGGCTTAGTGGCATCAGGTGCTACACGAAAAACGAATTGACCGTCTTTGTCAGCGACTACTGTTGCTTTTTCAGAAATGTGAGGTCCAAGTATAACCTTGTAGATACGCTCTTGGTTCATCCTAACATCTCCTCTACTTTCTTAAGCGCGGCAACAGTTACCAACACCTTATCGAAAGAAACTAGGCTAACAGGATCAACACCATCCGCTTGCGCAACAGCTACACCAGGTAGGTTACGAGAAGCTAGGTAAACATTCTTGTTGATTTCATCATCAACAATAAGAACGTTTGGTAGATCCATTTCAGATAATTTAGCACTGAAAGCTTTAGTTTTGTGATCACTCACTTCAAAGCTATCAACAACCACTAAACGATCTTGACGCACTAGTTCAGACCAGATTGCCTGCATCGCAGCGCGATACATCTTTTTGTTTAGTTTCTGACTGTAATCACGTGGACGTGCTGCGAAAGTCACACCACCTGAACGCCAGATTGGACCACGACTAGTACCAGCACGCGCTCGGCCTGTACCTTTTTGACGCCATGGTTTAGCACCACCACCACTTACGTCAGCACGAGTCTTTTGGGCTTTAGAACCCTGACGCGCGCCAGCTAAGTAAGCTGTAACTAACTGGTGTACTAGAGCTTCGTTATATTCACGAGCAAAAGCAGCATCAGATAGAGAAACGGTGGAACCACCTTGAACATTAATATCCATAAGTTACTCCCCTTATCCGCGTAGCTTAACGGCTGGTGTGATGATCAATTGACCACCAGTGCAGCCCGGAAGCGCACCTTTAACCAGAATCAAGTTACTCTCTGCATCTACACGTACAACCTCAAGATTTTGAGTTGTCACGCGTTCAGCACCCATGTGGCCAGACATTTTCTTGCCTTTCCAAACTCGACCTGGAGTTTGACATTGACCAATAGAACCGTTTGAACGGTGAGAAAGAGAGTTACCGTGAGTCGCATCTTGCATGGTGAAATTCCAGCGCTTGATACCACCTTGGAAACCTTTACCTTTTGAAGTACCAGTAACATCAACTTTTTGACCCGCTTCAAAGCGTTCAACAGTTAATTCATCACCAGCTTTCAAGTCCGCTACTTCTTCAGTGCGGAATTCTAACAAGCTATCACCTGCCACTACATTTGCTTTTGCAAAGTGACCAGCAGCCGCTTTAGAAACCCGTGAGGCTTTCTTCGCGCCAGCAGTTACTTGCACAGCATTGTAACCATCAGTTTCTGTTGTTTTAATTTGAGATACACGGTTAGGTGTAATTTCAATAACAGTCACTGGTACAGATGTGCCCTCTTCAGTAAATACGCGAGTCATACCCGCTTTTTTACCTACTAATCCAAGTGCCATTTTAATACCTCTTGTGTACGGGGCTGAATACCCACTATGGCCGCCCAACAAAGCGTTACACTGATGCTAGATCAGCTGTGAAATGTAAAAAAGTTCTAACAATTAACCAAGGCTAATTTGAACTTCAACACCCGCAGCTAGGTCTAACTTCATTAGCGCATCAACTGTCTTTTCAGTTGGCTCAACGATGTCGAGCATGCGCTTGTGTGTACGTATTTCATATTGATCACGTGCATCTTTGTTCACGTGTGGAGATACCAATATAGTTAAACGCTCTTTGCGTGTGGGCAGCGGTATAGGACCACGAACCTGAGCACCGGTACGCTTAGCCGTTTCCACGATTTCTTGCGTAGACTGGTCGATCAGGCGATGGTCAAAAGCCTTCAGCCGAATACGAATCTTCTGGTTTTGCATTTAAAGACTCCGAAAATAAGACATAAATCCGCTATCCCTTTTTCAAGGGACGCGAATTATATGGTGCAATCGTCAACCTGTCAAGAAATAACCAACCCTCAGAAGCCAGTCATTATGCGGCCTCAAAGCCGGCGTGTTGAATATTTGTACAGATAAGAATTACTGCCATTTAGAGCATCGGCAAGAACAGCCAAAGACCCCTACCTGTTTAATAAGTAAACAAATACAATTCTACAACCTCCCATATTTAGCATTTACAAAGCAAATACTGGGTAGAAATACCAATAAGTTAAGGCTCACTATCCTCTCAGTGTGAGCTGCATCACCTTTTTCATTTTTGACGAGCAGCGCCAATCGATATGACTGAGGGCCGTGATATAGTCGGTCAGCCTCTCAATTCAACACAGAGAATCATTAACGCCATGCGCACAACACTCTTTACAACCTTATCAATATTATTGCTAAGCCAACTGTCAGCATGCTCAGTTTTAGAGCCGATGTTTACGGTTGAAGACGTTAAACCATGGCAAAAAGGCATTTTGGCCAAAAAGGAAATGAGCCTTAAAGGCGACCCGATTGATCAATATGTAGATGACCACATTTATTTTAGCAAAGAAGGCTCCACAGGTGGCGCAAGCGTAGGAGGTGGCGGCTGTGGCTGTAACTAATAACAAGATCACTCAAAAACTGGCTATTGCCACTTCTGCTTTATTGGCCCATGAAGCGCATAGCGAACAGAAAGGCAGCGGCGAACTTTATAATAAGTGGGAAGTGGATGTGGGCTACCTACATTACAACGAACCCAACTATATAAGCGTTGATACTTATATGGCCATGATCAGTGGTAACCTTAGCGATAAAGACAGTATCAAACTCGGTTTAGTTTTTGACACATTAAGCGGGGCCACACCTACTGGCGCCCTTCCCGGATCAGACTCCGTCACTGTGGGCGGTGCCTCTGGGGGAAGTATTTCAGCCTCCGAAAGTGCAGGTGGTACAGCGCCGTTTGATGATACACGCCTAGCCATAGACACCATTTGGGGCCATGAATGGGAGCGCCTCATACGAACAAAAGCTGGTGCCCATGTGTCTGTAGAAGGGGATTATACTTCCGTAGGGGGCAGCCTAGCCCTAGAAATAGACTCTGAAGACCGAGCACTCACCTACACCATTGGTGGCAGCACCGCATCAGATAAAGTAAGTCGTAGCAGCGAGCAAACCCCAGTACCTCTCACCCAATCCAGTGTTGGCGCCATGAATGGCACGGGCCACAAAAACTCTTACGACTTACTTTTCGGCATTAGTCGCATCATCAATAAGCGCACTGTGGGCATGCTGAACTTCACCTACAGCCAATCTCTTGGTTATCACACAGATCCATATAAAGTCATTAGCGTGGCCGATGAAAACGATATAGAGCTATTAAGCGGAGTCACATACGAACATAGGCCTGATAGCCGAGAACGCTTTATCTTATATAGTAAAATTAAGCACGAGCTACCCAAAACAGGACACCACCTAGGCCTCACCTATCGCTACCACACTGATAGCTGGGATTTAAATTCCCACACCCTAGAAGGCTCTTATGGATTTCCCGTTTTTGAAAATCACAAACTAGAGCCCTTTGCACGAATATACAGCCAACAAGCGGCTAACTTCTATACAAGAACTCTAGCTTATGACGGTGTTTCCAGCTACGAAGAAACAGCTGCTAACTTCCCAAGCCATGCCTCAGCAGATATTCGCTTAGCCGACATGTTAAGCGTCACCCTAGGTGCGAAACTTCAATATAAAACCAGCAAGAAAGGATCCATAGATTTTAGGCTGGCGTATTACTATCGAGAGTATCAAGATGCGGTCGTCAGTAATGACGATGCCATATTTGCAGTAATTGATTTCGGTAAGGGATTCGATTAATAAAAAAGGGGTAATTAGCAGCTTAAAACTGTTAATCACCCCTTTTTTATTGGCGGATTAAAGCAGGTCTTCTAAGCGGACATCACCCTCAGGGTTAATAATCGGTGTCGCCGTTAATATGGGTGAGTTCGTAGCCCCAAAATATCCGTAAATAGACGATGCGACACTCATGGGCTCCCATGTAGGCGAATCCGTATCGGGCACTGTATATTGATTGTTAGTTTTACTAGTGCCTTCACGGTGAGTCGTTCCCACCACACTTCCTAATGCCGCCGTCTCTTTGGTTGGACGCACACCCGCCCCACCAAAAGTATACAAATTCTGGTTATTGGCATGATCCCAACCACCTGAGCCATTTAAGTTAACCAGGCGCCCAAAGTCACCAAACACATTAATAACGATGTTATCACTACGGGTACGGGTATTACCGGTAAGCGTCTGCGCAACACCCGCTGACGCCTTAATATGAGCCATGGCCACCTTAACAGCCTCCATCAACTCATTCATTCTATCTGGATACTCGTCAACACCATTATTGTGATCATCCCAGCCGCCTAAACCTGGAGTACCTACTGCCATGTATAAGGTTTGAGGATTATGGATAGCCAACGTCACAGCTGAGCGTAATTGGCGTGCAAAACTGGTATTTGGATACTCCACCCCTTCTGGTAAATCAGCCTCAAGTAAACTTCCTAAATCAGCCATGCGCTGAGATAGCTCTTCACGCTTATCAAAGCCATCCCAAGCCTTAGAGTGCTGACTACGACTGGCGCTTATTTTCTGCAAGCGAGATTGTAATAAATTACTAATGGCTTCCTCAGAATCACCTACGGTGCTACCACTTCGCGTATATGGATTATTAAACTGATCATCCATGGTTAGGCCGCGCAAATACAAGGGCAGGTTATTTTCAGGATCCAAAGCGAAGGTTTGACTGTCCCCCTCAAACGACACAAACGGCAAGGTTAATTCAGATAGGCTACCCAAGGTTGTGCCATCCGCTAAAGGAGCACCCGTATAACTACTTTCATGCTGGGTCATCATTAGGGCTAAACGTGAGCCAATACCTGGTGAACCTTCAATATCCAAGGTTCCCTTATGAGACATGAAAATACTTTCACGGTGGGAGCGCGTTGGGCTTTTTTGTTTATAAAGCGTGCGGTAAATACTCATATCGCCCGCACTCAACATATCTTCCATATGCGTGCCGCCCGCGCGCTTCCATAAACCATTTGCGGTGATTTGACCGCCGTTATTTCTAAGGGCAGGATCATTGTCCTCGGCAGGCAATAAAATTCCTGAACCAAATGCACTATTGGCCGAATAATCATTCATGGAGTTCATGTTGATATCCAGCATATTACTGAGGTTACCGGCCAACTCAGACGCACCACCATACATAAATATATTAATTACCTGTGGCATTAAAGCCGGGGTTTGCACGGTCACCGAGCTGTAGTTAGGGCTAGCCGCATAAGCGCGCTGCGCCAAAGCCCCCATACCAAACCCCACTGGAACTACTCGTGTTGCTGCCATGGCAGAGGCTAACTTTAAAAAATTACGTCTTTGCATGATGTACCTCCTTATTGGCCAACGGCGCGGTAGTAGTAGAATTCAGGTAAGCGAGAGATGTAGTCGAGCATTACTCTTGCGAAGTCATCGGTAAAGTATTCCCATTCTGCATCACCATTGGTTTTCGTTAGCTGATAAACCCCTTCCTTATCCGTTACATAAGTACGACGTAAACCTTCTGCAAGCCATGCTTCCTGCTCTTCCGCATTTGCGCGGCGCCCTAATGCTGTCATAAATATTAGATCGATAAACTCAGGAGCAGTTAAACTCTCAAGCTCTGGCTTCAGGTTTTCAGTGCCAGCAACATAAAAGGCACCATTATGAATAGCAAAAGGAGGCTCTCTAGCAACTTCTGCCTCGGTAAAGTCTTCGGCTTTAGGGTGACGCCGCCCATCATAAGCCAGATGATTTAGAAATATATATTCACGAATCCCCTTGTGATAGGTAGCAAAGCTTAATACATCCATAGGTAAAAATGGCGTACGGCCAATCTTATAATCCATGGCCGCCCATCCCATATTATGTACTGCAACAGGAAGGCTGTTATTGCTAGAGTCCCAAACTCGACGCAATACGGCCCTATCCAGTGGATAGCGATCTGCCCTAGGCGTGTAATGCATTGAGTTTAAAAACCCAAAGGCATTTTCCTCAAAGGTCTTAGGACGCTGACTACTCAGCAAGTAGCTTTTTGAGAAAATCACCGACAAGAAAATATCGTCAAACGTGCTAGGCGAACTGGACACTATGTTTTTAATGAGCGCCTGCTTAGTCTCCGAAGAAGATCCATCCAAGAAGTAATTCACGATAACTTCCGTCACTCGCGGTATTAATAACGCATGCCCTGCCACCACATCGTACAATTCATCACAGCTATTAATATACTGACCAAATACCTGAACCGTAGCACCTGCACCATCTGGCCTTGTGGGGTCTGGCAACAATTGATAGCCGTCACTATTGTCGGTTAAATACCAGTTATTACAGGCAATGCCGCCGTTAATAGTGTTTTGCTGCTCCTCTGGGGTGTCGTTAAATATACCCAAATACAATTCAAACATCTCTAAAGCATGGTTTTCAGGGGAGCGCGATACACGCCAACGGCTTAAGTTATTCAACCAACCCCGCACCACATCACGAATAGGCGTTGAGCTTTCTATGCTCAGCTTTAAGTAGCCTAAAACACGAGTAATATCTTGTGACTCTGTACTCTCCATTTCACGAGCGGGGGAAAACATAATGGTGTTCGCTAAGAAATAACTCATCCAAGTAACAAATTGATCACGGCTAATGGGGTAGTTTTGCATGCGTGCCATGTAACGCTGATGAGGATGATCATCATCTAAACTGGTAAAACGGGCCGGAATGGATTCATCTATATCGGTAGATGGATTATCGCTGGTACCGAAGGTGTCATTATAAGCAGCCGTCAATTGGTCCGAACTCATGGAGGTTTGCAGCTGAGTTTGAAGGTCGCTGATAAAATTGGTTTGGCTGATGACTGGGTTGTCTAGACCTTTGGTTAAATCAAAAAACTCATCAGCCGCTACGCCGCGATACATGCTAGATAAAGCCTTGTTAGCCACCATATATTGGTCAGTGGCTGCTAGGGCATTAAACTCTGATTGGCTTAAGGTATGGTCATAACTCAGGGCCTTACGGGAACCTTGGGAGCCGTCTTGATCTGGAGAAGCAGGCTTACAGCCCAGCAACGCAAAACCACAGACCACCAATAGAAATCCTTTAATATACACACCTGCCACTCATCACCTCCATGCATGGTTAAATTTTTCGAAGACAACACCATACCTAGGTCAATTTTGAGGCAATGAGGGTTTGGGGTCTGTGACAAGCACCACAGAGTTCTCATTATTTGAAATTCGGCTATTTTGCATGGCCAATAATTCACAATTACACTAGGCGGGCCAGTGTTTTTATATTACTAGCCTATATGCGCCATTAATTACGATTTATTAGCCAATATAGAAAACGACGCAGCCCAAATGTTCTTTTAACAGAGCCATTTGCCCACATGAATGGCCGAAGTGGCACTATTTCTTCACCCATTGCCCAATAGTGGTATTTTTTTGTTCTATATCGTCGCCAAAGCATTTAAACTGTGCGCGATTTTTACTCTCCAATGTCGAGCATGTTATGACAGATTTATCTAAATATAGGAATATTGGTATTTTCGCCCACGTTGATGCGGGTAAAACTACTACTACTGAACGTATCCTAAAACTTACCGGTAAAATCCATAAAACCGGTGAAGTACACGATGGCGAATCCACTACCGATTTCATGGAACAAGAAGCTGAGCGCGGTATTACCATCCAGTCAGCTGCGATCACTACCTTCTGGGATGATCATCGCATGAACATCATCGATACTCCTGGGCACGTTGACTTCACTGTTGAAGTATATCGTTCTCTTAAAGTACTAGATGGCGGCATCGGCGTTTTCTGTGGTTCTGGTGGTGTTGAGCCTCAGTCAGAAACAAACTGGCGTTATGCTGATGAGTCGGGCGTTTCTCGTATCATCTTCGTAAACAAACTAGACCGTATGGGCGCTGACTTCCTTAAGGTTGTTGACCAGGTAGAAAACGTACTGGCCGCCAAGCCTTTGGTAATGGTATTGCCAATCGGTATAGAAGACGATTTCGTAGGCGTTGTTGATTTATTGACTCGCAAATCTTACGTTTGGGATGACACTGGTCTTCCTGAAAACTACGTAGTAGGCGACGTACCAGCTGATATGGTTGACGACGTTGAAATGTACCGTGAGCAGCTAATCGAAACAGCCGTTGAGCAAGATGACGACCTTATGATGGCGTACATGGAAGGCGAAGAGCCTACCATGGAGCAAATTAAAGCTTGTATCCGTAAGGGTACTAACGAGCTAGCGTTCTTCCCAACGTACTGTGGTTCTGCATTTAAAAACAAAGGCATCCAGTTAATTCTTGATGCGGTTGTAGATTACCTACCGTCTCCTACTGACGTAATCCCTCAGGATCTTACTGATGAAGTGGGCGAGCCAACAGGCGAAAAAGCCATTGTTGCCGTTGACGAACCTTTCCGCGCTCTTGCCTTTAAGATCATGGATGACCGTTTTGGTGCGCTTACTTTCGTTCGTGTTTACTCTGGTACTCTTAAAAAGGGTGACACCATCCTTAACTCGTTCACTGGTAAAACAGAACGTGTAGGTCGTATGTGTGAAATGGAAGCCGACGAGCGTAAAGAGTTAGATTCAGCTCAAGCCGGTGACATCATCGCGATCGTAGGTATGAAGAACGTACAAACAGGTCACACTCTTTGTGATCCAAAACACGAATGTACACTTGAAGCCATGGTCTTCCCAGAGCCAGTAATCTCTATCTCTGTAACACCTAAAGATAAAGGCGGCGCTGAGAAAATGGGCATCGCGATCGGTAAAATGGTTGCTGAAGATCCTACTTTCTTGGTTCACACTGACGAAGAAACCAGCCAAACGATTTTACGCGGCATGGGCGAGCTTCACCTAGACATCAAAGTAGATATTCTTAAGCGTACCTACGGTGTTGACCTTGAAGTAGGCGAGCCACAAGTGGCCTACCGTGAAACCATCACACAGCCAGTTGAAGACACCTACACTCACAAGAAACAGTCTGGTGGTTCTGGTCAGTTCGGTAAGATCGATTACCGCATCAAGCCTGGCGAACAGGGTTCTGGCTTCACCTTCACATCAAGTGTAGTGGGCGGTAACGTTCCTAAAGAATTCTTCCCAGCGATTGAGAAGGGTTTCAACAGCATGATGGATAACGGTGTTCTTGCTGGCTTCCCAGTATTGGACGTTGAAATTGAAGTGTACGATGGTGGCTTCCACGCGGTTGACTCCTCTGCTATCGCATTTGAATTGGCAGCTCGTGGTGCATTCCGCCAGTCAATTCCAAAAGCCGGCGCACAGCTTCTTGAACCTATCATGAAAGTTGACGTGTTCACTCCAGATGATCACGTAGGTGATGTTATCGGTGACCTTAACCGTCGTCGCGGCATGATCTCTGGTCAAGATGCAGCAGGTTCTGGTGTACGTATTAAAGCTGACGTACCTCTATCTGAAATGTTTGGTTACATTGGATCTCTACGTACTATGACTTCTGGTCGTGGTCAGTTCTCCATGGAATTCTCACATTACAACGCATGCCCTAATTCAGTTGCTGATAAAGTAATTGAAGAAGAAAAAGAGCGTCAAGCTGCTAAAGCAAAAGCTAAATAAGCTTTTAAGTTAGCAAGTAAAAAGCCGACATTTATGTCGGCTTTTTTATGCCTACAAAAAATACCTCATCAGCTTAATTAATGTAACTGACACCCTTGCCATCTAACCTCAAATACTGAAAAGTAGTTTAAGAAAAATTCCAAGCATTTTTTACTACCCATTAGAATTAAAAGCCTGCCCTTCTAAAACACAGGTCAATCTCTGGGCATAAAAAAAGGCCACCGAAGTGACCTTTCTTTTTTGGCTATTGCCGAATATTAAATCGT
>OJBM01000035.1_pt1 | contig 83787 bp, 77 predicted proteins | sample 1591061 | NCBI WGS metagenome assembly OJBM01 (sample SAMN05416872, study PRJEB24817) | seawater metagenome | isolation source: Sea water | place: Canada:Atlantic | collected 2013-11
GTCTCGTGGGCTCGGAGATGTGTATAAGAGACAGATATTAACGCGTTCTTTAGGAGCTACTGAGCCCCCCTTTTTTTTACTCATAACATCTCCCTGAGATATAAGAATGTTTAGCAATCAAATTAAGCTTAAAAAGTAATCAAACAAGATTTGATCGTTCGAAAAATCTTTACGGGCTAGTAATTTATCATTACTTGCTACTTTAATAAAACACTTTAGCTCTAGCTATACGCGACTTTTGCTTAAGTTAACCAACTGAATGTAATTTTTTTGTTATATATCAACAATCAAAACCATAGATATCATTAACAAAAGATTAACGAAAAAAATAACTTCTGAAAGTTAGCAAAAGACATCACATAAACATATCCCTCTTAAGAGGGATATAAGGATATTTCTAGTTAACCGTTCATAATGTGTACGCAGCATCGTACATTCGGACAATAACGGACACTTTGCAGCGTCCGAGCGGACATTTCCCAATACAACAATTAAATATTAACACTTTAAAAACAATAACTTAATTAATTATTCATTATTGGCACACAACTCGCAAACATAGGGCATACGCATGACAATAAAATGAGAACACCATGATTAATGGAACAGATGGACAAGACGAAGTAATCACGACAACTGCAAATGCTAAACCGTGGAAAAAGATTGCAATTAGCACTGTTGTCATTATGGGCTTAGCTTGGGTGAGTCTACCGACACTTAGCCAATGGGTTAACAGCACACCAAGCGTTGAATCTCAGTCAGTGATGAAAGCAACTGCATTTACCGGCACTCTGGTTCGTGATATCGCAGTCAACGGTAAGTTGGTTGCGGCAAACGCGCCAACACTTTATAGCTCAGAAGCAGGACAAGTAACCTTACTTGCTAAGCCAGGTGATATCGTTGCGCAAAACGATATTGTCGCAACAATCTTAAGCCCTGAACTTCAATCTCAAATCAAACAAGCCAATGCCAAGCTCGAGCGATTAAAAATTGATGCGAATCGCGGCGAGTTACGTGACAGTGAAGCGCAATTAGATCTTGAGCGCAGCCTAGACACAGCGAAGGTTCGTTTAAACGCAAGTAGCCGTGAGTTAAAACGCGCTGAAATTTCATTTGATAAGCAAGTTATCAGTGAACTGGATTTAGTGACTAAACGAGATTCGAAATTAGAAAATGAATTGCTATTTAAACATGCTCAAAAACGTGTTGAGCTGGCTAAGAAACGTCTTGAATTTGAAAATCAAACACGAGACTTCTCGGTAAAAAGCCAACAATTAGTGGTTGATGAGCTGCAACGCCGCGCAGAATTACTCAGTGTACGTGCGCCTGTTGCAGGTGTCGTTGGTAATTGGTTAGTGCAGAAGAAAGAACGTGTATCTAACACACAAGCCATCATGACGGTGGTGGATTTAACACAATACGAGGCAGAGCTTAATGTACCTGAATTTTATGCGGACGATTTAGGATTAGGTCTTGATGTTCAAATGAAAATTGCTGGCAAATCACTCATTGGAAAAGTCATTTCTATATCGCCAGAAGTTAAAAATAGCCAAGTCATGGTACGTGTATCAATTGCACATAATGAAGAGTTAAAACTTCGTCAGAATCAACGCCTGAATGCACGAATCGAGTTTGAGAAAAAAGATAACGTGTTGATGGTCAAACGTGGTGGTTTCTTATCAACAGATGGCGGCCGCTCTGCCTATGTCGTCAATGATCAGTTTGCAACTAAACAACCGATTTCGATTGGCTCGCAAAGTGTCGAGTTCGTGGAAATTACCTCCGGTTTAAAGGCGGGTGACGAGGTCATTATCTCATCAACGCAAGAATTTGATACACACCCTACTGTTTCACTAGATTAATAATTAATAATAACGAATTAGGAAGAAAAATTATGCTTAACATGAACAACATCAGCCGAATTTATCGCAGCGATACCATTCAAACACATGCACTACGTGATTTTAGTTTAGACGTAAAAGCAGGCGAATTTGTCGCAGTAACAGGGCCGTCTGGTTCGGGCAAGTCAACATTCCTAAATGTTGCCGGCTTACTCGATGGCTTTGACCAAGGATCGTACGAATTAGACGGTGTTAACATTCAGGGGTTAAACGATGACGAATTATCGCGATTACGTAACGAGAAAATTGGCTTTATTTTTCAAAACTATAATCTCATTCCGGACTTTAACCTGTTTGATAATATTGATATGCCATTACGTTATCGCGGTTTTAATGCTGCCGAGCGAAAACGCCGTATTGCTAATGCCTTAGAACAAGTCGGATTAGCAAGTCGCGCAAACTATTTACCAAGCCAACTATCTGGCGGCCAACAACAACGTGTCGCTATCGCCAGAGCACTCGCAGGTGAGCCAAAAATCCTGCTTGCCGATGAGCCAACAGGTAACCTTGATTCACTCATGGCTCGTCAAGTAATGGAGTTGTTACACACTTTAAATGAAGCTGGCAGTACCATTATTATGGTTACTCACGATCCAGAGCAAGCACGTAGTGTTGGTCGTAATGTACAGGTGATTGATGGACAAATTACTGATCACAGTGTGTACGCGCCTGAAAAAAATAACGCGCCTATCGAAGTTAACGCTTAAGGAATTATCATGGAAATGTTTAATTATTACCTAAAATTAAGCGTAAGAAATTTAAAGCGAAATCGCTTGTTTTTTATCTTAATGATTTCAACATTGGCCGTTGGTGTTGGTGTTTTTTTAGCGAATATCGCCATTATTAAATCAATGGCTAACGATCCTATTCCTCACAAAAGCGATCGAATATTCAACGTCACCTTGAATATTTGGCCTAACGAAAACCCTAGTGCTCGATTACGTGAAACCATGCGTTATGACGATGCAATGCATATCCTTAAAAATGAGATTGCAACAAATACACTAGTGCATTATCAATCAAAGGTTTATACACGCGACATCAACTCAGATAATTTGTCTCGCTATCCTGCCGTTGTAAGAGCAACCACACCAGACTTTTTCCCGATGATGGATGCCCCTTTTGCATTTGGCGGAGCATGGACAGAAGATCATGCTAAACAAGTTGTCATTGGTGATTCATTAAATCAGCAAGTATTTAATGGCGGTGATAGCGTAGGAAAAACCATTGAAATTGATGGAAAATCTTTTGAAGTTGTTGGGGTATTAAAACCATGGGTTGTTAAACCAATGTTCTATCATGTCACTGGCACGCAAGCATTTGATATCAGTGATGACATCTTTGCACCTATCGAGACTGCGATGGATAGTGAATGGGCAATCAACGTTCAAAGCTCTCAAACAGAGCAAATAGATTCAGTGTCAGATAACCGCGGCAAGAACGGTTTTTTCATCCAAGCATTTGTGCAATTAGATACGCCACATCAAAAATTGGCAATGCAACAATACTTGGATAACTACTCACAACACAGAAAAGAGCAAGGCGATTTCTTACGCGCTAACGACAACCGTTTATTAGACGTAAATCAATGGCTAGAACATCATAACGTTGTTGACGAGCGCATGCTGGCTTTCGCTATAGCCACGTCTCTATTCTTAGCAGTGTGTATATTTAACGCCAGTAGTTTATTGCTTGCTCGTTATCACAGTGCACGTTTCGAAACAGGTCTTCGCCGCGCAATAGGTGCTCGTATTAAGGATATTTTTTACCAAGGACTAGTAGAGAGCATGATTATTGGTTTGTGTTGTGCCGCTTTAGCACTCGTATTTGGCTGGTTGTTCTTAAAGATATCGATGACGTTATTTCCAAAGCTTCAGTACACAAGTGATATCGATGCGTCACTCATTATATTTGGTGTCATTATTGCCCTTACAACTTCATTCATTAGCATGATTTATCCACTGATTCGTTCATGCCAAACGTCGTTATCAACCACTTTAAAATAAGGCCTTACCATGAATATTAAAGCGCTCCTAAAAGCATTACGCCTTAGAAAATTTGCTACGGCACTATTATTACTTCAATTAAGCCTAACGATTGGTTTAATGGTCAATACAGTTATATTAACCGCCAGTGCCATCGAAAAATTAAAACGACCATTGGGGTTTGACGTTGAACAGCTCATTACCGTTGAGTTACTGCCAACTTCAGGCGCTTTTCGTGATACAGACTATTATCGTTCTATTGCCAAGCAAGATATTGAGAAAATTAGTGCATTAGACGGTGTTATTAGCGTTGCGCATTACAATCAATTGCCGATTCAAAACGGTGGCTGGAATGGCAATGTACAAGCGGCAGATTTACCTGAAGACGCAATTTTACCGCGTGAATTACAATACGTTCCAAAGTTCTTTAGTAGCGAAATTGGACTAGAAAACCTTGGCGTCGAGATTATTGAAGGCCGAGCCTTAACAACACTTGATGATTTTACTGATAGATTCTATTCAGATAATCGTGGCAGTAGCGACGATACCAATATTATCTTGACAGAATCACTTGCCAAAGCCGTGTTTCCAAACAAATCAGCGATTGGTGAGCTAACCAATAGCGGCCGTGTTGTTGGCATTGCAAAGGACTTCGTTATTAGCCCTAATCATACTCGCGGGAATTCAAAATACTTCGGCGTATTTTCAAGCTTTATGTATTCGCAGTCTGATTTCATTCAAAACTACGTAGTACGTGTAGAGCCAGGCAAGGTAGCACAAGTTCAAGCGCAATTACGTGACACCATTTTATCAGTACAACCTGAACGCGATATCATCAGAGTACAAAGCATGAGTACAAGGCTTAAAAAGTTTTATAGTCAAGAATCTGGTTTAGCGAGCTTATTTGGTTTACTTTCGATTCTTATGATCATAGTTACCGTTGTAAGTAGTTTTGCTCATGCACATTTTCACGTGACGCAGCAACGTAAGTTCATCGGCATTCGCCGCGCGCTTGGCGCCAGAAAAAAGGACATCATGCTGTATGTATTTAGTGAAAATTGGCTATTAAATTTTGGCGCAAGCTTACTAGGCATTGCAACAATGATTGGACTGAATGTCGCTTTATCACAAGTAATAACTATCGATAAGCCAGACGTATTATTGTATGCTCTAGCCGTAACTATTGTCTTTGCAGCAGGTACCTTAGCCACTTGGTTACCGGCTTATAAAACAACAAAAATTTCGCCAGTTATCGCAACTCGCACTCTATAAATAATAATAAATGTCGCCACTTCGCAGTGGCGACAAATAAGAACAGCAGGAATTGTTAATGAAGCGGATCCTAGTGGTTGATGACAACCATGATATTTTAGACGCTCTAGATTTATTACTTAGCCTACATGATTATCAAGTAGTAACCGCCAGTACTGTAAAAGACGCTGTTATCACAGCAACTAATCAACAGATAGACCTAATCATTCAAGACATGAATTTTAGTCAAGGCACCACATCCGGCGCTGAAGGGAAATCTCTTTTTTATCAATTTAAAGATATAACACCCGAGACGCCAATTATTGTTATCACGGCGTGGAGCCAATTAGAAACAGCTATTGAACTCGTAAAATCAGGCGCTGCCGACTACTTACCTAAACCGTGGAACGACACAAAATTACTGCAAACAATTAGTGAAAATGTTCAACAGAGTACGCCAGTAAAGTCACAAAAAGCATCATCAGCAACTAACCAACTGATTATTGAAAGTGCACCGATGAAGCAACTCATCGCCATGGCGGGTAAAGTTGCAGCGAGTGATATCAGCGTACTCATTACCGGTGCCAATGGCAGTGGTAAAGAGCGTATTGCTGATTATATTCATCAGAATTCCCCGCGCAGTGCTCAACCCTTTATCAAGGTCAATATGGGAGCGCTCGCCAGTGAATTAATGGAAGCTGAGTTATTTGGCGCCGAAAAAGGTGCATACACTGGTGCTACATCGATGCGCCAAGGTCGTTTTGAAGCTGCTGATGGTGGCACATTATTCCTAGATGAAATCGGAAATTTACCATTGGCAGGACAAATGAAATTGCTGCGGGTACTGCAAACAGGCCAATTTGAACGCGTTGGCTCAAGTGAAACTATCAGTGTTGATGTTCGTGTTGTCAGTGCAACAAATAGTGACCTGCTACAAGCCATCAAAGATAATCTATTTCGCGAAGATTTATACTATCGGCTCAATGTTGTTGAGCTGAATTTACCGCCCCTCAATCAGCGTCAAGATGACATACTTCCCCTCACTCATCACTTTATAGGCAGTGATTATCAACTAAGTGAAGAAGTAAAGCAGTTACTCCCTAGACAGCCGTGGCATGGCAATGTACGTGAATTAGAAAATCACTGTAAACGCGCCGTGGTACTGTGTAATGACCACTTGTTACTCAGTGAACACTTTATGTTAGACAGTCGTGTCTCGTCACCCGTAAAAATAGACGATGATAAAACGCTATTAAAATCGGTATTAGATAAACATCAATGGGTGATTGCGCGTGCAGCCAATGAATTAGGCATGAGTCGACAAGCATTGTATCGCCGCATCGAAAAGCATCAAATCAGCCAAAACTCGGAAAGCTAATATGTGGTTAATTATTGCATTGGGCGTACTCCACATTGGTGTCATGACAAGTGTTTACTTCTTTGGCGTCCAATATCCTATAACGACGATGAGCTTTTTTCTGTGTTCACTCATAGCCACTTTTGAGCTACTTAAGCGACAATTAAAACGTCATCAAATTATTCTGCAAAGTCTCGATCATGGATTACAAAGCTTACGAGACAATGATTTTTCAGTGAGCCTGAACCATCAAAAAGAAAAAAGCTATAACCCACTCATTGAGGCATTTAATCAAACAAGTGCCAATTTAAGAGATGAGCGTCAACGACTTTACCAACGTGAAATGATGTTAGATAAAGTGCTTAATGCATCCCCAATGGTCACCATCTTGGTGGATCACCGCGATACCATTGTGTTCACGAATAACAGTGCTCAACAAGCATTTGAGTTAAACGGCTCTATTGTCGGACGGCAATGGACAGGCTTGGTTAATTCTCTTGCACCGGAGTTTCAACATGCGTTAAATCATCACGGTGAAACGATTTTTACATTAACCGACAGCCAAGGCGCACAACAAGCGTGGCACGTCACTAACTCTAGCGTCACCATCCACCAAGCGCGCCATAAACTCTTTTTACTTAAAACGATTACCCAAGAGTTATCGAAACAAGAAGTCGCGACATGGAAAAAAGTCATCAGCGTCATCAGCCATGAACTCAATAATTCTATCGCGCCGATTAGTTCGATGTGTCACAGCGGAGAGCTGCTAGCTAAAAACCTTGATGAACCGCGCTTAAACCGCGTCTTTAATACCATTAGTGGCCGTGTGAATCACCTCAATGATTTCATTAAGGGGTATGCCACGTTAACTAAGGTTAAGCTCCCCCACAAGCAACCAATTATGTGGCCAGCGTTGGTTGAGCAGTTACAAACACTTTATCCGTTTGAACTGCTCAGTGCCTTGCCAAGTACCTCAATTGATGGTGATCTCGCTCAACTTGAACAGGTATTTATTAACGTACTCAAAAACGCTCATGAAGCCGATGCAAGTGGAAAAATCAGCATGAATTTTGATACGACAGCTCATGGCCTTGAAATAACCATTAATGATAATGGCAGCGGAATGTCTGCTGAAGTGATTCAAAATGCGCTACTGCCCTTTTATTCAACAAAACATTCAGGCACGGGTTTAGGGTTGGCACTTTGCCGTGAAATTATTGAAGCCCATGAAGGAAAGTTAATATTTAATAATCGTGATCAAGGCGGTTTAAGTGTACTAATTATCCTACCACTCATTGACTGATAATAGTTTTCATTTAGAATATTGCTAAATATTAGAGTATTTGGTAGCACTATGATTGAACACGCATCACTTAAGACGCTTAAAAAGCAGAGTAAATCGCAGGTAAAATCTCTTGAAAAAGCGATCTACAAAGCTGTAAAGAAGCGTTTAAAGTCTCAAGCCATTGAAGCGGTATCTCTTGATGAAATGAGCCAACTTGATATTGATGAGCTCGCAAATAGTATTGCTAAACAGCTGGTACCCACTAACCCTAAGCCAGCTTCAAATGATACTGCAATCATTGAGACGGTAAGTCCAATCAACGTAAAACCAAGTTCGATGAGCTTCGCGTTAACGCCTTATAAAAATTCTCCCTGCAAACAGTGCCCAGCAAAATCAGGCGGTTTATGTGCCTGTGCGGTTAAAGCCCAAAAGCATAAAAAAGTAAGCTAATTAACGTTCAGTTTCTATTCATAATCATTCAACTACATTGCCTATCTAATTGTAATTACTACGATAAAAGAAAGGACTCAAATGTATAAAACACTCGTCATCGCATCGATAATGCTCTCATCTTTTTCAGCTAACGCAACGCCAGAAAATGATAATTTAACAACTCAAGAAAACGATAACTCACCATATTTTTCTTTTGGAATAGGCATTGGGTACAATTATGCGGGCCTAGGCTTTAATGTCGCCTTGGTAAGCGAAACCGATTTTAAATATATTGCTCTTGGATGCTCTAGTGTTACTAGTTACAGTCGAGATTGTGATTCCTTTGGTGTAGGTTGGATCAAAAGTGATATCTTTGACTTTGGTAATAATAAACACGGTTTAGGACTATTTCTGTATTCTGAGTCTGATAACGTATTAGTGAAAAAAGACGCTGCTAACAGTCGTTATCGGAGTAATAGAATTTATGAATACGGTGTGCAGTACACCTACTATATGAACGAAATCAATAATGCAGGCTTCAACTTCGGCGTTCATTTAGGGGACTCATATAGTAAACACCGTGACGAGGGATACAGTTTAGGATTGCAGGTTGGGTATCAATTTTAGTTAGTTTTCAGCGAAGCATCGAGGCGTTTATTGCCAAGTTTTACGGACATTATGGTTTGTTGATTCATAACCATAATATTAGGGCCTGTTGATCTTTGGTGAAGGTTTTTGCAGCGAATTGTTCGGGCTTTATACAAGGCAGAGCCTGTGACGCTTAGCGGGCTAAGCTAGCACGCGATAACGCCGTAGAAATCACGAACAAACGCTGTCCTTCGGATGCAATGACAAGACATTTTCGCCGCGTTTTTCGTCGCTCGCCTAGGTAAACTAGACCACGCTCCTCATGCCTTGCGAAAAAGCCTTGTCAATTGCACAAAATTCATCCTCGAAAGATCAACAGGCCCTAGTAAATTCAGTTTTAATTCATCTGACTTAGCAATAATCGTTATCTCTTTATTTCACTGGAGATATTATGCATAAATTATTTTTATTGACCACATTATTAATCTTATCCTTCTCTTGCGTAGCAATCGATAGTTTAATCATCACTAAATCAGTTGTGCTAAGCGCCACATCAGATATAAAACCTAAATTCTCTCTTCATCACATTACGCAACAACCAGAAAACCAATTAGGATTTGATGTTTCCTTGCTTAGTGAACGCGATATGAGTTTTGCTGTAATGACATGCGAAAATCTAAACAAACATGTTGTAAATAGCTCTTCTACTGAAGTCTGCACAAACGGTAACGCGCCATGGATTGAAAATAGCATTCATAATAAAACAACTAATCACCACGGAATTGGAATTTTCATCAATTCAAAAAAGAACTTACTGACTAAATTTATTGATTACGAGTTTATTGCAGAATCAGACATTACTTATGAATACGGCTTAGGCTATAACTATAACTCACCTTACGACGGGAACAGTAGCTTACAATTTGCAGCTCACCTTTATAGGTACAATGATAAACGTATCAATAATTCAAACGATTCCTCAGGTATTAGCGTTCAATTAGGCTATCAATTTTAATGATATTTTATAGTAACTTTTTGCTATACTGCGCCGCCTTTAATATTTGATATCACTGTTTATGCGCCTGTTAAAAACTGCAATTCATCCTGATGCTAATCCACAATCATCAACAATGTTTCATCGCCGTGCTGCTCGCGCTATCGTCCTCAATGGTGAGAATATTTTAATGCTCTATACCGAGCGTTATCATGATTACACCTTACCCGGTGGCGGCGTAGATGAAGGCGAAGATATCATTGAAGGGCTTATTCGAGAACTTAAAGAAGAGACGGGCGCTAAAGACATCGATGACATAGTACCATTTGGACGCTATGAAGAATTTCGTCCTTGGTATAAGAATGATTTTGATACCGTTCACATGGATTCTTACTGCTTTACATGCTCAGTTCACAACGAGCTTGGTGAAACTCAATTAGAAGATTATGAAATACACAACGGCATGCGCCCAGTGTGGCTTAATATTCACGAAGCGATTGCCCACAACGAACATACATTGGCGAACAGCGATAAAAAGGGCTTATCCATCGAACGTGAAACCTTTTTGCTAAAACTCATTGTTAACGAGTTATTGTAAGTTACTCTCATTGATAACGAGTTAGTTGATAATCCTGTTCATTAATCTCTGTCTGCTGTTGCAGCATTTGATCACACAGTAACTTTGCAGAGCCACACGCCATCGTCCAACCCAAGGTGCCGTGACCTGTATTAATGTAAAGGTTCTGTATCACTGTTTTACCAATGATTGGCGTGCCATCGGGCGTCATTGGGCGTAATCCACTCCAAAAACTCGCTTGCTTTATGTCGCCTGCTTGTGGAAATAAATCATTAAATACCTTGGTTAGTGTCGCTGTGCGTTTGGGCACAACAGATAAATCAAAACCACATAACTGCGCAGTGCCAGCAACTCTCACGCGATCGTCAAATCGCGTGAGTGCGACTTTAAATGATTCGTCCATCACCGTCGAGATTGGTGCTTTGTTTTCATTATCTAACGGCACCGTCATTGAATAACCTTTCACAGGATAAACGGGTAAGTCTAACCCCAAAGGTTTGAGTAGTTCCGCCGAGTAACTGCCTAATGCGACGACGTAGTTATCTGCTGTTAGTAAACCATCATCGGTCATTACACCATGGATAACGCCACTGTCATGAACAATGTTGTTAATAGTGGTATTAAATTTAAATTCTACCCCTGCCGCTTTCGCCATTGCCGTCAATTGCTGGCTAAATAGCTCACAATCTCCCGTTTCATCATTAGGTAATAACAGACCACCAGCCATATCACAGCGACGAGATATTAACCCCGGTTCTCGTTCAAGACATTGCTGTGGCGTCAGTAACGAAAATTCAGTGCCATTTTCACGTAACAGCGCCATGTCATTATCAAGCGCATCTGTTTGTTGTTGCTGCCGAAATAGCTGTAATGTCCCCTGTTGACGACCTTGATATTGAATATTTGTTGCTGTGCGAAGTTCAGTCAGGCACTGGCGACTGTAATTAGCTAAGGTCAGCATTCTTGCCTTATTAATTTGATACCGATTCACATCGCAATTAACAAACAGTTGCCACATCCATTGATACATTGACGATGATAGATTGGGATTAATAACCAATGGAGAATGTTCAGATGCCATCCATTTGATTGCTTTTAGCGGAATACCTGGAGCTGCCCACGGAGAACTATAGCCATAAGAAATCTGTCCCGCATTCGCAAAACTTGTTTCTTGAGCACTACTTGATTGACGATCAACAACACAGACCTCAAAGCCTGCTTTAGCCAAGTACCATGCACTGGTTAATCCAACAATTCCACTACCTAACACTAAAACTTTCATTACTTTACCCACTGCTAATTTAAATGCAGTGTGAAATAAACTATTGCTGATCACAAACCATATAAATTACTATCAGGCTATAGTTAAACTACAAGCAATATAATTAAACAAACTCAATGAAGATTAACGCGAATTTATTATCACAACTTTTTACTTTCGAGAAAACGGCGCATTGCACCAGTTTCACACAGGCGGCTAATGTGCTCAATGTAACGACGGGCGCAGTTAGCCAACAAATTCGAGGGCTAGAATCCACACTTGGACTCTTACTTTTTGAGCGCCATTCTCGTGGTATCAGCATCACTGATTCGGGAGTAATATTACGCGATGCAGTAAATAGTGGTATCGCTATTATTGAATCGACTTTGATAGAACTCAGGCGAGATAGTGAACAAAATTCAGAAATCCATTTAAAGCTCACACCATCTTTTGCCTACAAATGGCTGGTGCCCCGTTTGGAGTCTTTCTATAAGCAGTATCCTCATATAACCATTACAACCTATGCAGAAAGTGGCTTAGTTAACTATCAGGAACATAATTACGACTTAGCTATCGACTATCAACAAACACCTTTTAACAATCCCAACGCTCAGCTATTACTTGCAGAACAATTACTACCAGTCATGAGTCCTAATTATTTACAACAACTTCAGTGGCCTGAGCAAATAGCTCATATTTCACAAGAACACTGGCAGCATGCTAATTTACTCCATGACGCTATGGTTTGGCCAAATGCCGACAAAACAGCGGAATGGCAGTCATGGTTTGTGAACAACCAACTATCAATGACTCAATGTAGCCACTATTTCTTTAATCGCACCGACATGTCGATGGCCGCCGCGGAAGCGGGTGTTGGTATTGCGCTAGCGCGCATGGCGTTAATAATCGATGAATTAACAAGCAAACGACTCGTCAGTCCATTTACGCCAATAAGCGCCGATGCGGGTTATTATCTCATTGAGCACAAGCCATCTGTTGCCACTCAATGTTTTAAAGCATGGTTATTAGCCCAACTTCAAGCTTGAATTCAACGCTAAGCTTGTTAAGCTAAAGCAAATAACTTAAGTTCAGATTAAAATCTGTTTGATTAAATAACAACAAAGGAAAACGGAATGAATTTTGAAAAATTACTCAACAACTTCGACATGGGTGTTTGCGTAGATCAACTGCAACGTGAAGCCTTAGTTGACTTAGTATTATTATTCGTTGAAATCGACGGCGTGGTTGAAGATAAAGAAATGGAATACACCTTCGAATGGGTGAGCTCATTAAAATGGAAAGGTGAAATGTCACCGGTTGATTACGTTAAATCAATTAGTATTGCAGCTCGCGACGCCATTGAAACAGACCGTATTGAAGAGTTTATTCGCCACCGTTGTAAGCACATCATCGACTCACCAGCCAAATCGCTCGCTATCGAGCTAGCAAAAGGTGTTTCAATGTCAGATGGCCATTTAGATCCACGAGAAGAAAAAGCCATCGAATTTTTAGAAGGTTGTTTGTAATTACTTCTTAAAAATAAAAAGTCGGCAATTTAAATTGCCGACTTTTTGTTTGCTTACTCTCTAATCAAATAATCCCCAACACCAATCCACTTGTAAGTAGTTAACTCTTTCAATCCCATCGGGCCACGGGCGTGGAGTTTTTGGGTACTAACAGCTACTTCAGCGCCTAAACCAAATTGGCTACCGTCGGTAAAACGTGTGCTGCTATTAACGTACACAGCCGCAGAGTTTACTTGATTCACGAACTGCTCGGCGCATTGCAGATTATTCGTTAAAATACCATCCGAATGTTGACTTGAATGCTCTCGAATATGAGTAATCGCCTCATCAATATTAGCAACAACTTTCACGGTGAGCGTGAGTGATAACCACTCAGTATCAAAATCATCATCGCCAAGCGCTTCAACATTACAATCAAGTGGTTGTAGTAGAGCTAAGGCTTTGTCGTCAGCTTTAATCAATACGTTATCGTCTTTTAGACGAGCAGCTAGCTTTGTTAACACGTCGCTAGCGATAGCTTCGTCCACCAGCAATACATCTAGCGCGTTACAAACGCTTGGACGCTGTACTTTGGCGTTGTGAACAATCTCAATTGATTTGTCGATGTCACAGCTTCGCTCTGTAAATAAGTGACATATGCCAATACCACCCGTAATCACCGGGATAGTACTCTGTTCGACACACAAACGGTGCAAACCTTTCCCGCCACGTGGGATAATCATGTCGACGTACTTATCAAGTTTTAACAATTGACCAATGAGTGCGCGATCAGTATTTTCAATATACTGAATAGAGGCACTTGGTAATTTAGCCGCCACCAGTGCTTGCTCGATAATGGTTAACAACGCCAAATTACTATTAATGGTTTCTTTACCACCACGCAATATGGCAGCATTACCTGTTTTTAGCGCCAGTGCAGCAATATCGATAGTCACATTAGGACGCGCTTCATAAATAACGCCCATCACACCAATTGGCACACGGCGTTTTGATAAGCGCAGTCCATTATCTAATACTTTTGATTCTGTTTCTTCACCCACAGGATCATCAAGCTGGCATAACCGCAGTACATCATCTGCCATCGCATTTAAACGTTCTTCATTTAATAACAAGCGATCGATTAACGACTCATCTAAGCCAGCTTGCTGTGCCGCTACAATATCAATACTATTGGCAGCAAGAATAGTGGGCTGCTTTTCTTTTAATCCTCGGGCTAACAATGTTAATAACTCATTTTTTTGCTGAGTCGACGCGGTTGCTAATTGATAACTTGCTTGCTGCGCTTTTTGCCCCATTGACATTAACGTGCTCATTTACTGCTCCTATCTAAACTGTTTAACGTGATGACTTGATCACTAAATTATTACGATGTACCACCACTTTGCCGTAGGCATAACCAAGAATTTCTTCAATATTATCTGAATGTTGCCCTTTAATTCGCATTAAATCATTGCTGCTATAGCGCGTTAACCCACGCGCTATTTCACTGCCTAGTTCGTTATGCAAAATTACCATATCACCGCGATCAAAACGTCCTTTAATGGCAACGATACCTTTGGCTAATAAACTGCTGCCTTTTTCAATAACCGCATTAGTGGCGCCTTTGTCTAACGAAATGCTACCAACAGGTCCGGGCCCAGCAAGCAGCCAACGTTTACGACTTTCCAGTGGATTATTAGATGGCTTAAATCGAGTACCAACCGTTTTACCTTCGCAAATGTCATTAATTACATCAGGTTGTTGCCCAGCGGCAATAATCACAGTGGCACCACTGCGACGTGCTAATTGAGCTGCTTGTAATTTAGTTGCCATACCGCCAGTACCTAATGACGTGCCACTATCGCCAGCAATGTCACGTAATGCGTCATCAATCTCATCAACCTCGGAGATCAGCTTAGCGTCTGGGTTGGTGCGGGGATTAGCATCATATAGGCCTGCTTGATCGGTGAGTAGTAGCAATAAGTCGGCATCGGCAAGACCAACCATTAAGGCAGACAGATTATCATTATCTCCGACCTTAATTTCGTTAGTGGCAACTGCATCATTCTCATTGATGACAGGAATAATCTTGTTTTTTAGCAATGTTTCTAACATGTCACGGGCATTGAGGTAACGTTCACGATCATCAAGATCAGCACGCGTTAACAGCATTTGTCCAACGTGGAGGCCATAAATATTAAATAGGTTTTCCCATGTTTGAATTAACTGACTTTGCCCAACGGCGGCTAACATTTGTTTACTTGCCATAGAGTCGTCAACTGTGGGGTATCCTAAACGCTCACGACCTGCAGCAATGGCACCCGAGGTACAAAGTACAATCTCACAGCCTTTAGCTTGCAAGTTCGCCATTTGACGCACTAGCTCTACCATTTGTGCACGATCAAGTGCATCTCCACCCGATGTTAAAACACTGGTACCTAATTTAACGACAATCCGTTGATATTTACTGATCACTTATTTCTCTGCTGGACTAAAAAATTGATGATTATTTATACCTTGAATATATCTAATGCAGCAAGTAATAAAAACGGCTAAAAGCTAATAACACCAAGGTTTTTGGCATATAGAGAAAATAACTTAAACGTATACAATATAAATCTGTTAAGACAGTTAATTAATAGGTAGATACAACTCAAATTCTTGCTGGTGCATTGCAACTTCTGGGTACATTGCTAAACGCTTCACAAATAATGGATGCTCAGAGCAGTCTTCACCGCTCTGTGGTAACCATTGACCATACAAAAATGAGATGGCTTGTGCCATATCTTCATTACTGCCAATGAATCTTAATGTTGCACAACGACATTGCGCTAACGTTGCATTGACAACCCCACTCTCATTTTCCGCAATTGGCGACGATACAGAACAGGCAACATCAAAGCGATATTCACTCGCCGGCACTGTTTGGGGATCATGATACAAAACATTAAACGTATCACTCACTTTAGGTGATAAATTTCCTTGCGCCTTACGCCACGCAATGAATGTTGACACTGTTTTCATGACTAGTGCTGGCTGACCTTGATGAGTTAGACAAGCAATTGGGGTCGTTGGAAAATCTATAATGCTAACTTGCTGGATATTAAATGAATTATTCACTGATATAGTCCTTAAATTAAATGCGCTTTGAGTCTGTTGTTTAGCATGCCACTTTCGCCACGGGGTCGATTTTCTAAAGCGAAGAGGACTTTGCCCCATATACTTTTTAAATGCCCGGCTAAACGCTTCTTGGCTTTGAAAGTGTCCTCTAAACGCAATATTGCAAATATCACCTTGTCTAAACGCGAGCTCATAAGCGCTACGCTCTAACCTAAGCTGTTGAATATATTGAATCGGGGACACGCCCATCACAGCAGTAAATTGTCGTTGAAAATGATACTTAGAAAAATGTGCAACCTTTGCTAGGTCGCCTAAATTCATCGAACAATCTAAATGTTGGTGAATATAATCAACAACTTGTTTAAACCGTGCTTGGTATCGCTGTTTGTTTTCTACATGCATCTGTTTTCCTAACGATGTAATTTTACTGCTCAAATTAGAATAGCGAGATAATTTAGCAATTTCTTGATTGAAGTTGCGCAATATTATACGCCTGATAAAAATGCCATAAAGTTGTCATATTTTCCTTTTAAGCTTTCACTGTTGCTGAGAAAGTTAATGAGATATGTATGCAAGAGATTAAGCACATAGTAGCTATTGATATTGGATCTAATAATATTCAAATGATCATCGCGAAAGAACACGCTGGGCGATTAATTATTGTCGAACACCAAACTCAACCAATAAATTTAGCCCTTGGATTAGATGACGAAAAAAGGCTCTCATCTACAGCAATTAAATCAGCCGTTACTTGTTTACGCGAGTTTTCATGTGCATTTTCTCGACTTTCACAAACCAATATTCGAATCGTAGCGACGCATAGCCTGCGTCAAGCACGCAACAAATCGGAGTTTATCAGCGCTGCGGCCAAAGTAATGCCCTATCCAATTGAAATTATCGATGGCAAAACAGCAGCGCAATTGATATTTGACGGCGTTGCCCATACACATCAACTCGATTCACGGGCACTCATTATTGATATTGGTGGCGGGAGCACAGAACTCATCATTGGTAAACAATTCACCCCGTCATTAACCAGCAGCTTACCTATTGGTTCATCCGGTATTAGAAAGCGTTTCTTTAACACAGGAAAGATTACCCATCATGATTATCAGCAAGCATCACAGTTCATTGACGAACAATTAGCCAATATTACTGCTCGCTTTAAACATTTTGGCTGGCAGCAAGCGCTTGGCACATCAGAAACAATTCATTTAGTTTGTAGAGCCTTAGAGCAACTATTTGCCAGTCCATTAATCACACTTAATAGTCTTGTAAAATTAAGAAAAAAACTATTATTTTGGAATGCTGTTGATGCCATCACACTGCACGGATTTACAAGCGATGAAAAATGGTTACTTAGTAGTGCGGTTTGTATCTTAGAATCGATTGTAAAACAACTTAATATTACCCAATTAACTTATTGCAATGCAGCGCTTAAAGACGGCGTCCTATACGGACTTGCCACCTCGCTTCAAAAAAGCGATGTTCGAACAAAAACAATCGAAAGCCTAGTCAATCTTTATCACACCGACGTGCAATACAGTGAGCGTATAATCAAACAGCTTAACAAATTCGTCGTTCAAATAACGACACCAATGACAACGTTAGAATGGCAGTCTGTTTACACAGCCGCTAAATTACATGAAGTTGGGCTAACAATTAATTCAAAAAATAGTCATTTGCATAGCGCCTACATAATTGAGCATAGCGACTTACTTGGCTTTAACGAAGAAGAGCGACAATTAATAACGCTATTGATACGCCATCAGCACCAACATATTCAGCAGTTGCCCGCAGTGTTGCCTATCCCCCATGAACGCTTTATTACCCTGCTAAGTTTGTTTCGATTAGCCATAATTTGCACAATCGGACGACTGAACGCGCCGCCAATTCCATTACGCATTCATGTAAATGCACACATTATTGAAGGTGAGTTATCACCATCTTTATCAGGTTTTCATGGACTACTAGCCAAATTAAATGAAGAACGAAAACAAATAGAAGAAACAGGGATAGCGCTAAGATTTCGTTGCCAAACCGTAGCCTGATTTAAAATTTAATTAACTCATAAAATTAGCTCAAACTTCTTAGGGTATTTGTAACCTATTTTATGATATGCTGCGCCAGCATTATCGTTTAAAGGACTAACTAGCAATGCTTAATCAACTAATCCAAAAGCTATCAATCGTTTCTCTAATCGCCATCGTGGCGGGTTGTGCCACCACTCATTCGCCTCAGATTGCAGTTTATAATAAGAAAGTTGATTTTCAACTTCCACCTATTGCTGTGTATGCCAATCAGTTATCAAAAGATTTACAAGAAAACTGTCAGGTATTTGCTGATGAATCAGCCTTAAACTACTGTCGAATAAATCAAGTTGATACATCTCATTACACGGCGCAATTTACTGATTCAAAACTTTTTTCACAAGTACATGAAGCTAGTGACAACATCGAATATTCTATCGCGATAGCAACCGCTAGCTTAGACAATGAAAGCGCTGGAGAGATATCTCAGGCAGCGTTATCTGGACTGAGTTTATTATTAATTCCCATGACCAATGAGATGAATGTGCAAGCACAAGTGTCTATTTATTGGCGTAATTTAAAAATCAAACAATACAATTACAATTTACCATTTGTCAGTCAACAATCATTGTTTACGGATCCTAAAGAGGCCAATACCCAATTTTCTAAAAGCTTGGTTTCTCATATCATTAAAGATCTCCAACAAGATAATACCTTATCTAATCGCTACTTAACGCAGGTATTAAAATCGAGCAACTATGAAGAAGATTTAACCGTTCCTCAAACAATAGCTGGTTTTGATTTTATGGGGCAATACATCTACAACGACCCGCTACTTGGCAGCGTCTCTACTTACGCGAATAAAGATTATCACAGTGATAAAATTGATTTGTACGTCTATCCAATCCGCAAAGTTAATCTTGATGGCGAATCAGACTTGTTGGCACAAGAATCTAAAAATATTGAAAACGAATTTAATAGCGTAGCCAAACAATTAGAATGGACTGATGTGAGTTTTACAGCGCCAAAGACTTTAACGGTAACTCATGAGCAGCAGAAAATATCAGGACTTTATTTTCAGGGGGAATACCAACAAAAACTTGGAGAAAAAGGATTCACCTCAGTCTATCTCTTTAAATTAAAAGATAAATTTGTTAAATTCCGTGCCACTTTCCCTGAGCAATTTATTACTCCTGCTATTAGTGATATTTTTTCAAAAATTAACGTACCTGATGAATCAGTGTTTATGAAAAAACTACGAAGCCAAGGCAGAAAGCAGCAAAAGAACAAAAACAACGAAGGATAATAATCTGTGAACAAAATAATAATTCCATTAATCGCACTTGCGCTAACGGCTTGTCAGTCAACTGCCCCTAACAAAGTGTTGAGTGAATCTCTTGGTATTCAAATTAAATCGATTTATCAAAGCTATAACTCAGGTAATAAGCTAAAAGCTATAAACGCAGCGAAAGTGTTAAAACCACAAACACCATACGATAAAGCTTATATTAACTATATGCTTGGTTTGATGTTTTCAAACTCACAAGAGCCTCTTAAAGGAATGCCTTACTTAAAAAAAGCGCTATTATCGAATGAGTTGAATAAACCGAATAATCAACGTGCACATCAAGCACTATCAACTTTAGTCACCAATGCTTATTACGAAAGTAAAGCATCAAACAATTTAAAGTCATTGGTCAGCAGGAAACCAATTGTGCGCATTGACCCTCACTATCCTATCGATGCTGCAAGAAATGGTATTGAAGGACATGTAATGATGAGTTTTGATATATTGCCAAATGGTAGTATCGATAATATTTTTATCGTTCAATCGTCCCCTCAAGGAGTCTTTGATAATGAGGCACGCAAAGCACTAAAACGTTGGAAATATCTACCTAAAAAAATTGATGATCAGGTTACTGGCTACAAAGATCAAACGGTTAGGTTAGACTTCACGTTAGACTAACTCAGACAAGCAGCACCAGTTAAACTGGGGCTGCTTTTTTTCCTGCTATTTACCAGCACGCTCTGCACGTGCTTTGTGCAGCTTGTTATAGCTATTAAGCAAACGTTGATGTCGGTCTAAACCGTCTAAATCCATATTTGTTGGCTCTAATCCGTAAAAACGTACATCACCATTAATGCTACCAATAATTGCTTCCATCACATCAATACCGAACATACGATTAAGATTGTGAATAAAGTCTTTTATTTCTAAATCATCATTTAACGCAATCTCAAGAACGGTATTCATTGCTTGATAGAACAAGCCACGTTCAACACTATTATCGTTATATTGTAAGAATGATCCAACCTGCTCAATGGCTTCTTCAAAGTCACCAAGCGCTAAGTTGATTAAGATTTTTAGCTCTAAAATAGTTAACTGTCCCCAGTTAGTATTCTCATCGAACTCAATACCAATCAGAGTCTTAATATCGGTGTAGTTGTCTAACTCGCTCGCTTCTAAACGTTCAAGTAAATTGGCAATACCATCATCATCTAATGCATGAATATTTAAGATATCTTCACGATAGTTAATCGCCTTATTGGTGTTATCCCAAATAAGATCGTCCACCATGTACACTTCTGAGTAGTCTGGCACTAAGATGCGACAGGCAACGCCAATATCAGTATATTCAGCAACATAAGCTTCTTTACCAATATCAGCCAAGATAGCGAACATATTGTCACACTCTTGCTCAGTAGTACCCGAGAAATCCCAGTGGCAGAAATCATATTCGGCTTTATCGCTAAAGAAACGCCATGAAATAACCCCAGTTGAATCGATGAAGTGATCAACAAAGTTCTCTGGCTCACTGACTGCAGCGCTTTCAAAGGTTGGTTTAGGCACGTCATTTAATCCTTCGAAACTACGTCCTTGTAGTAACTCGGTTAAACTGCGCTCTAGTGCCACTTCAAAACTTGGATGACCGCCGAATGACGCAAAAACACCACCGGTTTTAGGATTCATTAATGTCACACACATCACAGGGAACACACCGCCTAGTGACGCGTCTTTTACGACAATTGGAAAGCCTTGTGCTTCAAGCGCATCAATACCCGCTTTGATGCTAGGGTATTGCGTGATAATGTCTTTTGGTACTTCTGGCAGTACAATCTCTTCACTAATGATTTGTTTTTTAACTGCACGCTCAAATATTTCAGACAAACACTGCACTTTCGCTTCAGCCAAATTATTGCCTGCGCTCATGCCGTTGCTTAAAAATAAGTTTTCAACCAAATTTGACGGGAAATAAACTGTTTCGCCATCGCTATGACGTTGATAAGGCAATGCACAAATACCACGTTCAACATTACCAGAGTTCGTATCTGTTAGGTGTGAAGCGCGAAGCTCTCCCTCAGGATCGTAAATATCACGGCTATAGTCATCTAATATACCGCTAGGTAATGAATCGTCATCTCCGCCTTTAAACCACTTTTCATTCGGGTAATGCACAAAATCACGACCAGCAATATCACGGCCAAAGAATTGATCGTTATAAAAGAAGTTACAGTTGAGGCGTTCAATAAATTCACCCAGCGCAGAGCACAATGCGCTTTCTTTTGTCGCGCCTTTACCATTGGTAAAACACATGTGAGATGCCGCATCACGTATATGAAGTGACCATACATTAGGGACAATATTACGCCACGAAGCGATTTCTATTTTCATGCCTAAATCAGACAAAATCTTAGTCATCTGCTTGATGGTTTCTTCAAGCGGTAAATCTTTACCCTCGATAAACGTCTGGCTGCCATCGTCTGGCAACTCCATCAACATGGCATCAGATTCATTTTTAAGATTAGTCACCGCTTCAACGATAAATTCAGGCTGGTTTTGCACCACGCGCTTCACCGTACAACGGTCAATAGCACGCAAAATACCAGTGCGATCACGTTCGCTTATGCTATCTGGCAATTGCACCTGAATTTTAAAAGTTTGCTGATATCTATTTTCAGGATCAACAATGTTATTTTGCGACACTGAAATACCATCAGTTGGAATATCTCTCGAATTACAATAAACCTTGACGAAATAAGCGGCACACATGGCTGAAGATGCTAAGAAGTAATCAAATGGTCCCGGCGCGCTGCCGTCTCCTTTATAACGGATCGGCTGATCAGCAATAACAGTGAAGTCATCAAATTTAGCTTCAAGTCGAAGATTATCGAGAAAATTTACGTTGATTTCCATGAAATTATCCAGTGTGGTTAGTGCTATTTAGCAAAGGTATTTTATATGGTGGGGATTATCTTATTTTTTCACGCATTAGTCTTGGGTTTATTTATGAATAAGCTCGCTAAATAGAAATTTTAAATACAGTACTTCAAAGGAAATATTAAATCGCGTTTGATTTACAAATTAAGTAATTTTAAATACGCACATATTAGTCGAACATACATGCGTAAAAAAGTTAAGGTTTAAGTTTGATAATTGGCATTAAAACAGTTGTCCAATAAGGATCACAACTTCCATTACACGTTTGAATTTTTGCAGCTTTAATAATTTGTCGAAAATCGGCGCTCATTACAACGGTTATTTTTTCAACTGAACTTTTTGTCCCTTTTGAAAAGTTGCTAGTCTCTTTCGAATAATTATTTACAGATAATGGTGGGTGTTTTTTTTCTAAGTTAGTATCTAACTCTTTTAATTTTATTTTCGAATCCAATGTATTCTTTTTACTTGCTAGGTAATACCACTTTCTAGCAGTTTTCAGATTCTTATCTTTGTATAACCCATTCTCAAAAAAGTAGCCTAGTTGATACTGAGCACCAGGCTCTCCAGATCTAGCGGCTTTAGCAAGATAACGATTTGCCTTTTCTATATTTTTTCCAATTCCGGCTCCCTCATAAAGCATTATAGCTATAGCAAATTCAGCTAATGAAGATCCTTGTTCGGCATATTTCCTTAATAGAATATACTCAGATTTACAATCCAACTTACACATTTTCAAGAGTCTAGACTCCTCCTGCTTAACTTCATTAGAAAATGTAAGATTAGTTATACATAGTAAAATAAAACTCAATAAAACTTTCATAAATTCTTCCTTTAGTCACATTTTGAATGGTTCAATCGCTCGGGCAATTTCTTATCTGTAATCGAACCTTCAAATCCTTTATTCATACCACTAACGGTATTTCGAAAGCTACAAGAGCTAATCCCAATTTTATCTAATCTCGTTAAACGTTGGCCTGAGATAGCGATAGTTTCTATTGGCGTTTCTAAATCTACAGCAGGAATATCAAAATCCGACAATGCTGAAACAGTAGATATAATCTGTTTTGTATTAACATCTTCAACCCAAACATAGATATAGCCATTTTCCTCCTTACTATTTAATTTATAGCTTGAATTTTCATTCACTTTAATTCTCATAGTATGAAAACTCTGAATGGCGGTCTCATCAGTGATAGATTTTAATCGCTCGACCTCAATTAAGTACGAACCAGCCTTCTTAATAGGTTTTTTAATGACCTTTCCATTAACGGTAATCAAGGTTAATAACACCTTTGTAGGTTCAGTGAAAAAAGCATTTTCTATTTTAATTTGAGTTTGACTTGTTGACGCGCAACCAGACAAAATTACAACAATAATTACTGTAATAATTCTTAACATTTTAAGTCCTTTATTATGTGAAAGTTTTTCTACACTAGGTCAATAATCAAACAGACACAATAGAAATCATATATTTTACATTCACTTAACAATTACTCAACGTTTATGCAGGATGTTAGCTTTAATTTTGTTTGTCACACACACCTTGAATATATCAAATATCAAATATACAATTAAGCATATATTAAAGTTGAATCGACCGTTATGACGACAAATCATCGAAAAAGCGTTTTATTTTTATGTACTGGAAATTCTGCACGCTCACAACTAGCGCAAGCCCTGTTAACGCATCGTGCTGGAGAGTTCTTTGAAGTGAGTAGCGCAGGAACCAAACCAGAAACAGTAGATCCACGGGCATTGAAAGTGCTTGATGATTTAGCCATTGATACCAGTACTCTCTATGCCAAATCATTTAGTGAGTTAGACGGACAACATTTTGATACCGTTATTACGCTATGTGACGATGCCCAAGCACAATGTCGTGAATATAAGAAAACATTTCAACAACTTGCGTGGCATTTACCCGATCCTAAGAGTCGTCATCAAGAGCATGCATTTGCTAAAACCTTACAAGAAATTGATGATTTGATTTCACTATTTTTAGCGGCGGAGTTACCACAACTCAACACTACTGATGATCACGAATCAGCAATAGATTTAGAACCAACGGTTTTCTATAAATGCCTCACGGACGATATCCGCTTAAAAGCCTTAATGCTAACTCATTATCACGGCGAGCTTTGCGTATGTGAATTAATGGCTGCGCTAGATGAAGACAGTCAACCCAAGTTATCTCGTAATCTGGCAGTGCTAAAAAAAGCCGACATTATTACTGGACGCAAGCACGGTCAGTGGGTGTTTTATCGTATCAATCCACAATTACCGCAATGGGCAAAAACCGTTATTGCCCAAACAACCAGACACAACCTAGCGCTGATCAGCGATAGCATACATTCGCTAAAGTCGATGACTGATCGACCAAGTAAAAATAAATTCTGCGGTTAAGCACCGTATTTAATCGAGGTTTCTATGACTATAAAAGTTGGAATTAACGGCTTTGGCCGTATGGGACGTTTAACAATGCGCGCCGCATTTGACTGGCCTGAGTTTGAAGTTGTACAAATTAATGATCCTGCTGGCGACGCCAAAACATTGGCCCATTTACTGACATTTGATTCAGTACACGGCACTTGGCATCACGAGGCGACAGCTAACGGCGATAATATGATTGTCGATGGCAAAACCATTGCCTGTACCCGAAATGTTGCCGTCAATGACACCGACTGGTCTGGCTGTGATGTGGTGATTGAAGCGAGCGGTAAAATCAAGAAAAAAACCATGTTGCAAGCTTACTTAGATCAAGGTGTTAAGCGCGTGGTAGTAACAGCGCCAGTTAAAGAAGACGGCGTCTTAAATGTTGTGATGGGCGTTAACGATCATCTGTACAACAAAGATGAGTATCCAATTGTTACAGCCGCTTCTTGTACCACCAACTGTTTAGCGCCAGTAGTCAAAGTACTACACGAGAAAATCGGTATTAAGCACGGCAGCATGACCACCATTCACGATATCACCAACACCCAATCTATTTTAGATGCGCCACATAAAGATCTGCGCCGCGCCCGCGCCTGCGGCATGAGTTTGATCCCGACAACCACTGGCTCGGCAACCGCTATCACGCATATTTTCCCTGAGTTAAAAGGCAAACTAAACGGTCACGCCATTCGCATTCCACTAGCTAATGCATCGATTACCGACTGTGTGTTTGAGATGGATCGCGCAACGACCGCCGAAGAAGTGAATCAGTTAATGGCAGACGCAGCACAAGGTGAGCTTAAAGACATCTTAGGCTATGAAGAACGTCCACTAGTATCTATCGACTATCGTACCGACCCGCGCTCAAGTATTATTGACGCGCCGTCTACGATGATCGTTAACGACACCCAAGTTAAGCTATACGTGTGGTATGACAACGAGTGGGGCTACGCTAACCGCACAGCAGAGTTAGTGAAACTAGTCGGACTAAACGATAAATAATCATGTTGAGTAAACTCGCTAGTCTGCCGCAAAGCCTAAAGCAATATCTGATTATTACCGGAAATTACTGGGGCTTTACGCTAACCGATGGTGCGCTGCGAATGTTGGTGGTATTACACTTCCACCAACTTGGTTATGAAGCGCTTGCCATTGCGATGCTATTTTTGTTCTATGAAATCTTTGGCGTAATTACTAATCTAGTCGGTGGTTATTTGGGGGCAAAATGGGGCTTAAATCGCACCATGAATATTGGCCTTGCCCTGCAAGTAATTGCCCTACTCATGCTCGCCGTACCTAATGAATACCTCACGATTGTTTATGTCATGGCGGCGCAAGCATTGTCTGGTATTGCTAAAGATCTCAACAAAATGAGTGCCAAAAGCTCCATTAAGTTCTTGGTTTCAGGTAACGAGAACAACAAGCTCTATCAGTGGATTGCATTACTAACAGGCTCTAAAAACGCATTAAAAGGTGTCGGTTTTTTCTTAGGCGGTGTGTTACTAACAGTCCTTGGTTTTAGCAACGCCATGATTGCCATGGCAACATTTTTATTTGTGTTGTGGTGCTTTAGTTTATATGCCCTGCAAGGTGACATTGGCAAAGCAAAGAACAAACCAAAATTCAAAGAGATGCTATCAAAGAGTCGCTCTATCAATGTGTTGTCGGCGGCAAGGCTGTTTTTGTTTGGCGCCCGTGACGTGTGGTTTGTTGTCGCGCTCCCCGTGTTTTTAGCGCAAATTTTTGATTGGAATCACTGGTGGGTTGGCGGCTTTATGGCGATTTGGGTTATTGCTTATGGCATTGTTCAATCTATTGCGCCTAAAATCACTGGCAATGGTGAGCATGGAAAAAGTGCGCCATCAGGCAGCGCAGCTGTGAAATGGGCTGCTTTACTTACGCTCATTCCCGCTTTAATTGCTGTGGCGTTAACCATGGACTTTTACATCAAAGCGAGTTTGATCGGCGGCCTATTAATCTTTGGAGCTCTGTTTGCTGTGAATTCGTCATTGCACAGTTATTTGATTGTTCGTTTTGCTGGTAATGACGGCGTGTCTCTTGATGTTGGCTTCTATTACATGGCCAATGCAATGGGCCGCTTGGTAGGCACTGTGTTATCAGGATGGATATATCAAGCATATGGTTTAACTACATGCTTGTGGGTTTCAACTGCCTTTATCGCATTGGCAGCCTTACTTTCATTAAAGCTACCATCACATGACAACGATATACCACAAGCCAAGACTCATTAGCGAAAGTTTACTAACGACAGATGCGGGTTTTCAATATTGACCTGCATTGAATCAAGTTGTGAGAGAACGACCAACGTACTCTCACAGTCCACATCTACCGCAATACATTCTTCATTGTCAGCATTGCGTTTAGTATCGCGTGCAATTCCAGTAACTGACTGACCATCAACAAGTGTCAATGTCACTGGATAGTGAAACATACATACAATTTCAATGGTGTCGTATAAATTACAAGAAATAGGCATAACCAAACTACATCAATTTAAAATCATATTATTTAATAACCTGCTCAATTTGTACATCACTCTTAAAATTAATAATAACTGCCGCAATAATCAATAATGCAATAGACCAGAACAGGCTACTTGACCACACCACATAACCAAAGAACGAAAGAAATATGGCTGATAATAAAGGGGTTGAAAAGCTCAGCGACGAAATCAATGATTTATCGCCTTGCTTTAAACCAGCATCCCATAAATAAAACGCGCCGCCGACGGGTCCTAATCCTAACAGTACAATGGCTAAAGTAACCGACCACGATAGCTCAAAGGCCCAAGATTCTGTGATAATACTGATAACTAATGCACCGATAGCAACGCCTAAACATTGCCAGTTCATATCATTTGAATTCGACTGATTGATCGATAAATACCATGAATAAAACGCCCATATAACAGCGCAACTTGATGCCAATACATAACCAATAAAGTGTTGTGAGCCGAATCTAAGGTTTTCCCAGCCTAATACAACAGAAACAGCTAACAACCCAACGCAACCACCAACAAATGATTGTAATCTTTTTCCCTTTTTGGCTACCAAGAGCGCCAATAGCATAGGCCACAAATACCCGATTAAACTCACTTCTATAACAGGAGCGTGATTCAATGCAATGAAATAACACGCGTGAAATCCGAGTAAGCAAACCACACCAATAAGCCCTGCCCGCCAGTTAAAATGAGATTTTTTGGGCCTTTTTTTACCCTGATAAAAATTTAACAACGGCATAATTAGTGCGGCGATAGAAAAGCACATTGATAACAGTAAAAACGGCGGTACTTCATTCGCTTCTTTTGCCAATAGCGCTAAAGCTCCCCACATTAAAATCGCAATAATTGCGTAGAAATTACCTAACATTCTCATATTCCCCTTCGTTAACAATAACCATATTATTAACGGTAATGGATAGGTAAAAAGTGCAGAAAAGACGGTTCTAAATGCAGTAAAGCTGAAACTACTGTGTCGGTGAATGTCCGAAGAAACTTTTAAATTGACGGCTAAATGCAGAGCTGTCTTGGTAACCGACTTGCACAGCCACAATAGCGATAGGCATATCAGTGTGGGTAATTAGTGCTTTCGCTTTATGCATACGGCATTGACGAATATATTGCTGTACTGTCATTTCAAGGCTTTGTTTAAACACCACCTTAAATTGTGTTGCACTTAAACACGCTAACTTAGCTAACTCATCGATGATTAATGGGTCAGATAAATGGTCATGAATTTTTGCTAAGACAGGTTCTAGCCGCTTGTCGACGCGCTTAATATTTTTTTGCTGACTTAATAGCTGATAGAACAACTCAAATGCGCTTTGTTCAACCGCTTGATTAATCTGTGAATTTAATTGCTGCTCAAGAAATTGCGTAAAAGATAATAGTGCACTATCGATGGTAATTTTTTCATCACTCGCTTGCATAATATTGCCAGGTAAACTCGGCATATCCACAACAATAAATCGCGCGGCTTCATGCGCACTAAACTCATGAAGTTCCCCTGCGCGTATGATGACACAATCACCAACGCCAATTAACCCCGAGAACTTTCCCACCCGAATATCAATTACGCCGTGTAATGGCAGTACCAACTGATGATATTCGTGATAATGACTGCGAAATATTTTGGTATAAGATCTAATTGAAAAGTACTGAGACATCTCTCGTTTCACCATTTGAGTGCAATAGTTTGCCTATTCTATCTTCTGCTACTGACAGTTCAGACGTATAATACATTCACTATTTAATACTATGATTAGATTATGCACGCCGTTCAACGTTTATTCCATTACCGTAAGAGCATTAGCACCAAACCGTTTAGAGCAAGAGGTTATAATGTAGAGCGTTGTGATGACTGCCGCATTGCCCTTAAATTTTGCATTTGTCAGTACAAACCAACCTGTCGCAGCAACGCCGCCTTTCTACTATTAATGTGGGATGATGAGGTATTAAAACCCAGCAATACAGGTCGGTTAATCGCTGATTTAATTGATGATACACATGCATTTATTTGGCGCCGTACAGAAATCGATGAAACGCTATTGGCACTCATTAATAGTCCCCATTATCAACCCTATGTTGTTTTTCCAGCGGCTTATGCCCACAAAGAACAAACAATTGTTCATCAAGTAAATTCAATCGACGCACCAGCAAAGCAGCCATTATTTATATTACTTGATGGCAGCTGGCGTGAAGCTAAGAAAATGTTTAGAAAAAGCCCCTACCTTAGCCAATTTCCAGTGTTATCCATTAACTTAAGTACACAAAACGAACGTTATCGCCTGCGTAAAGCAACAAGCGACGATCGCTTAGCAACCGCCGAAGTCGCTGCGCATGTATTAAGAAGCTTTGGGGAAGAAGATAATGGAAATCTACTAGATTTATGGTTTGATACATTTAATCAACGTTATCAAGAAGGCGCCAGTGCGCGTCATGACCGTTCGTGTGACGCCCTAGCAACACTTATTGAGCATACACAATTGAATAAAACGACAATTTAACTACCAACTTCATACAAACAGAGGAAAATAGCAGCATAAAGAACACATATTAAACACTCGTTTAATTATCAATTACAAGCTTGCTACATTTAGGGTATATTGCGCCACTTTTGAGCATTTGCTCTAACTCCAAATAGTAAGTAATTTTTATGTCTAACATTTCATTTAGCAAGTATTCGCTAATCGCTCTAGGTGTCGCTTGTGCGTTTACATCATCGACTAATGCAGCGGGTTTTAAACTCTTCGAACAATCCACTAGTGCCATGGGCAATGCCTATGCTGGTCGAGGCGCACAAATCACCGACGCTAGCATTGGCTTTACCAACCCAGCAGCACTTTCACAACTAAAGCAAGCTCATTGGGTATTAGGTCTTAACGTAGCTAACGTTGATGGCGAGTTTAAAAATGCTAGTGCGACAAGTGCTCAGGGAATGCCTGTAGCAGGTCCTGATTCAGGCAGTTTAACGAATGTTTCACCCATTCCGCACTTCCATTACGTGCAGCCAATGAATGAAAAGTTCACGCTAGGATTTTCAGTCGCTGTGCCATTTGGCACTTCTAGCGAATACAACGATGACTTCGTTGGTCGTTATTTCGCACAAGAAACTCAATTACAAGTGCTAGCGATTCAACCATCATTGAGCTACCAAATAAACGATAAACTAAGCATTGGTGGTGCTATTGCCCTAAATTATGCCAAAGGCACGTTAAGTAAATACAAAGATCACAGTGGCTTATGTGAACTTGGTACTGGCATCAACGGTCAATATACTCAACTAAGCCGAGGCACATTTAACGAAGTTGCACAGCCAGCTTATTGTGAAAGTCAATATGAAGTATCTGGCGATGATCTTCAGCCAAGCTTTACCTTAGGCCTGCATTATCAATTAACAGAATCGACTAAATTGGGTATCAGCTACCACTCAGCGGTAAATTACACACTAAAAGGCGACTCAACAATTAATAACACACCCATCACTGGAGAATTTGTTCAATATACGCAAACCCCTGAACAATATTGGACTGCGCCAACGATTCCAGGTGTTGTAGATGGCGCAAAGTTACCCGTTGTTGACCTAACGACAGGTAAATTAGCAGTATCGCCAGAGAAAGTTGAGAAATCGCAACTAGGATTGGATACGCCACAAAGCGCGGTTATTAGCTTCGATACCCAGATGACAGATCGTTTGTCACTACAATGGACGGCAACTTGGACCCAGTGGAGCAAGTTTACAGATATTTCTGTACTGTCAGACGATACACAACCAAGTATCAGCCCAAGCAGTCAGCAACCACAGAACTTAAATGCTCAAGGCTATATAGGCTATATTCCCGAACACTGGAACGACGCATGGGCGTATGCATTTGGTGCAACTTACCAACTAAACAATCAGTGGACGGTTAAGACAGGTATTGCCCAAGATAATTCACCAGTGAATAGCGATTATCGCAGCGCGCGTATTCCTGCTAATGATCGTACTTGGTTTACTGTTGGTGGACATTATCAAGGTAATCAGCCTTGGAGCCTTGATTTAGCAGCAGGCGTTATGTTTATGAAAGACACAACCGTTATCGATCGTGAATATAATGCACAGGATGAAGTGATTTATAACAGCGGCTACCAAGCGGATTACAACATCAACGCCTATGTTGTTTCTGTCCAGTTCAACTACCCGCTTTAATATTTATTTGCGAAAGCCCAGTGTTGACTGGGCTTTATATTCCCAAACTACTGAAAAGTATTACTACCTAACTCATCAGCATAGCCAACGCTAATTGAAAACGCGGCATCAGTGCTCGTTTTAAATTCAATACCAGTAGAAACTTTATAGCTCTTTTGCAATTCACTTTGGCGCTGATTGTTATGATCTAACGTCGCATCAAAAACAGCCGTTTGTAAAGCAACAAAGGGTAGGATCTTATCGTTAAAGCCAGCATATTTTAATGAGGTGCCCGCAACAATTCCATATTGCTTGATGTCACCAAACACCTTTGTGCTCTCTTCGTTAGTCACGTAAAAATCTGATTGCTGAGCATTTAAGGCAAGACTATTTGTTAATAGCCAATCCGCAGCTAGCTGATAATCTTTAGCAATTCCAACAGCTAAATTAGGTGCTAACGAAAACTTGTATTGATCACTTAATCCAAACATTTTTTGCGCTGGCTGACTAACACTAACGTCAACAAATGAATAAACACCTTCTTCTGCTGATGCAGCAAAACTGGTCATAGCACCAGCGACGAATACACTGGAAATTGATACTAAAAATATAAGCTTTTTATTTAGATTCATGTTCTTCTTCCTCTGATTGATAAATAAGAATATCGCCTGGCGAGCACGATAATGTTTCACATATGGCGTTTAATGTAGAAAATCGAACAGCCTTCGCGCGACCACTTTTTAATACCGATAAATTTTGAGGCGTGATCCCAACAGCGCTTGCTAAGTCATTTAGTTTCATTTTCCGTTTGGCCAGCATTACATCAAGCTCAATTATAATAGCCATTAGATAACCAGCTCCTGTTCTTCCTTAAGCATTATCGCTTGTTTCATTACAGCGGCCATTGCCAAAATAATTAATCCATAAAGCAGATAAGAAAACTCTGTTGAAGAGATATTAAGGTGCAGTGAGAGTGAATCGGATAAGCCAATAAGCCTAATACTCATTGTAACGAATACAGGATAAAGGAGATTAAGCGCAATCCAGCCAAATAATGTTGCGCCAATGTATTTCAGATACTTCGCATGAGCCAACGAAAAAACCTTTCCTTGCTCGAATAACGAAAATAACTTAAACACAAAAAGATAAATCAGCATATTAGGCAACAATTGGGCGCTGCCGAGAATCGCTAAAAAATTGAATTGTTCTGCTTGAAGCTCTTTAGCCAAAGACAGCCAAGTACCTGTCACAGAATAATTAACTAATACCGAAAGCACACCAAATTCTTGAGAGAGTACATAATGGCCATTATTCACTGTTCCCCATCCCAGTAACACCAAATGAGAAACAACTTTACTCATTATAACTATGACCAAAAGCAATTTTATTAGGTTGCAGGTTTTCTTAAACTTAATCATCTTTAACGTCAATTAATTCGAATTGATGTTAAAAATAACACACAACAACCTAAAAACAATAGTTATTTATCGATAAACGATAAAAAAACAAAGATGGTAAATTTGATTAATGACATAAAAAAGCCCTGCAAACAGGGCTAAATAGTTAAAGAATAGACGAATCCGACTGATGGATTCTAACTAACGATATTAGGTTCTAAACTGATGAACATGCTGACGTAAGTCGCCTAAACCAGATGTAATAATTTCATTCGCTTTGGATGTATTTAGGGCACCATCACTGGTTGCCGTAGCAATATTAGTAATACTCGCCAAATTATTATTCACTTCGGTAGCAACGGCTGATTGCTCTTCTGCCGCAGTTGCTATTTGTGCATTGAGCGCCGAAATATTATTTACTATTTGCGATACTTCTTCAAAGGCATCCGTTGCTTCGCGGCTTTTATCTAAACACTTTTCGGTGCTCTCACTACCTTTATCCATACAGGCTACAGCGTTTTTAGCTTCTTCTTGCAGCCCTTCAACCAATGTTTGAATATCACCTGTTGAACTTTGTGTGCGCTGAGCAAGGGAGCGAACTTCATCAGCAACAACCGCAAATCCACGACCAGACTCTCCAGCACGTGCAGCTTCAATTGCTGCATTAAGTGCTAACAAATTCGTTTGTTCGGCAATTGCTCGAATGGTATCTAACACCATACCTATGCCATCAGTCTTCTCAGCTAAACTACCTATAGTCGACGATGCTGTTTCAATTTCTTGAGCGAGCTGCTGCACAATTTGATGAGAGTCTTCTGCGGACTTTTGACCGTTGTTAACACTATCTCTTACATTACCAGCCATTTGAGATGCATTATTGGTATTAGTCGCTACGTCATGTGTTGCACTATTCATTTGATTAACAGATGAAGCAACCATTTCGATTTCATTCCGCTGTTTTTCAATGTTATCTAACGTTGTTAACATTTCTCCACTGGCCGTTTTAGACGATGAATCTAACACTTCAACTGATGAGGTAATGTCATTAATAATATGGCGAAGTTTGACGATAAAAATATTGAAAGAACGTGCAATGTCACCTGTTTCATCCTGATAGCGCTCAGATAAAGACTGTGTTAAATCACCATCACCAGTCGCAATTTGCTCCATTCGTTCATTCAAGGTAATTAACGGTCGAGAAATAGACTTTGCAATGTAATATGGCAATGAAATAGTGATGATAAAACTGAATATCAATAGTCCTGCAATTAATCGAATGCCCGCTATTTCATCGTGCTCTGCCTGACGTGCAGCTGTTAATGTAAACTGCTGAATAGAGTCAAGCATTTCAATAAGATCATGGTCGATGTCGTCTCGATGTTCTTCAACCAAATCGATTGAATCGTTCAAATTTTGATTGTCAACATTAGAGAAAATCATGCCAAGCGTCTGATTAGCTTCTACTTTTAGTTTATTATAGTTTTCTTCAACACGCTCAATACGCGTTAACAATGCTTTATATTCAATAACTGCTGCTTGAGAATGAAGTTTAGGGATACCCGCTTCAATAAATGCTTCAATCTCATCAAATTCTCGCGTTGATTTCAAAACCAATTTTTCAATATCGACTTTTAAAGCGTCAACATCTGCGCGTTGCTGGGCGGCGGACGAAACTCGTGACAGACCACTTCGCAACACACGTTCGAATAAAACGGCTTCTTGAAGCTGATGCTCGGTTAATCGAGTTAACATACCCGTTAATGGAATGTCTTCTTCAGCGATATCGACAAGCTCAACGCCTATTTTAGCCATTTGTGAATAACCGACACCGCCGACTAAACAAATCAAAAGAAGCTGAACGGCGCCTAAGATATAAACTTTCTGAGATATTTTGATTTTAGATAACATCGTTGATTCGTCTCTACAATTAATTAGTAACTCTGCAATTAAGCAACTATTTAAACAATCATCTAAGTCTTATGCTGGCTTAGTATTCATAAGTAGACCGGTAAAAATAAGGTGACTACCTAGTCGTCATATTCCGTTAATTGACATAGATCACAAAATTATTCTAAAGCGTTTCAGCATAAAGTACACCAAAAACCACATTGCAATGCCAAGTGGTCAATTAGACAGCTAAAACCCAATACTAAAACACTATAAAACAACCAATTTAAATACAAACAACGTATTAAGATATTAGCCATTCATATTAGTTTTTTCGGCAAGCAGTCATAAATGTTTAGAAAAATCTAATATACCTGACTTATTAATTGTCGAGCTATTACAAACAAGTTATGTTACTGCGCTTATGTCCCCCCATTACTATGGCACGCTCTTCTTTATTTACCCACATTGGTGGTAGTGGTTGAATGACTAATCGGTAATCAGAAATATTAGTCTTTTCAGACTCAGTAACGGCGCTAATATTAATAAATGATGTTTGAGCACGACGCTTCTTTAATTCAGCACCCGTACCCAGCCCATTTAATACATGAAACCTACCAGCAATATGCATAATACGATGTTCAGGGAATTGATTTAGATAATTAGCCATCGATTCGGCCATGGTAGCGTCCCACGCCATTTGTGCACCAAACATTTGAGCGATTCGAGCATCTGTTAGTGTCATGCCACGCATATTACTCAGGAATTTTTGACGATATGGCGAATCAGAAATATCGATATTTTGGGCGATTAATTGTCGTTGTTCATTGGATAATTTTTCCACATACTCAGGTCCTTGTCGTCCAATACATTTCACAATATTTCTCGGAGCGTTGGCAGCAATGACAGGTAATGATTGTTTTCTAGCAATCTCAACCAGCGGACGATAGTCACTTTTATAATTATCCCAAACCTTGGTATGTTTAATTAACGTGCTTTCCCCAACCTTACCTGTGACATATTGTGATAATACATCCTGATCGGCGCGTGTGAATTGTTCCATCGACAAAGCAAGCGGCTTTTCTAAATAGGCAAGATGAGCCATTAGCTGAGCTTGAAATAGATGAACGCCTGGGTGCGCATGAAACTCTCCCACCATAAAAACATCTACATCGGCGTTATCGGCAACCAATTGGGCAATACTAACTTCATTACCGTTAGGTGATAACAACGTATAATCGTACAAACTAGCGACAGACTGCGCTACTTCCTTTGATACATCGATTTTTGATGTAGTTTGACAGCCACATAGCAATGCGATTGTAAGCGCACTTATGATAGGGAGTTTTAATAGCGAATTCATTTTATTGTTCCAACAATCAATTAAACTCTTATTCTAAAAAGAAAACGCCGCCAATACAAATGAAAACCATTATCATTAATTTATAAGTAGTTTTTAAAATACTTAACAATCTCTTTTGCAATAATCGGCTGTGCTTTTTCATTTGGGTGAATTTGATCCGCTTGCATTAGCTCAGGCTTCACGGCAACTGATTCAATAAAAAATGGCATTAAGGAGATGTCTTCTTTTGCGGCAAGCTTAGGATATAAGCCAGTAAACATCGATGTATAACGTTTACCTAGGTTTGGCGGTATTTGAATTTGTGTAACTATGACCTTGATTCCTTTATCTTTACCCATCTTTACCATCGCGCTTAAATTGTTACGAATTGTATTGATCGGGTAGCCACGAAGACCGTCATTGCCACCAAGTTCAATCCATAATACGTCAACCTTATTCTTCTCTAACAGCCTAGCCAGCCTGGCTTTCCCGCCACCAGTTGTTTCACCGCTCGCACTAAAATTTAATAATCTAAAATCGGGATAAGTTTTTATCAATTCTTTTTCAGCAATTGAAGCCCATCCTTTGGATGCTTGCATTCCGTAGCTAGCGCTGAGACTATCCCCTAACAATAAAACATTAGTAGCGTGGACTGGCACCACGGTAGCAACCCCAAGAAAAACGCATAGGTAGGCACGGCGAATGAGTGAAGAACAAGTTTCAAGCGATATCATCATAGTAAAAAATCTTATTAAACAAGTGGCAGTAAATAACTCAACATTAGAGATACTTAAGTCTATCTCATTAAATGTCAAGCAAGGTCAATCAATTGCCATCGTTGGCGCATCTGGCTCAGGCAAATCAACCTTACTTGGATTGCTCGCTGGATTAGATAGTTCAACCAGTGGCGAAATCTGGTTAGATGATGCCCCACTTCACGAACTAAATGAAGAGCAACGTACCGAACTTCGTGCTAAAAAAGTTGGCTTTATTTTCCAATCATTTTTATTACTGCCTGCACTGACAGCATTAGAAAACGTGATGTTGCCAGCACAACTCGCCGGATTTGAGAATGCAGAACAAAAAGCAAAAGAGTTACTTGATAAGGTTGGATTAAGCCATCGTGACGATCATTACCCTAACCAACTATCGGGTGGTGAACAGCAACGTGTTGCTATTGCCCGCGCCTTTATTTGCCAACCTAAAATTTTGTTTGCTGACGAACCAACGGGCAACTTAGATGGCGCTAATGGCAAACGTATTGAAGAACTTCTATTTGAATTAAATCAACAGCTCAATACTACACTGGTGTTAGTAACCCATGATCCAAAACTGGCTCAAAATTGCCAGCGTATTATCACCATGGACGATGGTCAAATCAGTGAAGATGTTAAAGAAGAGGAGTTGTCGGATGTGGTTTAAACCTGCAACCGCGCTCCTTAAACAACAAATTAAGCGCGGTGAACTCACCATATTCATCTTAGCCATTGCTTTGGCAGTCACCTCGGTGTTCTCACTAAGCGGCTTTGGTGAACGATTAAATCAAGCCTTGGTTGCTAAAGGTAGTAACTTTTTAGCAGCAGATCGCGTGTTATCATCTGCTCATGCCATTGACGACAGTGTGCTAGCAAAAGCCAATGATTATCAAGTTAAGGCGGCCGAATACTTAAGCTTTAATTCAATGGTATTCCATGGCGATGAAATGCTCCTTGCTTTTACCAAAGCGGTAAAAGGGCCTTATCCCCTACGTGGTGAACTAAAAATTAGCGACAAAGCACTGACAAACGATCCATTGGATACCCAAGGCGTTGTCAAATACGGCCCGCCACCGCAAGGTGAAGTGTGGGTATCACCGGAGTTATTAGTACGCTTTGACGCTGTCATTGGTGATGATGTTGAGGTGGGCGACACTAACCTAAAAGTTACAGGCATTGTGACGCAAGAGCCTGATGGTTCGTTCTCAATCTTTAACTCCAGCCCGACAATTTTCATCAACGATTTAGACGTTGCTGCAACCAACATCGTGCAGCCAGGTAGCCGCGTTTATTACAACTATCTTTACAGTGGCGATGATGATGCTCTAAGTGATTTTTATCAGGCCATAAAACCCGATTTAAAAACTAACCAAAATTGGCAAGACATCAAGGGAGAGCAGTCGCCATTAGCTAACTCTCTCAAACGTGCTAATCAATTTTTATTACTCTCTAGTTTGCTTGGCATTATTTTGGCTGCGACGGCAATCTCTGTCACCGCATCCCGATTTAGTCAACATCAACTAGACACCGTTGCGCTGTTAAAAACGTTAGGAACCAACGATAGCACTATTCGTAAAATTTTCGTTTTCCAGTTAACTACTCTAGCCCTTATTGGTATGTCACTTGGCTTAATTGCAGGCTACGCGTTGCAAGAAGGCGCACTTGGCCTCGTACAGCATTATTTACCGCAATCGCTACCGAAAGATTTACCTGGTTTAGGTTTTAAACCATTATTGATTGCTGTCAGTACCGGCGCAATTTGTGCAGCATTGTTTTCACTAACGCCAATGTTACGCTTGTTTAGCGTCCCTGTGATGCGTGTTATAAAACGTGATATGGCGAGTGCGCCATTTGCCCTTTGGAAAAATGGATTAGTGTTTGGCGGTGCCATTTTCGCGTTGCTACTCACCTACTCTCAGGACATTGTGTTATCACTTATTACGCTAACGATAGCGGCTATTATCGCGTTAGTACTCAGCGCAATGGCATGGATAATTATTCGAATGGCTCGCGGCAAACAATTTAGTGCAGCTAGCCCATTTAAGCTAGCAATGGCATCGCTTTATCAACGAGCCAATCAAGCCAGTATGCAAATTGCCAGCATCGCAACCGCCATCATGTTGATGTTGATTGTCTTATTGCTTCGCAATGAGTTAATTGATGAATGGCAAAACCAAATTCCTGAAGGCACCGCCAATCACTTTCTTGGCAATGTCACCCCAGATCAAGTTGATCAAATTGACAGCTTAATGAAAAAGTATGACGTTGAAACCAGCGATCTCTACCCAATCATTCGTGGTCGAGTATCAATGATTAACGACGATAAAGTGGGTGGTTATGATAGTGAAGGTAATGCTGAAGATGAGCGTAAGCGTTCTGGGCGTCGTGGTTTTGGCCGTGAACTCAGCTTAACTTGGCGCGACGCTAAGCCGGATGGTAATCCAATTACACAGGGTCAGTGGTGGGATGAATCTGACACGACATTACAAGTGTCAGTAGAGTCAGATGCCGCCGAACGTCTTGAAATTAAAATTGGTGACACCTTAACCACCTTAGTTGGCGAAGAAGTCGTCGTCGCAACAGTAACTAGTTTCCGTGATGTGCATTGGCGCTCAATGCGTCCTAATTTTATGCTTATTTTCAATCGCGCCGCACTAGGCGATATGCCATCTACTTATATTTCATCGTTTTACGTTGATAAAGATCAGCATCCTTTATTAAGGGATTTATTGCGGGATTACCCGACAATTTCGCTGATAAAGATTGATCGCTTGATTAAACAATTACGTGAAATTATCGAACAAGTATCACTGGCCTTGTCATACATTATGTTCTTAGTAGTGTGTGCGGCAATCTTAGTATTGTTGGTGCAAATCCAAGCAAGCTACCAACAACGACATCAAGATCTTGTTATCTTACGTACCCTAGGCGCAGGTAAAAAACTACTGCAGCGTTCAATTGCTATTGAATTTCTGATTTCAGGGGCATTAGCTGGATTCATCGCCGCATTAACAACGGAGCTAGCGTTATGGCTAATTCAAACCTTTGTTATTGAAATGACTTGGAAACCGCATCCAACATTATGGCTACTAGCCACCGCTGTTGGCAGCGTCTTTGTGGCGTTAATCGGTACACGAGCGTGTAAACTGCTAACCAAACTGCCGCCAAATGAGTTAATTCGAAATCTGTCATAGATTTCGATATTAATGAAAAAATTAGGGAAGAGCTGCCTATGCACTCTTCCCTTTTTTATCTATCCTCACCATATAAATAATTTAGAGCATTTATTGATATAAATGAATAACTAAGCTAGTAATAGCCGTTTTAGATTGGCGTTTCACACACAGCATCCCACCCTAAATATGCATAGATAATCGCAACAGCGCATAGCCATGCATTCCAAACCATACTGGCTTTCACAGCTTGCTTGTAATTCCCCCCGCATCTGGTTTAATAACCGCTAAATTATCAGTTACTTCGGAGTTATCATGGCGAATTGGTCAGTACTTAACGACAAAATTAATCAGTATTTATGCCCACCGGGCAATGGTGTATTTACAGTAAATACAGCAAAAGAGCGTAAAGCATCGTTACACACAGCGCTTTATGGCAGCACTGATAATGTTGAGGGCGCATGGCGCAATCAAGTTGACGCACTAGCTGAAGATAATCGTCCTGTTGTACTCGGTGTTTGTAGTGACACTGGCGGCGGTATCTTGCGTGGCGCTAACTGGGGACCACTGTTTTTACGCCAAACTATGCTAAGTGATGACTATGATGTCGATTACTTTGATGTGGGTGATGTGCGTGTTATTCCGCATTTATTACATGACAAATATCTCAACGACGCAACTATCACAAACTGTCGCAAAGCGTTATATGGCGATAGTGAGTCATTACTTCCAGTAAGTTCATTGTCTATCACCGAAGATTTTTGTGATGAGTTCTACCGTGCTTTTCCACATAAAACCTTATTTGCCATTGGCGGCGATCACTCAGTAAGTTATCCATTAGTTCGTAGCTATTTACGCGCCAAACAGGATCAAGGAGTAAAAGCAGCGCTTATTCATTTTGATGCTCACACTGACTTATTAGTTGAGCGCCTTGGCATCGATATTTGTTTTGGCTCTTGGGTGACACATATCCTGGATGATTTACCATCACGTGATATGGCGTTCCAATTTGGAATTCGCTCAAGTGGTCGCGATCGTGGTCACTGGGAAGACAGTTTTGGCGTAAACCAATTCTGGACCCATGAAATCATGGAGCGCGGTGCGCAATCTATCGTTGATGAGACGATTGAAAAACTCAAAACTGCTGGCATTGAAGAGCTTTATGTCAGCTTTGACATTGACGCCCTAGATGCACATTTTGCAGCGGCTACTGGCACACCTGAGCCAGATGGATTGAATCCAGAACAAGCATTGTTAATTTTAAGTGAGCTTAACAAGCACTTTAAAATTACTGGTGCTGATATGGTGGAAATTGCCCCATTCTTAAACACTAACGAAGATGGCGGTAACGACCGCGAGAAAACGTTAAAAGCTGGTAGTCAAATCAGTGAACTCCTAATTAATGCACTCGCTGAAAACAGCAAGTAATGTTAACTTAGGTTATGAATGGCACCACTTAGGTGCCATTTTTATATCAATTAATTTTCATTCAATATCGGATCATCGCCATACTTATTTTTCCCCTCAGTGCCTTTAAAGAAGCCTAGATAAACCAAGCAAAATAATGGGCCAATTACCGGTATCAATAACCCCCAAGCGCACCAACCAGAGCGGTTGCAGTCATGAAATCGTTTAATACTAGTAACGATATTTATCCAAGTAAATATTGCTGCTGTTGCCATAAAAAACACACCAGAAAATATTTCGTAAGCCACATTATTCTCAGGAATACGCCAGTCGGTCATATATCTCATAATAACGATAAAGCCGTTTAGTGTAATTGCAGTTAGCAACCAGTAAACACTGCGAGATACTCGTCCTCGCCAAGAAAAAAGCAAACGATCAAGTGGGCTAACTTTCAACCGATAATGTGCCCACAACCCTGTTAAGAACACCATAAGAAGTACCTGAGTACTAAACTCAGTCATCATGTATGTCATTTGATAGTAATTACCAAGGTTAATGAATAGAAGCTCACTCCCCACTAAATAGCGCAAGCTTTGCAATAGGGTATAAATACTTGCCATCAACCAAATTGCAATTGTTGTAACTAACCAACGTCTTGCAACAAAAGGCTTAATGTTCAAAATGATAATTAGGAAGATGATGTAAACAACAGATTGATAAACATCGCTTACAAAGTGAAAGATTTGCTCCATGTCTTGCATGACTAGCCTTAGTATTCGAGTAAACACTAAGCATAGTAAAAAACCGCTGAAACTTAATTTAATTCCAACGGCTTATACTACGAATATTAATTGAATAACTAGTGACCTAAAAAGATAAACTTCGCAATGCAAAGCGCAGTGATTACCCAAACACCATTTGAAATCTGATCAAACTTGCCTGTCCCCGCTTTAAGCGCCGTGTAGGTAACAAAGCCAATCGCGATACCGTTGGCGATAGAAAAAGTTAACGCCATCATCACTGTTGTTATAACGGCAGGTGCAACTTCGGTTAAATCGTCCCATTCAATGCGTGCCAGCGCCGTCATCATGACCATGGCTACGTAAATCAGTGCGCCATTAACAGCAAACCCCGGCAACGTTTGCGCTAATGGTAAAAAGAATACGCCTAATAAAAACAGTACGCCGATAGTGACAGCTGTTAAGCCTGTGCGGCCACCAGCTTGAACGCCAGCAGCAGATTCAACATAAGAAGTTACTGGTGGACAACCAAACGCTGTGCCAATGACAGATGCTGTAGAGTCAGCTTTTAGCGATTTACTTAGTCCTTCAATATTGCCGTTTTCATCTTGTAGGTTCGCCTTTTGCGCAACCCCCATTAATGTACCAGCAGTATCAAAAATATTAACGAATAAGAAAGTAATGATGACAGGGATCATCGCAACCTGCATTGCCCCCATAATATCGACTTTCCAGAAAATGGGTGCAATCGCGCTAAAATCGGGCAACGCAAATAGTCCACCAGCAGGATAAGCAACAAAACCTGATTCAGGCGCAAAACTTTTCGCTGCCTCAGCAACGGTAAAGAAATCGCTAGGCATAACTATCGCCATGATAAACGCAACAAACGTGGTAATTGCGATGCCAATAAACACCGCACCAAATACACGACGGTAGCTCAAAATAGCAATCAATAAAAAGCTAAGTAAACCTAGCGCTGGCGCTTCAGGACCATAGGCACCAAAACCAAAGTGTGTTAAATCTCCTAACGCAACAACATTGTCGCCGTTTGGTACGACAATGCCCGTGAAACGCAAACCAATAAACCCAAGGAATAAACCGACACCGGCGGTCATTGCAAGACGTAAGCTCATGGGAATACTATCGAGCATCCACTCTCTTAATCTTGTGACACTCATTAATACAAAGAGCACTCCTGATAAGAAAACAGCGCCAAGAGCGACTTCCCATGTGTAATTCATTTGCAGCACAACCGTAAAGGTAAAAAAGGCGTTTAACCCCATACCCGGTGCCAAGCCAACGGGCCAATTGGCATAAATTCCCATTAAAATGGTCGCAATTGCAGCCCCTAAACAAGTCGCTAAAAACAAACCATCGAACGGCATACCCGTTTTCGACATAATACTTGGGTTTAAAAACATGATGTATGACATGGTGACAAAAGTTGTCAGGCCGGCCATTAATTCCGTTTTTACGTTAGTTTTGTGGGCACTTAGTTTAAATAATTTTTCGAGTAACGAAGATGATTGAGACTGCTGCTGGTCTGCCATTTGCCGTTCCTTTTGATGGGCTAGGTCAATAATTCGAAATCATGATTCACAAACGTTTGACCATTAACAATAATAGAAAGACGATGTCCGCCAACATGAAAGACGCGGGTAGTGATTACTTTGAAAGACTGTTTGCGCTGAATATGCATACTACTGGAAGCTGCATAGTCTCGTTCACTAATCTTAAAAACTTTAGGGGCTAACTGACCATTCTTTTTACGATAATGAATGGCATACTCCAATCGCACTTTTCGCGATTTGATATCGTGGTTGGTTACATCAAATTCAAACGCGAGCGACTCCCCTATGTGAAGCGCGTCACATTCTACCACCAAATTATCCACTGATAAATGCTCACAGGACAATCCATAGAAAGATAATATCGCCGGATGCCCTTGTTTTAATAGGGTTCTACAGGCGTGTTTAATTAATTTGTCTGTATTAACTGACTCTCCGCCGTATTGATGTGCAAAATTCACCACAAAATCAGGGTTATCTTTGGCAATGTCGTTTAGATTATTAGCAACGCTGCGCCTAACGACCTCATCGTTATCATCACGTAATGTCGTTAATATTGATAACAATGGCGCTGGATTGGCTTTGTATGCATGCAGAGCCATTGCCCATGGCAATCGAGGACGTGATCCTTCACTGGCTAAACGCCTTACACTTGGATGAGCATGTCTACTCCATTCAATCATTTGCGCTAACATTGGCTCGGGGTATTTAACCAAGAATGGGCGCACAGCAAATTCACAACTGGTAAATTTGGTAATACGCTCAAAAGCGACAATAGCAGTCTCATATTCATCGAGTCCAAATTGTTCGATGTAATGAGGGAAAAACATGTATTCAACACTCTTTTCAGCAATGCCCTTGTTTTCTAATGCATCGATAATTGCAATAATCTGTTTGGCAGCAACGTCAAAATCATCATCAAGAAAATAATGCAATACGGTGCTAGTATGAGCCATTCTCGCTTTAAGTTCCATGTCATTAAAAGATTCATCAAAAATCTTATTGATGAAAGTATCCGAAGAAAAGCCTTCAATCACATTATCAACAACCTCAGCAAATTGCTGATAGAACGCCTGATTATAAATATCTTTAAATAATTCACTCACTTTAATATTCCATTAATCACTCTAACAACTACTTCAAAAATCAAAAAAGGGGACATTAAAGTCCCCCACACCTACTAAAATATTAATTCTATTCCCACACTGGCAACGGAACTGCGTCTGGGCGAAATTTTCTGCTTTTTTCTACTTCATCTTTGCGCTCTTTCCATATTTTAAATTCCTTATACTTTTTAAACAGCTTTATTGCGCGCTCCTTTGAGGAGAAATTTATTGTAAATTTATACTCAGGTAATACATTACGAGCTAACTTACTAGTCAATAATATCTCACTATTTTCACGTTTAACTAAGAATGTAAAAACTTCATTATTTTTTAATTGATTTAGTTTATTAGACAAACTCCTTACGTCCCCTTGAAATCCAATATCATTAAGTTGAATAATTTTATCTCCTGGCTCTAAGCCAATCCTAGAAGCGGGACTATTCTTGTCAATCTGCTCAACTATAAATGCTGGATAACTATCATTATTATCAAAATTTCCACTCATTCCGAACTTGATATCAGAATGCTTCTTTCTAGATATAACAATATTTTTTCTATCAATCCCATGTTTTAAAATATATTGATTAATTTCAATGATAAGTTTACTTAACTTGACCGACATATCAGTACCAATAGCAACGTGTTGTACTAATGTTTGTTTAGCAAGGTTTTCATTTGAAAACGTATAAATAAACTCAGGTATAATTTCCGGTATATAAATTCCTGAAAGAGCTATTTCACGCCCATCTCGTTTAATAAGTACATTCAAAGAATCATTTATTTCTAATGTTTTTAGATATTTAAATATAAAATTAGATTCTAAATCTGTATCAGGTAAATATCTATTTCCTAATTTCAATAATTCGTCACCAGCCCTAAGTCCTAGTGCGGCGGCCTGAGAGTTCGGCGTAACAGCAACGATCTTAGTAGGTTTATCATATGCGCCTGTTATGGCGCCAAAATACATCACGCTTGTAAATGGTACAAAATTTATTTTTGTGTCTCTATTTTCTTTTTTTAACTCAGCCATCGCTTTATCCAATCGATATAACAGTTCATTTGGAAGTTGAATATCATTGATTGTTGGGCTTCCGGCTATAGCTAGTTTATCACCTTTAAGGTTACAACTAAGTTTTTCAACACTCTTGATTTCTATTTTGTTCCCATTACCGACTCCATTCAGCGTATATAGTCTGCCTCCTTCGATGTTCATAAATAAATCGATGGCTTGAGGCTCATTCCACGATAAAGCTCTTGTGGTCGTATGTAGCGTTTCAATTCGATTCAACTTATTAAGAGTATGAGTTCTTGAATAATTAGCCCAATCCTTAGCGAGCCATTTAAATATCGTGACCGTGTGTTGTCCTGGATGAAAGAACTCACTTGACTTTTTATATTGTTTAATATTACCAACATTATTCGCCAAAACTTGATAGTGATAATGATCATTTGAAGATTCAAACTGAACTTGCGAGCATTGATTTTCTCCCCCTTGAACTTGCAAACTAAATAAAGATGCTAAGAAACCAATTTTATAAATAACTTTCATTTGTAACTCCCTGTTGTAAATCAATAATTTTTTGTATTGTCAAGCGACGCTGTTTCAAGTAATTCTTTTGCTTGTCAATTGACTCGACTGAAATTAACTTATTTTCGATACGCCAAAGCTCTTCATAAACTTCAGCTTGTTGATAATTCATCACTTGATTTTGCGTTATTTGCAATTCTAACGACCTGTTTTGCGAAATCAGTAAATCTATATCCTGATGTAATAAGTGAGTTTTCCATGTCATTATTCCTACAAAACCGACAAGAATAGATGCAGCAACACTCATAAAAACATTAATTTTTTTGCTTCCGTTACCTTTTCTCGTTGATTCAATTCGCTCCCAAATATAAGGAGGAGGTATAAGTAACTGACTAGAGTTCTTGCTATTAGCCATACTTTGCAACAGTTCAAGGTTTTCTTGACAAAGTTGACACTCATTTAAGTGCTTCCTATCGTCATCACAAATACCACTTATCATTTTTTCTTCATCAACATGATTCATGACTTTTCTCCAATGTGAGCCTCAACTTTTTAAGGCATCTAGAAACAATAGATTTAGAGTAACTTTCACTTTTATTCATAAAATGGGATATTTCTACATGCGAATATTCTTCGATAATAAATAACCAAATCACAATGCGGTGCTCGACAGGTAAAGATGCAAGCAAAACTTCTAACTTATCTGACTCATCAGTTAATTCCTTTGCTACACAATCAAACTGAGTGTGCGAATCTACAATGTCAAACTTGTGGCGTTTGACATAATTAAGTGCTTTATTAATTGCAATTTTTTTACTCCATGCCACGAAATTTGCGGTGATATCTAATTTTGATACTGCATCAAATATTTGAATAAAAGTGTCATGCAATAAATCGTTAGCGATCTCTCTATCACGACAAATTTTTACAAGCGCCGTATAAATTATTGGCGAGAGAGATATATAACAAGCTTCTTGTGCCGCTTTGTCACCTGCTTTTAATTTTTTAATTAATCGCTCATCAATATTAATCAATTTCCTTTCCTATGAATTCGATCCCTATATATATAACAACCGAGAGTACCAATTCGTCGCATTATTTTGGAATAAACTTAGAAATATTCCGTTGTAAACATTAAAGCATTGAATTTAAAAGATAAAAAAAGCCCGTTTGATTTTCACCAAACGGGCTTTACATTGCAAGTGTCGTTATTTTATTTGTTGAACACGGGTATTATTATCAAACAATAAACTGCCCGATAAAGAAGGTGACTCGTAATTCACACGATTTTTCTGATTAACGAAATAATCCGTTAATAGTCGGTGATAGACAGTCACTCCCTTTAAGTTTTTTAGTCCTTCAATTTCTTGATAAATGAATGTTTCATTTACCCCAGGCTCAATACCGATTAGCGTCAATGATAAGTCTTTACCATCTTTGTCTTTCAGCATAAAACCTTGCTCAATATAATCTTGAACCATTTTTAGGTAGACGTCACTATCAGCAGCAATGCGCTGTTGATGCTTGTCACTTAACATGTTTTCCAAGTCATGACTGGTAATACGATGAATCACTTCAATACTATTGGTATGTTCGTTCACTATAATTTCAGTCGAGCCAACAAAGAACTTATGCGCCATAGTTTGAGACATGCCAAGCCATAGCGTCATCAATAAAATAACAACATTACGCATCATCATTAAGCCGCTTTCTTAGCTTTTTCAGCGTCTTTTTTACCGTCTTTCTCTTCGTCTTTATCAGTCTTAAGCTTTTGGTTGTATTTTTCCATTAGGCTCTTAGACTTCTTACGTTTGTATAACTGTAAGCGAGACTCGATAGCACGTTGTGGCCAGTAGTTGTTGTTAACATCAACATCAGCAGTTTCCCAGTATGGGTCAAGCTCAATTGACGCAATCTCTTTGTCAGTAACTAATAACTTAGAAACTTTCTCAGTATTTTTACGCCAGATCTGTGCCGATGTACGAACAACTTCGTCGCTACCGTCAGTGTAAACAAGCTTTAAGATGATTGGCATAACCAAGCCACCTTTGTTGCTAAAGTCTACTGCGTACATGTTTTTGCCATTTTTCAATAGCTCTAACTGCCAATCTTCAAGTTTCTTTTGAGAACCGTTGTACTTGTTGCGGTCGCTATTCGTTACTGTGAACTTGTCGTTTTCGTTGTAGAAATCTAATAGCTCAGGCTTAGCATCAGTACGGCGCTTCATGCCTTTATTACGCATGTCGCTGATGTCCATTGGTCGCTTATTGAATTGCTCACGATCCCAAACTTTTTCAACTTCTGGATCTTGATTACCAACGTGCATTTTAGTGACTTTATCTAAAGAGATATCAACGTGATCTGTTGTGTAGAACCAACCACGGAAGAACCAATCTAGATCAACAGCTGATGCATCTTCCATAGTACGGAAGAAATCTGCTGGTGTAGGACGTTTAAACTTCCAACGTTCTGCGTACTCTTTAAAGGCGTAATCGAATAACTCACGGCCCATAATAGTTTCACGAAGAATGTTTAATGCAGTCGCTGGTTTACCATAAGCATTATTACCAAACTGTAAGATAGACTCACTGTTTGTCATAATTGGCACTTGGTAAGAGCTCTTCATGTAGTTTGTAATGTTACGTGCAGGTCCACGACGTGATGGGTAGTTTTCTTCCCATGCTTGTGCCGCTAGGTATTCAACGAATGAGTTCAAACCTTCATCCATCCAAGTCCACTGACGCTCATCAGAGTTAACAATCATTGGGTAGTAGTTATGACCAACTTCATGAATGATAACGCCAATTAAACCGTATTTAGTACGACGTGAATACGTTTTCTCACCAGTCTTCTTATCCAAAGTAGGACGAGGACCATTAAAGGTGATCATTGGGTATTCCATGCCGCCAACAGGACCGTTAACCGAGATAGAAACAGGGTATGGGTATTGTAGGCTGTACTTGTTGTACTCTTCGATGGTGTGAATGATCGCTTCAGTAGAATAGCGTTCCCACAACGGGTTACCTTCTTTCGGGTAGTACGACATTGCCATCGTGTCTACGCCTTTTTCGCTATAACCTTGTGCATCCCAAATGAATTTACGAGAAGACGCCCAAGCAAAATCACGAACGTTTTCAGCTTTAAAGCGCCACGTTTTAGTTTTGTTAGTGCCTTCTTTTTCGTTCTCAATTGCTTCTTCTTCAGTCACAATGATTACAGGCTTTTTAGCTGTTTTCGCTTTATCTAAACGCTTACGCTGTTTAGAGCTTAGAACACGGCTTGCGTTATCTAACTCACCTGTTGCTGCAACAATGTGATCAGCAGGTACAGTGATAGAAACATCGTAATCACCAAATTCTAAAGCAAACTCACCGTTGCCTAAGAATTGTTTGTTTTGCCAGCCTTTAGCATCGTAGTAAGCCGCCATACGAGGGAACCATTGCGCCACTTCGTATAGGTAGTTACCATCTTCTTTAAAGTACTCGTAACCAGCACGGCCACCTAATACTTTCTGTTCTTTCATGTTGTAATCCCAATCGATGCTGAACTCGAAAGATTTACCAGAACGAAGTGGTTTAGGCAGGTCGATACGCATCATTGTATCGTTGATAACGAATTTTAGTTTGCGACCATTTTCACCTTGAACAACGCGTGTGATGTTGTAACCACCATCAAACTCTTCTGCACGAACTAGGTTACGCATTGAACTAAATGACGTTTTAGGATTTGATTTATTTGACCAACTCGTTGTCTTCGTTTTTGACGCCGTTGAGTTACGGTTAAAACGGTTTTGATCTAACTGTAACCAAAGATAAGTTAATGTATCTGGCGAGTTATTTGTGTAGTTAATTGTTTCAGAAGCGGTTAAACGCTGCTTCTTATCATCAAGCTTAACTTTAATGACATAATCAGCTTCTTGTTGCCAATATTTATGTCCCGGCGCGCCTGAACCAGTACGATAAACGTTTGGCGTTGGCAGTAGCTCGTCTAGTTGACGAAACTTATCTTCAAATGGTTTGCCTTTAGCCATTAGTGGTGCAGTAACTACCACTGATAAGCTAAGTAACAAACCGCTAACTAGTTTGTTCATCTGTAGATCTCTCTCAAGTTAGAATTATTTTAATTGTATACACTTTAAAAAAAGTGGCTCTTTATACCATATAGCCACCTTTAATGCTGAAATAAAGTGTTTCTAAATATGTGTTACAACGTAACAATTATTAATAAGAGTGAGATGATAGGATTATTGAGTAAGCTAGGATTCATTTTTTCAAAATTATAGTACAATCAATACACTACAATAGACATTGGTTATCCATGCGAAAATTATCATTATCAAACAAACGATTAGCTAGATTTAAAATCAGCTTAGTCTCTTCGTTACTTGTAATACTTTCGGGCTGTGCTCATCAAAACTTCATGGAAGAAGGGAAAAAATATGCACAAAGTAACCAATATGAAGCTGCTGTTGAACAATTTACGCTAGCATTAAATGAAGAGCCAGATGACGCCAACACCAAACAACAACTGACATTAGCTCAATCCCAACTTAATCAATGGGCAACAGCATTAACCCCTGCTGCAGATAATGCTTATCAACTCAAAAATCTTGGCAAAGCGCTACTGCTCTATGGGAAAAGTGCCCAGATTACTAAAAATCCGCATTCAGTTAAGCGCTATAAAGCAATATATGAGCAATTGCGCAACAAGAGCATTATTAAGGCAAAAGTAAAATCTAACGCGCTGGGCTTTAACGATACAATCCTAAATAGCATTGACGGAATCAAATATAGTGATTCGGCGACGTCTATCATGGCATTCTCTCAATCAAATCCAGTATTTGAGATCCAGCAATCGAGGCAAGATGCTGTTACGCAATATATTAGCGGCTCACAACTAATTGCCAACCCAGCGCTTGTTGAGCTACAACACGAACTACAAGATATTCGTAATCGCCGCCGTCATTACGAACGTGATATGAGCAATTTACGTCATCAAGCACAATCTCAACGTAATGAAGTTCAAAACATTTCAAGCCAATTACAACGGGCTGAAATGAAAATGACTGCCAGTAACCTTTCTAACAACCAACGCGCCTCATACAATCAAGAAGTTAACAGCTTAAGAAGTCAGTTAAACTCAGCTAAACAACAAGAGCGCACCTCAACACGTGATTTTGACCACGCTAAAAGTGACTATCGCCGGTTAGGTGATAAAATGCAGCATTTAGCAACAGACATTTCGTTAACGCCTGCCGTTGTTGAAGTGCCTGTCTATTCTGATTACGTCTATCAAGAGTTTAAGCAAACCAATAGCCTCGATGGTGTGCTCTATTTAAATATCAATAACGTTGTTCGTACAGCAGGTGTTGCGGTTGCCTCAACGGATGTTAGCCACCCTGCTCATCCAACAATTGATTTAGCAGCAAACCCCCTTGATGTGTTATCACAACAACAACTTACACCTCAATATTCTCAAGAACGTTACAAAATAGGTTTACGACTTATAAATGAGCTTATTGCCGAACATAAAGCTTCTTATCTATATCAAGCACAAGACTCAAGCAATTTAGAGCACAAGATGACTCTTTTAGTACAACATGGCTTGATCACACATGATGGCGCATCTTCAAACGCCGCTAATATGCTAAATCAGATGTTAGTTAATGAGTTTGGCCAAGGTGGAATTTTTAACATAAACCAACTTTTACACCTCTATTAATAGGGAAAGGTTATTTTTATTGCGATTACCGTACAAAAATTAGCGGTAGCGCTCATTTTTGACTCACTTGATAAGTTTTTAAAAATTAGTGGTTGCAAATAAAATTAAATTCTCTATTATAGCGCCCATCTCAACGGCACAGGTCGAAGAGATAAAAATTGTGATTGCGGGATGGAGCAGTCTGGTATTAAAACCAGTCGGGTTCAACTTACTTTTACAAGAGAAGTCGAAGGTCGTTAGTTCAAATCTAACAATGTTCGCATTGTGTTTGCGGGATGGAGCAGTCTGGTAGCTCGTCGGGCTCATAACCCGAAGGTCGTTAGTTCAAATCTAGCTCCCGCATCCAATCACTACTCTTTTTAAAGAGAATAAATAATCGCCTCAAGGCGATTTTTTTATGCCTGTAGAAAAGTAAACAGAGCAAAGAGCATCAAATCAGAGCAGTCTGACTCTTTATTTTCTGAGAAAGTCGTCGAGCTCAACTCCCCCTTCTTTAAATAAAGAGTGAAAAAAATCGAAGGTCGTTGTTGGCTTTCACTCTTCATAAATAGAAAGTAGCTCCCGTATCTAATCACTTAACTCTTTTAAAAGAGAAACAAATCATCCTTTAGTTTCTATAGATAGGAGATTTTTATGTTTTTAGAAAAGTAAAACGCTGACTACAGCTTTACGTACATCAACCAATTCAAATAAATCATTCTCTAAACGCCCCCCAATTGACCATCAAATACTTACAACGTAAACATTAATTTACATAGTAAATCACTAATTGAGATACAGTGTTTCATAAAACAACATATCAATTATAGTTTTCGACATACAATCAATACCTTAAATAACAATAACTAACTAGTAACCTCATTTTTAGCCTTAACTTTGAGTAGGCTTTTTTTAATTTATAAAATTCACTGTTTGGTAATTCCAATTCCTAACACTCGACACTATAATCATTGGGTATTTCGTGCATTTGCGGCCTTTAGAGAGCAAATGACAGTTAATGATTTTTATAGATAGTTCTTGGAGTAAGTAATGGCAGCGTTTGGTACAGTTTTCATGCCTGAAATGGCAATTTCTAATTTTGACGGTGAAAAATGGACTGATGCGCAACTCGTCCCAAGTGACAGCCTTACATTTCACCCTGGTGCTCATGTGCTTCACTATGCAAGCACATGTTTTGAAGGGTTAAAAGCATTTCGTCACGCAGATGGTTCAATTAAGCTATTTCGCATGGACAAAAACATTGCTCGTTTTGCACAAAGCAGTGATTTATTATCATTACCAGCAATTGATACAGCAGCCACAGAAAAAATGATTAAAGACGTGGTGAATCGTTTTGCTGATGAAGTACCAGAGCCACCGGGTTCAATGTACATTCGACCAACACATATCGGTACAGAAGCTGCAATCGGTAAAGCCGCTGCACCATCAATGGCATCATGCCAATATGTTTTATTATCACCAGTAGGTAACTACTTCTCGAGCGACGCTGGCACACTGCGTTTATTACTTGATGAAACAGGTATGCGCTGTGCACCGCACAACGGCATGATCAAAAGCGGTGGTAACTACGCAAGTGCGCTACGTCCTATCATGCAAGCACGTGATGAGTTTAAAGCTGACCAAGTACTGTTTTGTCCAAATGGTGATGTTCAAGAAACTGGCGCAGCCAACTTCTTGTTAATCGACAACGATGAAATCATCACAAAAGCATTAGACGAGAGCTTCTTACACGGTGTAACCCGCGACTCAATTCTTACGCTAGCGCGTGATATGGGAATGAAAGTATCTGAGCGTGAATTAACAGTTACCGAACTGCTAGAACGTGCAGCTAAGCCAGGATGTGAAGCAGCACTATCAGGTACAGCAGCCGTATTAGCCCCTGTTGGCACCTTCATTCACAACGGTAAAGAACATATCGTTGGTGACGGTAAAGAAGGTCCTCGCACTCAAGCATTGCGTAAAGCAATGAACGACATTCAATGGGGTCTTGCTGAAGACAAGCACAACTGGTTAGTGAGTATCTAATTAGCCCACACTTTCCTAAGCGGCCATGACAAGTTTTAATGACCGCTTAGTTATATTGTTACCTTCTCTCTGGCTTTTCTTTTTTAAACCCACCAGCTTGCTTTCTTTTGGCCGTTCGGCGATTGGCTTTTTTATCTTTAGGGCCGCGTTTACTTTCCCCTGTTGATGGTTTATCGGTAACAGGAAAATTCTCAAGCGATTGCAGTGGTAACTCACGTTTAGTTAATGTGCGAATAGCTGCTAATGCCTTTGCTTCGCCATGACATACTAATGAAATTGCCACGCCTGATTTTCCAGCGCGCGCAGTCCGGCCAACACGGTGCACATAAACAGGCGCATTGTCAGGTAAATCAAGATTAATCACGACTGGCAGTGAATCGATATCAATGCCGCGAGCCAATACATCCGTTGCCACCAGCACATTGAGTTTTTTATTGTGGAAATCGGCAAGCGTCTGTTGGCGCTCACTTTGCGCTTTTTCACCGTGAAGCGCTGCAACATTAAGCCCCGCTTTTTTGAGTTTTTTAGCCACAGAGTCAACGCTATCTTTCGCGTTAATGAATACTAGCGCCTGTTGCCAATTATTCTCGGTTAACAGTGCAATCAAGGCTTTTGCTTTACTGCCTTTATTGATTAGATAAAGTTGCTCGTTAATACTTTCAACAACGGTGTTTGCTTCATTGGCTTCAATTTTTTGAGGTTGTTGTAAAATCTGCTGTGCTAATTTCTCTAACTTGGGTGCCAATGTCGCTGAAAACATCATGGTTTGACGATTTTCACGTGGCAAATGTGCCACTATCTTCTCAATGTCTTTTAAAAAGCCCATGTCTAACAAACGATCAGCTTCATCGAGTACCAAGCTTTGAAGGTGAGCAACAGGCAATAGCTGTTGTTCTAATAAATCGAGTAATCGTCCCGGCGTTGCAACAACAATGCGCGCGCCTTGATTAACATGAGCAACTTGAGCGCTTTGATCAACTCCGCCACATAAAGTGACTATCTGTTGTCCTAACGGCTTTGCAATCTCTAACAGCGATGATGACACCTGCTGTGCCAGCTCTCGCGTTGGCACTATCACTAATGCTTCGATGCCTTGTGCTTTACCCGTTAACGACTCAATAATCGGTAAACCAAAGGCCAGTGTTTTGCCACTGCCGGTTTGCGCTAGTGCTAATACATCGTTTTTGGAAAGTGCGACAGGAATAGCTAACGCTTGAATAGGCGTTGGGTGTTTAAGTGATGTTGGTAATGCATCGACAATTGAAGGTGATAAACCAAGCTGTGAGAACGTCATGGGAGACACTAATAAAGAGAAGAAGTGTTAAGTCTAATGAAGTGGTTTATGGAAGTAAATAAATGTCAGGTAACTTGGCAGTCTAAAGCCAAGTTTCCTGACATAGTATTCAATAACGTTTATTTATCGAAATGAATAACGGTGCGAATACTCTTACCTTCATGCATTAAGTCAAAGGCATCGTTGATACCTTCAAGACCCATGGTATGAGTAATAAAATCACTAAGTTTGAATTCACCGGCTAAGTAGCGCTCGACGTAATCAGGTAACTCACTGCGCCCTTTCACGCCGCCAAATGCCGTACCACGCCATACGCGACCAGTTACTAGCTGAAATGGACGAGTTGAAATTTCTTGACCAGCACCCGCAACGCCAATAATCACAGACTCACCCCAACCTTTGTGACAACACTCTAGTGCACTACGCATCACATCAACATTGCCGATACATTCAAATGAATAATCGACACCGCCATCAGTTAACTCAACAATAACGTCTTGAATTGGCTTATCGTGATCTTTAGGGTTAATACAGTCAGTTGCACCTAGCTTTTTAGCCAATTCGAATTTTGATTCATTGATATCAATAACGATGATGCGTGACGCTTTGGCCATTGCAGCGCCAATTACGGCTGATAGTCCAATGCCACCCATACCGAAAATAGCAACGGTATCGCCCTCTTCAACTTTCGCTGTGTTCATCACTGCGCCCATGCCTGTGGTAACACCACAACCTAATAGACAGACTTCTTCAAGCGGTGCTTCTGGATTCACTTTCGCTAGTGAAATTTCTGGCAGTACCGTGTATTCAGAAAATGTAGAACAACCCATGTAATGGAAAATCGGCTCGCCGTCTTTATAAAAACGTGTAGTGCCGTCTGGCATTAAACCTTTACCTTGTGTTTCACGGATCTGCTGACACAGATTAGTTTTACCAGAGGTACAAAATTTACATTCACCACACTCAGGTGTGTACAGTGGGATCACGTGGTCGCCAATGCTCACACTAGTGACGCCTTCACCCACTTGCTCAACGATACCGCCACCTTCATGACCTAATACCGCTGGGAAAATCCCTTCAGGATCTTCACCAGATAGCGTAAATGCATCGGTGTGACATACACCAGAGGCGATAATTTTTACCAGTACTTCGCCTTTTTTAGGCAACATAACATCGATTTCTTCAATGCTTAATGGCTGTTTAGGGCCCCACGCAACGGCGGCTTTAGATTTAATAAATTGATCTGACATTTCTATCTTCCTTTTTAGGGAGTGTTTTACTATTAGGTTCATTATAAATATTTCTCAGTCAATGATAATATCACCAATTAACAAAACACCTTTACCAGAGAGTAATAATGGAATGGCAAGGTATCAGCGAATTTGTCGCTGTCGCACAAACACAAAGCTTCACCCAAGCAGCGCAAAAACTTAATGTGTCGACGGCTCACGTCTCAAGACATATCAATGCATTAGAATCTCGCCTCAATATTAAGCTTTTCTATCGCACCACGCGCAATGTGTCGCTGACTCAAGAAGGTGAGATTTTTTATCATCGGTGCCATCATATTCTTAACGAATTACAAGACGCACAGCTCGCCCTCACTAATCTACAAAGCAAGCCACAAGGTCACATCAAGCTAACGGCTCCCATTACCTTTGGTGAACAAATTATTTTACCATTGGTCAATGACTTCTCAGTCCGTTACCCCGATGTAACAGTGCAAGCTCATCTAACTAACAAACGCATCGACATTATTGAAGAAGGTTTTGATTTAGCTATTCGTATTGGCGCTTTAGAAGACTCCTCACTAATTGCCACCAAATTATCGAGTCGTCAAAACTATCTTTGCGCTTCCCCTGCTTATATAAAGCAACATGGTCAACCTCAAACCATTAACGAATTACAACACCATAACTGTTTATTAGGCTCGCAGAATTATTGGCGCTTAAAAGACGGTAATAAAGTCAAACAAATTCAAGTAAAAGGTACTCATCAATATAACAATGGTTACGCATTGCTAGATGCCGTAAAAAAAGATTTAGGCATTGCTCAATTGCCGCAATATTATGTTGACCGCTATTTAGCGCAGAACGAATTGATAGTGGTGTTAGAAAACCATCAAGAACCACAAGAGCATATTTGGGCAGTAAGACCCCATAATCGCCAGCTTTCACCGAAGATAAAATCGCTGATTGACTACCTGCAACAACAAATAAATTCACCTGACAAATAGAAACCGAATCATTAATTGATTAAAGTCAAAGAATTTGCGCCACCACGCTCCATAAATTGATTTGAATCAAGTGTTTATTTTTATACGGGAGGATAATTCCCTCATCAGATAACACACTACAAATTCAAGAAAATTTCGGAGATAACTCATGAAAAAAACATTAACTAATATTGCAATCGTAGCGGCACTAGCGGCAACTTCTTCAGTAGCAATGGCTAACAAAGCTGGTGACATGATCGCTCGTGTTGGCGCAGTTAACGTAACGCCATCAAGCGACAAAGCAACTATCTATGCTGGTGGTAATAAAGTTGATTTAGGCGCAGGTGCTTTAACAGCTTCTGTAGAAAGCGAAACTCAACTTGGTCTTAACTTTGTTTACTTCGCAACAGACAAAATCGCCGTTGAATTATTAGCAGCAACACCTTTTTCTCATGATCTAAAAGTTCACAGTGGCAGCACTGAATTAGATCTTGGCAAAACAAAACACTTACCGCCAACGTTAAGTGCTTTATACTACCTAAACGCGCCAAGCGATAAGTTCCAACCATATGTTGGTCTTGGCCTTAACTACACGGTATTTTTCGAAGAAGAGTTTGCACCTGGCGTAACAGGCGCTGGTTCAGTAGGCGGTCTAAACCTAACCGACTTAAAACTTAAAAACTCTTGGGGGCTAAGCGCACAAGTTGGTTTTGATTACCACTTAAACGAAAAATGGCTAGTAAATGCTTCAGCTCGTTACATTGACATCGATACTACCGCTACATTCAAAGCTATCGACGGTAGCGTACCGGGTAAAGTTGAAGTATCAATCGACCCTATGGTTTACATGGTATCTGTTGGATACAAGTTCTAATACGTCTGTATTACAACATAAATAAATGATTTGCTCAGGGCGCTTACTCATAGCGCCCTTTTTTGATCCCTTTCTTAACTAATTCTTATCTTAAATCAACCTTAATAAAAATAGATCTCATTAACACTTGATTACATGAATGATAAGAATTATCATTTGCGCGTTTTTTATCATCTTTAATACCGACATGTCTTTAAAAATGTTAAGAGCATCTTTAAAGACATTTCTGGAAACATTAATTTTTAAGCAACATGAAAGGAATTGCTAACATGAATTTGAAAGATCTAACTAAAGTAAGTGCTGCCGTTGTTCTAGGCTTAAGCCTTGCCGCTTGTAGTGGCGACGACGGAAAAAATGGAACGAACGGTACCGATGGAACTAACGGTACAAATGGTACTGATGGCAAAACAACATTTGTTGCCCGTGCTGACGTTATCAAAACCAATGCGAACATTGCTTACGCATCTTATTCAGATTCATTGATCACAGCGGTTGCTCTAAAAGAATCATTAGACACGTTAGTCGCTAACCCAACAGCTCAAAACTTTACCGATGCTAAACAAGCTTGGTTAGACGCTCGCGAACCGTACGGTCAAACTGAAGTTTATCGTTTCCGTGAGGGTCCAATCGATTTTGAAAACGCTGATGGCACAACAGGCCCTGAAGGCGCGATCAATGCTTGGCCACTAGGTGAAGCATTAATCGATTACATCTCTACATCACCAGCAGTTAACGGTAACGCATTCCAAGAAGATGACAGCCGCGCAATTAGCAGCAACATCATTGCTGACACAACAACTTACCCAATCATCAATAAAGCGACCGTTACTGGTTTATTCGAAACCAATGAAGATGAGCGTAATGTAACAACGGGTTACCACGCGATTGAATTTTTATTATGGGGCCAAGACTTAAACGCTGATTTGGGGTCGTCACAAACAACTCGTGATGCCACTGCAGGTAACCGTCCACTCACCGACTTTAATACAACTGGTGGTTGTACTTCAGGTACTGGTAATGCAATGGCAGATAACATCTGTGAACGTCGTGGCCAATACCTACAAGTTGCCGCTGATATCTTGATTGAAGACTTAACAACTGTTGTTAAAGCATGGGAACCAGCAACTGGTGAACATTACAAAACGTTTGTTGCCGGTGGCGATGCATCGTTAGCACTTATCTTAGAAGGCATGGGCCGTTTAAGCTACGGTGAACTAGCAGGTGAGCGTATTAATGTTGCTCTAATTAACAACTCTCAAGAAGACGAGCACTCTTGTTTCTCAGATAACACACACCGTGATATCTACCTAAATGCAAAAGGCGTACAAAACAGCTTCAACGCTTCTTATACACGTGTAAACGGTGAAGAAATTAGCGGCGCTTCTATCTACGATCTACTACTGACAGAAGGTCATCCTGAACTTGCTAACCAACTTCGCGGTTCTCTAGAAGCAACAATGGCTGCAGCCTCTGTTATCGATACTAAAGCGAAAACAGGTATGCCATTTGATTTACTTATTCAATCAGGTATCGATCAAGAAAACGTAATTGCGGTAATCAAAGCATTAGTCGCTCAAACTGATGACATCGAAGAAGCTATCAAAGCACTTAATGTTACAACTAATGATTTACGTCAAGATACTGAAGAAAAGATCTAACGACAACGCTAACCATTATCGTTACCATACGCAGTATTGATTAGCGATGTAGTTGGTCTAACAAAGGGTTCACATTGTGAACCCTTTTGTCGTATCTATTCACGGATGAAGTGTAAGGTTTTACTTTTAGATTCATTACCTTATTAACAACATAAAAATACTAGAGACAATTTTGTCACAATCAATCATTTAAACTAATAAGAATCACAAGCAATTGCAGTGTTATTTTAATTACTTAGGTAGCCAAATAACTGCGTGATCAGAAAACTTTGAATAACCATGAGCGCGCTCGTTAAAGAAAGCTTGCTCAATGTAGGAATGTAGCAATGAACAAACTGAGTACTATCACAGCCTCAATCACCTTAGCTCTAGCATTATCAGCCTGTGGTGGCGGAGGGAGCTCCTCTACTCCAGCTCCCACGCCTACGCCAGTTCCTACTCCTACACCGACTCCGGTACCGACTGTAGATCACAGTGGTTTAACGCCATTATCTAGTGACACGCCAGCCGTTGGAGAACACCTAACCGGTGGCCAAATCACGACTACAGTGCATACACATGATGCTTTTAGCCAGCGCCCAGCTCCGGTAAAACAAGACTTTCAATCTGATGGATTCTTTACCTCAGGTGATCATTTATTTAGAACTCCCCATCAAGGTCGCGGCCCTGTCATTAATGCAGGAAGCTGCCAAGGCTGTCATATCAACGACGGCAAAGGCGTCGTGCCAGCATCTCCAGATGAAGCCATGAAGAGCATGTTTTTAAAAATTAGCGATGCCCAAGGTAATCCAGATCCTATTTATGGCGATCAAATTCAAACCTTTGCGCTTCAAGAAGAAAATAATGATGACGGCGCATTAGTGCTATCTCAACATGATGGTTCACTCAACGGCGACAAACTCTTTGGCGAAGCTTATGCATTTGTTGAATACGAGACAGTCACTGGCCAATATAGCGATGGCACCAGCTACGAATTACGCAAACCAATCTACAAAGTAAAAGACTTAAGTTACGGTGACTTTAACGACACTGTTGCATTCTCAGCGCGTGTATCACCTGCCGTTTTTGGCTCAGGTTTATTAGAAGGTATTCCTAGCGAGAACCTCATTGCTTTAGCCGATCCTGATGATAGTAACAACGACGGTATTTCAGGCCGTGCTCATATGGTTACTAACGTAATGACAGGCGACAAAGAAGTGGGTCGTTTTGCCTATAAAGCGCAAAATCCACATGTTTTGCAACAAGCATCTGGCGCTTACCGTGGCGACATGGGAGTAACTAACTCATTATTTATTGGCGAGCCTTGTACTGATAAACAAATAGCCTGTGTTACAGCAGCAGAACGAGAACAAACACAAGGTGATACTCCCGATATTGCTGATCGCCAACTGGCATTTGTTGAATTCTATAACAAGGTATTAGGCGTGCCTGTACGCCGTGGCTACGACTCAACTACCGAGATCTGGGATGACAATATCGTTGCAGGCCGTAAATTATTCTTTGATACAGGTTGTGTCGATTGCCACACGCCGCGTCACGTTACAGGTGACGTCGTCGACAGCCGCCTTGGCGGTATAGCACTAACAGAATTGCTACCTGAACCAAATAAAGTTGATTACCTATCAGAACAAACTTTTTACCCATACACCGACCTTTTACTGCATGACATGGGCGGCAGTTGTAAAGTTACCCGTGAACTTGAAGACGGCGCTAGCTGTGACGGCGGCGCAATGTGCTATTACGTGCAACGTTGTGATGGATTAGCCGATGACATGCCGATGGGCGAAGCGAGCGGTAGTGAATGGAAAACCCCTGCACTTTGGGGCACAGGTCTAGTACAAACCGTTAATGAAAATGCCACCTTCTTACACGACGGCCGTGCACGCAATCACGCCGAGGCTATTTTATGGCATGGCGGTGAAGGCGAAGCCGCTAAAACTAAATTTACTCAATTATCTCAAGGTGAACGTGAACAACTACTTGCGTTCTTAGGCTCACTCTAATGAGTAAAAAAGCATTAATGCTAATTGCAGTATTCATTGGCGTGGTTGCTATAACCGCCTTTGAATACCAGCGTAGCAAAGTTCCTGCTTTTGATATCAGTGAATTACAACCCGGTGGTGAGATGACGGTGGAACGATTGTCTCACAATACCTTTGTTGCTATTGGCGGCAATGTTGACCGCATGAAAGAACTTGAATTTTGGAGCGGTTTTTCATTCTTTCGAGACCCTTGGGTTGTTGCACCAGCGAGTACCACTGGTCGCGACGGCGTTGGACCACTGTTTAATACCCGTTCGTGCATTACCTGTCATCACGACGGCGGTCGCGGCCCTATGTCACCAGTTGGCCTACACAAACCATCATCATTACTGATCCGCATTGGTAGCACGGTTGACGGTGTTAATGCTGTTGATCCTAACTATGGTGGCCAAATTCAGCCACGTTCTATCACCTTGCTTAACAAATCAGTGACAGAGCAGCCACAAGGTGAAGCGATGCTGGATTTACAATATCAAACCATCAAAGGCCAATATGCCGATGGTTCAAGCTATGAGCTAATTAAACCAAGTTACACTCTGAGTCATTTTAGCCATGGCCCACTTGCTAAAGATCTCGGTCTATCGCCGCGTTATGCGCCAAGCATTTACGGCATGGGATTACTCGACGCAATTAGCGATGCCGATTTACTTGCCCAAGAAGATATCGACGACAAAAATAACGACGGCATATCTGCGCGCTATAACCGTGTGCTCGATCGCATTACAAACGAGCCTAAAGCCATTGGACGATTTGGTTTTAAAGCGCTACATCCATCGCTCGACCAACAAGTTGCCGCCGCCTTTGTTGGTGATATTGGTATCACTAATCCAATTTTTCCTGACGAAAACTGCACCGAAATTCAGGTTGGTTGTAAACAAGTGGCCAAAATTGGTCATCCAACAGACCTTGAAGCACCAGAGCGCGTGATGCGCCGCGTTAACGACTTTAGTGCCTATATTGGTGTTCAACCTGCTCGCGACCTAACCGACAAAAACGTCCAACAAGGCCGCGGATTATTTTACCAAGCAGGCTGTAGCGACTGCCATACGCCAAGCTACACCACCGATAAAAACTATCGCTTAACCGAACTAGCAGGCCAAAAAATTTGGCCATACACCGACCTTGCGCTCCACGACATGGGCGAAGGACTAAGTGACGGCATAACAGAATTTGATGCCAATGGCCGTGAATGGCGCACGCCACCGCTGTGGGGTATCGGCATGCAAAAAGAACTTTCAGCCACAGCGCGCTTTCTCCATGACGGCCGAGCGCGCTCAATCGAAGAAGCCATTTTATGGCACGGCGGTGAAGCAACAGCTTCACAGCAACAATTTATTCAAATGAGTAACGCACAGCGAGATTCTTTGCTGAGCTTTATCAACGCAATTTAGGAACGACAGCATGAAAAACTTACGCATTATTAGTACCTCAATCGCCCTTGCCTTAACACTTGCGGCGTGTGGTGGCGGTGGTTCTAGTAGCACACCCACTCCGACACCGACTCCAACGCCGACTCCAACGCCAACACCTACTGGTACGATCGACGATCAATATGCGAGTTACTTAAGCGATCTTACCCAGAATCACATATTGCCGGGCTATGAAGCATTTCAAACCGAAAGTGCAAAGTTTGTCCTTGCAACTAGCGCATTTTGTATTCTCAGTAACACAACAGAAACCGACTTAGACTTGGTGAGAGCGTCATGGCTCGAAACAAACCTAAGCTGGCAAAATATTCAGTGGGTTAAAGTAGGTCCTGTTGTTGATAATTTCACCTCATTTAGAATTCAAAACTGGCCAGACAGCAACAATGCCGTAGAACGGGGTGTTGCCGAATTACTAGAAACTTCTGAAGAAGTCACACTCGACATCGTTGCGAAAAAACAAACTGGTGCCCAAGGTATACCAGCGGCTGAAATGTTGCTCTACCCAGAAAGCAGTGACGATAATCTGCTAACAGCTAGTAATAAGGCCAAGCGCTGTGAAACCCTAATTGCGATTAGTGCCAACATCGCTCAAATGGCCAATGACGTTTACACCAAGTGGTCACCAGCGGGTGGTAATTATGTAAAAAATGTAACTGATGGTACGGGTGAATTCACGGGTCAAAAAGACGCGGTAGAAGAGCTAGTAACCAACTGGTTAGAGCAAGTTGAACGTGTTAAAGATGAAAAAATCTTAAAACCAGTTGGCACAGCTAAGCCAGGTTTACCAAACATCACAGAACATGCATTAAGTGACAAATCTCTTAACAGTATTAAAGTTAACTTAGACACATTCGAAGCCATTTACACAGCGGGTCAAGGCCATGGCTTCGATAACATCCTAACTGATTTTCTAGATCAACAAGCTACAGCAACATCAATGAAAGACAAAATTGATGCGGCACAAACGGCTATTGCAGCGTTAGAAGGTTCATACAAGGACGCACTGAACGATGACACTAAACGCGCAGCGCTAGAAGACACCATTGCTAAAATTCGTGATATTCGTGACACACTAACAGGTGAATTTGTACAAATGCTAGACTTGAGCATTGGCTTTAATTCAAACGACGGTGACTAATGCTTAATCGTCGTCAGTTTCTATTAGGCGCTAGCGGTGCAGTGGCGTTAGCCAGTTTGCCGCTAGTGTTTAATGGTCAATCACAGCAATGGCTAGTGAGCGCATTTTCCAAAGGACAAAAAGGTAATGGTCAACAACACTTTGCAGGTGCGTTTGATCAAAACGGACAGCTGATTAATGCTGTGCCTTTACCTGCGCGCGGTCATGGCAGTGCGGCTCACCCGACAAAACCCGGGCATGCCATTATGTTTGCCCGTCGCCCCGGCACATTCTTGCTTGAAGTTGATTTCAGCAGCGGCGCTATAACGCAACACATTACGGCATCCCAAGGACACCACTTCTTTGGTCACGGTGTGTTTAGTCAAGACGGCAAGCAGCTGTTTTCTATTGAAAACAACTTTGAACAAGGTCGCGGTGAAGTAGTAGTTCGCGACAGCAACAACTATCAAATTATTGACCGCTATGACTGCGGCGGCGTTGGGCCTCACGAATGTCGTTTAATGCCCGATGGCAATACCTTAGTCATCGCCAACGGCGGCATTAAAACACACCCGAATTGGCCGCGTAAAAAACTTAACGTAGACACCATGTCACCCGCCCTCACCTACCTTGATTTATCATCAGGTCAGGTTATTGATGAGTTCAAACTCGACAACTACCAGCTAAGTATTCGTCATTTAGACGTTAGCGCACAGGGAAAAGTCGTTGCAGGGCTGCAATATCAAGGACCTAAAAGTGATAACGTGCCATTGGCTATTAGTCATCACGGACAAGCGCAATTATCGTTTCTCAAAGCTGACGATGTTGTGTGGCGCTCACTTAATCAATACACCGCTAGCGTTTGTATCGATAATGAGCAGCAGCAAGTTGCCATTAGCTGTCCACGCGGCGATCTCATTACCTTATGGGATCTCAACAGCGATCAATTTATTCGAACTATTAAAATGCGAGACGTTGCAGGACTAAGCCTAGCCAATCAGCAAGTCATCGCTACTAATGGTAAAGGACAAGTACTTAATGTGCGCGACAGCCAACGCCAATTTACTCATTTAAACGATATTCGTTGGGACAACCACCTAACGACTATTCAATCCTAATTCCAGCGGAATAATACGCAATGACAACAGCTTCAAAACTATTACTCGCTCTTACTGGCTTAACCGCGCTTCAAGCCAATGCTAACGAAGCCAAGAGCGATAAAACCGACAAACAAATTGAAATCATCAGCATCATCGGTCAAAAACAGCAGCTCAAACAAGAAACTGGCTCAGCTTATGCCCTCACTAAAGAGCAACTAGCGCAATTCGAATTTGACGATATTCACCGCGTTCTCCAAAGCGTGCCCGGCGTTTATATTCGCGAAGAAGACGGCTATGGCCTGCGCCCTAACATCGGTATTCGCGGCGCAACAACAGAGCGCAGTAGCAAGATTACCATTATGGAAGATGGCGTACTTATCGCTCCAGCGCCATACGCTGCGCCAGCCGCTTATTACTTTCCAAATTCAGCGCGCATGACCGGCATTGAAGTGCTTAAAGGCCCATCGGCCATTAGCTATGGCCCAAACACCGTCGGCGGTGCTATCAACATGCAGTCACGTGCTATTGACGATGAAACTAAAGGCAATCTAGAGCTCGCCTACGGCACCGATAATTATCAAAAAGCCCACGCTTATTACAATTACAGCAAAGATAACTTGGGCATGCTTATCGAAGGTATTCGTTTGTCATCAGACGGTTTTAAAGAGCTTGATAACGGCGGTGATACAGGCTTTGTTAAAAACGAATTGCTATTCAAACTCAACTACGAGCTCAACGATGATGGTATTTATCAACTGTGGCAGTTCAAGGCAGGCTACGGCGACGAAGAATCTAACGAAACCTACCTTGGTCTTACAGAAGCCGATTTTAAAGCCAAACCTAATCGCCGCTACCTAGCAAGCCAAGATGATTTAATGACATGGGATCACAGCCAATTTCAAATCGGTCATTACATCGAATTTAGCGACGCCCTGAGCATTCACACGCAAGCTTATCGTCGTGACTTTGATCGTGACTGGGGCAAACTAAACCGCCTTAACACCAATCGCTCGATTCAAACGGTTTTACAATCGCCAACCACTGGTTTAAACGCTATTTACTACGATGTATTAACAGGTGCTCGTGATTCACAAATTGGCACTGACACTCTACTTTTCGGTCACAACGATCGTCAATACTATTCACAAGGCATTCAATCTAAACTGGTGTGGCAAAGCAATCACTTTGGTAGCGACAGTGAACTAGAAGTCGGTATTCGCTTCCATCAAGATCAGGTAGAGCGTAATCACTTTGAAGATCCTTACTTGATGCAACAAGGCCAACTGGTTGCCACCACTGGCGACACCATCACCACAATCAAAAATAAAGATAGCGTAGATGCCCTAGCAACACACCTTAACTACAAGTTAGCATTTGAACAGCTGACGTTAACAGGTGGTGTTCGCATCGAGAATATCGACGGTAAGCATCAAGACTTATTAGATCCAACACTTAACAACACTAACAGCGATACCTTGGTATCACCGGGTTTAGGCGCATTTTACCGCCTAACTGACGAGTTTGGCGTGCTAGCAGGTGTGAACAAAGGCTATGTACCTAATGGTCCCGGTCAAAGCGATGACATCGACGCTGAAGAAAGCTGGAATTACGAGTTTGGCTTTCGCTACGGCGACGGCGTCACTCAAGGCGAAATCGTTGGTTTCTTTACTGATTACAGCAACCTAAAAGGTAACTGTACCTTCTCAAGTGGTTGTCTAAGCAACATCGACGAAGAGTTTAACGGCGGCGCAGTTGAAGTAAAAGGTATTGAAGCAAGCTACTCAGGCCAGTGGCAACTAAACGACAGCATTTCAATTCCGCTAAACGTCAATTACACCTATACCGAATCAGAATTTCAAAGCGACTTCTTATCAACCTTCGTACAATGGGGTGATGTTAGCAAAGGTGATTCATTACCTTACATGCCAGAAAACCAATGGAGCATTGAAACCGGCCTCCAAGGTGAGACATGGAAGGTAGCATTAATCGCCAAGCATGTTGATAAAATGCAAGAAGCCGCTGGCGAACGTACTGAACTTTCAGGTCAATGGACAGACGCCATCGACCAGATCGATGTCTCAGCTTACAAAGAGTTAAGTGAGGGTTTACGGGTGTACGGGAAAATCGATAATCTCACTGACCAGCAGGATGTTGTGTCTCGTCGTCCGTTTGGGGCGCGTGCGGGTAAACCTAGGATGTTTACTGTTGGGGTTAAAGTCGATTTCTAGGAGTCGTACTGTCTAGTTTAGCGCACCGAATGGTGTGCTAAATATTTATTCATACTTCTTAAACTCCTGCGCTCGCACACCAGTCACTTTTTTTATGAAATACATCCCTGTATTTCCCCCTACGGGTAGCCTGCGGCTATGCAAATTTGTTCCAGTCAAATTTGTGCGTCGCCACTAGAGTATCGGGAATATTCTAAGACCGTGAAAGCGGGTCGCGCAGCGATAAATCTCAGGACGAGATTTATAAAAAAGTCCCCCAAAAAGGCGACCCGCAGTTTTATCGCTCGACCTTAATTTCAAAATAGCTTTTTCAGTACCGTATTTGATCCGCATCCCTGCGGCAAATACTAGAAAATCATCCATGATTTTCTTACTGCGCTATTTTCAAATGAAGGCGATAAAAAACGGGAATGATCCGCGCTGAATGTTTTCCAATAACCATCTCTGATACAAGTTTAATTACTTAAAAACTACTCAAAGTTTTCATAGCTATTGCTTTTTATTGAAGCCTACAGAAAGAAGACATGTCGTATTATGCCCAAATAATTACAAGAAACTGACATGAAATTGCAATTTCATCACTAAATCAATGGTGTAATCCAGTGATTTAGCTAACATCACGGAAAGCCGATAAATGACAAAATAGTCAAAAACACGGTAAGGGAATGTGTGTTATACTTTGGCCTTGTCAACAGTTCTCTTTAAAAATCAAACCCTTAAAACCATCACTTTAAAACGCAACTCTAAAACTGTGTTATTATAGACCTACGTTAAGAAATCGAATTGTTAGGATTTGAGCAACAAAAAAGCTCTCACCTTTCGATGAGAGCTTCTTGACGTACCAAACTAAGCTGGTGCCGATTTCCGTCAGAACTTAATCGTAGCATCAGGACCAATTAACAACAATAAAAATTAATGGTGATGACTCATGACACAATTATCAGACATATTCAGCTCTTTATGTAAAATGGCTTATGCGAAAACGATAAACTTATTCTTTCTCTCTGTAATCGTTTTGGGACTCTGTGGAGCACTGGGTATTGTCTATCTAATCACAAGTTGATATCTCTTAGCTCTCCTATAGTCTTTTCATTGAAACAAAAAAGCCCCAAATTAACGGGGCTTATAAAACAACGGAAAACCGCTACTTTAAAAAACTCTGATCTTTGGCGGCGGAACCCATTTACCTGATGGCGGTCGTTCTATCGTTATCGACATATCTAAAGAACCATCTTGATTAAATGTCCTTGAAGATATTTCTGTAACTGGATAAATCACCTCATCAATGGTGATGCCATCGCCGACTAGTGGCGGCTGACATAAATGACTGAGAGTAAAGGTTTCTTTTGTGGCTTGGTTTGTACATTTAATATTAATCAAAATAGATGTCTCTTTGTTGTAAAAAACCATTATAACATTAACTCTAAGCACTTGTTTGTCAACGCTTTTTGTCAACATCTATTTGGGTTTTATGGCGTTTCGAATATCGCGAATAGCAGTTTTTAGCCCATTCACATTCATATTTTTCGGAGCTTCTATTGGGTCACGAGTACCACAGTGCTTGTAATATTCAGCGTGTTTATTTTCTAATAATATATCGAATTTTATTCTGTTTTTCTCGCTAAGTAGATTTCTATATTCATCAAAATCAATATTATTTAATGATGTGCGCTCAATTGCTTTAAGCAATTGCAATCTAAGTGGATTAACAATTGAATTGTATTCTGCGCGACGATCTCTAAATAGAGCAAACCTGTGTGTCAAAAGCCCACCGATTAATGCACCTATTATTGCCCCACATCCCCCATAAAACAAATTAATTTCCATTGATTTCTCGTTCTGTAAATACCTAATCATACAACAATGAAATTCAACGAAAGTTGTGTCGATGATTTACGTGCTTGTAGCCTTTTCCTATAAATATTTGCGCGGTAAAGCCATTCGATACTAAAAACCTGCTAATTCTCATTAGTTGGCTTCGAATAAATTACTAACTCAAAAATGACTAAATTGTCGTATCAACGTTTCGTAATCCATTTTCTCATGACAAAAGATTAATAAATAAATTTTGAATTGATTACCTTTGGGGCGTATCTCGAAAACAAAGCGATAACCACTTATTGTTAACTCTCGAAATTCATCAGCATCAAAATATTGGCAAGCTTTTCCGCTTTCAGGAAATGTTTCCAGCAATTCCTTCCAATCTACTATTGTTGACTTAATGCTATTTATTGCAGTGTCGGGAGCTTCATGATGAGCTTTCCACTTAATAGCATCTTTAATTTGTCGCTGAGCATGTTCAGTGATTTCAATAGTTACATTACTCATGCATTACCTACTGATTAGAGCGAGCTTAAGAAGTCATCGACGGGGACAGTTTTTCCCTCTTCAATGTCTTTTCTCGATTGTAATAGTAGCGTCATGAATGCCATTTTTTCTTGCTGATATTGGAATGCTTCGTGTGTTTGAACAACTAATGATTCTTTGCCATTTTGTGTTACAAATAACGGACTAAATCCCAATTCATCCGGCAAGTTGGCCGCATTGGCTTTCATTTGACTAATTGTTGCCATTTTCATATGCCTATCCCACTTTTTGTTTTACTGATTTTTTGCTTTGCTGATAAGTAGTCCATATTTAGACCACCTGATAAATATAAGTATATTCAGCTCAAAAAGCAATCATCGAACTAAATTTAGTCCGATTAAATCCCACGATGAAAAACAAAAAAGCCAGCTAACTTTCATTAACTGGCTTTCTCATTTTTAACGCTTAAAACGCTTACTTCGCTGGCACCTTATTTCGCTGGTAGCACCAACGAATAACACTCACCGAAGCCAATGCGTTTAGCGCCATCTTTTTCACAGAAGCCACGCATTACGATAGCGTCGCCGTCTTCAACGAAACCGCGGGTTTCGCCGTTGCCTAAATTGAGACGGTTTTTACCAGCGCCTGTTAATTCTAACAATGAGCCAGCTTCTTCAGCATTCGGGCCTGATTGGGTGCCACTACCGAAGAAGTCACCGGCTACTAAGTTACAACCGTTGACTGTGTGATGGGCAACCATTTGCGCTGTCGTCCAGTAAGAATGACGGAAGCTTGAATTAGTTAGCTTAGCGGCTGGCTCGCCTGCGTCGCGCATTTTAGGGGTTTCTAAGAATACTTCGACTTGTACATCGTAGGCACCTAGTTCGCTGTTGCGAGCAGACGATAGGTATTCCATTGGTTGTGGATCGTTTTCATCACGGGTCCAGCCCATTCTAAATGGTGCTAGTGCTTCGTTAGTTACTATCCAAGGTGATACTGTTGAGGCAAAGTTTTTCGCTAGGAATGGACCTAGTGGTTGGTATTCCCAACCTTGAATGTCACGTGCTGACCAGTCATTGAATAAACACATACCAAAAACGTGTTCGTCAGTATCATCAAGGGCAATTGAATCGCCTAATTCGTTACCGCCACCAATGTAGATACCCATTTCCATTTCGTAATCTAAACGCTTACAAGGACCAAAGCTTGGCGCGTCAGCATCTGGCGCTTTAGTTTGACCTTTTGGACGTGGGAAGGCTTGACCTGATACACCGATTGACGATGAACGGCCGTGATAACCAATTGGGATCCACTTATAGTTTGGTAGTAATGGGTTGTCTGGACGGAAGAATGAACCAACGGTTGTTGCGTGGTGAATCGAGGTGTAGAAATCTGTGTAATCACCAATGCGGCAAGGTAAGTCATATTCGACTTCGCTTTGAGCAACCAAACAAGCCGCCATTTCGATTTCAAATTCGCTATCATCGGCTAGTGCGTTTGATAACGCAGCGCGCAGTGCAGACCATACGTTTGATGGCTGTGCCATGAATTCATTTAACGTTGATTGTGAACATAGTGCTAGTGCGTCAGCAACCACACCATCAAATAATTTAGCATTGGCTAGCGCGGCTAAGTCAACAACTTGGTCGCCAATAGCAACGCCGCCACGGAAGTTTTCGTCGCTGCCTTTGCGTTTAAAAATAGCAAAAGGAAGATTCTGAATTGGAAAGTCTGTCGTGCTTTCGTTCGCAGATGTTACCCAGCTTGTGAGTGCTGGATTATGAGTTTCATTTAATAAGTTCGACATGATGTGCCCTTTTATAATTTCTTGTGTGGCGAAACGCGATTACGCGTCTTCACTAAATTCTGTTTCATGCAACCACGCAGCGTGCTGCGGCGCTTTTTTAGTAATTGACCATTCTTCAATCATCGCTGGTGCTACGCGAGCTAGCTCTGCCATTTGCTCAGGCGTGCCACTGCGATATGTCAGCTCTAGGCGATGTCCATTAGGATCAAAGAAATAAATTGAATGAATAATGCCATGATTTGTGATGCCAAGTACATCAATGCCTTTATCTTCAAGTTCTTTTTTCGCTGAAATTAAGGCGTCGCGATCGGCGACTTCAAAAGCGATGTGTTGCACCCACTCAGGCGTATTACCATCGCGTCCCATTTTAGGACTATTTGGTAACTCAAAGAATGCGAGGATGTTACCCATGCCAGCATCTAGGAAGATATGCATATAAGGATCTGGCGCTTTAGTTGATGGCACGCGATCTTCACTTATCGCTACTTGCAAGTCCATGTTAAGCATTTCTTTGTACCACAACGTTGTTTCTTTCGCGCAATTACAGCGATAGGCAACGTGATGCATTTGTTGGATATTAATCATGATGACTCCCCAATCAATTATCTTTGAATTTAAGTATCAAGTTAGTAACAAATGATACTACTTTTAATCGATAGTAGTATCATTTGTTACTAAAGTCAATTATGGTTAGAATGTGATTACTAGTCTGCACCAAGGTGTTATTTATGAAGAACAATTTAGATCTTGAAAACTTTTTTCCCTATCAGTTTTCAATTTTGGCGCAGCAAATGAGTGAATATATCGCACAAATCTATCGCCATGAATATGGCCTTTCTCGTTTTGAATGGCGTGCGTTGGCAGCGATTGCTCAGCGTCCCAATTCGACGGCAAAAGACATTATGCAAATTACTCGTTTGGACAAAATGCAAGTAAGCCGCGCTATTACAAAGTTGACTGATAACGGTTATTTAACTCAACAAGCCAATCCTGACGATCGTCGTTCAACAACGTTGTCATTGAGTGAAAATGGTCAAATTATCTATGAAGAAATCGTGCCGAAAGTATTAGAACAAGAGAAAGCACTACTCGATAACCTGACACCGGAACAAAGAAGTCTATTTAAAGAGACGACAAAAGTATTAAGTGGGAAATTGGATTCAAACTAACTCATTATATTAATACCTACTCACTATCCGCTATCATTAACTAAGCGTTATTACTTATGTTGATAGGAAATGACAACGGAATGTGTGGATTAGGGGATATAAGTGATAAATCTAAAACAAAACAAAAGTAACACCCCAAATTTGTTTGCTGGCGAGCTTACCGTTCTCTACATCATCAATTTCATTACGTGTCTTTTCTTTATTGGTTTTGCTATTCGAAACTTTTACCTAGGAAATTATTGGTTTGCCGCCTCATTGATTGCCTATGTTACCTGCTCTGCCATTACGTCGTACCAATTAAAGTCTGGCTATTCAATAAAATTTTTAATTAGCACCTGTATTGTTCTGCTGTTATTTTCACTGTCTTTAATGATGGTAATTTGGGGAATTACCGCAGTTTATTGGTTTTTTCCAGTTGTTATCGGTTTAATTTTTATTTTGACAACAACGGCATCTTTCATCGTTAATTCACTAATCACGCTCGGTATTGGTTGGTTGGCTTTTGATACGTTGCCATTTATTGAAGCATTTAGATTAATCAGTTCACTGTTTCTAACAATTATCTTGGGTTACCTCATTGCGACGCATATGGCCAAACTGCATCGTACAATTGAAAAAGAATCAATTAGCGATCCATTAACAGGCGTACTTAATAGAAGGCAGCTCGAGTCTCATCTCACTTCTTGCAGCGAAGATTTTGGCGAGAAGGAAATTCTGTCGTGCATTTTAATGATCGACATTGACCACTTTAAATCGATTAATGATACTTACGGCCATAATGTTGGTGACCAAGTTATTATCGGTATTGCGCAACTGATTCAATCTCATAGTCGTCCTCAAGATAAGCTATTTCGAGTCGGCGGTGAGGAGTTTGTTTTATTGTTGCCTCAAACGGCTCAGCATGACGCAGTAAAGGTTGCAAGCAAGTTAAGAGAGTTTATTAAATCAGCCAATTTAGTGAATGATAAGACTATTACGGCAAGCATTGGCATCGCAGAAACAAGTGACGAACTTGATAATGCGCAGCGATGGTTAAAGTCTGCCGACGATTTTATGTATCAAGCTAAAACAGCTGGACGAGATCGTATTTGCTATCCTCAGTAAGACTTCGCTATTTTTGCGGTTTAACCGTTAGATAAACACCGAGTAAGCTAAGCAACATTCCGCCAATTGCCGATGGCGGAAACTGTTCGCCAAAATAGAGCCACGCCTGAATAGCCGTTATACCAGGTACTAAATAAAAGTAAGAGGCGACCTTTTCACTGGCACCGTTTTTAATCATGTAGAGCAGTAATAATATAGCCAGTACAGACATGCCAAACACTAGCCACAATAGGCTCGCTATTAAAGGCCACTGCCAATCAACTTGTTGATGTTCAAAGCTATAAGTAAGCACTGCCATTAATAGCGCAGTTACCATGTATTGCGCCGTCGATGCACTGAGTAAATTAACACCGTCACCAAAACGTTTTTGGTAAAGCGAGCCAATGGTAATACCCAATAAGGCGACTAATGCACCTACCATCATCGGCCAATTAACGGTGAAATCAGCGATAGCGCCCTTGCTAAATAATACAACCACCACACCAATAAAACCTAGCGCAAGCCCCAACCACTGCAGTGCTTTAATGGGCTTGGTACGAAACAAGATTAATGCGGTAAGCAGCGGTTGGATAGAAACTAACAACGCAATCACACCGGCAGGCATTGAATACGCAACCGCGCTAAATACGCCGCCAAGATAAGCGCCATGAATAAGCAAGCCACTAACGGCTTGGTGGCCAAATTGCCGCTTAGTCATCCATGGCGCTTTATACCACCACATTAATAGCCCAAAAACGATGACCGTCAATGCAATACGCAGAAACAACAAGTAAAAAGGCTCAATGTACGGCAGCGCGAATTTAGCGCCAATAAAGCCTGTACTCCAGAGAAATACAAATAGTGCTGGAATAAACCGCGTCCATTTGTTACTCACGTTTTCCATTACGTTTTCATCGCCTTCTTTTATAGTGTCGGGTATGCTAACACGCAAACTTAGCGAATAAACATCGAATTTTAAATGATGCCCATTACTCACAACTCTGCCACCTTACTTCAATATGCTCTTCCTTATTTAAAATCTAATGCCGACGTCTTAGATCTTGCCTGTGGTGGAGGCCGCAACGGTTGTTATCTTGCATCATTGGGGCATAACGTCACCTATCTTGATAGAAATGAACAGTCGTTGGCAACTATTAAACAACAAGATAACCACGGTCGGTTTATGTGTATCGATTTAGAAACAACGCCGCCATTTGAGTTACCCGCCAATACATTTGACGTAATTATTGTATTTCGTTATTTGCATAGGCCTTTAATATCATCAATTATTGGAGCATTGAAAAGCGGCGGTGTGATTGTTTATGAAACCTTTACTCATCAGCAAGCAACTATTGGTCGTCCGAGCAATCCAGACTTTCTATTAACTGATAATGAGCTATTACAACATTTTAATAAGTTTGAGTGCCTTTATGACAAACAAGGGTTTGATGAACAACAACAGGCTTATATTGGCCAGTTTATCGGTCGTAAATTAGATTAATTTGGCATAAATATGTTCGTCAAAAAACACACCGTTTTTATATGATGCTTGCTTTAATGTCCCCTCGAGCTGGAACTCATTTTTCTGTAGCACTGAGATAGAACGGTTATTGTCAGTAACAACTGAGACAAATACTCGCTTAAATTCGCCTTCTTGCTGTAGTTTCTCAACAAATAACGTTAAAACTTGGGTTGCCAAGCCTTGCTGCCAATAGGCATGGCCTAACCAATAGCCTATTTCTGCGCTATGACTATATTCAAATTGTCCCGGCGTTGCAGAGATGCAGCCGATAAACTGATCTTGATAGGTAATAGCTTTAATAAGCGTTGATTGCTTACTGTGTTTAATCCACCAATGAGCATCTTCAAAGGTATATGGAGTGGGAATAGCAGCTGTGATGTATTGTGTCACCTGTGGATGATTTAGATATTCAACCAATAACGGTGCATCAACGTCTTTAAATTCTCTCAGGCTTATCATTAATTTTGTCATTAGAGCTTGGTGTGAAGCTCAGTGTCTGTCATTGTACAAACAAGTACAAGCGCTATTCTTATTGCGCTCTAAAAGCTAGCTTAATGCGTGTTTTACCTTTTTAAACGTTGGTGCAAACCACGGTGTAAATAGCTCAGGCGTCAGCTTAAGTTCTCGCTCGATATCAGCTACAGATTGCCATTTTAATGCCTCAACCTCTTGGGGGTTAAAATCATTTAATGCGGGGTTTTCTCGTGCAACAAAAAGGTGGTCATATTCGTGTTCAATTAGCTGATTTGGCATCACCGCTTTATAGGTATGGCTTCCCACCCAGGTGATTTTTTTTAAATGAATACCCAGTTCTTCTACAACGCGTGTTAATGCAGACGATTTAACGTCTTCGTTAGGTTGTGGATGCGAGCAACAGCTATTGCTCCAAAGCAAAGCACCATGATATTTACACGCCGCACGTTGTTGTAGGAGCAACTGCGTCACGCCTTCATGCTGGCGAGTAATAAATACTGAAAATGCGCGGTGTAACAGTCCCTGTTGGTGAGCTAGTAGTTTTTCCTCACTACCAATTTCTTGATCATTTTCATCAACCAAGACAACACTATTACGGTGCATGGTATTTCTCTTCATTAAAAACGCGCGTAGTATACACTAAAAAAATAACAAGAGATCTCGTCAATAATGAGCAATATCGAAGATTTAATCATTGAACCTATACTTACCCCACAACAACAAGATGTTGAAGATTTATTGACAGGCCTGCGCGCTTATAATATTTCTCAGTTATGGCAAAACGAAAAACGTCCTGTAGCCAGCATGATCCGTCACCTTGATGGTTCAATTGCCGGCGGTATTTTTGGCTATATCAGTTGGGGCTGGTGCTCAATTGAGATGTTGTGGGTAGATGAGCAATATCGCGGTAATGATTTAGCCACTCAATTAATGCAAAAAATGGAACAATTTGCCATCGGCGAAGGTATTACTCATATCAAACTAGAAACTGGTAGCTTTCAAGCATTAGACTTTTATAAAAAACAAGGCTACGAAGTGTATGCTGAACTGGAAGATTACCCCATTGACGAAACTAATTACTATTTAAGAAAATTACTGTAATTAATGCTTACATTGGCAACGGGCATATGTACACAACAATTTTTTTCATCTATCAATGAATTTAACTCGTTTGCCGCCAACGCGCCATCAACCTATGATGAACTTGTTTTAAAGATTCCCCCAAGTTTCTTTTAGACACTTAGACTCCCATTGGGAAAGCCAACTTGGCTTCTTATTTTTGCTCCATTTAAGGCACCGTTTGTTCGGTGCCTTTTTTTCATTTATCCATTACTTCACTGATTTAGTATAAGTGCTCTAAATATGGTGCGATTGCACTAAAAAGGTGCAACAACATACTAACAGCAAAAATAAAATAATTAATAATCAGATAGTTAACACATGGAATATCCCTTGCTTTTGTTTAAACTGTCATTATCAATTAAGACCAATTTATGTCTATTCAAACGCCTATCAGAGGTTTACGTTCTTTTTGTGTTGCTGCTAAATGTCTTAGCTTTAAACACGCCGCATCTCAGCTCTATCTCACGCCGTCAGCGGTAAGTCATCAAATCAAACAGCTCGAAGAACAACTAGGTACCGATCTATTTATTCGCGGCACTCGCTCAATAACGCTGAGTGCGATGGGAAAACAGTTTTATCAATCAGTATCACCAATAATCCATGAGCTTGAATCAACTATCAGTGAATTCACCCAGCGTACGTCCAATAAAACCATAGTCATTGCGTTGCCTGAGTTTTTTGCCAGTGAGTTGTTTATTCCCAAACTCAAACAATGGTCAGAGCAATATCCAGAGATAAACCTACAGCTTGAAATGATGAGTGTTGGAGAACAAGCATCGTCCCTTGCGGATTTATCCATCGTATTATCGAGCGGTCAACCCAATGCCTGCATTGTCAACGAGCTATTTCCGATGCGTTATGTGCCTGCTTGCAATCCTCAGGTATTCGAACAATTTAATCAATCGCCACAATCTCTTAATCAATTTCCTTTGATTTTACATCGCAGTCGACCATGGGCGTGGCATCAATGGGCTGAGCTTGCCAATATCGACGATTTCGATCCTCAACAAATCATTCAGCTCGATAGTATGTATGGCATTGCACGAGCAGCTCAACAAGGCATGGGCGTTGCGCTTATTCCTTTGCCCATCAGTCAAGCCTGGTTTGATGACAATTATCTCGTGCCTCTCTTTGATTGCGCCCTAGACACTAAAGATCGATACTTTCTAATTCAGCACGAAAACCTTAATAATCGTCCTGAATTGACGTTGTTTTCACAATGGGTAAACCAAACATTTTGTGCTAGTTAAACACGTTCACTTCAAGATGAATTTTTTTCGTTTGTAGCAATTGTACTCGCTAGTTACAGTGAGATGGTGAAGCAATGAGGCTTTACTAATTTCACTAGGAGCTTGTTATGCTGAACTATATGAAAGAATCAATTGAACGGGTAAACGATTTTATTTACTTCATTAATCACATTGATGTGACCCAATGGGATGACGGATGTGAGCGTGATGATTGATAAAGAGTTAGCGTTTATAGATACAAAAAGCCTCGCTTCACTTGCCATTTGAGAATATTTTTACAATATTTGATGCAAATTATAAGTGTTATATGGTTTTGCAAAGTTTAGCGCCTGACCATCTAGCACCTTTTGATTCCAATCGTCATATTCTTTTGCCATTAGATAATGATTCAATAACTGCCAAACCAAAAGGCTCATGCCACTGTACTAGAAAGGTTAACCCTTAGGACCTCCTGATAAGCTGATGTTTTTTTCACTTTCAAGCACTGACAATTCGATGTCCTCGGCACACGCAATACCGATAACACAACGTAAAATTTTTAACGGTCAATTGGCCTTACCCAAAAAATGGAAATAGCTTACCTCAGGCGCTTCGTATCAACATCGTATTTTCGAATACCTCGGGTATTGCCATGCTTGACCAGTTAGGCGCATCGCCCTATAAAAAACGTACTTAATGCCCCGCTTGTTGTTGTGCTTTAGCTAAAGCACACAACCCGTTCAGTGCCGCCATAGCCTTGTGGCGGTGGCGATATTTTACTGAGTAATACATGTAGTATTTTCATATTTAAACCTACCGTTCGTTGCTATGAGTTAGTTCAAACAACTTGGCTTCCTTTAAAAAGGCATAAGTTGCTTCAAGGTGCGCCACAATCACACCGCGAATGCCCGATAAGAACATTTTTCTAAACAGATAAACCTTGACGAAAGTCAGCGGATAAACCAGTAATAACTTGGCAGAAGAAGGCAATTGGGTCTTATTAAACTTCTCTTGCGCTTTTAACGATGAGTAACGATTAAATTTGTGCGTTAACACCTCAGTCGAATCATAGCCATAGTGAGTCACCAAAGACTTGATAGAGGCTACACGTGCCCCTTTTTTTAGCACCAGGTTTTCATGCACTAATCGGTCGATAGGGTACGTGGCATGAGTGCGCTTAAAAACACGAATAATTGAACGTTTTCGTGAACGGCACGCCATCGACTCTCCCCACAGTAGATCATCGAAATTCAGACGTATGGCGTCTGCTTTATCTTCGTTAATTATCGTCGTGACTTCATCAATATTGTTCTGGCTTAATACCTCATCGCCATCGATATTGATCAGCCATGTATTGCGACATTGTTCCATCGCAAAGTTTTTTTGCTTAGCATAACCAAGCCAGTCTTGATGAATCACCGTCGCACCAGCCTGCTTTGCAAGTCTGACAGTATTATCTGAACTACCAGAATCAACCACTATCACTTCATCGAAGCAGCTTAGTGCGGCGAGCACCTGTGTAATGTGCGCTTCTTCGTTTTTAGTAATGACAAATGCACTAACGGGTATGTGTCGCGACATCATTTATTCTCCTCTGTTTGTCAGTTCGGCGAGCGCGGTATACTTGTGAAAAGCATATTGGCCAATAACAATAGCCATCAGAAATCCTCGCCAGCCATCAAGGCAACCAAGACGAAATAGATATTGCTGTATAAAATCTGTAACAAAGCGCAGGCAGGCATAAGCCACCGACGATGTTTTCCCTTTATCAAACTTTTCTTGTGCCAGTAGGCACGCATATTTAAGGTGTTTATCTTGCACGTGCTGATAATCACGCCAGCTGTAATGAGCAAGACCATGACGCAGCGTGAGTGCTTTTTTGTTGGGAAGCAGTAGTGTTTCATGAACTTGACGGTTCTTAAATGACGCGCCAGCCTTAAGAAATAGCTTGCCCTGTGGCGATGAATAACGGCCAAATTTAAGTGGTTTACCAAAGAAATAGGTATGCCATTTGAACTGGATTAGGTTAACTGCGACATCTTGCTGCGATAGTACTTCATCGATCTCATGTTTAAGAGCATCAGACATCACCTCATCGGCATCGATATTTAACACCCAGTCATGCTGACAAAGCGCTAGCGCGCGATTGCGCTGTGGTCCATAGCCCGGCCAGTCGGTTTGATGAACGGTGACATACTGCTGAGCAATAGCCACTGTGTTATCCGTCGAACCAGAATCTAATACGATAAGCTCGTCAACCCAACCTGATAACGACGCGAGACAACGCTCAATGCGGTCTTCTTCATTACAGGCAATGACGAAACAAGAAATGGGATGTTTTCGGACAACACTCATAAAATGGACAGCTTCTTTTACAATAGATACCAGCAATGTAACTGGCGCAGCGTCCAAAAAATGTCACTTAAAAATCACAATCAAAAATGATGATTTTAAGATACAAAAAAGCCCCGCAGTAGCGAGGCTCTATTAACTCATTTGTTTAATCTGGGATTAAGCGAACGGGTTAGTTAATACGATAGTTTCAACGCGATCTGGACCAGTTGAGATAATATCGATTGGCACTTCTAGAATCTCTTCAATACGTGCAATGTAATCTAATGCTGCTTGTGGCAATTTACTGTGATCAGTTTGACCAACAGTTACATCAGACCAACCAGGCATAGTTTCGTAAACTGGCGTTACTTTCTCAAAGTCATCAGCTGACATTGGTGCAACGTTAGTTACTGTACCATCTTCGAGTTTGTAACCAATACATAGGTTAAGCTCTTCAATACCATCTAATACGTCTAATTTAGTTAGACATAAACCAGTGATACTGTTTAATTGGATTGCGCGACGCATTGCCACTAAGTCTAACCAACCACAACGACGACCACGACCAGTAGTTGCACCAACTTCATGACCTTTGTCAGCCAAGTATTGACCAATATCGTTAAACTGTTCTGTTGGGAAAGGACCTGAACCAACACGTGTTGTGTAAGCTTTGATAATACCTAACACATATTCAACATGACATGGACCAAAACCAGTACCAGTAGCAACGCCGCCAGCAGTAGTATTTGATGATGTTACGTACGGGTAAGTACCGTGGTCAATATCTAACAATGTACCTTGTGCACCTTCAAACATGATTTTTTCGCCAGTCTTACGAGCGTTATCAAGTAATTCAGTAACATCAACAACCATAGATTTTAGTAAGTCAGCAACTTCTAATGTTTCATCTAGTGTCTTTTGGTAATCAACGCCATCTACTTTGTAGTAGTTAGTTAATACGAAGTTGTGGTATTCCATGACTTCTTTTAACTTGGCTGCAAACTTTTCTGTATCAAACAAATCACCAACACGTAATGCGCGGCGGCTAGCTTTGTCTTCGTACGCCGGACCGATACCACGACCTGTTGTACCAATTGCTTTGTTACCACGAGCAACTTCACGCGCTTGGTCAAGAGCAATGTGATAAGGAAGAATTAATGGACATGCTTCACTGATGCGAAGACGATCGCGAACTGGAACACCGCGCGCTTCAAGCATTTTCATTTCTTCAAGCAGTGCAGCTGGAGATAATACTACGCCATTACCAATGATGCTCATTAAGTCATCACGTAAAATGCCAGAAGGAATAAGGTGAAGAACAGTTTTTTCACCATCAATTACTAGTGTATGACCAGCATTGTGACCACCTTGATAACGAACTGCGTATTTAGCGCTGTCAGTTAATAGATCAACAATCTTACCTTTACCCTCGTCGCCCCATTGGGTGCCGAGCACAACTACATTATTTGCCATTGTTTTGTTCACGGTTTGAAATTAAAGCGGAATTCTAACAGATTTTTGCGCCAGATCTAGCAATAAGTTCACATTTATCAGCTTAATAAAATATGCACCAATCAAGGGCAGTTAGCCCTTGAATTGACTTGCTTAAAATTAACTTTTAACTGGCTAATTTTTATTAATTTTTTAATTTGAATGTTGAAACAGATGCATTTAGTTGCGACACCAATTCCAACACCTGTTGACTCGCAATATGTGAATTTGACGCTCCAGAGGATGTTTCAACAGACATATCACTAATCTTGGTAATACTAATTTCTATCTCATTTGTGACATCAGACTGCTGTGCAATCGCTTCTGCCATCTCGCCGTTCATGGTACTAATTTTATTTATGCCATCGATGATGCCATTAAGTACCTTATCAGTATTTTTCGCATTATCAGACGTATCGCCAGCCAATGTTAATGTCACTTCCATTTGCTTTGCCGATTCTTCGGCATCAACTTGAAGTTTAGTAATCATGTTTTGAATGTCTTGCGTTGAATCGTTGGTGCGCTGTGCAAGCTGTCTAACTTCATCAGCTACCACGGCAAAACCACGCCCTTGTTCGCCAGCACGAGCGGCTTCAATAGCTGCATTAAGCGCTAACAAATTTGTTTGCTCTGAAATACCTTTAATCACATCAACGACCGCGCCAATACTATTGCTGTAATTAACAAGTTCACGAATATTTGCCGTTGTATTGTCAACTTGTTGCTGCATTGTCATAATTGAGTCGACAGTTTTGGCGACTACTTGTTGTCCGCTTAACGCTTCATCCGATACTTCTCTAGCTGCCGATGCTGTAGCCTGTGCAGAATTTACAACATGATCTACATTGGCGCTCATTTGCGTAATCGCCGAGGCAACGAGTTCAGTTTGTTGACGTTCGTCATTAATCGTTGAGCTGGTTTGCTGTGATATCTGTGCAACTTGCTGCGCTTGCGACTCTAATGATTGAGTCGCGTTAAACCTGTCTCTTATACACATCTGACGCTGCCGACGAAGAGGATA
>OJBM01000036.1_pt1 | contig 82103 bp, 69 predicted proteins | sample 1591061 | NCBI WGS metagenome assembly OJBM01 (sample SAMN05416872, study PRJEB24817) | seawater metagenome | isolation source: Sea water | place: Canada:Atlantic | collected 2013-11
AAACAACGTAAAAATACAGGAATCAATGGTGGAAAAGCTTAATGCAGTGCCATTCTGGCTAGACCCTAATTGATGAAACTAAAATACTGATTACCGATACAACTCTGACTGATAAAATTAGATAAGTGATTATCGATACAACTCTGGCAGTCTTTCCCCATATACCTATATAACAACCTACGGTGCTAGCCTGAAAAACGCCGCTTCTAGCCATCCATGGCACCACGTCATTGCTTGCATGGACGCAAGTCCCTAGGATTTGCAGGAGCAAAAATCCTGACCGTACATCCTGTACATAAAAAAGGCGGTACCCGTTGCGGTACCGCCTTTGTATTCTGCACGTTGCATGGCTTTAGTGTGACCCTACAAAAACCTTAAGTAACAATGTCTAGCAAGTTTTCGCCGGCCTTCACTTTATCGTCAAGTTGACTAATTTCCTGCAGTTGTGCCTGAACCCGAGTTAATTTCTCGTTCAGTTCTAATAACTCAGCAGCCACGCTTTCCGCTACCGATTGACTCTGCTGCTCTTCAATTTGCGCCTTTTCTTGCGCTTCTAGGCGCTCTTCTTCACTCATCTTTTTTGCTTGCTGTTGCTCTCTACTTTCTTCACTTTCTTGTGCTTCTTGCGCTACCTCTTCTCTGGCTAATACTTCTAAATCGGCCCTTGCTTCTACCGCCATTTGATTCGCTAAAGCCGCGACTCTACGATCTTGACTGGATGGGTCAGCCGGTGCCAACGCAGCGTTGCGTATGACTTGGGACTTATCAAGAGTTGCCTGAGGATCATTGGCAACCTTAGAAGCATCAATAGACACTTCACCAGACACCGCGTAATTTTTACCGTCAGGCCCGCGCTCTGTGGTTATACTCATGGCGCCAGCAAACTCACCCCCGACACTTGCATGGGCTTGTTCGTGGGCACGCACTTCTCTATCACGCTCCGCAAGTTTTTGGATCTGCTGTAACTCAGCTTCAAGTTGGCGTTGCTCGGCTGCATCTTGTTGCCGGCGGGCCTGTAATGCTTGATCCGCTTGGGATTCTTCTACTGCTCTTTGCTCTTGCCTCTCTTGCTGCTGTTGTTCTGCTTGTTGTGCCCCCTCGCCTTGGCTTTGATCTTGCCTGCTTTGGCTTCGTTGCAGGTCAGTGGCTCGACGCTCTTCAATCCCTTGGGTTACGTCTTCTTGTTTAGAGTTGGGCGCTTCTTGGATTTCCGTAACCGGTGTAAAACTGGTGGTACTGGTGCTTTCAGCATCGCTGGGCACAGCCACATTCACCCGAGCTTCGCTACCTTGAGCTGGGTTATGTTGTGACGCTGATACGGCGCTGCCAAATTGAATATTCACAATTACCTCTTTTTTAGTGCCACTTTCGTTCTATACCTGAATGTCTACCAAACTGCCTAATGTTTGATTAGCGGTGTCCACCACTTTCGCGGACGCCTCCACTTGTCGCTGCCCTTCTTTTTCTTCGGTAAGTGACTTGGCCAAATCTTGTGTGGCTTGCACCGGTCTTTGAGTATTAGCCGATGCCACTTCTTGAGCCGCCTGAGTCACCTGCTGCTCGCCTTTTTGAATGCCTGCCAGTCCGGCACTAAATGCACTACCGAGTCCACCCACTTGCATAAGCTACTCCCTACTAAACATTTGCCTGATTATTATTTAAACAGATAGACCCAGAAGCCTCAAACCAATTGGCGATAACTTTAATACGCTTTTTGACTATTAAAGTAACTGAACATAACTTGAGGGAAAAAACACAGCACCTGCAGAAAACACGGAATTTGTTAGAACTAAAGGTTCTATGAAAGATGCTTTTATAAGGCTTGAAATATTAACTAAATCTAACGGTTTTTAAACTTTTTATAATAAGTACTCACATCTTGATACCCTAATTGCGTAGAGATTTCGCTTACGCTAAGCCCCTTTCTTTTTAACGCGTTATTGCAATAGGTGCGAGCCGCCTCTAGTAACTCAGAAAAAGAGGTATTTTCCAATTGCAACTTACGGTACAAGGTGGCACGGCTCATGTGCAAAACATCACACACTTTTTCTTGCTGACAATACGTTACTAAATCCTCTTCTAAAAGCTTTTCCACATTTAGGGCAATACTGTCTTTAACCTGCAGTTTATCCAGCACCTGTTGAGCACGTTCACTCATTATTTTTTTTAGGTAATGATTTGAACTGATTAATGGGTAATTTAAAACACTTTTATTAAGATAAAAACAATTGCCTACTGCGTCATACTGAATTTTGTTGCCAAATAAATTCTCGTAAAGTTCGGAATGAGCCGGTTTAGAAAAGGCAAAGTCTACGCGAATAATTTCAAGCTTTTTATTGGTTAAAGATTCCGACCAAGCGATGAACGCCGTTAAACTTCGCTCGATGGCTTCAAACGGGTAGCCCTTGGTCTGGGTAAATTGAAAGGAGATTTCAATATGATCAGTACACTCTTTTATTGCCCAAGATTCAGATGGGTTTAAAAGTGAAATATGCTGTGTAAATGTAGCAAATGCTTCAGAGAAATCTGCACATTGAGATATCCAATTAGCCAATACCCCTTTTGCATTTACATTTACTTTTTGGCCAATCAACAGTCCAATATTCGATATTTTGGAGTTTAATTGTGCTTGCTGCCACAACGCAATAAGAAGCTGCTCATCTAAACGCTGCTCTTCTAACCCTTGGCTGACACTAGATTGATGAGCACCTAATAAATCAAAAACCTGACTATGGTGCTTTTGCAGCCATAACGTATCAATTGCCTTTAATTGAATTAATTCATTGGCTAAGTCCATCACGGCAATGGCAGAAACCGTTGCCTTATGCGTCGTCATGTTCTTTTTTGTCTCTCTAATCTCATCTATCCACTCACCCAATTCAACTTGAATCATAATGCCATAAATTCGATCCAAAACACCATAGCCTCAACACCAAGTGAGCTTTAGCATGAAACCATTATAAATATGAGCAATATCATCATGGATTTTAAAAACATTATTACCAATGAACAAGCGCTTCGAAAAATCATTCCTTCTTACCCTGTTATTATGGATAAGCGAATTAAACCCCAGTTAGACGATTACAGTTTAGAATTTATTCACTTAGCCTCCGTGGCAGTACTAGGCTTTAGCGATCATCAGCTGGGCATGCATTATCTAGATTTAAAAAACAATCACTTTCAAATAGCATCCAATAACCGCCTTACCATGGCTATACCCAACATAGAGTTATCCATCCTCCCCTTTAAATCCTATTGCAGCTTATATTTTTTAATTCCAGGGGTGGGCCATGGTTTAAGGGTAAATGGCCATACGGTTAAAACAAACGATAAAGACGCAAGCGGTGCGCAACAATTAAGCATTTATATTGATGAAGTTTATGTGCATTGCTCACGAGCCATTGTACGTTCAAGCCTATGGAACTCTACCCAACCTAAAATGAATAAAAAGCACTTACAAACAATGAATGCTTTTGAAGGAACCGATAGATCACTAAATTCAAACATACAAACTTTTATAGAATCATCGCCCTTTATATTTCTTAAAACGCAAGATGATAAAGGACATTGTGAGATATCCCCACGAGGTGACCCTGAACAAATTGTTAATATAATCGATAACAATACATTAGTAATAGCTGAAAGAGCCGGTAATAAGGTGGCGAAAAGCATGCGCAATATATTACTAAACCCTAGTATTTGCCTCTCATTTGTAATACCCCAAGTGAACAATACTCTCACTATTACTGGAAAAGCCAAACTTACCAGTGATATAAAACTGCTAGAGCCACTTACCATTAATAAGAAAACCCCCAAGGTGGGAATCATAATATCTATTCAAAGCATTAAGTTTATGAACCAGCAAGATGGCTTAACCAACAGTGGCATATGGAACAACGAGAATTATATTAATGAAAAAAGCTTAACAAAATTTTCGAAGGTATTGTCTCACCACATGAATGGAACAGGACTATTAGGAAAAGCCACTACGCCTGTAATTAATGCCATTGTGCGCCATGATTTAAAAAATCTTTATTAGACCTGTAAATAGTGTCATTAAGTCTTTAGTGGCTGATCAACCGTTCATAAAAAAAGCGCCACGGGCGCTTTTAAAGTTTACTTAATTTATCAATAGCATTTTGGCTATTCCGGTAAGCTTAAGTGCTCGGCTACTGCTTCAACCGTTAACTCTTCCATGTAAGGCACCTCTCCTAAACAAGGGGCACGAATAAGGGCTTTTAAAGAGTCTATATTTTCCTCATAAGCCTCCATGTTAGGGTCAATGCCATTAGCAATCCAACCTGCTACTATTAAACCGTCGCGCACAATGGCCTCACAGGTTAAAAGCGCATGATTAATGCAACCTAATTTCATGCCCACCACTAAAATAACCGGCGTTTTTAATTCAGTGACCACATCCGCTAGCGTCTCTCTTGGGTTTAACGGCAAGCGCCAGCCCCCAGCGCCCTCAATGCAAATAAAATCGGCGCGGTTAATCATTAACACGCCCCTTAAATAGCCTGAAATTCGGGCAGCACTTAAAGGCTTGTTGATTCTAGTGGCCGCCAAATGGGGGGCGATGGCTTCTTTAAGGCTGACCGGGTTAACTTGTTCATACGGCAGCTTCTCTGTGCTGTGCTTCATTAATAAAAGCGCATCACTATTTCTTAAACCTTGCTCGGTTTCTTCACAGCCAGCAGCCAGTGGTTTAAGGCCTAAACTTTTTTTAGATTGCTTTCCAGCTAGGTGCAATAAAGCAGCAGCGCACTGGGTTTTACCCACATCAGTGTCTGTACCAGTAATAAAGAAACGTTGACGGCTCATAAGTGACTCTTAAAATTAGTAAAATTAAAGCTTATAAAAAATTATTTCTCTAACACACAACTGAATACTTGATAGCTGGCCGGTAAGCCTTGTTCATCTCGAAAGGTTTCTATGGCTTGTTTGAAGCGCTTAATGGTAGCTGGGCTGGTTAAGCCTTTTGCTCGCCCTTGAGTAATATTATGGGCACCAATGCGCTTTAACGAATCGGTTAGACTTCTCACACTTGAGTGATAATCTTTATGAATGGTTTGATCGATATTAATGGTTTTAAAATCGCTATTTTTAACCATTCCCTCTAATTCTTGCCAACTAGCGAATTCGTTAACATGTTGGTTTTTATCTACCTGTTGCCAGGCTTCTTTCATTTCGCACAGTGTTCCATTGGCCAAATTACTTAATACTAGGTGACCACCAGGCTTTAAACAGCGATAAGCATTCTTTAACACCAAGGAGAAATCATCACACCATTGCACCGCTAAGCTTGAGAAAATTAAATCAAATTGATTGTCTTTAAACGGCAGGTTTTCAGCATCGCTGATTTGGTAATCGTAATCTGGGTAATGTTGTTTGGCATGCTTCAACATACCTGGGGCTAAATCACCACCGATTAAATGGGCGCTAGGGTACAACTTATTTAATTGCGGAAGGCAATAACCTGTGCCACAGCCTAAATCAAGGATATTGGTTTTATTCTGTTGTGGGCAAAGGCGCAATAAATCATGGGCAAGCTTATGCTGAATACGCGCGTATTGGTCATATTCATCGGCTGCAGCACTGAAACTTTTCGCCACCTGATCTTTTATAAGGTGTTGATCCAGCATTAATCGTTCACCTGCATACTATCTAGATTATCATTGGCCACGTTTTGAATTCTGAAGGTGTTAGCTAGACTGCCCATTAACCATTCACCTGCATGAACGTTAAAATACCATTAGCCACAGACTGAGGTAACGTCACTAAGCTGGCATGAGAGCCATTGGGTACAAAACTGGTTAAATGTTTTTCATTTAGCGCATTATATTCTTGGCTTACTTTATGGGGCACAATGGCATCATCGGTGGCTAACATGTGAAGGCAAGGCTGGGGTAATTTAGACAGTAATACTCGATTATCTATTTGTGCCAGTAATTCTAAAGATTGCTTTAATACATCAGAACTGGGTGCTGGCACCTGGGTATTTTGCTGTAACCATTTTAATGATATCAGCATGTCTTTTTGTTCACCCACCACGGTTAAGGCGGCAAAACGCCTTAGGGTTAAACGCACGTCGTCAATGCTTTCCATAAAGCCATTAAATAAAGGCTTAGGCACGCCCTGCTTCCATTTATTATCGGCGACAAATTTTGCGTTACTGCAAAGGGTCATAACATTTTTAACACGCTGTGGGGCACGAGCTGCCGCTTGAACCGCTAACATGCCACCCAATGACCAACCTAACCAAGTGCAATTGTCAGGAGCCACTTCAAATAAGGCTTCCATAAGTTGATCAATGTCATAAGCTTGTTGAGCATCTGTACACACACTATGACCAAAGCCAGGTAAATCCACCGCTAAAAAATGAAAACGGTCTTTAAACAAATCCGCCAGCGGCTTAAAGACTTGTGCGTTACTGGCCCAACCATGTATGCAAAAAATAGTTGGTAAGCTTTCATCACCCCAGCTGTAGGTTTTTAATGTTGTCATGTTAATTCTCTAAAGTAGAACTTGCTTGGGTAATATTTTTTAAAGCATCCAGCAACTGTAACACCTGTTGCTCAGTGTGAGCTGCCGATAGGGTCACACGTAAACGGGCAGTGCCTTGTGGCACAGTAGGTGGCCGAATGGCGGTGACTAAAATGCCTTGTTGCTTCAATTGCTCGGTAAGTTTAATGGCTTCATCTGCCTCACCAATTACAATCGGTTGTATAGGCGTATTGGAGGCCATTAAATTTAAGCCCAGTGCCGTAGCACCAACACGAAACAGTGAAATAAGTTTTTGCAAATGCTCGCGGCGTTGCGGCTCGTTTTTAACAATGTCTAAGCTGGTGAGTGTGGCAGCCGCAATGGCGGCCGGCATGGCGGTGGTGTAAATATAAGGACGTGCAAAATTGGTTAGGTATTCAATGAGTTCTTTACTGCCTGCCACAAAGGCACCTGCGGTACCAAAACCTTTGCCTAACGTGCCCATTAACACCTGCACATCTTTTGGACCCAAATTATTTTCTTCACAAAGCCCGGCACCGGTTTTGCCTAACACACCAAAGCCGTGGGCATCGTCTACCATCAGCCAGGCATCGTGCTGCTTGGCTAAATGACTTAACCCTATTAGATCGGCGCAGTCGCCATCCATACTGAATACGGCATCGGTGACAATGAGTTTTCGTCTGGCTTCACTGCGCGCCAGTCTTGCTTGTAGGTTTTCTAAATCATTATGAAGGTAACGCTGAAAACGCGCGCCACTTAATAGGCCCGCATCTAACAAAGAGGCGTGATTCCATTTATCTTCAAACACCGCATCTTGTTTGTCCAGTAGCGCCCCAACTACCCCAAGATTGGCCATGTAACCGGTGCTAAATAAAATAGCCGCTTCACGGCCAGTAAATTCGGCTAGGGCCTGCTCTAGGTTTTCATGGGTTTGGCTATGGCCATTGACCAAGTGAGCAGAACCACTGCCCACCCCCATATCATTAGCGGCCTGTTTAAAGCTTTCAATTAATTGTGGGTGATTGGCCAAACCCAGATAGTCGTTACTGCAAAACGTAAGGTATTGTTGACCATTAATTTTCATTAATGGCCCTTGTGGGCTTTGCGCTGTTAAAGTTTGGCGAAAAAGTCCAGCTTCGCGGCGCTTGTTAAGATCTTCTTGAAGATTAAATGCCATGGAATGACTACTTTGAGAAAGGCATTTACGCTTTTAATAAATACATTCGTCATGAATGCGTTATTAAAGCGTAAATACCTAACGTTAAAATGTTATACAGTAGCGTCGAAAAATAGTTGAGCGCTGTCGTGCTTCTGAACTTGCTTACTTAGTTTTTCTGCCTGATTATTATCATCAAGCTCTACAATGCTTTGCTCGGGTTTAAGACCCAAACGTTTAAACAATTGCATATCTTTATGAGTTTCAGGGTTAGGAGTCGTCAGTAAACACTCGCCGTAAAAAATTGAGTTAGCGCCGGCCATGAAACACATGGCTTGCATTTCATCGCTCATGCCTTCACGACCTGCACTTAAACGTACATGAGATTTTGGCATTAAAATTCGAGCCACCGCAATGCAACGTACAAAGTCGATATGGTCTAAATCTTCCACATTTTCCATGGGCGTGCCTTTTACCTTGATTAGCATATTCAAGGGAACGCTTTCTGGTTGCACGGGTAAATTGGCTAACTGGGTTAACAAACCAATACGGTCGGTTTGGGTTTCACCCATACCAATAATGCCACCTGAACAAATTTTCATACCCGAATCGCGCACGTTTTGTAAGGTATCTAAACGATCACCATAGGTGCGGGTGGTGATGATCTTGTCGTAAAATTCTGGGCTGGTATCTAGATTGTGATTGTAATAATCCAAACCGGCCTCGGCCAGTTGCTCTGCTTGGTCTTCATCTAGCATGCCCAGTGTCATGCAGGTTTCTAAACCCATGGCACGCACGCCTTTCACCATGTCTAATACATAAGGCATGTCACGTTTATTCGGATTTTTCCAAGCGGCCCCCATGCAAAAACGGCTAGAACCCTTGGCTTTGGCTTCTTCGGCTTTTTTAAGTACCGCTTCCACTTCCATTAGGCGTTGTTTTTCAAGGCCGGTATTGTAATGAGCCGATTGTGGGCAATATTTACAATCTTCAGGGCAAGAACCGGTTTTAATGCTTAACAAAGTGCTCACTTGCACTTCGTTAGGGTTAAAGTGCTGGCGGTGTACGGTTTGCGCCTGAAACATTAAATCGTTAAAAGGCAGATCAAACAGCGCTTGAACGTCTGCTTTGTTCCAGTCATGACGGGTATTGATATCTAATGTGGCGCTCATAATTCAACCTCTATCTTGTCGTGCTGTCCGCTTAATTAAATTTAGCGTCCTATACTCACATAAGTGCCTGCCAGATTTCATTTTGGGCAGGCTTGTGGATAACTTTGAAGTATTAGGGTGACAGCCTATATCTGTATTTAATGGTGGTGCCATATTAACGGCTTACATAAAGCAGTCAACCTTATTTATTTACAGGGTTTACAGTAGCCTACTAAACATACAATGCATTTATTGCCTGCAAACCTGTGAGATGAACATTTGCCAAGATTGCCTCGCTAATCTACCCATATTAGGACTGCAATGCCCTCGATGTGCCGAGCCCAATGTTCATGGGGAGTTGTGCGGCCATTGTTTAAGCTTGCCACCGGCATTTGATGGGGTGATATGCCCTTTTGAGTACAAACGCCCGGTTAATCAGTTAATTCATAAGTGGAAGCACCATGTTCATACTTTAGGCCCTGAACAACTGATCTTGCGATTGGGTCACCAGCTTGAAGAGGGCCATTATGATTTTGTGGTGCCGGTGCCCTATCATTGGCGCAAGTTATTAAAGCGCGGACACAACCCAGTTCGCAATCTGAGCCGAAAACTGGCCAAGCAATTATCAACTCCCCTACTCGATGCCGTTACGCGTGTTAAGAAGGGCCAAGATCAAAGGGGGTTAGATAGGAAGTCCCGTCTTAAAAACTTAAAGAAGGCTTTCTCACTCAATAAAAATAAAATTAAAACACTGAAAGGGAAAAACATATTATTAGTAGATGATGTAGTGACCACTGGCGCGACCTGTAATGCCATTAGTTTACTGCTAAAACGCGCTGGCGCTAAAAGTGTGATGGTGGGGTGTCTTGCCAGAACGGCGCTAAAATAGCTCGTTAGAGCCTGCTAACAAGGCCCTAACGCTTGGATGATGGCTTTATTTCAAGCCATTCGCTTTCACAAACTCTACTACTTCTTTCATATTGCCAAAAGCGCCTAACAGCTTTTCTTTTGCGGTTTCACGTACTTCACTTGATTCACTTGAACGAATTAAATCCAGCCAAGTTTGTACCAATGCCGTTGGAGGAGTAGTGGCTTTGCTCACGTTAGATATCTCTCTTTTTAAACTTAATCAAAAATTGAATGAACTGATTCACGTCCCAGTAGTTTCAGTTTTTTATTATTGGGGCAAAATTATCTTTTAATTAACTGTGAATAGCAATTTTCAAGGCTCATATAAATTTCATAATCTCGCCAGATACACCACAAACCAGTAAACTGTGAACAAATCCTACTGCGAACCTTGGTTCTTTACCCTAGGTTGCACCCCTAACTTTTGGGCAGCTTGTTTTATATGTCTCATGATTATGATCGCTTAACACCAGACACCGTCCTAAATGCTATTGATTCTGTCTTAACCGCGCAAGGCTCTTTCACCAGTGGCCATCAAATGGCGCTAAACAGCTATGAAAACCGCGTTTACCAAATTGGCATTGAAAAAGAAGGCGATGATCAACCCACCAGTATTATCGCCAAGTTTTATCGCCCTAATCGCTGGAGCGATGAAACCATATTGCAAGAACATGAATTTACGTTAGAAGCACAAATTGATGAAATTCCAGTGATTGCACCCTTGGTGATTGATGGGAAAACCTTGTTTGAGTTTGAAGGTTACCGCTTCTCTTTGTTTCCAAGACAAGGAGGTCGCAGTGGCCAAATTGAAGAGTTGGCCGATTTTGAACAAATGGGCCGTTTATTGGGGCGCTTACATCAAACTGCCAATTGCGTAGAAAGTGATGCTCGCCCTAGTATGACCCCGCAGACCTTCTCGCAAGATTGCCGCCAATACTTGCTTGAAAATGACTTTATAGAGCCGGACCTAGTGCCCGCTTATGAAAGTGTGAGCCTTGATTTATATAATGCCATTCAAGCCAAATGGGATGATAACCAACCTAAATTAAGGTTAGTGCACGGGGATTTGCACGCAGGCAATCTCATCTGGTATCAAAAGCAGCCTTTTATGCTGGATTTAGATGATTGCGCGCTGGCCCCGCGCATTCAAGATATTTGGATGTTATTGCATGGCGAGCGCGATCAAATGCAAGGGCAATTGGCCGCCATTGCGAGAGGCTATGAATTATTTTTACCCTTTCCTGCCCATGAGCTACCCCTTATTGAAGTACTGCGTAGTATGCGCCTGATGCATTACAGCGCCTGGTTAGCCAAACGTTGGGAAGACCCCGCTTTTAAAATGGCGTTTCCATGGTTTAACAGTGCACGCTATTGGTCGGAGCAAATTCAAAATTTACGCGAACAATTATTCGCCCTACAAGAACCCCAATTGCAATTGATATAAACATTCAACTGATGTCCCCCAAGTTCGCGTTAAAACGTAAATGAACAAAAGCCCATCACGGTGTCTAACGAACGTGAACCCCTTTGCGCTTTTGTAACCCATTGGCCTGCTTAATTGCAGCCAATGGGATTGCTGGGTAGAATTCCCGAAAATTTCCATTGCCCTAATCTTCACTTTAATGACAAGGGCACTCATTAATATTTGGATGAACAATGAAAAAAATATTATCCGCCGCCATATTGGGCCTAGCCATCAGCCAACCAATGGCATTTGCCCAAGAGCCATCAGCCAACACGCAAGAAAGCAACGTTGTATCGTTTGATATAAGCAAGCTGTACCTAGGTGCTGGCTTTAACCATAACCGCATAGATTCCTCTAGCATGTTTGGTGGCAGTGACCTTGATGCCAATGGCTTTCAATTGTTTGCCGGTTACGAATATGGCAACCGCAGTGGCTTTGACTTAGCCACTGAGTTTGGCCTGATTCAAACCGATAATTTTGGAAGTGGCGGCGATGATGCCGATGGCATTTGGGCAGCAGGCGTTATTACAAAAGGTTTACCTGAAATTAACAGCAAACTTGCTGGGCTTTTACGTATTGGTTATGACATTAACGGCGACGATGGCCTATTCATGGGTTTTGGTGCTCAGTACCGTATTCACCCACAATCTGTTGTACGCTTAGAATATGTGAATAAAGACCTTACTCAGTCTTATCAGCTAAACGCTGTTTACGAGTTTTAATGATATGCCTTGCCCTAGTCATTTAGGGCAAGGCAAGCATTACCCTTACTAACGTCTCTATTCGAACGTACACAAGCTGTCCCAACATAACTCAGCAAAGACCTTCTCACTTGAATATAGATTGGTTAGTTTGCTCCTAATTCACTACAATACAGCCAAATTTATTGAAGTGACCCAGCATGAGCCTAAACCTGCCTAGCCAGTTATTACTACAGCAAGAACTCCCTGAAAAAGCCCTGTTAATTAACCCTCCACAGGACGATTTAGCCTATGAATTGCCAAAAGGCTGGACCATTGCTTGCACCAGTTTTGCAGTAAGCCAAAGCTACCAGAAGCAGGATTTCTCTCTAGCCAGCATTACAGTGCAGCCTAGCGATAAATTTGAAGACATCATCATTTACCTGCCTAAAGCGAAAGCTCGTCTTAGCTACCTTGTGGATTACGCCAGCAGCTGCTTAACCGACAATGGCCAAATTTGGTTTGTGGGTGAAAATAAAGGGGGCATTAAAAGCTTAGCCAAATCCCTTAAAGATCAGTTTGAACAAATTGATAAAATGACTTCCGGCAAACACAGCGCCATCGTGTCGGCCACCAAAGCCATTAACCCTAAAGCCTTTGATGTGAATAATTATTTTATCTCGCAAGAAAATGAATTGGGCTTAACGCTTCAAGCACTGCCAGGTGTATTTAGCCAAGAAAAGCTTGATAAGGGCACCGCGGTTTTATTAAAACACTTACCTCGTAAGATCAAAGGGCGCATTTTAGATTTTGGCTGTGGGTCAGGCACCATCGCCACTTACATCAGCCAACACCGTGAATACGAAGAGCTTGAATTATTGGACGACGATATTCTTGCGGTACACAGTGCCCAGAGAAATATCGAAAACAATAAAACCCCCATGGCAGAAGCCTTCTTAAGTAATGGTTTTGAAAAAGTTGAAGATCGTTACAACTGGATTGTCAGTAATCCGCCGTTTCATCAAGGCATTAAAACCGACTACAACGCCACGGAAGCATTTTTAAAAGAAGCCAAAGAACATTTAAAATTAAGCGGAAAATTATTATTAGTGGCCAATGAATTTTTGAATTACGAAGTAATTTTGCGAGACCACTTTAAAACCGTAAGCGAAGTGAAAAAAGAAAACGGCTTTAAAGTGATTTTATGCGAAGGAATTAGACGCCCGAAACCTGGCGCCATCTAACACGGGGAAACAGTAGCATCAGCAGCATGGCTAACAAGTAGGTTGGCATGCTGCCTGAGCCGCCACCGGAACTTTCTTCTGCAGGGCTTTCAATTGGCACAATTGAGTCTAGGTTTCGCTTAAATGTAAAATCGCCAGATGCTTCTGCTTTGTATATCAGTGTTTCCCCAAGCACCTGGCTAATCCAATAAAATGTACCTTCTAATATACTTGGTTTTATAAAAAACTGACTTTGACTGTTGGCCACCTCATGACTGTAAAGCCGCTTAACACCTTCACTATCGGCTAAATATAAATATGAACGGCTACCAGTAACGCCATCATAAAATGCTGAAATGTAGCGCTTTTCTCCAACGGCATAAATACCGTTAATGTGCTTACCCGAAAACGCTTCATTTAATTGAGTATCCAGTACAAACTCACCATCAACCATTTCATATAAAGCATAACCAAGGCCTTCTACATTAAACATGCAAAATGCTTGGTTATTTACCGAGGTACAACCAGAAAACGATTTAAGATTTTGCGGGAATTTCACGGCCTTGACTGACATTGGAGCCGACTGCAACCAAAAAGCAGTAGACAGAACATCGCCATAAAACATAATGAAGGTGCCAGTATTTGTCTTGGCACTATGTACATGGGGTAAATCTACTGAATTCACATTTATTTTAAAATCAGGCTCATCATTATCTAGCCAACGCCCTGTATAGCTAATTAAATCTTCACTAAAAATTTGGAGAGTACGATCATGAGTATTAATGTATTTCACATTACTGACCTGACCCACAATAGGTAATCTCTGTGTAGATATGGTATCACCAGCATCCCATAATTCAGTCGGAGCGTTTGGCACGGGCTCCCCTTCCGTTTTATCTGCTGTCGCAATGATATAACCCATAGAGTAAGGCGTGACTGAATAATAATGCCCTGAGGGCAAATCATGGCTGACTTTAATGTCATCCCAATAATCTACATTCCATTCAAAAATCGTATCACTATCCATGTCTACTAAATAAAGCACGCCATTTCGTATTCCAAAACTATTAAAGCCATTTTCTACATTTGGATAGGCTTTTACATACTGTGAACCATCTGGATTAATCGTCACCGCGTTTAAGTGACCATTTGCATACAACCCATGCAAGCTAGCTTCTGTTGAATCGACACTCTCAATTATTATTCCCATGGAAGTATTTGAGTGGCTAAGCCTAAGAAACTTCAAGGTATCTAGGCCGGTGTCATTTAACTCCTCTTCTTCCCAGCTTGTATCAATAAATATAACGTCATCTTCTATTGATGACGTAAGATTGTTTGCTTCATCTTCCATAGGCAAAAGAGATGTATCTTCTATAGACGCAGGAGGGGTGTATTCTATCTCCTCAATTGAAAGCTGTGTATCTAACTCAATGGTAACGCCAGCCCCCCAGGCGGCAGATGACATGGCTAAAAGCAAAATAGCTCGCAATAACATGGGTAACACTCCATTGTGTATCTTTGTTTTTTATTTTTTTAATTTGTAGCTGGGCGCCATAATAAATTAATTCCATGGTGGCTACGAGAAATATTACTAACTGAGAATATACGAAGGGTGGAGAGAAAATAAAAAGTAAAATGGTTCAATCGTGCCTAAATACTAAAGGGGCTAAATCTCTTTAACCCTCTAGTATCATTTAAAAATCACTCATCATCAAAGTCACGCCCTTCATAAAATCCAGCTGCTAGGTTTTCAAAACGCGTATATTTACCAATGAAGGCTAATCGGTCGGTGCCGATTTCACCATTACGGTGTTTGCCTATGATGATTTCACCAATGCCTTTGTCAGGGGTGTCTTCGTTGTACACCTCATCACGGTATATAAAAGCAATAATATCCGCATCCTGCTCGATGGCTCCAGATTCACGCAAATCCGACATCACTGGACGCTTATTGGGGCGTTGCTCCAAAGACCGATTCAACTGGGAAAGTGCCAACACTGGGCATTCGAATTCTTTGGCGATACCTTTTAGTGATCGGGAGATTTCAGATATCTCTTGAGTACGCCCTTCGCTTTTACCGGCAACTGTCATAAGTTGAAGGTAATCGATCATCACCAAGCCTAACTTATTATTGTTCTCACGATATACTCGCCGACACCTTGCGCGCATTTCTTGTGGTGTTAAGGCTGCGGTATCATCGATGTAAAGAGGCTTGTCTTTTAACAAGTTAAAGGCGGACGTTAGTTTTGGCCAATCCTCCTCGTCCAACTTACCTGAGCGCAGTCTATTGGAAGGAATACGCCCCACCGAAGAATACATACGCATTAAGATGGCTTCTTTGGGCATTTCCATACTGAATACTAATACAGGTAAGTCACTGCCCATTAATGCATTTTCACACAGGTTCATAGCAAAGGTGGTTTTACCCATGGAAGGTCGACCGGCAATAATCACTAAGTCGGCTGTTTGGAAACCGTTGGTGCGTTCATCTAACTCTGTAAAACCAGTGGTTAAACCGGTAAGGCCATCTGGCATGTTGAACATTTCTTCAATGTTCTCAAGGGTACGAGACATGATAGTGTTCACATGCTCTGGGCCTGAATCTTTTTTACCGCCCCCTTCTGCCACTTCGGCAATACGCTTTTCCGCATCGCTGATTAAATCTAACGCATCTGCACCACCTGTGCTGTACGCACCGCTTGCTATATCAGTCGCGGCTTCCGCCAAGCGCCTTAGCAAAGCTTTTTCTTTAACGATATCGGCATAGGCTTCAATGTTGGCGGCCGAGGGGGTAGTTTCAACTAATTCAGATAAATAACCCAACCCGCCACTGTTTTCTAGCTCTTCAATGTCATTGAGTTCATCGCTGAGAGTTAGAATATCAAATGGCTTGTCTTGCTCAGCCAAGGTGCAAATCACCTGAAAAATTAGGCTATGTTGATGACGGTAAAAGTCATCCGCCTGTAAGCGCTCTGATACGATTTCAAAAGCCCGGTTATCCAACATTAACCCACCTAATACCGAGCGCTCAGCATCAACAGAGTTAGGTGGCATCTTTAGGTTTTCGACTTGCTGATCCATGGCGATATTGAATACTTCAGGTGAAAGATAAGGCGCTAAGTGTGCCTTGTTTGCCGGATTTGCTCAAGATGAATAAGGGAAGGTGCTTGCAAACTATGCCTCTAAAGGAAGTTTACGCAGAGGAAGAACCTAAAAACGAAAAAACCCGCCGAAGCGGGTTTCTATTTTATCTATTGGCCATTAAGCCAGTAGATTATTCTTCTGCAGCAACGTGAATTGTTAGTACAGTTTTCACGTCAGCGTGTAGCTGAAGATCGATCTCGAACGTACCAGTAGTACGTAGAGGACCGTTAGGTAGACGAATTTCTGATTTAGAAGCTTCGATACCAGTAGAGCTAATAAGGTCAGCAAGGTCACGAGTACCGATAGAACCAAACAACTTACCATCTTCACCAGCTTTAACAGCTAGAGACAATTCTAGTTCTTTCAACTGCTCAGCACGGTTTTGTGCAGCAGTTAGTTTTTCGGCAGCGGCTTTTTCAAGCTCAGCACGACGTGCGCCGAAAGTAGCAATGTTCGCTTCTGTAGCAGGAACAGCTTTACGCTGAGGCACTAGGAAGTTACGGCCGTAACCAGATTTAACAGTTACTGTATCGCCAAGAGAACCTAGCTTTGCAACTTTTTCTAAAAGAATAACTTTCATTTTAAACACCTTACAGGGCTGATTATGATTGTAAAATCACAAATTAAATTAGTTTGCCGTGTCATTTAGTTTGCTGCGAATGTTAAACATTACATCCAACAGAGCCACCAAAATTAGTAATGCGTACATATAAGGCATAAAGAACAACATACTAATGTAAAACGCCATTAGCCATTGTGAACTTAACTGCTTTATTGCCACCACACTATGGACCACGCTAATCCCCATGATAAACAAGGGCACAAGCATAACCGGAATTCCCGATGCTAATTCAGCACTTGAAATGCCTATAAAGAGTACAACTAAAGCCAATACAACATACCCGATGGGTAAGCGAAAACCTTGAAACTCTTTACTAAATTCACCTGGATTAAATAAAGCGGACTGCCAATGACGGGCCATTAATAAGGCACCTATAGCAAACAGCTGCAGCATGGCTGCAATACCACCCAATAACATGGGTAAAATCCAAGGGGTCAGCATAGTTGCTGTGCGCGGATCTTCTGGTGTTAATAATTGACTGTATTCTTGCGCGCCTTTTTGCAACACCTCAAGCCACATGGGGCTTAAGTTTGGCAAAAGCATCACAACAGCCAATCCTAACAACGTCGATACCGCAATGGATTTAGGCAAGGATACGCTGAGGCGTAACACGGTTGCCATTAAGGCACTGCCTAAAACCACCATAAACACGGTAATATCCTGCTGCACCGCATACCAAGCAACACCTGGTAACAATGCGGGCAACAGAACATTGAATCCTTTGCTGAGACCTTGACGAAGAATCACCAAGGCCACAACTGCAGCACTCACCCAATACATCAGGGGAATAGCTGCAAACAATACTGCCATCAGTGCTGCCTGACGGGGCCCTTGCATAGCAAAACGTGCAATGGCATTCATAACAGCACCCTTACCGATTTACTTATGTGCGTCGGTGTATGGAAGTAGAGCAACGTAACGAGCACGCTTGATCGCAGTAGATAGCTGACGCTGGTATTTAGCTTTAGTACCAGTGATACGGCTAGGAACGATCTTGCCAGTTTCAGTTACATAACCTTTTAGAGTTTCAAGGTCTTTGTAATCGATGGCAGCAGCGCCTTCGGCAGAAAAACGACAGAACTTACGACGACGGAAAAAACGAGACATAATTATTCCTCCAATTATTCTGCAGAATCAGCAGCTGGTTCAGCTACTTCTTCAGTTTCAGGGGCAGCTGGTGCAGCTTCATCTTCACGACGTGGACGATCGTCACGACGGTCTTGACGGCTTTCAGCAGCTTTAATTGCAGAGATCTCAGTAACAGCATCTTTAGTACGAATAACCATGCTACGAATAACAGCATCGTTGAAACGGAAAGTGTTGTTTAGTTCTGCAAGAGTCTCGTTATCACATTCGATGTTCATAAGAACATAATGTGCTTTGTGAATCTTTTGAATTGGGTAAGCAAGGTGACGACGACCCCAATCTTCAAGACGGTGAATAGCACCACCTGAATCTTTGATAGAGGCTGTGTAACGCTCAACCATAGAGGCTACTTGTTCGCTTTGATCTGGGTGTACCAGAAATACTACTTCATAATGACGCATAAAATGCTCCTTATGGGTTAATAGCCTTAAAGTTACACCTCTATAAATAAGAAGTGCCTCAAGGCAAGGAGGCCTGTTTTAGTCTGGAAAACACATGAGATGCGTAAGCCTATAAAACAGGGCCGCGTATTATGCACAAAAAAGCAACAACAGGCAAGAATTGTAAGGGGGGCTAGATTCTTTGGTTTTATGACTTATAAACATGGCCTATCAAGCCATGTTTAATTTTAGGTACTTGCCAAAGATTAAAGGCCATGACGGCCTTTAGTCACATACAAAATCAGAGAAGTTAGTACTAGCTCGCTAGCTTGTTTGTATCTTTAAAGTGCTCTTTAGGAAGGGAGAACGTATAAAACTGAAACAGCATCACCCAATCAGATAAGAAACTGTAAAGAGGGTATTTAAAGGTGGCAGGTTTATTATGCTCAAAAAAGAAATGCCCCACCCAAGCAAATCCATAGCCAATGACTGGCAATAGCCACAACAAAGAGTACTGCCCCATCACCAGCGCATAGCCCAGCACACACAAGACGAGTGTACTGCCCACAAAGTGAAGATAGCGACAGGTCGGATTACTGTGTTCGCTTAAATAAAAAGCGTAAAAATCTTTAAAGGTTTTGAACTCTTCAACGGTTTCCATACTCTCACCTGCTTGTTGTTATTAATCACTTTATTATGCAGCCATTAGGGCTTTCTGCCAGTTGCAATTTGAGACGTACATTTCCCATTCGAGGACAAGCCATACAAGGCATGCCCAAAATAGAAAGATCATTGGAATGATTTTACTATATGAAAATAAACATCTAAAAAACTGATTAAAACCCTCAAATTTTTGCCATTTTTAATCTACTGTCTTCAATATAAGATAACAAAACTCTCAATAGGGGCTGAGAAACATGAATTCCGTCGTCAATACCAAGTGGCCCGTAGGGTCACGCATATTACACTGGCTAAGTGCCCTGCTTATATTTGGGTTATTTGCCTTAGGTTACTGGATGCGCACCTTGGATTATTACCACCCTTGGTACCAGCAAGCCCCTGATTTACACAAGAGCTTTGGCATCCTGTTAGTGCTCATTATGCTAACTCGCATAGTTTGGCGCTTTGTCATTACTAAACCCGAACACCTAACCAGTCATAAACCATGGGAATTGAGACTAGCTCACATCATTCACTGGATTTTATATTTAGGCATTCTTTTAATTTTAATAACGGGCTATCTTATTGCTACGTCTGAAAATCGCCCCATTGAAGTTTTTGAGCTATTCAATGTACCGGCTGTGATACAGGCCTTTGAAGAACAAGAAGACATTGCTGGGTTTATTCATGAATGGGCGGCCTATGTAATAATGGCATTTGTCGGCCTCCACATTTTAGGCGCCCTTAAGCATCATTTTATAGACAAAGATAAAACCCTAAAGCGCATGCTTTAACTCAACCTAACCATAACTAGGAGCAACACATGAAAATCAAACTAAAAACCACACTAGCCGCTATTGCCTTAACACTCAGCAGTTCACTCTGGGCTGGCGAGCAGTATCAAATTGATACCAAAGGCATGCATGCTGCTATTGAATTCAAGATTAAACATTTAGGCATTAGTTGGTTAAAAGGCAACTTTAACGACTTTAGTGGTGAGTTTAGTTTTGATGAAAAGAACCCTGCAGCATCTAACGTAGAAGTGTCCATTAACACAGCCAGCCTAGACAGTAATCATGGCGAGCGTGATAAGCACTTACGTAGCAAAGATTTCTTAGATGTTAAAAAATTTCCAAAAGCCTCTTTCAAAAGCACTAAAGTGGTGAGCACTGGGGACGGCACCGCTAAGATTCACGGCGACTTAACCCTACACGGCGTTACTAAAAACATCGTTATTGACGCTAAACAAATTGGTGCAGGTAATGATCCATGGGGCGGTTTCCGTCGTGGTTTTGAAGGGTCTACAAAAATTTCACTGCATGACTTCAAAATTGACTTTAATCTAGGCCCCGCCTCTAAAGAAGTTGAATTAAATCTATATGTGGAAGGTATTCGTAAGTAATTCGAACACATTTCAATAAATAAAAAAGGGGAGCCTAATTATTAGGCTCCCCTTTTTTATTTCAGTTAAATTTACTGTTTAAGCTGTTGCTTCAACATTTGATTTACGATTTAAAACCCAAGCAAATACAGCCCCTGTTACAAACATAATTAAAGAATAACAAGTAGCTGCAATAGCCATTTCAGTATTTTGTAAAAGCGTTAATGCAATCACAATCGCTAACGTGCCATTTTGAAAGCCCACCTCTATGGAAATGGCTTTGCTTTGCGCTTCGTTCAAATTAGCTAACTTGGCTAAGCCATAACCAAATATCATGCAGGAAATATTTAACAATAACGAAGCGATACCCGCTTGAGAAAAGTAGTCAGCCATTTGGTTAATGTTTTTCATCACGATGCCGGCCACAATAAGCAACAAGAATACTACCGAAAAAATCTTAACTGGATTTTCAGCTCTAGCAGAAAAGCTAGGTTTATAGCGATTAATCAACATTCCTAAACCAATAGGAATAATAGTAATCACTACCAATTGAATAATGGTTTTTAATACAGGTAACTCAATTTGTTGCCCTGCCCCCATAACAAGCCCCATAAAGATTACAATCATAAAGGGTACGGTGAATGGCGCTAAGAGGCTCACCACGGATGTTAAGGTGACAGAAAGTGCGATATCCCCTTTGGCTAAAAACGTGTAAAGATTGGATGTAGTACCGCCAGGACAAAGGGCTAAAATCAAAACCCCCATGGCAAGCGCGCCATTTAAATCTAAAGCCAATACGATAATATAAGCCAGTAAAGGCAACATAAGCATTTGTGCCACGATTCCCAATACCACTGCCTTGGGTTTAGAAGCGACCAACTTAAAATCAGCAAGCTTTAGTGACAATCCCATGCCTAACATAATAATAAACAGGGCGGCGGGTAACACCACCTGAACCAGTAAATCTGCTTTCATAACACTCTCCGACTTTTTTATTATCGAAGCAGCATAACGATTTAGGCAATCCGTGCCAACACCCATAAACATATTGGCCAATTTTGCCATTATGTTTGTGGATGTATTGTCATTAGCGGGTCATTTTTTTAACGAAGACCACCACAAATAAAGCCAGAGTAAAACTGCCCACAAATGCTTCGATGGCCGCCACAACTCGACTTGACCCCAATGGTACTAAATCTCCATAACCCAAGGTTGTAAAGGTCACCACGCTGAAATACATCACCTTTACTAGCGAAGTAAGATTATCCCACAGGGACGCAGCGGTATTAAATACCAAAGTATGTCCCCCCTCAGAGATACCGAGAACAAAATAAAATAAGCCGCAAATAAGAATGAAGCTAAGGGACACCAATATGACTCGTAATGGCCTTTCGCCATAACCACAAAATACATCTACCAGTTTTGAAATGCCTCGCTCAAACGACCAGCTAGGCATTTGATAGCGACGCATAATCATTTCTTCATAAAAAAAGTAGCCCGCCAATTCAAACAACCCTTGTAACTCGCTGACTTTTCGCAAGTTACGGCAAATTTCCTCTGCCTGCTCGAAAAAATCAATTGATTCCTGCAGGCGACCGGCATTAGCGGCCTCGATGCCTTTATCTTCATGCAGCAGTTGCTTGCCCCACTCTACATTTTCAATTTTCGCACCGTCCAGGCGCGCCCCCAGCAGGTTAACTTTTTTCAAACAGGCAAAGTGTAAATTGGCTTCTCGACAGTCAGCCTTCATTAATGACGCTTCGGTAAGATCAATTCGAAATAAGTGAGCGTTGCGTAAATTGGCTCGATACAAGTCGGCCCGAGCCAATGAGTAATTTTCTTTAGTGCCATGGCAGACTAAATTTATGCCCTCTAGATTCGCGCGCTTTAAAGAAGCCCCTTCCATACAATGGCCAGCTTTAATAACTTTTTCTAAGGATTCGGCTAAATTTTTGCCCGACTTATCTATGGTAGGGTCATGCCAATAACAAAAGCCCTGACCTTCATCTTTTAGCTGGCATTTATGCCCATCACGAAATAAATACACACACATGGAAACAACTCAGATAGCACTTACCTTGAGTGTAGATCACATACTGACATTGGATATATTCGAAAATAGAATTGAGATAGATAGAAGGATAAACAGAGAGGGAGATCGCTTCGCAATAGAAGCGATACAAGCCCAATAAAGGGCTTTAAATATTAATGATTACAGCTAGGACTATGGATATGACCATGCTCTAATTCATCTTCGTTGGCATCGCGAATTTCTTGAATTTCGCCAGAAAATGCCAATGGAATACCAGCAAGAGGATGGTTAGAATCGATCGTCACCATGTCATCAACGACTTTAGTCACTTCAACCACAACTGGGCCACTTGGACCATCAGCAGTGAACTCCATGCCTACATCTACTTTATCAATGCCTTCAAAAGCAGCCTTTGGCACTTCTTGAACCAATGCTTCATCACGAACGCCATAGCCTTCTTCAGCCGATACGTTCACTTCGTATTTATCGCCCACTTTTTTACCCGCAAGCGCGCTCTCTAGCCCAGGAACAAGGTTATTAAAACCGTGTAAGTAAACTAATGGCTCGCCGCCCACTGAAGATTCAATCACTTCTTGGGTATCGGCATTTTTAACGGTGAATTCTATGGTAACGACTTTTTTATCTTCAATGGTCATAACAATCTCTTTCTAACGAATCTCTAATTTTAATTAAGAAGTATCTTCTATAAACCCTAGTTAATGTTCTTCACAAATCTAGCGGTTTTAATCTATGAAAAATACTTAGCATATCGGCTGCCTAGAATGTCGTTAATCGTCATTCCCAGCATGCTTCGATACCGTTCATCCTTGAACGTGCCTTGTGTAATGCTCCAGACAAACTCAAGATACCGTTCATCCTTGAACGTGCCTTGTGTAATGCTCCAGGCAAACTCAAGATACCGTTCATCCTTGAACGTAAAAAACCTACCGAGACGTATCTTGGTAGGTTTTCAATAGTATTAAATAATTAATATTGCCTATTTAAAGGGCGTTAATTATTCAATGCCTTTCATGGTCAACTTAATGCGACCTTTGTTATCAACGTCTAGTACTTTAACCTTGATCGTCTGGCCTTCTTTTAGGAAGTCAGATACATTCTCAACGCGCTCATCAGAGATTTGCGAGATGTGAACTAGGCCGTCCTTACCAGGCAATACGTTTACAAAGGCACCAAAATCAACAATCTTGTTAACTTTACCGTTGTAGATAGTACCCACTTCCGCTTCAGCTGTTACGGCTTCAAACATGCCTTTGGCTTTTTCTGCGGCTACTTTAGTTAGCGCGAAAATGCTGATAAGACCTGTATCGCCGATATCAACGTCTGCACCGGTTTCGTCACAGATACCACGGATCGTTGCGCCGCCTTTACCAATTGCTTCAGCGATTTTATCGGAAGGAATTTTAAGAGTCAGGTAAGTTGGAGCGTTATCAGGCATTTCTGAACGGTGCGTTGGCATGACTTCGTTCATTTGCTTCAAGATAGTAATACGCGCGTCAAGAGCCTGCTCTAGTGCAATCTCCATGATCTCTTCAGTAATACCTTGGATTTTAATATCCATCTGTAAAGCAGTAATACCCGCTTCAGAACCGGCTACTTTAAAGTCCATGTCGCCTAAGTGATCTTCATCACCCAAGATATCGGTAAGAACAGTGAACTTATCACCTTCTTTAACCAAGCCCATGGCGATACCAGCAACTGGTGCTTTAATCGGTACACCTGCATCCATTAACGCAAGAGACGCGGTACATACAGAAGCCATTGAAGACGAACCGTTAGATTCAGTAATTTCCGATACCATACGCACTGTGTATGGGAATTCTTCAACACTTGGCATCATGGCTTGAATACCACGACGGGCTAAACGACCGTGACCAATTTCACGACGACCCGGTGCGCCCATACGACCACACTCACCTACAGAGTAAGGAGGGAAGTTGTAATGGAACATGAAGTTGTCTTTGATCACTTCGTGTAAAAATTCAACGGTTTGCGCGTCACGGGTAGAACCCAAAGTCACGGTACCAATTGACTGAGTTTCACCACGGGTGAACAATGCAGAACCGTGTGGTCCTTTCAATACGTTAACCTGAATATTCAGGTCACGAACGGTTTTACCATCACGGCCATCAATACGAGGCTCGCCATTTACGATGCGAGTACGTACCACTTCTTTTTGAAGCTTTTTGAACATGTTTGAAACTTCTTCACCGTTTCCGGCTTCTTCAGATACAAACTGCTCTTTTACTTTCGCGTTAACGACATCGATCAAGTCGTAACGAGCCATTTTGTCGCTGGTCTGATAGGCCGTAGCCACTTCTTCACCGGCAGCCGCTTTAATGTCTGCGTACAAAGCATCGTTAAAGGCTGGTGCAGTCCATTCCCAACGAGGTGTATTAACTTCAGCTGCAAATTCTTTAACAGCTGTTACCACACACTGTAGCTCTTGGTGAGCGAACAATACCGCACCCAACATTTCGTCTTCGCTTAATTCTTTCGCTTCAGATTCAACCATTAATACGGCGTCGTCAGTACCGGCAACGGTCATGTCTAGCAAAGAAGTTTTTAGTTTTTCAAACTGAGGATTAATGAAGTAACCCTCTTCACGGGTATAACCCACACGAGCAGCACCGATAGGGCCGTCGAAAGGGATACCTGAAATAGACAAACAAGCTGATGCACCAATCATCGCGGCGATATCAGGGTTATTCTCAACGTCAGCAGAAACAACAGTGGTCACTAGCTGAACTTCGTTCATGTATCCAGCAGGAAACAATGGACGAATTGGACGGTCAATCAAACGACTTACTAAAGTTTCATTTTCGCTTGGACGGCTTTCACGCTTAATGTAGCCACCAGGAATTTTACCGGCAGCGTAATATTTTTCTTGATAGTTAACCGTTAATGGGAAAAAACCCTGGCCTGGCTTAGGTTCTTTTTTACCAACAACGGTAGCCAAAACTTGTACGTCACCCATGGTTACCAAAACGGCACCTGATGCCTGACGGGCAATACGGGCTGTTTCGATAGTGACTTCTTGGTCACCAAATTGAAAAGTCTTAGTGATTGGAGTTAGATCTAGCATATGCTTCCTTTATGATTTTTTGAAACATGTCTTTTATAAATGAACTGCCCTTCCAAGCATTAGCCCTTTCTCTACCGCGATAGAACTCATATTTGAGTGATCAGGTGAAAAGGCGAATGGGTAGAAACACAGTATTTTTATATAAGGTAAGGTTCCAATTATTTATTTAACTTCTTAACAGAGTAATCATTTTTGTTACTACTGCGATTTTTTTGTTCATTAAAATTGTAATAAACAAAAAGCAAAAAGCAAAAACCCCCGTGAGGGGGTTAAAGCACTTTACAAACTATCTTAGCGACGTAGGCCTAGACGTTTGATCAAAGAAGCGTAACGAGAAACGTCTTTACGCTTTAGGTAATCCAACAATTTACGACGTTGGTTTACCATGCGGATCAAGCCACGACGAGAGTGGTGATCACCTTTGTTTTCTTTAAAGTGTGGCTGAAGACCGTTGATGTTGTGAGTCAACAAAGCAACTTGTACTTCTGGAGAACCAGTGTCGCCTTCAGCAGTTTGGTATTCTTTAACAATGCCAGCTTTTACTTCAGCATTTAATGCCATGATAATTTCCTCAATAGTATATGCGTTAATATCGTTTAAGGAGAGTATCCACCGTGCATATAAACAGTGGTATTCACCAAGCTAGTACAAGACTAGCCCCAGATTCAGATAAACCCAAACTCTAGAGTTGTGGCATACCATTCACCTGTAGCAAACGATTGGGTTTCACCAAACCGCCTGCTTTAAGCTCTGCTAATCCCAGTAAGAAGTCATATTTGGCCCCTTGTGGAAAATCGCGAACGCGCAATTGTACCTGAGCAAGAGATAACCCGCTAGCCTCGTGTAAGCCATTATTAGCAAGGTCTTGGTTAGTTAATGTGATCGGTCGGCCATAGGTGATGTCATCGGCCTGACTCATATTCACATATATAATAGGCACACCCTCTATTGCGGTGTAAGAGGCCAGCAAACGGTCGTCTAACGGCGCGTAGTCGCCACTCTCAGCGGCCTCGCGCATGGTTTCTAGCTCTTCAAGAGTGACCATCATTTCCTGACTGTAAGGCCCAGCACCTAAACGACGCAGTACAGCCACATAACCTAATGTGCCTAACGCTTTACTAATATCTTCTGCAAGACTACGTATATAGGTTCCCTTGGATACGGTCACATCAAGCTCTAGCCAATCAGAACCAAAGTCGATTAAAGAAAGCTTATGAATGGTAACTTGACGAGCTTTTTTCTTAATGTCGTATTCAATACCCTTACGGGCCAGCTCGTATAATTTACGGCCATCCACTTTCAAGGCACTGTACATGGGAGGAATCTGGGTGATTTCACCTCTAAACTGGGCAAGAACCGCTTCTATATCGGAGGCGTTGAAATCAGGAATATCGCAAGTACCTAGGGTATCGCCTTCCACATCAGCAGTAGAGCGAGATTCGCCTAGCTGAACTCGGGTGGTATAACGCTTATCACTGTCTAACAGGCCTTGACTAAATTTAGTTGCACCTCCCAAACAAATAGGCAATACACCCGTGGCGATAGGGTCAAGAGCCCCTGTGTGACCCGCTTTGGCAGCACCATATAAGTGTTTTACTTTCTGTAAAACACGGTTTGAGGTCATGCCTGGCGGTTTATCTATTACTAAAATGCCGCTAATTTGCCGACCTTTCTTAACTCTGTTTGTAGCCACTACTTCTCGTCTTCGTCATGATTATGAGCACTGTCTTCGCTCATAGCTTTATTGATCAGGTTCGTTAACTTGTGTCCACGCTCTAGGGATATGTCATAGTGGAAACGAGGCAGTGGCACAATACGCGTGGTCATCACACGGGCCAATTCGGTTCGCAAGTACCCAGCCATATCGTTGAGAACTTTTTCGGTTTCTTTAATAGTGGGCGCATCAGCATCCACCATGCCTGGCTTCATCACTGTGAAGTAAATATCTGCATAGCCTAGATCACTGGCCACTTTAACCGCGTTCAAGGTAACAATGCCCAAACGGGGATCTTTCACTTGAAATTGAAGCATTTCAGCTAGGTCGCGCTTAATGGATGAACCCAAACGCTGAGTACGACTGTATTCTTTAGCCATTTTGATTTATCTCTGTAAAGGCAACCCTTGTAAATGCACACGCACTACAAGGATAGATGGTCTGAACGAAAAACAAGGGACTTATTTTACTGTTCAACCGCAAAATAATAAGCCGCCAGAGTAAACTGTGGCGGCTTAGACTCTTAACGAATTAAGAGTTGTTTACGCAATCAATATGATTGGAAAATTAAAGAGTTCGAGCGATTTCACGCACTTCGAATACTTCAATTTGGTCACCCGCTTGTACGTTATTGTAGTTCTTAACAGCAATACCACATTCGGTACCGATGCGAACTTCTTGTACATCGTCTTTAAAGCGACGCAGCGACTCAAGCTCACCTTCGTAAATAACCACGTTGTCACGTAGCACACGAATTTTCTTGCTACGGTAGATCGTACCCTCTGTCACCATACAACCGGCCACATCACCAAACTTAGGCGAGCGGAACACTTCACGTACCTGAGCAATACCGACAATTTCTTCACGCAATTCAGGAGACAATAGACCTGACATGGCTTGTTTAACATCGTCGATCAAATCGTAAATGATGCTGTAGTAACGCAAGTCCATATCGTTCGTTTCGACCATACGCTTAGCGGCCACATCGGCACGCACGTTAAAGCCAAACAATACTGAACCTGTGGCAAATGCCAAACTAGCGTCAGTTTCGGTGATACCACCTACACCGCTAGATACGATACTGACACGCACTTCGTCCGTAGAAAGTTGCTCAAGAGAGCTGATTAAAGCTTCCAAAGAGCCACGCACATCGGTCTTAATAACGATATTAAGAACAGATGCTTCAGCTTCACCGTTCATGTTGAACAAGGCATCCAGCTTAGCTTTCTGCTGACGAGCCTGAATCAATTCTTTTTCTTTAACAAAGCGATGTTCAGCTAGTTCACGAGCACGCTTTTCGTTTTCGGCCACCATAAAGGTGTCACCGGCACCAGGAGGATTATCCAAACCTAGAATTTCTACAGGAATAGAAGGACCAGCTTTATCGATGGGCTTGCTGTTTTCATCAAGTAGCGCACGTACACGACCGATAGAGGTACCCGCTAGTACATAATCGCCCTTGTTCAGCTCACCATTTTGAATCAATAGCGTAGCAACTGGACCGCGACCTTTATCAAGACGAGATTCAACCACCACACCACTAGCACCGCCAGTGGCCACTGCTGTTAATTCTAACAGTTCTGATTGCATCAATACTGCGTCTAATAATTCGTCAACGCCTTCACCTGTGTGAGCAGATACCGGCATAAACTGAACTTCACCACCCCAATCTTCTGGAATAACATCTTTAGCGGCTAATTCATTTTTAACGCGATCTGGATCTGCGCCTTCTTTATCCATTTTGTTAATGGCAATAACCAAAGGTACACCCGCTGCCTTAGCATGCTGAATGGCCTCTTCAGTTTGCGGCATCACGCCATCATCTGCCGCTACCACTAGAATGATAATATCGGTAGAAGAAGCACCACGAGCTCGCATAGCAGTAAATGCCGCGTGCCCAGGCGTATCTAGGAAGGTGATCATGCCTTTTTCAGTTTCTACGTGGTAAGCACCGATGTGCTGGGTAATACCACCTGATTCGCCGCTGGCCACTCGACTTTTACGAATGTAATCAAGTAAAGATGTCTTACCATGGTCAACGTGACCCATTACCGTCACAACCGGAGCACGAGTTGTTTTCTCAACATCGGTTTCCAGTTCAGCCATCAAGTAATCTTCAAGAGCCGAGTCACTTACTTGCTTATACGTGTGACCCATTTCTTCGATAACAAGAACGGCGGTATCCATGTCCAATACTTGGTTGATGGTGGCCATAACGCCCATTTTCATCAACTCTTTGATCACTTCACCGGCCTTAACAGCCATGCCTTGTGCCAAATCAGCAACCGTAATGGTTTCGCCTTTTAACTCAACTTCACGAACAATTTTTTCGGTTGGTTGCGTAAAAGTGTGCTCGCCTTCATCACGACCACGACGGGCAACAGGAGCACCACGTCCACCACGGGCATTACGTCCGCCCTTACCGCCGCGGTTTTGATAACCACGAGTTTTTTCAGCATCTTTGTTACGGAATTCTTTTTTACGCTCTGGCTTATCAGCCGCTTTAGCTGGCGCAGCTTTATTTGGCGCAGCCTTAGCATCAGCTGTACGAGCCAAAGGTTTTTGGCCACTTGGCTTACGCTTTGGTGCCGCTGCTTTAGCGTCTTTTTTGTCTTCTTCTTTAACAATCGGACGCTTTTTACGTACTTCAATGCTAACCGCTTTTTTACCGCCTGCAGAATTAATGACTGTAGTGGTTTTGCGCTTTAAAACAATTTTCTTCTTAGGCTCCGCGGCTTTTTCACCGTGGCTTTTCTTTAATGCACCCAATAAAACGACTTTTTGTTCGTCGTTTACCGAGTCATCTCCAGACTTATGAGGCAAGCCTGCTTCATTCATTTGCTCTAGCAATCGCTCTACAGGTGAACCCACTGCTGCTGCTAGTTGTTTTACCGTGACTTCTGCCATTGATTCTTCTCCTCCGCCTATCGCTGCCTATTCGGTTTCTTCAAACCAGGGCTTACGCGCGGTCATAATTAATTTAGCGGCCTTTTCTGCATCGATGTCTTCAATACCAACGATGTCATCTACGCCTTGCTCGGCTAAATCTTCCATTGTGCAGATGCCACGACTTGCCAACACTAAGGCCAAGTGTTGATCCATGCCTTCCATATTTAATAAATCTTCGGCCGGCTTGGCGTTTTCTAATTTCTCTTCTGTGGCAATCGCCTGCGTTAATAACAGATCCTTTGCTCGACCCTGTAATTCATCGACAATTTCTTCATCAAAACCGTCAATCTGCAACATTTCGTCACGTTCTACATAAGCCACTTCTTCTAACCCAGTGAAGCCTTCGTCAACCAATACAGTGGCGACATCTTCATCCAGATCAAGCGCAGACATTAATTTCTCAACTAATGTGCCTTGCTCTTCTTGCTGTTTAGCACCAGCATCCTCTTCGGTCATTACGTTAATAGTCCAACCAGTAAGGTCAGAGGCCAGCTTAACGTTTTGACCACCACGACCAATGGCAATAGCCAGCTGATCATTCTCAACCGCTACATCCATCGAGTTAGTATCTTCATCCATAACAATGGACGCTACTTCAGCTGGGGCTAAAGCATTGATCACCAATTGCGCTGGATTATCATCCCAAAGCACGATATCAACGCGCTCATTGCCCAACTCGTTAGTCACCGCTTGTACGCGTGAACCACGCATACCAACACAAGCACCAACAGGATCAATACGCTGATCGTTAGACTTAACAGCAATTTTTGCACGACTGCCCACATCTCGTGAAGCCGCTTTAATTTCAATGGTATCTTCAGTGATTTCAGGCACTTCAATACGGAATAACTCAACCAACATCTCATTGGCCGAACGACTTAAAATAAGTTGTGGGCCACGATTCTCTGGGTTCACATCCATCAAAATAGAACGAACACGATCACCTATACGGAACACTTCACGTGCCACTAATTGATCACGAGGCAGCAAACCTTCTGCGTTGTTACCAAGATCAACAATGATATTGTCACGCGTTACTTTTTTAACGGTTCCGTGAATTAACTCACCAACACGATCGATGTAAGCACGAGTAATTTTTGCACGCTCGGCTTCACGCACTTTCTGCATGATAATTTGCTTAGCGGCTTGAGCAGCGATACGACCAAACTCTGGCGTGTCGATTTGCTCTTCGTGGGTATCACCTTCTTTTAAGTTGGTGTCGATGTCTGCCGCTTCTTGCATATTCAACTCAGAACCCAAGGCAGGCACTACATCGTTGCTTACAATCAACCAGCTACGAAAAGCTTCATAATCTCCAGTACGACGATCTATCGTCACACGAATTTCAGGCTCTTCATCTTCAAAACGTTTTTTTGCCGCTGCCGCTAAAGCTAATTCAATAGCTTCAAAAATAATTTCCTGCTCTACGCCTTTTTCGTTAGAGACAGCTTCGGCAACTAGCAGTATTTCCTTGCTCATGACGTTTGCCCTCTGTAGTCCTATTTATTCTTGTGATCTTGGAATATTAAGTTAGCTTTATCGATGGCATCAATTGGCAAGATATATTCATGTGTGTCTACATGAACCACAATATCTTCACCGTCTTCAATGGCCACAAGCTTGCCTTTAAACTTACGACGCCCTTCAAAAGCGTAACGTAACTTCACATCAACAAACTCACCAACATAACGATTAAATTGCTCTACTGTGAAAATTGGACGATCCATTCCAGGTGAAGACACCTCAAGGTTATATTCACCACTAATGGGATCTTCCACATCCATTATTCCGCTCACTTGGCGACTCACCGTTGCACAATCGTCAACTGTGATGCCTTTTTCGGAATCAATATAGACACTAAGTACAGAGTCTTTTCCTTGTGAAAGGTATTCCACTCCCCAGAATTCAAAGCCCAAGGCCTCTACAACTGGTTTTAAAAGGTCTACTAACTGCTGTTCTTTACTGGCCACATTCACTCCACAGATACAAAAATTGGGCTAAAGAACGACCCGGTTTCATTAACCAGACATTCGAGCCCAATTTTTAGTATTCGCCACAAAAAATTCAAACTTATCGCAGCTTCAAAAAATTGTTAAATGCTGATTGCTTTCGCACCAACAAAAAACCCCTTATCGGAACCACTTTAAAAACCTCTTAAAGCAATCCCACCAGGGGTTTCAATCATCAAACCAGCTAACTGGATTGGCATTCAATAAATGACTCAAAGCGATCATTTATTTCCTAAATACAGTCCTGCATACAGACTACTACTTAGTTAAAACTTGGTTGCGGGAGCCGGATTTGAACCAACGACCTTCGGGTTATGAGCCCGACGAGCTACCAGACTGCTCCATCCCGCGATAATCAGCATATTATAGTGACATCCTGCTTTTTCAGCAAGCAAGGATAGCTACCTTTTATAGGTAATTGAAATACCCGAAGCTATACCTCAAAAAAAAGACCGCTGTTAGCAGTCTTTTTTACCTGTTTAACCAGGATTATTGGTGCGGATGGGGAGACTCGAACTCCCACGCGCTTTCGCACACAGCGACCTCAACGCTGCCTGTCTACCAATTCCAGCACATCCGCGAATTTAGTACTTAGTCAATTACCGGCGCTTCAGAATCTGCAGGCACAAGGTCCAATACTGGCACTTCAGGTTCAGTCACCTGAACTTCTTGAACACTTGGCAAGCCTACATCTTCAATTCCCATGGCTTTTTCTTTAGCAAAGTAAGCTAAGGCGAAACTACTTAGGAAAAAAACCAATGCAAAAAATGAAGTTGAACGGGTCAAGAAATTACCTGAACCACCACTACCAAATACAGTTTGCGAAGCACCGCCACCAAAACTTGCTCCAGCATCGGCACCCTTACCTTGCTGAATCAATACCAAGGCAATGATACCAATGGCTATTACGATGTGAACAATAACAATTATACTTTCCATAATCTTTGCCTAACTAGCTGCTTTACAGATTTGAATAAAATCATTCGCGTTAAGGGATGCACCCCCTACTAACGCACCATCTACATCCGGCTTGGCAAATATATCCGCCGCATTACCGGGTTTCACACTGCCGCCATACAAGATTTGCATATTAGCCGCGATATTTTCATTTTCTTTTGCAAGCTGCGCTCTAATTGCAGCATGCATTTCTTGAGCTTGCTCTGGACTGGCAGTCTTTCCGGTACCAATCGCCCAAACAGGCTCATAAGCAATAACTGAATGAGCAAAACCACTCACACCAACCACATTCAATACCGCTTGAATCTGTTCACTAATAATCGCTTCAGCCACACCCGACTCTCTTTGCTGCAAACTTTCACCTACACAAAGAATAGGAGTGACACCTGCTTTAAGTGCCTGCGCAAATTTATCTGCCACAACACTATTGTTTTCAGAAAATATTTCACGGCGTTCGCTATGACCCACAATGACATATTTACAAGAAAAATCCTGCAGCATTTGGGCTGACACTTCACCCGTATATGCACCTTGAGAATATTGACTCATATTCTGAGCCCCCCAGTTAAGAGGGGTAGATGCCAATAAACTTTTACATTGAAACAAATAAGGTGCTGTTGCAAAGACCGCAATGTCTAGGCTTTCACTTCCTTTCAAACCACGAGCCAATTGGCTTAACAAGGTTTGGTTTTCGGCTAAAGAGCCGTGCATTTTCCAGTTTCCTGCCACAAACTTGCGACGCATATTTATTCACCTACTACAGGAAGGGGGCGATATTACCTAAGAAGCCCCAAGCAAGCAAGCCATGGGGACATATCTTGGCGCCACCTAACGCCCAAAAAAATCAATTTTTAAATTTAGGCGGCGTTACTAACCACTTCCACCAAATGATCGACTAATTTACGAACCAACTCTTCGTCTTCCCCTTCAACCATCACCCGCACAACAGGCTCTGTGCCAGACGGCCTTAATAATACCCGGCCACGCCCCGCTAACTCGCCCTCTACTTGAGCGACCGCTTTTTGAACTTGCTCGCAATTCACCACCGACTTATCGGTTACTTTCACATTCTTCATTATTTGAGGGAATTTGCTCATGCCTTGCTTAAACTCATGAAGCTTTTGACCATGACTTAAAAGCGCTTTGAGCACCTGTAAAGCAGCAATGATTCCGTCACCTGTGGTGGTGGAGTTCAAACACAATAAGTGACCAGAGTTTTCACCACCTAACGCCCAATTACGCTCCTGAAGCTGCTGTAAAACATAGCGGTCTCCAACGTTGGCTCGCACAAATGGAATATTCAACTCTTTCAGCGCAAGCTCCATGCCCAAGTTGGTCATCAGTGTGCCCACTACGCCGCCCTGAAGCTCATCCAAATCCTGCTGATTTCGAGCAATCATAAAAATAAGTTCATCACCATCGATAGCTTCACCTTTATGATCCACCATCATCACGCGGTCGCCATCGCCATCAAAAGCAATGCCTAAATCCGCTTCAAGCTCAACTACTTTGGCCTGTAAAGCCTCAGGAGACGTAGAACCCACCTGTTCATTAATATTCAGCCCATCAGGCTCATTACCTATGCTAAATACTTCAGCGCCTAACTCAGAAAACACCGAAGGGGCAATTTGGTAAGTGGCGCCATGGGCGCAATCTAATACAATGCGCATGCCCTTAAGGCTCAAGCCGAACACTGTACTTTTACAGAATTCGATATACCTTCCGGCCGCATCAACAATCCTTTTAGCCTTACCCAGTCTATCGGACGCGACAATTTCCATAGGCACATCCATCAATGCTTCAATGGCATCCTCTGTTTCATCATCGAGCTTACTGCCATTGGCCGTAAAAAATTTTATTCCGTTATCATAATAAGGGTTATGAGAAGCACTGATCACAATGCCGGCATCGGCATGAAAGGTACGAGTTAAATAAGCAATTCCTGGCGTAGGCATGGGGCCCAGCAAGCCAACATCTACACCAGCAGCCGACAACCCTGCCTCTAACGCAGATTCAAACATATAGCCTGATATCCGCGTATCTTTGCCAATCAAAATATGTCGCTTACCTTGACTGGCAAATACCTTTCCTGCAGCCCAGCCCAGCTTCATAACAAATTCTGGTGTAATCGGGAACTCACCAACACGACCACGAATCCCATCCGTACCAAAATATTTACGATCCATCTTTAATGCCTTCACTATCATTATTTTTATATCAGCAGTATTGCTGACACGTAGCAATTGAACAACGCCAAAGCGCTTAAAAATTCAACTACTCTTGTTTTTTAGTTTCAAAATAACTCAACACCTATTGCCAAGCTTTGGTTGCCTTAACAATCTCTAAAGCCTGCACAGTTTCTTTTACATCATGCACTCGAACAATATGCGCACCATTCATGGCTGCAATTACCGCTGCCGCCACACTTCCCATAACTCGATCATCAACACCAGCACCGCCCAAGGCATCACCAATCATGCTCTTGCGCGACATACCCACCAATGTAGGAACACCCAGTGTTTTAAATCTCTCTAATTTAGCTAATAACTGATAATTATGCTGTGCAGTTTTACCAAAACCGAAACCTGGATCAATTAATATTTGATCATTCTCTATCCCAACTTGATTACAAGCCTGAATTCGCTTCGCTAAAAATACATACACATCATCTAAAACACCCGCATAAGCTGGGTTTTTCTGCATATTACTTGGCTCGCCCTGCATGTGCATTAAACACACAGGCAAAGACATTTCCCTGGCTGTATCTAATGCACCCTCTCGCTGAAGAGCACGTACATCATTAAGCAAATGGGCCCCCGCTTTCTTAGCAGCCAGCATGACTTCTGGGCTACTGCTATCAACACTAATGCAAACATCTATGCTGTGACTCATTCTTTCCACAACAGGAATCACTCTGTCCAATTCCTGCTGCAAAGTAACAGCCCCTGCTCCTGGGCGCGTAGACTCACCGCCCACATCAATAATAGCAGCGCCTTGAGAAACCATGGTTTCTGCTCGCAAAATTGCAGCATCCAACGTCGCAAACTTCCCCCCATCACTAAAGGAGTCTGGCGTAGTATTTAGAACCCCCATCACCTTAGTCGATGAGAGGTCTAAAGTTCGGTTACCACAGCGCAATTTCATAACAGTTTCATCTCTACACAGGGCTCATTATTTAACTACTATCCTATTTCAGACATAAAAAAAGGCAATGCCAATGACATTGCCTTTTTATTTTCTAGGATTACTTATAGTTCGTTTGTTGCATCGCCGCCGGCTGGTTTATCGCTATCAGCTACATCTACTTTAACTTGTGTATCTGCAGCCTCCGATGCTCCATTACTGCCGCTATCATCATCACTCCAAGATTGAGGAGGACGAGGCTTTTGGCCATTCATGATGTCATCAATTTGAGCGCTATCTATGGTTTCATACTCCATTAATGCATCTTTCATGAGCTCTAATTTATCTTTATGCTCTTCAAGTATATCCGTAGCACGCTGATAACAATCATCTAACAATGATTTAATTTCTTCATCGATGACCTTTGCTGTCGCGCCAGAGATATGAGATGAACCACCTTGAGCACCACCTAAATAACTCTGCTCTTCTTCGCCAGCGTACAATTGAGCACCTAATTTTTCAGATAACCCCCACTTGGTGACGTAATTACGAGCATATTGAGTAGCACGCTCGATGTCGTTTGACGCACCCGTTGTCACACCGTCTTTACCTAGAGTCATTTCCTCAGCAATACGGCCACCGTACAAAGTACTAATGCTACTGACGATGCCGCGCTTACTAATAGAATGGCGATCTTCCTCCGGGAGGAACATGGTGACACCTAGAGCTCGGCCACGAGGGATAATCGATACCTTGTACACAGGGTCGTGCTCAGGCATTAATCGCCCAACAATAGCATGACCTGCTTCATGATAAGCCGTGTTTTCTTTCTCTTTATCGCTCATCACCATGGATTTGCGCTCTGCACCCATCATGATTTTATCTTTGGCTTTCTCAAACTCTTCCATGGAAACAGTGGTGCGATTAGAGCGAGCCGCAAATAAGGCCGCCTCATTTACTAAGTTCGCTAAATCAGCACCGGAAAAACCTGGGGTACCACGGGCAATCACTTTTGCATCAATACTGTCTGATACCGGTACTTTTCTCATGTGCACTTTAAGGATTTGCTCACGACCTCGAATATCAGGAAGGCCCACCACCACTTGACGGTCAAAACGACCAGGTCGTAAAAGAGCAGGATCCAATACATCAGGGCGGTTAGTGGCAGCAATAACAATAATGCCATCGTTACCTTCAAAACCATCCATCTCAACAAGTAACTGGTTTAGAGTTTGTTCACGCTCATCGTTACCACCGCCAATACCCACACCACGGCTACGGCCCACGGCATCAATTTCATCGATAAAGATTATACAAGGGGATTGTTTTTTGGCCTGTTCAAACATATCACGCACACGAGATGCGCCGACACCTACAAACATCTCAACAAAGTCAGAGCCCGAAATAGAGAAGAATGGAACCTTGGCTTCACCAGCAATGGCTTTTGCTAGTAGGGTTTTACCTGTACCAGGCTGCCCTACCATCAAAACACCACGTGGAATTCTGCCACCTAAACGCTGGTATTTAGCTGGGTCACGTAAAAACTCAACCAACTCTTGGACATCTTCTTTCGCTTCATCGCAACCAGCAACGTCTGCGAAAGTGGTTTTAATTTGATCTTCGCCCAATAACTTAGCTTTTGACTTACCAAAAGCCATGGGACCACGACCGCCACCGCCACCGCCTTGCATTTGACGCATGAAAAACATGAATACAGCAATAATGACCAATATAGGGAAAGACGCCACTAGTAGCTGAGTCCAAATGCTTTGTTGTTCTTGCTTTTTACCCAGCACTTCAACTTTATGCTCGAGCAAATCATCCATTAATTTAGGATCATGAGTGGGGCGAACCGTCTCAAAACTTTGACCGTTACTGAATTCACCCAAGATGCTCACGCCAGAGATGGTGACCTTTTTAACCTGTCCGCTTTGGACCAGCTCTATAAATTGGGAATATGCTACTTCTTGATTACTAGCAGGGGATTCCAGTTTGTTGAAAACCACCAACAAGACGGAAGCAATAACGAGCCATAAAATTAAATTCTTTGCCATGTTTACTAGGTCCAACCCCTAATTCGTTAAATATTCAACACTCACGGTAAGTGCCACAACATTACTACATCTTTATATAAATAGTTACCAACACATCACTAGTCTGGCCAATAAATGAGGCTTCACCAGTAAACATGATCATAACAGCCTATCACGGCTAAATTCTTACCTAACTAACCTTTGAAACCCTTGCCGAACAAGTAAACCTCACGGGAGCGAGCACGAGAAGAATCAGGCTTGCGAGTAATGACTTTTTGAAAGTTTCCTCGCATGGATTTTAAATACGCTTCAAACCCTTCACCTTGAAAGACTTTTGCAACGAAATTGCCACCTGGCTTCAGTACCTGGGTACCTAGATCTAAGGCCAATTCCACTAAATACATGGCTGCTGGCTGATCTACTGCATTCATTCCACTCATATTGGGGGCCATATCTGAAATTACAAGGTCTGCTAGCTCACCTTTCATGGCCTGTAAGATCGATTCATAAACACTCTCTTCGGTAAAATCACCTTTAATAAAGGTAACACCTGCTATTGAGTCCATCTCTAATATGTCCGAAGCGACCACTTTCCCACTGCTGCCCACCAGTCTAGCCGCCACTTGTGACCAGCCTCCAGGGGCGCTGCCCAAATCCACTACCGTCATGCCTGGGTGAATAAGGTTATCTTTTTCCTGTAATTCCAATAGCTTATAGCTGGCACGACTACGATAGCCATCCTGTTGAGACTGCTTTACAAAGCGATCATCAAAGTGTTCTTTTAGCCAAGCTTTACTGGTTTTTGATTGGGACATGGTTAGTGTTACTGAAAATGTGTTAAGCCTGATATAATACTAAAATTCGGCCCAAAGGTCGTAAATTCATTCAAATATAGATAACTTACTTAGAGAAAGCTGCATTAATGGCACTATCACAAGATCGAAAAAAAGCATTAAAAACCATAGGGCATAAATTAAACCCTATCGTGATTGTTGCCGGAAATGGCCTAACCGAGAACGTATTGATGGAAATCAATCGTGCCCTTGAAGATCACGAGCTGATAAAAGTAAAATTTTCAGTGGGAGATCGTGAGCTTAAAAACGAACTAATAGCACAAGTTGTGAAGTCCACTCGCTCTACTCTCGTTCAGGGAATTGGCAACATTGCTTTACTATTAAGAGAAGCTAAAAAGCCTGACCCTAAAAAGTCTAATTTGCTGCGCTAACCATTTTAATGCTGCATAAATTGCAATTAAGACCCGTAAAAAGGCCTTAATTGCTTCTATACCTATATCCAATTTGAAGTGTCAAATCAGGACTTGCACCGATCTGAATATCCTCCACTAAACCGAATGACAACTCATTACCCCGAGAAACCTGCCAGAATATGGCGCCAGAAAGTTGAGAAGAGGGCTTACCCAAAATAGCCGACTCACTTTTATAATGAGCACTACTGCCATTCATTTGCATCACTAAATCGACAGAGTTAAAAAACCGATAGCCGTAGCTAACACTTCCAAAGTACACCCATTGGTTTTGAATCTCAGCAAGTACTCCATTTGTTTCGCTATAGCTCAACCCAACACTGGCTTGCAATAAATGACCCGCTTCCAATCGATAACTAGATGACTGCAAACTCAACCAAGTAGAAGATGGGCTCATCAACTGGCTATGATGAGACTTTGCATAACCCAAGCGAATGGCTTTAAGCCATTGATTGTATTCATCCAGAGCATATCCCAGGTAATATGAATTGCGAGTCGTACTTTGGCGCTCAGAAATGGTTAGATTCACATTTTCGGATTGATAACTGTATTGCAAATGGTTTTGCGGGTAGTCCTCGCGTTCCCAATTTACAAAATCAAAAGCACCATGCCAATCTTCAATAGTAGAGTCCCAATTGCCCGCAGCAAACTCTACTTGAGTTATTTCAGCACCCAATAGAAATCCGCTGACTTGCTTTTCAATTTGCAAACGCTGGCGATTAATTTCCCCGTCCACCACCGCCTGCTCGTTGCTCAGCAAGCTCTCCTCATCATAATAAAAAATATTAGATCGCTCAGAACTAAGCACTAACTGATAAGAATCAGATTCCGCTACAGAAGGCAAACAAGGGATAAAATGAAATTGATGAAATGGGCTATTATTACTAACGCACAACCTTGAATCTGCCCATGTTAACTGGCATAAAAAAAACAACACAACTGAAATAAACCTGAAAGAATTCACCGCATTCCCTTTGGTAAAACAACTCTCTCTTAACTTAAGAGTAGGGCTGTTTTCGGGAATGGCAAATTAAAAGGCTACCTCACATGCAAACCTGTTTTTTAAAACGTCTGAAAAATAAGAGCATAGTGATAAACAATAAAAATATATCTGAATACCCTCCGCCACCTTGAGATGAATTAATTTCTACAATTTCTCCCTCCCCCCTCCCTTCATACCATTGGTCAAAACCGTTTGAACTATTGGGTGAGGTATCAGCTAAATACTCTTCAAAATTTGAAACACCATCCCCATCACTATCTAAAGATGCATCATTTAATAAAGGGTTAAGGTTATTAATCACTTCCCAGCCATCAGGCATTCCATCACTATCACTATCTGTATTTCGAAGTAATGTACGGTGCTCTATATACTCTTCCCTATCAAGTAAATCATCACCGTCTGAATCATCTTCAGTAGGGTCTGAATTAGCATAATATTCCTGCATGTTTAATAAACCATCACCATCAAAGTCTAATAGGCCATCATCAAAATTATATTTATCAAACCCATAGGTATCTTCAAAGATATCTGCCATACCGTCACCATCACTATCCTCAACTTGCGCAATAGCCAAGCACTCCACACTACCACTGACATTTGTAGCTACAACCTCAGTAGCCATACCCGTCAAACTATTTAAAGTGTAAAGCTTCCTATTTGCTTCAGCATAAAACCAAATACTGGCACCATCACTGCTCATTCCATGCTGAGCACTTAGGCTTAGTCCAGTAGTACCAACTAATGTTGGTTCAGCCGTATCTTTATCAATTGAATATAGATTTCTAGCATTATCATCAACCATATATAGCAGCCCATTGTGATGAGTTATCGACCAACCATACCAATTCCCAACCATCCCCACCAAACTTGCATGAGCAGTTACTGGGTTCAATTCATATAAATATGAGGGTCGATTCCCACCAACAAGCCAAAGACGCCCTGCATTATCAAATGTCATTCCAGGGTTATAGGCTGAAGATATACCTGTATCACCCACCAGTGTTGCGACGCCTGTAAATTGATCAATTTTATATAGATAATAAGAACTATCCTCCAACGCAAACAATTCACCTGTTGGGCTAAACGCTAACGCTTCGAAATCGCCAGATACATTTAAAGGCCCTATTGATGTTACATTTCCTGAATCTAAGTCAATTTGAGTAAGCGTAGATCCAGCAATGGTGTAAGCATTTGTATTAGTAAGTAATGAGGGGATAGAGTTCGAGTTCGATGGATCAGTACCGGATCTGTATTCTTGAAGATTTATCCACCCATCACCGTCTAAATCCAAACGATCATCCATTTCAAATGGATTTAGTGAATAGATATTCTCCCAACTATCTGGCATACCATCTAAATCACTGTCCAATTCTGCAGAGCTACTTAGCGAACTAAAGGCCATTGTAAATAACAATAGCAACAAGCTAGCTTTTATCTTTTGTTCTGCTCCTATTTTAATAATATTCATAAGCTAATTTTCCTTAACCAACTATTTTTAGCGCTAATTTCTAACACAACCATTTCCTGTTTACAGAGTTTCGAGAACAGTAATAATTTAAGAATTTATTATTTCTAAAAAAAGAAATATTAGTCAATTTATTAAATCTAAATTTCTATTCAATAAATCAACTAATACTTTATAGACGTAAAAAAGCGGGCTGACGCCCGCATTTTTCTACTCAAGGTTAAGGTGTTTCAACAGCCTGAACATTTACCGTATCAACAGAATCCCAAAGACTAGGAACATTACCAATAAAGTCTAATGTATCACCGTTCACCAAGTTAGAGTTTACTGTGCGTAAACTAACGGTTAACTCGGTACCGTCAAGGTTAATAGAAGCCATTGTATTCGTAGTATCAATTGCAGCAGTGCCGCCATTGGTATTGGCCAAGCTCATAATAGAAGCAATTTGAGCACCAGTAATATTCGTATTTTCATCGATTTCACCAAATGACTGACCTAACATATCATTGATATCAATGGCATGTGTGAAGGTATAAGTAATAGTAATTGCTGTTGTTAGCCCAAGGCCTGCTGTTAAAGAAGTTGGCGTTGCTGTGCCGACAATTTGACCTAAATTATCATAAGCAGCAAAAGCAGGTGCTGATAAGTTCGCATTATCCTCTGCCCAACTGTTTCCAAACACATCTTGAATATTCTCAAAATTAAGCTCAGCATGATTACCAGAACCTGCAGCAGCAGAAGCTAGACCATCTTCATTGTAATCACCCAACGAAAATACAGGGGTGCGATTTAACTCGAGTAAGTCATCAACACCATCTATCGTAAATGGAATTACTAGAGTATTTCTGTTAACTGTTTTTGAATTATGCTCAGCCTTGCTGTTTACATCCATTACAACTGGAGTACCGCCCAAAGTAACGACTATAGAACCCGCAGAAGGATCTAGCATTACATCTTCATTAAATGTAATGGTTAAATTAGATCCGTTATAAACAGCTTCTGTCACCATTGGCGGCATGGAGTCATTAATAACCACTTTTGCATTTGCAGAGGCTTGTGAAATGTTACCAGCGGCATCTTGAATTTGACCTGTAAAATCTATCACTCTAGCGGCTTGTCCATCGGTATTAGCAAGTGAAAAAATATCCTCAACATCAAGAGCAATTAGATCGGCATTTACAGCATGGCCATCTGAAGCCACTGTAATGTCATTCATAATAGTCCAGCCTGTTAATTCGGTAACGGCATCTGTAGTAGGGCTATTTTCTAAGGCAGCTGGCAAGTTCGTGTCATCAGCATCAGCTACGGTCCACGCTAGGTTTTCAGTAAAAGAGACCGCAATAGTACGGGATGCAAGTTGAGACCAAGCATCATAAGCAGTCTTATCATATATCTCTGAATTAGCTGAAATATAGGCTTCATTATTGTTCTCTTCATCAGAGAAGTTAGACTCATAAAGATTACTTAAATCAGGTGTTGAATCGGTAACAATATCTTGGTCAGCCAGCATACCGCTGTTAATGTTCAATAGAGGTAAACCAACTAACGCCACAGCATCAGGGTTAGCCAATTCAGCACCATTACCATATTGCTCACCAAATATAGTTGAAGAAGATTGTAAATCTAATTCTTCATACGCATCCTGCAAACCGGTAGTCGCAGCAACGTTGTCTGCCAACACAACTGATGTAACTGACCCTTCATTCCCAAACTCATCCATAGATTGAACGTATATAGTCTGGCCAGGCGCAACTCCGCGAACTAAAAACGCAACATTCGTCGAGGCAAAGTCAGAGAAGTCACTGTCATCTTTAGCGCCAATAATGCCAAAGCCAGCACCAGAAGATAAAACGCTAAAATTAGAAGTTGTATCAATTGTTTGTGCGTCTGGCGAACTCGCATCATCTATTTCAATATTGGTCTCAACCGCGTCATTGCCATCTAGCACCCAATAACGATAATAAGCGGCATTACTTGGTGTAAACGATACTCTCGCAACATTCGTTTCTACACCATCATTCAAACCAATTCCATCTGTCACTGGCTCGCCGTTATCATCTAATTGAACAGTTCCGGTGTTATCCACAATTCCAGCTAAATCTAGAGCTGCAATCAATTGAGTCAATCGATTATCGGCATCATTAATATCTGGATCTACGTCACTATCCGTTGAATTCAACTGCTGTATACCATTTGCTACAGCTTGCTTATCAACATCAGCAAATGCACTGCTTGCCAAGTCCAATTCGTTAACAGAACGCTCCGAACTATCATCCTCAGTAAGCTGTGAAAAATTCGTAACAACTGCCGCGTCTTGAAGTAAATTACGGAACACTTCAACTTGTAAATTTAAAAAGTCTTCGTTGTCATTTACATTATCGTAGTCGTACGAAATGTTATTACTGGTAATGTTACTATCTTCGTCAAGTGTATTAGATGCTGTATCTTGGAAGTCCACTTTCAAGAGGTAAATATCAAGCTCATTACCTGCTGTAAAATTGTTCGTGGCAACTAATGTCAATGTTCGATTATTAGCTGAAACACTCGCAGCTACACTAATGTATTCGCCAGCGGTTACATCGCGAACAACTACTGAATTTTCATCTACCTTATCAGCTTGAATACTTTCACTAAATGTAATGTTTAAAGTATTGGTTACATCATCATGCAATTTAGCGCGATTACCATTCATGGCCGCTTCTTCAATGGCAATAACATATGGACTAATATCATCTGCATTTGTAATTTCAGAAACCAGTACATTACCAACATGGATCACTTCAACTTCGTCATCTGTCACGACACCATTGCTGCCGTAGTTATTAGTATCAACTTCAACAACGCTGTATCCACCAACAATAAATACTAAATCAGAATCCGTAGGTGCACCTTCAATTGAAAAATTACCTTCTGCATCTGTTGTGGCAGGAAAAGAAATTGAAGTATAAGAAATAGCATCACCATCGCTATCATTAGCCACATCGTTACCATTAACATCTATTAGCTCTAAATTTATAGACTGATTTGAAAGTGCTTCTCCTGTTGAGTAATCACGTAAAACACCTGATACTGTCGCACCATTTTCACCAATAATAGGTAATACAGCTTCACCAGCACTGGCAGTAAAGCCATCGATAAAGCGGTTAGTGCTACTACTGCTAGTTTCAGTATCCGTTCCTTGATCGGTACGCCCTTGATCAATCACAGCGCTGGGATACACCTCAACAGTGGCCCCTAAATAGCCTTCTGGCGGTACAATCGTAATTCTTATTTCACCGTCTAAATAAGTACCGTCTTGAGTAACCACCAAGCTACTTACTTCAACACCTTCAAATTCATAGGTTCCACCAGTACTTGTTACCGTCGAGCGACTTCCAATATAAACCGTAGCACCGACAACCGGCTGACCATTTGTATCTTTAACATCACCCTGTACTTTACCTATTGGCGCACTGGTATTTACACTGTTATTACCTACAGCAGCAGCGACTAAAGATTCTGACTCAGAATCGTCTCCTTCAACAAGACAACCAGTCATTAGCATTGTGGATGAAGTAAGTGCGATAGCTGCAGCAAGTTTTGCTTTTTTAAAAACTGATAATTCCATTTATATTATTCCAAGACTGAGAATTAAAGATCACACCTAAGTGCTTTTAATTTTATAAAAATAAAATTAAAAATATACTTTTGGCGCTAAGTCGGGGGCGGAGTATGTCAGCGTCCAATAAAGGGCACAAACTCACTAACAGAGCAATAATCAGTCAAAGTAGGTAAATATAGTTAGTTTCAAAACGGCAATTGAAATTAAAAAATAATACTTATTCTCAGACAAATTCAGCGTGAAAGGCGCATGCAGACTGAGAATGACAGAGGAGAAAATGAAGGAAAAACTATCGCGTAAAAAACTCGATCAAATAAAAAACTACGAAACATTATGGCAAATGGCTTACACCATTCGTATTCTTAGTATTACCAGGGAGAGTGCTAATTGACTCGTCACCACACTTTAAGGTCACACTAAATCACTAGATAAAGGTATTTCTAATTGATCAAATAGTACACCGGTAATAACTTTGGCATTAGACACAATTCCTAAGGTTAAAGTATCGAAAGTAAAAAAATAAATGTAATTTCACTAGCGCATATCCCTAACAATAAAAATGATAACCACATCACACTTATGCATCATTATTTTACTATGGATAAACCTCCAAACTTAAGTTATTCGAAATCAATGAGAATAAAAAAGTTCGTAAATCATTGCGTTTATGACTATCTAAACTGCATTAACAACTGAATCTTCATTTCCTGAAAAGTCTGACGAATAAAATTTAAGTTCCCCCGTCATAACTCTTCTAATATTCAAACAAGCACAAAAAAGGCCAGCAAAGCTGGCCTTAAATACACTCAAACGTTATGAGAAATTAATCACACCAAACTCGAGCATTTCTAAACATACGCATCCAGGCACCATCTTCATTCCATTCATCAGGGCAATGGCTATTTTGAACAGCACGGAATACACGCTCTGGATGAGGCATCATAATAGTAACCCGACCATCGGCAGCCGTTAAACCGGTAATGCCCTGTGCAGAGCCGTTGGGGTTGGCAGGATAGCTTTCAGTGGTGATTCCAAAGTTATCAACAAAACGAAGTGCCACATTTGCATTTTTATTCACGGCTTCTAAGTCAGCTGTATTTGCAAACTCAGCATGTCCTTCACCGTGGGCGATGGCGATTGGCATACGCGAACCTTCCATGCCTTTTAGCAATATAGAATCACTTGCCTGTACTTCTACCATGGCAACACGGGCTTCAAATTGCTCAGACTGGTTGCGCACAAAGTGCGGCCAATTCTGCGCGCCAGGAATAAGCTCGTGCAAGTTCGATAGCATCTGACAACCATTGCACACACCCAATGCAAACGTATCGCTGCGCTCAAAGAAATTTTTGAACTGCTCACGGGCAATATCATTAAACAATATAGATTTAGCCCAGCCTTCACCGGCCCCCAATACGTCACCGTAAGAGAAACCACCACAAGCCACAAGCCCACGGAATTTTTCAAGGGTTACCCGACCCGACAACACATCACTCATATGAACATCTTGCGTGGCAAAGCCTGCTTTATCAAAAGCCGCCGCCATTTCAATTTGACCATTCACCCCTTGCTCACGAAGGATAGCCACTTTAGGACGTTCTTTATTTGCAAATGGCAATGCTACGTCTTCATCTACGTTAAAGGTTAATTCAGCGTGTAAGCCTGGGTCATCGCTATCAAGCAAGCCATCATATTCTTGCTTAGCGCAATCTGCATTGTCACGCAGCGCTTGAATTTCATAAGAGGTACGCGACCATAAACGCTGCAAGTCAATGCGGGTTTCATTCAGTAACTCTGTGCCGTTCAAAGACACCCGCACGCTGTCAGCATCATTTAGACTGGCCACCACATGCGTGCAGTCATCAAGACCAGCCGCTTCTAATTGCATCATTACAAATTCAGTGTCGGCTTTGCGAATTTGAATCACCGCGCCCAACTCTTCAGCAAATAAAGCAGGAATCACATCACTTTCATTTTTAGCAATAGCATCTAGGTTAATGTCTATCCCCACGTGACCTGCAAAACTCATTTCTGTTAACGTGGCCCACAAGCCACCGTCTGAGCGGTCGTGGTATGACAATAAAATATCATCTTGATTAAGACCTTGAATCACTGCAAAAAATGCCTTTAGATCTTCGCTATCGTCTACGTCAGGGGCAACATTTCCTAGCTGATCAAAAACTTGCGTTAAAGCAGATGCGCCTAAACGATTTTGGCCACGACCTAAATCAATTAACAAAAGATCGGTATCTTCATCATCGGCACGCAATTGAGGCGTCAGAGTTTTTGAAGCATCTGCCACAGGGGCAAATCCGGTTACCACCAAAGACATGGGGGAAGTGACTGTTTTTTCTTCCCCTGCTCTCTCGCTCCATTTGGTTTTCATAGACATGGAGTCTTTACCAACCGGAATGGTTAAACCCAATTCAGGACATAATTCCATGCCCACCGCTTTCACGGTCTGGTAAAGCTTATCGTCTTCACCTGGGTGGCCTGCCGCACACATCCAGTTGGCAGAAAGCTTAACGTTTTCTAATTTTTCAATGTTAGCAGCAGCAATGTTGGTTACCACTTCGCCCACCGCCATACGACCAGAGGCCGGTGCATTAATTAACGCCATAGGCGTACGCTCACCCATGGCCATGGCTTCGCCATTTAAACCATCATACGAAGCTGTCGTGACTGCAACATCCGCAACAGGTACCTGCCAAGGACCAACAAATTGGTCCCGCGCCACCGTGCCAGTTATGGAGCGATCACCAATAGTAATTAAGAAGCTTTTGCTAGCGACACTTGGCAACTGCAATACACGATGTGCGGCATCTTTTAAAGTAATGCCATCAAGGTTCACAGCTGTTAGGTCTAAATCAAAGCTTTTCACATCGCGATGCATACGCGGCGCTTTACCTAGCAAAACTTGCAAAGGTAAATCGACTGGCTTATCACCAAAGTGACTATCTGAAACGGTTAAATGCTGCTCTTCGGTGGCTTCACCAATCACTGCAAATGGACAACGCTCACGATTACAAATATTTTCAAACTGCGCCAAATTTTCAGGGGCTACCGACAAGACATAACGCTCTTGCGACTCGTTACACCAAATGGCTAACGGGCTCATGCCTGGTTCATCGTTTGGCACATTACGTAATTCAAAATTACCGCCGCGACCGGCATCGTTTACCAATTCAGGAAATGCATTTGATAAACCACCCGCACCTACGTCGTGAATAAACACAATAGGGTTTTGTTCGCCCATCTGCCAACAACGGTCAATCACTTCCTGACAACGGCGTTCCATTTCTGGATTACCACGTTGTACCGAGGCAAAATCTAAATCTGCATGACTATCACCAGTATCTACTGATGAAGCCGCACTGCCGCCTAGTCCAATTTGCATGGCTGGGCCGCCTAATACAATCAGCTTGCCTCCCACTGGAATTTCTTTTTTCTGAACATGTTCTTCACGAATATTACCGTACCCACCTGCAATCATGATGGGCTTGTGATAACCACGCACCTCATCACCTGCTTGTTCTTCAAAAGTACGGAAATACCCGCACAAGTTCGGTCGGCCAAATTCGTTATTAAAAGCCGCGCCACCAATAGGGCCATCTAGCATAATATCCAAGGCTGAAGCGATGCGCTCTGGCTTGCCGTAAGTACTTTCCCAAGGTTGGGTATAGCCTGGAATTTTTAAATCTGAAACCGTAAACCCAGTTAGGCCCGCTTTTGGTTTAGAACCAATACCTGTAGCGCCTTCATCGCGAATTTCACCACCAGACCCTGTGGCCGCACCTGAAAAAGGCGCAATGGCGGTTGGGTGGTTATGGGTTTCCACCTTCATTAATATCGCCATCTGCTCTTGATGGTATGTGTATTCTTTACTTTCAGGGTTTGGAAAAAAACGACCCGCCACTGAGCCACGAATAACCGAGGCGTTATCTTTATAAGCAGACAAAATATTTTCACTAAAACACTCGTAAGTGTTTTTGATCATTTGAAATAAAGATTTCTCTTGCGCTTGGCCGTCGATATCCCAGCTAGCATTGAATATTTTATGGCGACAGTGCTCAGAGTTTGCTTGTGCAAACATCATTAATTCGATGTCGTTAGGGTTACGACCTAGCTTTTTGTAATTTTCTACTAGGTAATCAATTTCATCATCAGCAAGCGCCAAACCTAACGCTTTATTGGCTTGTGCAAGCGTTGCAGCACCGCCGCTTAAAATATCTACCTGAGTCATAGTCGAAGGCGACGCTGTGCTAAATAAAGCAGAAGCCGAATCGAAGTCGCTTAGAACAGTTTCAACCATGCGATCAAATAAGTGGACTTGAATGCCTTTTGTATCACTGGCACCACCCTCTTTTTCAGAAGAGGCCCAATACGCGACACCACGTTCAATACGCTTAATTTTTGTCAGGCCACAGTTTTTAGCAATGTCCGTAGCTTTAGAAGACCAAGGGCTAATGGTTCCCATACGAGGTACCACTAACATCATTGCAGTAGATGGTTGTTCGCTTTGAGCAATCGGCCCATAACGCAAGATACGCTGCAGAACCTCAAGCTCATCTTTGGTGAGTTCTTCAGTGGTTTCTACAAAGTGAACAAATTCAGCGTACACAGAAGTGACGTCTGAATGAGTAAGTTGAATTTTTGCAAGCAGCTTTTCACGACGAAATGTGGAAAGTGCAGGAGCACCGGACAGTTTGAGCATAGCTGTTCAGCCTACAGATAGGGTGGTAAAAAAGAGGGCGTAATTCTAATGGAAAGCTCAGGCCGCCACCAGCACTTAACAGGGCAATACCAGTGATAATGTCAAGACTAAATTGACCAATTGGTCAGTTTTAGACAAGAAGATAGGCTTATAACTAAATGATCTAAAAGAAGGCGAATCAACAACCACGGGGCTTGAGGGTTGATTGAGTGAAAAATGGCCTGTTTTGTCAGACAAATAGATTTGGTAGTTTGCTAATCAGCTAATAAAATATGATGCAGTTCACAATACTGCCGAATCTGAGGGGGGATAGATGCAGCATTTTCACGTTTCAAAGCAACAATGGCTCATCAAGCTCTTCTTTGCACTATGTCTATTAGCCGTGGTTTTAATATTGGCCATTGGCTCGGGCAATAAGCACCAGTATAAAGATGTAATTGAAAGTGGTGTTTTAAAGATTATCACTCGTAATAGCCCAACCACCTATTTCCAAGACCGAGATCAAATCTCTGGCTTCGAATATGAATTAGCACAAAAATTTGCCGACTACTTAGGTGTTGAACTGCAAGTTCAGGTAGCCGACAGCCTAGAAGATTTAATTACTGAAGTTCAATCAGGCAATGTGGCCCTTGCCGCAGCTGGCTTAACGATAACGGATCAACGCCAGTCACGTGTAACTTTTGCCGATAGCTATATGGATGTGACACAACAGCTTATATATCGCAGTGATCGTAAAAAACCTAAAAGCCTAGAAGCCTTGTTAAATAGCACTCTGGTGGTCACTGCTCACTCTAGCCATGCTCAGTCTTTGCTTCATTTGCAGAAAACGTCCATGCCGCAACTTACTTGGATCGAAAGAGACGATGCGGAAGTAAGTGAACTTGTACAAATGGTTGAAAATGGCGAAATTGATTTCACCATTGTCGACAGTAACGAATTTAATGCGTTGTCAGGATTTTACCCTAGAGTGAAAGCCGCCTTTAATGTTAGCGAGCCAGAACAGTTGGCTTGGGCCTTTGCCAAATTTAGTGACAACAGCTTATTGGAAGAAGCCCGTGAATTCTTTTCGCTTATGCGCGAAACCGGTTTACTGGCTCAACTTCAAGAGCGTTATTACGGTCACTTGAATCAATTTGATAACGTCGGCACGCTTACCTTTTTACGCCAAGCCGATGAGCGCCTAAGTAAATACCAACCCTTATTTGAAAAGTCAGCAAAAGAACATGAACTTGACTGGCGCTTGTTAGCTTCAATTGGTTATCAAGAAAGTCACTGGAGAGCCTTAGCAAGATCTAGAACCGGTGTCAGGGGGTTAATGATGTTAACACTTACCACCGCGAAAGAAGTGGGCATTAAAAACCGCCTAAACGCTGAACAAAGTATCACTGGCGGCAGTGCTTATTTCGCCAAGCTTAAAAAGCGCTTTAAAAAGATTAATGAACCAGACAGAACTTGGTTAGCGTTAGCAGCCTACAATGTAGGGGCAGGGCATGTTCGCGATGCTCAAAAGATTACGGAAAGCCAAGGCGGTGACCCTGATCGTTGGATGGATGTTAAAGAACGTTTACCATTGCTGACCAAGAAAAAATATTATAAGAACACTCAATACGGCTATGCCCGTGGTTATGAGCCAGTTAACTACGTGCAAAACATACGTAAGTTTTACGACCTGTTAGTTTGGCGCGACCAACCTGAGCCGGTTTACACCATGGTGGGCAAAGACACTATCTTTACTGCCAGCTCAGACTACAAAATGATTCCACCGCTTACGGTTAACTAAATTCTTTAAAACCACCCTAAAATTACAGAAGCAAATTCTAGGGTGTGAATATAGTCAGCTTATTTAGCCGAGCAACTGCAGCAGCTAAATTTCAACACCCTATTCTGGCGCACCTTTCAACAAAGCCTCACGAGCCTCCTTCTTTAATTGCTTTTTTTGAGCGCGGCGCATTTTAAAAAAGTCTTGTATGATTTTTACACTTTGTTCTTCCAATATTCCGCTTATCACTTCAACCTCATGGTTAAAATAAGGTTGCTTAAACGCTTCCATTTGAGAACACACCACACCCGCTTTAGGTTCAAGTGCAGCAAAAATAACTCGCTTAATACGGGCATGAACAATGGCACCACTGCACATGGTGCAAGGCTCTACGGTGACGTATAAATCGGCATCTACTAATCGGTAATTTTCAATTCTCTTTGCTGCGTCTCTTAAGGCCATTACTTCCGCATGGGCACAAGGGTCATGGCTTGATATGGGCTGGTTGAAACCACGCCCAATGATTTCACCATTTAACACCACCACTGCTCCCACAGGCACTTCCATTAAAGTCGCCGCTTTTTGAGCTTCTATAATCGCCTCGGCCATGAAAATTTCATGGCCGTGTTGGGTAGCGTCTTGAGCTTGTAAATTGTCTATGGGCGGTTGAGTGTTTTTCAAAAATAAATCACTTAAATAATAATGTTATTGCCAAGCCATGCTAAAAGGCACTTGGGATTCATGCCAAAATTGCATCAAACGCTGTGCGGTTTTTTCAGGCACTTCCACCATAGGGGCATGACCTACATTAGGCCACACCTCTACTTCTACATTTGGCATGTATTGAAAAAATTTATCCACACTGGAAACATGCAGCACTCTATCTTCCTCGCCCCATAATACTAAACTCGGCACATTAAGATTTTCAAACACATGCTGAAAGCCACCTGAATATTTTGCCGCTTCAGCTTCCTTGCTAATCTGTTGGAAAATATGGTCATTGGCCTGCTCTTTACTTATGGCTTTACGAGCTAACACGTTAGTGGCTGGCCAAGGTAAAAATGGCACCTGTTCCATGGCAAAATTCATGAGCACTTCCATATCATCAGGACTTCTGACAATAAGCGGGTTTTTCTGATTGGCTTGCATAATATGTTGCAGCTCACTGGGTGTGTCACCATAAAAACCCACCGCATCCACTAAAGCTAAGCTTTTTACTCGTGCAGGATGACGATAAGCATACAAAGCGCTGATGCCGCCCCCCATGCTATTGCCCACTAGGTGAAAGCTTTTTAATCCTAGCGCATCAATAAATTCAGCTAAACGGCGGCTTTGCTTATCAAAACCATATTGCGCGTTTTCATCAAAGCTACTGTCACCATGACCGGGTAAATCAGGGGCAATCACATGAAAGCCGTGAAGCTTTTGTGTCATACGTGTCCAATTGTCTTTGTCGGCGCCAAAACCGTGTACCAACACAACTACAGGAAGCTCTGGTGCATCTTTATCAGTGCTGGATTCTAAATAGACCCAAGAATGGTCGGAGAGCTGTATTTGTTTTTCTTCAAATCCAGCCATGGAGCGCTCAACACCTAACCCCATTTCAAATATCGAATTCTCAAAACTGGCGCAACCGAATAAACTGGTGAATAAACTGAGGGTGAGTAGTATTTTTATTATTTTCATGAATGCTCCTTTAGCTGGCAAAGGTTAGCGAGAGTTGCGGTATCAAGCAATAGAGAGCACTGGAATCCTGCTACAAATTTACTGATGTCCACTTTTCACAACAAACTGAACGTGGCCGACTTAATATTTATTAAATCGGCCACAAAAGTTAAGCAGATCGCTAGGTATTCATGAAACCCAATTCAGTTAACTCATTAACTTAGTCAATCTTCTGCGGGAATATAAAACCAACACCAGTAACAACGCCCAGCGTCCATCAATGGCACCACTGCCACCAGACAAATTAGATCTTGGTTGGCTCAACACAGGGTGACTAGCCGCTTGGTTATGGTTTTGAATGCCTCTAGCAGCGCGCGCCTTGCTTGCCAACTGTTCTGTTTCAATACGTTGTTTGTTAGTGCGTTCAATACCGTATTGCTTGAACTGAGCCTCTTCTAATACCAGCATGGAAGTGTAAGGGGTGACCAATCCATATTGCTTTGCCAAGTCCACCACTGCGTCCTTTCGATCTGCACTTTCACCAAACGCCATTTGCTCATTCATAACAGCTTGAATTTGAGAATAGGCCCATAGACGTTCTATTTCAGGAAAGTCTTGGTTTACTTCGGGCAAGATCACTGGAATTTTGTATTCTACTTTTTCACCATTGCGCTTAGCTGTTACCACTAGCTCGCCTTTTCCTGCTTTCCAATAGTGGGCGAACAACTGCAATTGTTGGCCGCGGTACAAACTGCCCATGTTATTTGGCTGAACATCGGTTACTTCAATACCATTAAACTCAACCTTCACATCTCGCAATGCTTCATGAGACACCTTAGATGCGGCTTTCTCTAACTGCCCCAATATGTCGTCGCTGTTGGAAACTGAAATAGCAAAACCATTAGAGGCAACACTCATGGCTTTTAATAAAGGTCGGTTCGCGCTGTTACCCATAATAAAAGTAAATAGACGAATATCTTTTTTATCTAAGATCTTTAAAAAGGCTTTTTGATTGGTTTCCCCCACGTTGGCCACGCCATCTGTTACTAACCAAATGGCCGAAGTTCGGTCTGCATCTAAATCACTTAAACTGGTACGTATACCTGCCATTAAGTTAGTACCACCATCAGGAGTGACGTTATCGAGTTTATTTGCAAGCAATGACAAATTTTCTTGAGTGGCTTGTAAAAATCCCCCACTTAAATTCACAACACCTTGGTTAAATAAAATAATACGCACTCTATCCTGGGGATTAAATTTTTCTAACCCGCGCTTAACGCCCTCCACAAGAGTATGAAATTTTCCAGACATGGAGCCGGATATATCCAACACCAAACTCCAATCAGTGCCTGTTTGAATTACGCCTAAATCATCATTAGGAGTCAGGGTCATCATCACGGTTCCAGTGGCGTTTTTAGCACTTTTATAAGTCACTACATCTAATGCCCCCGGTGTGCCTTCTTCTAAACGCCAATAAAACACTATGTCTTTATCAAGGTTAAAAGCGCTATTTTTCGGGGCTTTTATGGTCTTTTGAAAAGTAGTTTCATTGTGCTCATTGGCAGCTGAAGCAACCGCCACTTGTTCACCTAATTGCGAATCACTGGCAAGCGCAGCGCTACTGGATATTTGTGCTCGCCACGTTTGTGCACTTATTTGCTGGGTCTTACCAGATGGGTGATTAGGCAATCTGACGGCATCCACCGTAAAGCCACTATTGAGCTCTAGATTAAAATCAAATTTTTGTTCAACGACACTCTTTTGCGTCCAAAAATGGGTTTGCTCGGTATCGGTACCGCCCTCTTCTAATGGGTACACATAACGACCAATGCCGTGATCCACTTCTATGGCTTGCCAGTACACCAACTTAACTTGTGCATTTTCACCTGGCTGTAAGTTGGCCACTTTAATATCAAAATGCTGATACCCCTGCTGCTCGGTCACAGCAACTTTTCTGCCCGACTGTTTTTCAGCTTGGTAAATCTGCTGGGCACGTTCTTTTTCTACCACCTCACCATGGATGGCCTGACCGTGAACCCAATAAGTAAATTGCCCGACGGCAGCGTTTTCAGGCACGGGAAAGCGGTATTGTGCATCAAGAACTGTCTTAGCCGGATTTGAAAATACCTGCTCTACAGTGGTCATTGCATAACCATCGGCTATTTTTACATTCACCTGCTGTGAGATAATTTGTAGCGATTCATTACCTCCTACTGGGGTTAATAGACCTGCTGCACCAGATACGCTGCTCACAAGAGCCGTTGAGGCGGCTACTAGCCATTTAAACCCTCTACTCACTAAACTCATTTCCTTTTTCATGTAGATTCCCACCTTTAATTAAACACCGTTCAAAATAAAGTTAAAATAATAGACACCGTTCAAAATAAAGGTATTATTGTGAACAGCGTTCAGAATAATACCGAACAAACTCATGAAGTCAATAATTTTAAACGGTGTTCAAAATATGGCGAGACGTAAAGATCACTCCCCTGAAGAGCTTAAGGCCTTAGTTATTGGTGCCGTCTTAGGCTTTTTACAGAATGAACCCGCTAAAAAGCTTAGTCTTAGACAGCTTGCAAAAATGGTAGGGTACTCACCTGGCACCCTTATCAACCTCTTTGGAAGTTATGCACACCTCATTTTGGCGGCCAATGCAGCCACCCTAGACCTTATCGCCGATAAGCTCAGCAAGGCTTTGGTAAACACCCAAAATCCTCAAGACCAGCTATCTGTGATTGCCCTTGAGTACTTAAACTTTGCCAAACAACACCCTTTTCAGTGGCAGATTTTATTTGAGCATCACCTAGCAGAGGAGGATGAGGTACCCCATTGGCAACTAAGCCGCATAGACGGTTTGTTTACCCTCATTGAAAAATGCTTAGAACAATTAAACCCGCATTCGCAAAATGATGAACGCCATAAAGCCTCTAGGGTCATTTGGGCTGCGGTTCATGGCATTTGCATGTTAGAAGTGGATAACAAATTGTTTGCACAAGACTCGGTTACAGGTGAAAGTATGATCAATTCGCTATTGAGCCATTATTTAGGTTCGTGGAAAATATCTAATCAGCATCAAGGAGATGATCAACAATGAGTCAGCAAGGACAGTTTTCATTACTAAGTAAACGCCGATTTTTACCCTATTTTATTACCCAAGCACTGGGTGCGTTTAACGATAACCTTTATAAAAATGCTTTATTGTTATTCATTACCTTCGGCAGTATTAGCGCACAAGGTGATTCCGCTTTGCTTACTAACTTGGCGGCAGGTTTATTCATATTACCGTTTTTTTTATTCTCCCCTATTGCAGGGCAAATAGCCGACAAACGTGAAAAATCTCAATTAATCCGTTGGATCAAACTTATGGAGGTGGCCATTATGCTAGTAGCCGCCGTGGCCATTGTGATTGGCAGCATTGGCTTAATGATGACGCTATTATTTTTAATGGGCTTGCAGTCGGCTATTTTTGGCCCGGTTAAATTTTCGTTAATGCCGCAACAACTTTCTTCCGAAGAATTAGTGGGTGGCAATGGTTTAGTAGAAATGGGCACCTTCTTGGCTATTTTATTGGGTACCATGAGCGCTGGTTTATTTTTCGATTTAGACAATGCCAAGTACTGGATTGCTTGCGCTGTAGTTATCTTTGCTGTGCTGGGTTATTTTTCTAGTCGTTATATTCCGCAAGCCCCTGCCAATGACCCGCAATTAAAAATCAATTGGAACCCGTTTACTGAATTAGTAAATACCCTTAAACAAGCGCGCAGTAATCGGCCTGTATTTTTATCTATTATGGCCATCAGTTGGTTTTGGTTTGTGGGCGCCAGCTATTTAACTCAGTTTCCAACTTTTGCTAAAGACTATCTGGGCGGCAGCGCGCAAGTGGTGACCCTGTTGTTAACCTTGTTTTCGGTGGGTGTGGCAGTGGGCTCTTTATTATGTGAAAAATTATCCGGCCATAAAATTGAATTAGGTATCGTGCCCATCGGCTCCATTGGCATGAGCCTATTTGGCATAGATTTATATTTTGCCATTGCCAGCATTGAAGTAGTTGAAAACATGAGCGCCATGGCCTTTATTGAGCAAAGCGGTAATTGGCGCATGATGCTCGACATTGCGCTTATTAGTGCCTTTGGTGGTTTGTTTGTGGTGCCGCTTCAAGCGCTGATTCAAAATAGAAGTGAAGAAAAAATACGCGCACAAATCATTGCCGCCAATAATGTTTTAAACGCATTGTTTATGGTGGCCAGCGCTATCTTTGCCATCTTAGCGTTAGTAGTGGTTAAAATATCCTTAGTGGAATATTTCCTAGCCTTAGCACTCATGAACATAGTGGTAGCTAGCTACGTTTACGCTCAAGTGCCTGAGTTTGTATTGCGTTTTTTCATCTGGATATTGGGTCATAGCATGTATCGCGTAGAGCAAAAAGGCCTTGAAGTTATACCTGAAGATGGACCCGCTGTTTTGGTGTGCAATCATGTGAGCTATGTAGATGCTTTATTGATTGGCGGCGCTTACCATCGCCCAGTACGCTTTGTTATGGACAGAAGCATTGCCGAAATGAAAGGTTTAAAAACCTTTTTTAAATGGGCAAAAACCATTCCCATTTGTTCACCTAAAGCCGACATTGATGTATATGAAAATGCCTTTAAACGCATTAAAGAAGAATTAGACGATGGCAATATTGTGTGTATTTTCCCTGAAGGGAAAATTACTAAGGATGGCAATGTTGATACTTTTAAAGCAGGTATTGAGCGTATATTAAAAGATTCACCAGTACCGGTGATTCCATTGGCACTGGATGGATTATGGGGCAGTTACTTTAGCCATAAAGATGGCCATGCTCTTACCACCCGGCCAAAACGGTTTTGGTCTAGGGTGTCGCTAACTGCAGGCAAGTTACAGCAGCCGCAAGATGTGTCGGCGCAATCTCTTGAAAGTGACGTGAAAAGTTTACTGGTATAAAGTTAGCTGACTATTAAAAACCAAAAAGCCCCTATCGATTTATAATTAAATCTATAGGGGCTTTTATATTTTCGCTTAAGTTTTTTTAAGAATTAAAAACCGAAAGAGCGAGAAACAGTGGCTACGATTCGAGCATCAGCAGTATCACCATAAGAGCTAGCAATGTCTGTATCTTCAGCTGCTACTTCGAAATCAAACCCTTCGAAGCTAGTTTGGTATGCTAGTCGATAGTGCATATAAGACGCCTCACCATTCCAGCCTAAAACAGTTTTATCGCTAGCTGTTGAAGTAGACTGGTCGATACTTGCACGAAGAGTATGGCCAGGAGCCACTTCATAGCTATGCGCTGCCATTACGATGTAATGACCCTCACCAGAACCAAAATAGTCCCATGCATACCAAAGGTTTAGTTCACTTTGTCCAAATTCAGAGGCAAAACCAAACTTAGAGTAAACTTCAGAGTAATTACCATCTGATGAATCAGCTTTTTCTTCAGCTACGGAGGCATCTTGACCATGGTAAGTGTAATGAGCAATACCCGCATCTACTGATACAGTATCAGTTAGCTCTAAATACTGACCCACATAAAAATCCCACTCAAGATTTGTATCATCACCAAAGTCTACATTGGATGCCCAAGTACCCGCATACAAGCCAGAAGCTTGAGAGTAGTCAAAGCTACCCTGAAGAGCTGGACTGCTATCAGTTTGTGAAACACCGTTAAAGGTGTAATCAGATGCTAGTGTACCTGTAGCAGACAAATCAGCCATGGCAGATGTAGAAATGGCAAGTGCGCCCATGGCTACTAGTAATTTATTTTTAGTCATTATGTTTTTCCCCAGTTTTACTTTCGTTGTTATATTTTTACTTACTAACTTTAAATGTTGTTGGACATATTTCATCAATCGTCCAACAACATTTTTCCCAACAAGGTGTGATAAAGCTCTCTGTCTCCTATCACACCCAGTGTTTGCTTCTCATCATGCTCATCCTGTATAAAAACCGAATGACCAGTATGGTAACGAATTTCCATCACATCACGCATGGGCGTATTGGTACTCACACATGTAGGTGCATAATCTAAATCATCAATGGAGTCATTTTGTTTCCACTGTTGAGTGACAAAAGGCTGGCCCTTGTAAAGCACCGTCATTTGATCTTGGCTTAACCAATAATCGTGGCGACGGCTTAAACAATATCCCTTCTCTGTAAATTCTGTATCGCTCATGGCACGCATAATCGAGTGGGCTTGCAATACATGAATAGGGTTAGTGTGTGCCACAAAGTCTTTTACGTAATCATTTACAGGATTTAAAACAATATTCTGTGGCTTGCCATGCTGTACGATTTGACCATCTTTCATAATCGCAATGTTGGTACCCAGTTTAAGGGCTTCATCCAGATCATGGCTGACAAAAATAATGGTCTTGTGCAATTTTTCTTGAAGCTGCAATAGTTCATCTTGTAGTTGGCTGCGTATTAATGGGTCCAGTGCAGAGAACGGCTCATCCATAAGTAAAATGTCTGACTCGGTAACCAAAGCTCTTGCTAGCCCCACACGCTGCTGCATGCCACCAGAAAGTTCGTTTGGCTTAAGCTTGCGCCATTTGTACAAACCCACTAATTCAAGTTGTTCTTTTACGCGTTTGGCTATTTCTTTTTTATTGAGTTTTTGTAGCTCTAATGGAAACGCAACATTTTTTTCCACCGACAGCCAAGGCATTAGGGCAAATTTTTGAAACACCATGGAAATACGCTGCGTGCGAATTTCCCGCTGGGTTTTGTTATCTACCTGACTAAAGTCCACCACTTCGCCGTTATGATCCAAATTCACACTGCCGCGACTTATAGGGTTTAAGCCATTAATACAGCGTAATAAACTGGATTTACCAGAGCCTGATAAGCCCATTAATACGCAAATTTCACCCTTGGCGATTTTAAGGTTGGCCCCTTGTACACCCAACACTAAGCCTGTGTCTTTACGAATTTGATCGCGGCCTTGGCCCTTATCAAGCAGCTCAAGTGCCGCCTGTGGGTTTTTACCAAATACCACATCTAAATTTTTAATTTCTATCATGCTTGATCACCCCCGCTCTTTTTAAATAAGCGATCTAGCAATATGGCCAATAACACAATGGCTAGGCCGGCTTCAAAGCCGCTGGCAATGTCTACCGTATTCAGTGCTCTTACCACGGGCTTACCTAAACCATCGGCTCCTACTAACGCGGCAATGACCACCATAGACAATGACAACATAATGCATTGAGTCACACCGGCTGCAATATTAGACGCCGCGGCAGGTAATTCTATGCGCAATAATATTTGCCATTTATTGGCACCAAACGATTCACCGGCTTCCACCAATTCATGGGGCACTTCAGAAATACCTAAGTACGTTAATCGAATGGGGGCAGCAATGGCAAAAATAATAGTAGAGATGAGTCCCGGCACCACACCCAAGCCAAATAAGGTAAGGGTTGGAATTAAATATACAAAAGTCGGAACGGTTTGCATTAAATCTAAGATAGGCCGCAATATAGTGTACAGCCAACTATGATGGGCTGCGTATATGCCCAATGGCAAACCAATTATAATACAAAAAAGAGTGGCATATAAAACTAACGATAGGGTTTGCATGGTTTCCATCCAATACCCTAAATTCCAAATTAACAATAAGGAAACAATACTGTAAATAACTAAGGGAATTGAGCGATGCAGTGCAATAACAAGGATACAAATAATAGCAATGAAGGCCACAGGGTGTAGCCATAATAAAGCCCCGGTAAAGGCCTCGATGATAGCTTCTAAAGAATCAGAGATAAAATCAAATACAGCCGAGAAATTATCTACTAGCCAATCTACAAACGTTTCGATGTACTTCCCTAAAGGAAGTTTATTTTGTTCCATGATACCACTTTGTTTCTCACACAAACCTGAGCTCGTGTGAGTTTTTTATGAATTTAGCAAGCTATTAAAAATCATTAATTTTGTATAAATGTTTATCAACAGCCTGTTAGCTCGACTTTAAAATGGAGCCATTTTTTAGTTTAACGACGCCTGAGCAGCTTGTAGTGCTGGCTTACCATCAAGAGTGGTTACATCTTTTAGCCAAGCATTTAGGGCTTCAGGATTTTTCTTAAGCCAATCTTTAGCGGCTGCTTCTGGTTTTTTACCACCATCTAAAATAGCGCCCATTAATTCATTTTCCATAGCTAGGGTAAAATCTAGGTTTGTTAGTAACTTACCAACGTTTTTACATTCAGTGCTGAAGTTTTTACGAGTATTAGTAAAGACGTTTGCACCGCCTAAATTAGGACCAAAGAAATCATCGCCCCCTTCAAGGTAAGCTAGCTCAAAGTTGGCATTCATTGGGTGTGGCGCCCAACCTAAGAAAGCAATCCATTTGTCACGACGTGTTTTACGTTTTACTTGAGACAACATGCCCGCTTCACTTGATTCAACCACTTCAAAATCTTTTAGGCCAAACGCATTTTTATCAATCATAGATTGAATTAAACGGTTGCCATCGTTACCTGGTTCAATTCCGTAAATTTTGCTTTCAAACTTGTCAGCGAATTTAGCGATGTCTGCAAAGCTTTTCACGCCAGCATCATAAACATACTTAGGAACAGCCAAAGTATATTTAGCACCCACTAAATTTTTGTTAATGGTTTCAACACTGCCACTATCGGTATAAGACTTAATGTCGGCTTCCATGGTAGGCATCCAGTTTCCTAGGAAAACATCAATGTCATTATTTTCCATGGACTTATAGGTAACCGGTACCGATAACATTTGAGTTTTGGTTTTATAGCCAATGCTTTCTAATACCACTGAAGTTAATGCGGTGGTGGCAGTAATGTCTGTCCAGCCTACGTCAGAAAAGCGCACGGTATCACATTGATTGGCCTGTACAGTGAAGGGTGCCGCTAGGCACGCTGTCAGTAATAGTGATTTAATTTTCATTTTCATCTCCGTTTTTATTGTTGCTTTTATCATTAATTAAGTGCGCTTAGCTTCACTATCACGCTGCTTGTTTTGCCAGTTTTCTTCCATACCAATGCTTGCGTCAATTGGGGGCAATGTAAGACCCTTTATTAAATCCGCTGCACGCTCGGCCACCATGATAGTGGGCGCATTTAAATTGCCATTGGTAATGGTGGGGAAAATAGACGAGTCCACCACTCGTAAGCCCTGTATGCCATGCACGCGGGTTTGTGAATCCACCACGGCCATGTCATCTTCACCCATTTTACAAGAGCAAGATGGGTGATAAGCGCTTTCTACATTTGATCGAACAAATTCATCAATCTGTTCATCGCTTTGAATACTTTCACCGGGTTGAATTTCTCCATCACGGTATTCATCAAAGGCAGGCTGATTAATAATTTCACGAGTCAGTTTTACGCAGTCACGAAACCCTTCGCGGTCACCTTCTGTATTTAAATAATTAAACTTAATTAGCGGATGATCTTTAGGGTCATTGCTGCTTGCTCTCACAAAACCACGACTGGTGGGTTTGTTATGACCGATATGAACTTGAAAACCATGGCCAGCAAAGGCTAATTGTCCATCGTAGCGCATGGCGGCTGGCAAAAAGTGGTACTGTAAATCAGGCCATTTCACACCCGCTTTAGAGCGAATAAATCCGCAAGACTCAAAATGGTTAGTGGCCCCTAAGCCCTTTTTAGTAAAGAACCAACGAGCACCAATTAAAAACTTGCTAAATAACCCCAACTTACCGTTAAGGGTAATATCTTGTTTACACTTAAACTGAAAATAGAATTCCAGATGGTCTTGAAGGTTTTCACCCACCCCAGGTAAGTGGTGTTTCACTTCAATGCCCGCGTCTTTTAATACGTGTTCAGGCCCAATACCCGATAACTGTAAAAGATGAGGAGAGCCAATGGGCCCTGCGCTTAAAATAACTTCCTTTTTAGCGGCTACTTCAATTATTTTTCCCTTACGTTCATAGCGAATGCCCTTGGCGACTTTATCTTCCAATAACACCTTATGTACCAAAGCATGGGTCACCACGGTTAAATTTGGGCGACTCATGGCTGGTTTTAAATACGCATTGGCCGTTGACCACCGCACACCATTTTTAACGGTCATGTGCATGGGGCCAAAGCCTTCTTGCAATTTGGCGTTGTAATCTTGCGTATGAAAGTACCCGGCTTCCACGCCAGCATCTATAAATGCTTGGTAAAGGGGGTTTTGCATTTCATTGCCGTTATTCACGGCCAATGGTCCGCTGTCACCGCGGTAATCGTTAGCACCAAACGACCAGGTTTCGGCCTTTTTAAAATAAGGTAAGCAATGCTGATAATCCCAACCTTGTGCACCTTTTTCAGCCCATTCATTAAAGTCTTGAGCATGTCCACGCACATACACCATGCCATTAATAGACGATGACCCGCCTAGAACCTTGCCTCTTGGGCAGTGCATTCTGCGATTATTAAGATTTTCTTCAGGCTCAGATTCAAACTGCCAATTATATTTGGCGGTATTCATAGGGATAGATAACGCGGTGGGCATTTGAATAAAGATGCTGCGGTCACTGCCACCGGTTTCTAACAACAAAACACGGGCATTTTTATCTTCACTGAGACGATTCGCCAATACACAGCCAGCGGAACCGGCCCCTACTATGATGTAGTCGTATTGAGCATTCTCTGATTGGGTTTGCATTATCTTGCCTTAAATCTTAAAACGCACTGCATTTTCACTAAAGCCATGGCGCGTAATTCATACATCTCTACATTAGGCGCCATCTTAATTGCTTAGAACCTAAAACGGGCTTTCCAGTGGGTTCATACCCACATAAATCGATTTCACTTGAGTATAGTGGTTAAGGGTTTCCATTCCATTTTCGCGGCCAATACCCGATTGCTTGTAACCGCCCACTGGCATCTGTGCAGGTGAGGCACCATAGGCGTTTATCCAACAAATGCCTGCCTGCATTTGATGTATAACGCGATGCGCACGCTGAATATTTAAGGTAAATACACCCGCCGCCAAACCGAAACCGGTACTGTTGGCCCTTTGAATCACCTCTTCCTCGTCTTCAAAGGTTAAAACAGACATGACAGGGCCAAAGATTTCTTCTTTGACAATGTCCATGTCATCGGTGCAATTAATAAAAACGGTGGGCTCTACAAAATTTCCGTGAGGTGCTGACTGCGGAGAAGCGGCTTTTCCGCCAGTTAACAACGTGGCCCCTTGGTCAAGGCCCTTTTTGATATAACCCATCACTAGGTCGTGATGTTTTTTTGATATGAGGGCGCCAAAATTAGTCTCTTCATTCATGGGGTCACCCATGATGATGTTTTTCTCTGTGCGCTCTTTAAGTTGTTCAATAAACTTATGATGAATACTGCTATGAACAAACACTCGGGTACCGTTGGTGCAAATTTCACCCTGTGTATAAAAATTCCCTAACATGGCGGCCGATACGGCTTGCTCTATATCGGCGTCTTCAAAAACTATCAGAGGGGATTTGCCCCCTAGCTCCATGGTGACGTCTTTCAGGGTAGTAGCAGCAGCCGCCATAACCTTTTTGCCTGTGCCCACTTCGCCGGTAAAAGAAACCTTAGCCACATCAGGGTGATGACTTAACCAAGAACCTACCTTGCCGTCGCCATGGACCACATTAAAAACCCCAGCAGGCACACCCGCCTCTATATAAATTTCGGCCAGTTTATTAGCCCCAAGCGGGGTCTCTTCGGAAGGTTTAAAGATCATGCTATTGCCACAGGCCAAGGCCGGGGCTGATTTCCAGCAGGCAATTTGCAAAGGGTAGTTCCATGCGCCAATGCCGGCACACACCCCTAATGGTTCACGACGGGTATAATAAAAGTCACCATCAACATCTTGCTGGTTGCCCTGAATAGAAGGGGCTAAACCGGCAAAAAACTCAATGCTGTCAGCACCGGTGACGATATCTACCGCCACAGCCTCTTGAAAAGGTTTGCCAGTATCTATTACTTCAATTTTGGCAAGCTCGTCATTGCGCTCGCGTAATAGGGCCACGGCTTTCAATAATATTCGGCTGCGCTCTACTGCGCTAAACGCAGACCATTTTTCAAAACCTTGCTGAGCACTCTCAATGGCAGCCTTTTGAATGGCTGTATCGGCCACTTCTACTTCATAAACCACTTGATTGGTGGCTGGATTAATCACTTTAAACGTCTCTGCGCTGTGATTATCTAAGTACTGACCATGTATAAAATTTTTAATAAGCATTGCTTTTCCTAATATTAGGTAATGCATCGGTAACGCAGACATACATAAATAAAAATATAGATGTTATAAGGTTGCGATCACACATTTTTCGGTGTAACGGAATCTTCCATTTTCATGGATATGATTTTTGTTAACCCCAAAAAATTCAATGGTGATGCCAAATAAAGGCAAAAACAGCGGAATCCAGAGGGCCCATTCGTAGAAAACACGCTAAAAATGGTATGGCGTTTTATCGCCACAGTTAAAGCTATAAATTGTAAAGATGGCGATTTTAACCCGCTGAAATTAATTAATCAAACCGGCAAGAAATCACATTTTCAATTTTTAAGGGAAATAACGCTATTTACGGCCAATATCAGCTGTTTATTAAATGCCGCCTAAAGTGAAATACCCTTCGAATTGACACGATATAGCGTGATGCTGAATTATGAATAACGACGTTAAAACAAGTAATCAAGTTCAAGCAGTCTTCATTCAGAGGGGGCGACATTTTTTAAGGAAAGTATCCTTTGGCACAAGTATCAATAGATTGTGCAACCCGCTGGGCCGTGGGGGGGGTTACCCATTCAAAGGAAAGTGTGGCCTGCTTAAAAAATGGTTGGCATCAATATACTGAAACGGTAGCGAGCTTTATGCAGAATTTTGCAGAAGACAAGCCAGTTGACCATGCGGAATATAAAAAACACGACGACTTTTCGAATGCAGTGGCTAGCTCATTTCAAACCCCATTTATAATGATTATGTTAATTTTAACTAGGCTCAAGACCCTGTTTAATTTTTACTGCTATTGAAAACATTAACTAAACAATAATTCATAAACTTTATTATAAAAATATTTAGCAAAAGTCATTAACACAACCTCCCTTAATTAATGGCTAAAAATATAATCATATTAGGGTAACAGGAATCAGGTTTACTCTAGATAGGCACTTGCGCAGTGCTCAGCCATTTTTCATTCAGCGGTGCAATGCGCATTTTTTGTCGCACGTTTTCTGCATTGCTTTTGCCCGTTACGCGCGCCAACAAACTAAACGCCACTTCAACTGCCGTACCTGGCCCTGTGGAGGTGATTTTATTATCATCACATACCATAGCTTTATCCACAAAAATGGCGCCATTACCTTCCAATTGTTGTTTGCGAATGCCATTTTTTTGGTGGTAAACCGTTGCCTTTTTACCCACCAGCACACCCGCTGCGGCCAGTGCTAAAGAAGAAACACAAACACTGGCTATGAGTTTATTGTGATGGTGAAAATACCGTATTACATCTAGAAACGGCTCACTCAAGGCATCTTCATAAAAGCCAGCGGGTTCAAAGCCACCCGGAATGGCCAAAGCATCAAATTCATTTAGGTTAATATTTTCAATTAAATTATTCAGTGTTAAATTTAAACCAAATGTGGTTTTAATATTTCTGTGAAAGCCCGCATCCGTTAATACGATTTTTTCACTGCCCACTAAATTGGCCCAACCTAAAACATCTGTAAAAGCAGCCATTTCCATGGGCTCTACACCATTGGCCACTAGCATTAATATTTTCTTCATCATAACCCCTTTTTAATTTTTTAAAGATCCAGCGTTAATTTTTCGCCTTTGGCGCGGGATACACAGACACACACTTGCTGAGCCTGCTCGGTTTTATCTAGATAAACATCCCTGTGATCCGCCTCACCACTCAGCACAGTGGTGGCGCACATACCACATTCACCGCGCTTACAATCAAAAGGGACTGAGATATTTTTATCCATTAACGCATCAAGAATGGTTTGATTAGGGTCTACCATAATCACTTGATTAGATTTTTTAAGGCTAATTTCAATGGCCTTGTCATTAGGCTGACTGGCAGCACCGAAGCTTTCAAAATGAACATGGCTCTCAGGCCAGTTATGCTCAGTTGCCAATTCACGCACCTGTGAAATCATGCGTATTGGCCCACACATATACACATGGCTATGGGCGTGACTATTTTTAATTAAATACTGTAAATCTAAACGTTTTACTTGTTTACCTTGGCTAGTATAGAAATGCGCTTTAGACCCTGCTAATGCTTGCACTTCTTTTTTAAAGGCTAATTCAGCTTCGCTTTTAGCCGTATAGTGAATTTCAAACGATGCATTTTTATCCACCAATTCACGCAGCATGCTTAAAATAGGGGTAATACCAATGCCACCAGCAATCAACACCACATGCTGGTTGTTGGGGGTAAGTGAAAATTCATTTTTAGGGGGCAATACATTCACCACCCTGCTTAGCCTTAGCTGTTGATGCAAAGCTTTCGAGCCACCGCGACCCTGCTCTTCATTTTGTATGGCTATTTCATAAAATCGATTTTCCTGAGACGACGATAATATTGAATAATGGCGCATGACAATTTTACCATTATCAAGCGTCACCTCTATGGGTAAATGCGCCCCTGCCTCAAAGGCAGGTAAGACAGTCCCTTCTTGGGCCTGTAATTGATACACATTAATGCGTTTACTTTTTTTAGCCACTTGGCTAACGCGTAACGCCATTTTTCCATTGGCATCTATGGCACTTTTTATTTCGCCTTTTACTTCAAGCTCCTTCACTTTAAGCTCCCTTGGGTTGTGAGGAGAGTAATCTTGAAAATTCCAATTCACGCCTTTTGGTATTTTAGTTTCTTGCCATTTTTCAACGGACAACTCCCAAAATCGTTTGGTGCCAGAGGAGTGATTGGTATCATCTTGTTGGTTCCATAAAATGTTGGCATTGCCAGATAATTGCAAGACACGGCTATTGTAAAAATCTACAATGATAATGCCCGCCTTTGGGTATACGTGAATATTGCCCAAAGTATTAAACATGCTATTACCTTGATAATCGGGAATTAATAAGCGGCGATTACCTAATACTTTTATAAATCCAGGAAAACCACCACGGTGTGAAGCATCTACATTGTGTTCATTTTTTTCTTTCGTAAGGCTTGCGGAGCTGACAAAAAATGAATCACTTTGGCTAATAACATCAATTAGCTCAGGGGTTAGCTCATTACCCATTAAAGGCTTAGGCAATACTTCTAAATACGAATGTTCTTCTATTTTAAGGTTACGACGCTGAATAAATTTAGGGCAATTTGGGTAAGCTTGCTGCACAGTAATTTCAAACAACTGATTCGTCAGTGACGCAGCTTCACAATCAGCACATTGCCCTTCTTTGGAGATATTTTGAATACGGCCATTTACCCTAAAGCGGCGACGTGTACTTAATTCAATGGCCAGTATTCCCACTTGTGCATTATGTAAAATATTACGCCACAAAGGGTCATGTTCATTGATGAGCATTTTGCTGGTATCCAATAACAATGCACCACTGTTAGTGGCTTTTATAAAACCTGGTGTGCCAAACAACACAGATGACCAAGGCAGCCCTTTTTGGTCGACACTGCTTACTACCAACATATTTTGCTGTGCAATAAAAGGCATGGCACCCGGCAAAATATTACTACTAATGACCTGACCATTACGCAACGCTATGGCGGACTCATTAGCCATGGCTTGAACGTCCAGCTCCCCTTGGTGAAATGATAAATAGTGACTCATAACAAGACTCCTTAAAGCAAAACTGGAAATAATTATTTAGCTTACAAATAAAGAGGACCTCACCTTAATTGGCGAGGCTCTTTACACGTATCTTTTATAAATGTTTAAATTCGACTGCTTAAAAACTTAAAAAGTAATCACCGTAAAGCCGTCGGCTACCAATCGATGCACACTTGGCAAACCACGAGTGCCCGGAACTGCATTCTCGGTTAGGTAGTAGTAACCTGAAGACTCCACATCTTCGGCGGCACCAAATACATCAGCACAACCACAAGACACACCGGCTACAGTATCCTTAACTGCTTCAAACAAACCGTGTACAGGGTTTTCTGGATTAGCCAATTCGGTGATCCAACGGGTGCCGGTGCCGTTAAACATTACTTTTACTTCAACATCGTTTTGCTTGAAGTCATAGGCGCTGGCTAGGGCGTTAAATACGCGACCTAACGCTTCTTCTTTACCGTGAGTTGGGTCTGACAATACTAGGATGGCTGCTTTCATGATTTTCTACCTTTATTTAATGTTGCGATAAACCGAGCTGGCTAACCGTCTGTGAAGCAGTATCTTTGATTCACCATTGACAATAAATGAGGTAAATTACATAAAACTACTTCACCAAATGGAGTAATAGATTGTTAGAGGTGCCCTTTGAACAAGCTTCACGCCATGTCCACCTTTGTTCACATATGCGATTACGGCAGCCTCACCAAGGCCGCCGATGCTATGAATACGTCCTTACCTACAGTGGTACGCACCCTTGCTGCCCTTGAAGCGCATCTAGACACTCGGTTACTTAATCGCACCACCCGCAAAATCACCCTCACTGAAGAAGGCAAAACTTACCTACAGCGTTGTCGTGGTATTTTGATGGATATCGATGAAGCAGAATTAGAGCTCAGCGCCCAACAAAGTAAACCCAGTGGCAAGCTGACAGTGACGGCCTCAGTCAATTTTGGTAACCAGCACATAAGCCCGTTAGTTAACCAGTTTTTAAAACGCCATGAACAAATTAAAATTGATTTATTGCTGATGGATAAAAATATTAATTTAGTAGAAGAAGGCATCGATGTGGCCATTCGCATTGGCCCTTTGTCTGACTCATCCATGGTGGCCAAAACCGTGGGCCATGTTCGCCGTGTGACATGCGCTACCCCCAAATTCTTAAATGCACACCCTGCCATTAAGCATCCCAAGGACTTATTAAAGCTACCCTGTGTGCGGTTTTCCCCATTAAGCCATGGTGGCAACTGGAACTTTTATGAAGGGAAAAAGGTACACAGCATTGCCATTGACGGCCCCTTATACTGCACACAAGTGTCCTCCATGCGCCAAGCGGTACTCGATGATATTGGGCTGGGGATATTTTTGTCTTATCAAGTGGATGCACAAATTTCCAGTGGCGAACTGCAAACAGTATTGGTTGATTACGAGCCCGCCCCTCTACCTGTGAGTGTGGTGTATTCCCATGCGAAATTAATGTCCACCAGAGTGAGAACCTTCGTGGACTGGATAACCCTTAAATTGCGCGAACAGATGCGTGAACCCTAGCCCTGTGCTTAAAAACCAACCTTAAGCTCACTTTTGGCCATAAAGGACATATTTTAGTAAAGGTTTATTAATGAATGCCGATGGGAGTAGTAACTTCAACTTATAAATAGATCCACCATGAATATCTCAACACATTTAGGCATTATTTCCCCCAGCGTAAATGGCACGCCTTTTAAGAGCGACCTGCAAGAGAATAAAAATGACATCGCCCCGCGAGATACGGGCAGCAAAGTCGTACTTAGCAGCCAACAATTTCAAAGCTTGGTACAAGAACCAAATGTATATTCCGAGCCTAAGCGCATTACCCGGCTTGCCTTTTCAAACCCAGTTGAAGTAAGCAATAGCACCAAACAATTTGCCCAAAGTAGTTTAAATACCCATTTGGGGGTGAGCTTAAGTGGCGGGGCTTTGCGTTTATCGGAACTGGTGGACAGCGGCAAAAATAGCTACGAGCAAGACATTCGCCAATATTCCAATTATGAGAGCTATCAAGGCAGAAGAGACAGCCGCGAAGCCATCAACATTGAAGATTTCAAAGACCTTAAGTACAACAAAAATGAAAGCTTAACCTTAAAACTAAAAACCAAAGATGGCGATACCATTAATTTCACCTTGCAAGGTTATACAGGGTCCGGTGAAACACCAGATAAAGAAGGTGCCATTTTTAAAGGAGTAAAGGTTAGCTTTGAATTTGAGGGTAAATTATCACAGCAAGAAAAAGATCAACTAAATACCTTTACTCAAAATATAGATCAAATGGTTAAGCAGCTTTCTTCAAGCAAAGATTTTGATTTTAACCAATTAGACTTAACCAGCTTAACTTCATTTAGTGACATAGATATTGCATTTAAACCCAGTGGCAGCGCTAAAGAGATCACCACCGAGCTAAAACTTAATTATAAAGACACCGAAACCGAACGCTCCATCGATGTTGATTTTCTTGGCCATCAATCTCAGTTAGACATAGATAAAACATCGTTAGGCGCTGGTGCCAGCAGCCAGCAACAGCAAAAAGGCCTACAACAGTACTTAACCATACTTGAAGACAGTGCTCGGGAAGCTCACGCGCAAGATTCAGCCAGCAGCTTAATGAAAAACGTTTTCGAGGCAGGCTTTAAAGGGCTAGGATTAGATGAAGCTGAATCAAACAATAAGAACGCCATTGATGCCAGCAAACTCAGCCTTAATAGCATAGAAAATGAAAGCATAAAAGACATTCACAATAAAACTCTGGTGCCTCTACCAGATTTTGACTTCTCCTTTGATTCAAAAGTTGAAAACCCCAATAAAGAAAATATGCCTTTAGAGTATCAGGGCTTTAAAGTGGACCTTTCTATGGTCACCCAAATAAAAGAAGATCAAAATGAGCAAAAAACCACCGCTATTCAAACACAAAAATTTGAATTAAGCGGTGCCTATTACAGCCCTCTAGATGGCCTTGATCAACCTGATTTTGAGAATCAAAATTACAAGTACACTCAAATAGACAGAAGCTCTGAAAAAGTTACCACCATTCAAACAGAGCACGGCCAATTGCTGTCGGCCATTACCACTGAATCAGGTGAGAGCAGCAGTAAAACCTTAGAGTACCAAATGGGTAAATTAGTAGACGAAGATGAGGACAGTTCTAGCTTCTTAGAGGTCACTGACTTTACTGAACTGGCCAAGCAAGAGTCTGAACAACAAAGTCATGCGCTTCTGAAAACCGTCATGATTGACCCCTTCGAGACCACTCAAGCCGCTAATGACACCAACACCTTAAGTATTACCGACTAAGTAAGGCCTGTTAGCTACTTCAAGCTTGTCAATCGCCCACCTTTATTGCCACAAAATGTCACTGTATTGCCGTTAAAAAACCCGTAGCATAAGAGAATCGTCGATTAAAGGATTCCTCTGTGATCATTAAGCACAGTGACAAGATAGCGTCCCCTAAAATAATAAAAGACAACTTTAAAAAGCTAGGCTATGTGTGCAGCGATGACATTGCCATGTCTGTTTACCTTGCCTGCCAATTGCAAAAACCCATTTTAATTGAAGGCCCCCCTGGTGTAGGAAAAACCGAGTTGGCCAAAAAAACCAGTGAATATCTTAATAGCGAACTGATTCGCATGCAGTGTTATGAAGGGTTAGACGAAGCCAAAGCATTATACGAATGGAAATACGGCAAACAACTGTTATACACCCAGCTATTAAAAGACCAATTGGGTGATGTGATGCGCGGTGCAAAAGGACTGGATGAGTCGGTAGGCCGCTTACATCAATTTGGCGACATTTTTTATTCCGATGAATTTTTAGAACCCCGACCTCTATTACAAGCCCTACGCAAAGAAGACGGCGCTGTTTTATTAATTGATGAAATTGATAAAGCCGACCAAGAATTTGAAGCTTTTCTATTAGAGTTGTTATCTGATTATCAAGTGAGCATTCCCGAAATAGGCACAGTAAAAGCAGTGACTAAACCCATTGTGATACTCACCAGTAACAATACCCGTGAATTGGGCGACGCCTTAAAGCGCCGTTGTTTGCACTTATATATTCCTTTTCCTGACCCTAAATTAGAGCAAGAAATCATTTCAGTTCAAGTGCCCGAAATGGACAACCAGCTTCGTGATCAATTGGTTAATTTTGTAAGTGAACTGCGTAACCTGCCTTTAAAAAAAGTGCCTGCGGTTAGTGAATCTATCGATTGGGCACGAGCCCTGCTTTTACTAAACGTTAATGAACTGGATCATGGTTGGGTTAAGAACACGCTTAATCTTTTATTGAAGTTTCAAGACGACATAGAAGCGGTGGAACCTGAAATTCATAACCTATTAAAAAATGTAAAAAAAGCCGTTAAGTGACTGCATGATGATTAGTATGTTGAATAGCACAACACCTTTAATCCCATTGAAGTCTTAACGAGTAAATTAGCATGCAAAAAATATTAGGTGACTTCATTCATGCCCTTCGCCATGCTGGCTTACCCATATCTCCTGCTGAAACCCTAGATGCCTTGCAGGCTGTACGATTAATTGGCCTAAAGGATCGCCATGCGTTAAAAGCAGGGCTAACCATGACACTGGCCAAAAACATTCAGCACCAAAGCCAATTGGCTACTTTGTTTGATGTCTTTTTCTCTAGTATGCCTTCAGAGATAAGTAACGTTGATTCCCTACAGGATCAAAGTGAAGAGTCATTAAATGAGGCGCAGGATTCAAACGACAATATAACCAGTAACGCGCAGGATGAACAAGATAATGACCAAAGCCATCCACAAGATTCAACACAGCCATTATCAGCCTTAGCGCAACAACTACTGAACAATGATCAAAATGCTTTGCAAATGGCCATTAGTGCAGCGGCGGAACAAGCGGGGGCAAGCAATATGCAATTGTTCACTCAGAAACCTGTGGTGAGCTTTCGTATTATGCAAAGTTTGGGCGACGGCCTATTAAATAAGGAATTGGCCCAGTTAGAGCTTGATGATAAAAATACTGTTTTAGTAAAAGAGCTTCGCAACAAACAACTAAACCTGCGTCAAAATATAAAAGATTATGTGGAGCAGCAGTATTTATTGTTTAGCCAAAATAAAGGCAAACAGTTAAGAGAAGAGCAACTTCAAAAAGTTAAATTAAGTAACATTGACCACAACCATTACCAGCATATGACGGTGCTGGTTAGAAAAGCCGCTAAGCAACTGGCTTCTATGCACAGTCGGCGTCGGCGCGTGACTAAACGTGGATTATTAGATGTTAAAAAAACCATTGCCGCGAACGCGGCTTACGATGGTTTTTTATTTCATACTAAATGGAAATCTACCCGTATAGATCGACCAAAAGTCATGGTGATATGCGATGTAAGTGGGTCGGTGAGTCGCGTGGCGCGATTTCTTTTACTATTTTTATATAGCCTGCAAGACGTATTACCCAGAGTGCGCTCGTTTGTCTTTACATCTGACTTAACCGAAGTCACCAAGAATTTTGAAAAACAATCTCTTGATGAAGCCATGTCAGAGATCATGAACAAATGGGCAAACTTACCCACCGACTACGGCAAAGCCCTAAATGATTTTAAAGAAAGTGCATTAAAAGATATCGATAATAAAACCACAGTTATTATGTTGGGAGATGCCCGCAATAATCACGGTGATGGCAATACAAAAGTGTGGCAGGAGATTTACCAGCGCAGCCAGCGTGTATTATGGCTAAACCCTGAAGGGAAATACAACTGGGACAGTGGTGACTCGATAATGGGTGAATACTCGCCCTATTGCTCACGAGTAGAGCACTGTAGTTCACTGCGAGACTTGACACGAATATTAGGTTCGCTGTTAAAGCACAGCTAAATATTCATCTAGCTGTGTTTTAACTCTGGTTATAATTAGCTCACCAACTCATCTTCCACTTGCATCAACAAATTAGCCAATAGCCTTTGTACTTCTGAGAACTTAGGGCGCAGTGACATAATTTCATGCATACATCTATTTTTAAGTTCAGTAAGGCGTTTAGTTGGCTCGCCCGCTTCCTTGCCAAAGTTAACTTGCCCCAGCAAATCTTCCATTAGACAACCCAATGCGCGTACTTCAATACTCTCGATGGCTTCCTTTTGAAAGCTAGGCAAGAAAGATAAATTTGAAGCAGCGCCAAAGTCCCCAAATAACACATGGGCGCGCTTATTTCGCATTATATTGTGAGCATACACATCCCCATGACTCACTCTATTTTTATGTAAATGACTCATAGTGGCAGACATTTTATGAGAGACTTTAATGACATCTAGTAAAGTAAATTCAGTGCCTTCTATAAAGGTGTCTCGGGTACAGCTTTGCAAACTGGGTGGTAAACCTAGGTTGTAGAATGTATCAGGAATTAATTCCATGACTAACCCAAGCTGATCTTTTTGAGCAATGTGTGCCACTACTTTTATAAGACTTGAATGACTACCGGCACTTAAGCAGCAGTTTAATTCATCACTTGGGTAACCGTCGCTGGTCACTTCACCCTTAAAAAGCTTAACCGCTATATTGCTGTCTTGCCCTTTAAGGCTTGCTGGTTGCTTAAGCCATTTGGCCCGATAAATCACCCCTGAAGCCCCTTCACCTATTTTCTCAAAAAGCTCAATGTCATCCATACCAACGCTTGCCACATTGGCTGCTGAATGTACTTGTGAGTTATTGCCTAAGCCGCGATTAAACGCGTTACCGGCAAAGGCGAGCCAAGACAACTTAGGTAACTGTAAAAGCCAGTCAGGGAGTGAAATTAGCTGGTTAGCACTCAAACGTATTAGCTCTAAATTTTTACAAGCGGCCATGGTGGTCGGTAGCGTAATTAGCTCGTTTCCTGCTAGGGCTAATTTTTGTAAACGGTACAGCTTACCCATGGAGTCTGGCAGCGTCTCAATCTTATTGTCAGTTAATATTAGCCAGCGTGTTTGAATCGGTAAGGAATCTGGTGCCACGCTTGATATTTGATTGGCCTTAAATCCGATCATTTCAAGTTTTGGACATTTCGCTAGAACAGGAGGCAAGTGATCAAACTGATTATTAGATAAAAATAATATTTTAAGGTTTTTTAATCGATGTAAATCATCCGGTAAATCACGCAAGCAATTGTTAGATAGATCAAGAATTTCCAATGTGTCTGCCAACTCAAATATTTGAGGAGGGAATTGGCTTAAATTTTCAGATATTTGTAATCGAGTAATAGGGGCAAGCTGCTGAGATTGTAAATACTCAGGATTAAGTTTCCCTGCTTGTAGCGCTTGTAATGTGTGCAAAATGGCAACCAGAAATCATTTTATAATTGCTGCGCATGATAATGTATTCCCATAGAAGGGAACAGCTAGAAACCACTTAATGATATGAATATCGGACAAATACGAATATTTGATCTAAAGCGTAGCAGAAAACGGAGGCAAGCTTAAACTCTGTTCACACTTATCAGGGAAAAACGCCGATCAATGAAGCTCATTAAATTTCGTCAAAGTAAGACAGGATTAAAAGCACCTTGCGTAGCCCTGTCATAGTCCACCTATACCCTGAAATGTCAGTGCTTTTTAATTTCCTCATACTCGTCATAATTTACGAGTTTATCTAAAGTACCATCGCCATTAGAATCGTAATTTGATGTCATCATTTTAAAGCCATTAAACTCTTGCACCTTAATAAGAGCATTTGTTTGATAGTTGTAAAACTCCACTAGATAACTGCCATCATCCCGATAATATGTGTATAAATCTTTAATTCCGTCTCCATTAGTATCTGACTTTCTTACTATAGGTTTATCGTTCTTGTACTTGGTACGAGTCTCTAGTGCACCATCAAAGTTTAAGTCTATTTCTGAATAATTAACGCGCCCCCTTGATGAGTAATATAAAAACTCATCCATTTTCCCATCAAAGTTAGAATCAATTTCAACCTTAGATATTTTATCTCGCAGGTAAATCCATTTTTCATCTAGAACCCCATCATGATTATGATCTGCACCACCCTGAGTTTCTGAAGTATTATAATAAGAATGAACGCCCCCAGAGCCAACTAGTATGCCAATCACCAACGCGATGAAAAGGCTAATTTTACTGTTACCAAAGGTGATTGCTTTAACCTGCTCAACACTCGCCTCAGGTACTTGAGTAGCCTGCCATGTATCAACTACTGTGCGAGCTGCAACAAAGTTTTCTTCTTCCACTAGCACACGAACGAAGTCACCTGCAAATAACTCTCCTACGCCACCCTGCAAAAATTCACCATCAACACGGCAATGAATACCAGATTGCGTAATTAAGTCAGAAATCATCCTGGCTTCTAGTCCGTTAGGCGCTTCATATACACACTTCATTTGATCTGTACCAAGGTTAAATTTTTATTGATACAAAAAAGTCGATGCAAAACACCAATCGCGCTAATACTTGCTAAAAGACTTAATTGAAAGAAGTTCGTAGAATGTGGGGATTAGCGAACTATTAAAGCTCAAAGCTTGCCTTTCGTTCTAACCCTTCACTTTTATCAGAAAGTATGATGGACTCTCCGCCCTTGTCAAACAAAGGTTCAACATGTTCAGCAATTTTTCGATTCAAGTAGCTGTCTTCACATCGCCCCTGCTTTTCTAAAAAGTGTACTGTATTCCCCACTATCACTAATGATCCTGATACAACTGCAGTCGCGCCTAGAAATACACCTGCCACTACTAGCTCTCCTACAATGCCACCATTATTTGATTGAGGATTAAGTACAGGTTTATCCGTCACGTTTAACGTATAGCTTCTCGATAGTAAATTACAACGCTTATAATCCACACTCTTATTTACTTTTGGATAAACGGCGCATCCTTGAATGACTATAAGCATCATTAACAGAAAAAAACCTAAATATGGTTTCATATCTAAACAATTCCTTTTGATTTAAAGCTCCATTGTTAAAAGTCACATAAGCACAACAGAGAAGGGCAGAAAAAAATTTTGAAAGACTGAAGTGTGGTGAGCTAAATAAGGGGGTTGAAAATTTTTTAGCAACACATTCACAAGCTCACGACTACATGAATGTAGTCGTGAGCTTGTTGATCAGGGCATCAAAGCTGAGTGCTCTTAAACTATTGAGACTATTCCCACTCAATAGTTGCAGGTGGCTTAGAGCTCACGTCATAGGCAACACGACTAATGTGCTCGATCTCATTGATGATACGGTTAGACACTTTCTCTAGCAATTCATAAGGAAGGTGTGCCCAACGAGCGGTCATGAAGTCAATGGTTTCAACCGCGCGTAAAGAAACTACCCATTCATAACGACGTTGATCGCCTACTACACCCACTGATTTAACCGGCAAGAACACCACAAAAGCTTGTGAGGTTTTGTGGTACCAATCGAAGTTATGTAGCTCTTCAATAAAAATGGCATCGGCTTCACGCAAAATATCGCAGTATTCTTTTTTCACTTCACCCAAAATACGCACACCAAGACCAGGTCCTGGGAATGGGTGACGGTAAACCATGTCATAAGGTAAACCTAATTCTAAACCAATTTTACGCACTTCATCTTTAAACAATTCACGTAGTGGCTCTACCAAGTCCATCTTCATGTCGTCAGGTAAACCGCCCACATTGTGATGGGATTTAATCACGTGTGCTTTACCGGTTTTTGATGCGGCGCTTTCAATCACGTCAGGGTAAATAGTGCCTTGCGCTAAGAAGTCTACGTCTTTAATGGCCGTGGCTTCTTTATCAAATACTTCAATAAAGGTATTACCAATAGCTTTACGTTTTAACTCAGGGTCCGATACGCCTTTCAAAGCACCCAAGAATAAATCGGCGGCATCTGAACGAATCACTTTTACGCCCATGTTTTTAGCAAACATGTCCATAACCATGTCGCCTTCGTTTTTACGAAGCAGGCCGTTATCAACAAATACACAAGTAAGCTGATCACCAATGGCTTTATGTAATAGCGCGGCCACAACAGAAGAATCTACGCCGCCTGACAAACCAAGCAATACTTTTTTATCGCCCACTTGTTTTTGTACACGTTTAATTTGGTCTTCAATAATATTGGCAGGTGTCCACAAACCTTCACAGCCCGCAATGTCTTTAATGAAATGCTCAAGCATACGACCACCTTGAAGAGAATGTGTCACTTCAGGATGGAATTGAACGCCGTAGAAATTTTTCTCTTCATTATACATACCGGCAATCGGGCAGCTTTCGGTGCTGGCCATGAGTTTAAAGCCTTCAGGAATCGCAACCACTTTATCGCCATGACTCATCCAAACGTCTAAAAGTTTTTCACCTTTGTCGTTTACATGATCACTGATGTTTTTAAATAATTTGCTGTCGCCTTCAGATTTAATTTGTGCATAACCAAATTCACGAATATCAGACGCTTCAACTTTGCCGCCCAATTCTTGCGCCATGGTTTGCATACCATAACAAATACCTAATACCGGTAGACCCATTGTATAAACAACGTCAGCTGCTTTAGGCCCGTCCACTTCAGTGACTGACTCAGGGCCACCCGCTAGAATAATGGCTTTAGGTGCAAACTCTTCAATATCAGCCGCAGGCATATCCCATGAACGAATTTCAGATAACACTCCCAATTCACGTACACGACGTGCAATAAGTTGTGTGTACTGGCTGCCAAAATCTAAAATTAGAATTTTCTGTGAATGGATATCTGTCATAGGGTTTACTCCGGTGACCTTGCTGCCTATTTTTAACAACAAGAATTTTGGTTAAGTAATTTTAATTCTTTAAAACTAAACGCTTTTTGCCGTCCTAGCATCGCGCATTACCTACATCCCTGTAAGTAAAAAGCCTGTTGAAATTCAACAGGCTGAAACTCTAATTTTTTTCGGACTTCAATGGTTTACCAACAGGTGTAGTTTTTAACACCGCCAGGGCGAGCCCAGCAAGCCGTCTTTAACCTAAACGATAATTAGGGGCTTCTTTGGTAATTTGAACATCGTGCACGTGGCTCTCTTTCATACCCGCACTGGAAATTTTCACAAACTCAGGCTTGGTACGCATATCATCAATGGTGCCACAACCTGTGTATCCCATGGCTGAACGTAAGCCGCCCATCATCTGGTGTACTACGTTGGCCATTGGGCCTTTAACGGCGATGCGACCTTCAATGCCTTCAGGCACTAATTTATCGTTGCCCGACTTAGCGTCTTGGAAATAACGGTCGGCACTGCCTTGACTTTGACCCATGGCACCTAGTGACCCCATACCACGGTAGCTTTTATAAGCACGGCCTTGGAAAAGTTCTACTTCACCCGGCGCTTCATCGGTACCCGCCAATAATGAACCGGCCATAATCACATAAGCTCCGGCAACAACGGCTTTAGCCATATCGCCAGAAAAACGAATACCACCATCGGCAATCAGTGGAACGCCGCTGCCTTTAAGTGCGGCAGCCACGTCGGCGACGGCACTGATTTGCGGAACACCCACACCCGCCACAATACGTGTGGTGCAAATTGAACCTGGGCCAATGCCCACTTTCACGCCATCGGCACCTGCTTCCATTAAGGCTTTCGCTGCAGCGCCTGTGGCAATGTTGCCACCAATCACTTGTAGTTCAGGGAAAGTCTCTTTAGCCCAGCGAACACGATCAATTACACCCTTAGAGTGTCCGTGAGCGGTATCCACAATCACCACATCTACACCGGCTTTCACCAATGCAGAAATACGATCAGGGGTTTCAGGGCCTGTGCCCACGGCTGCGCCTACGCGCAATTGGCCTTGGTCATCTTTACAAGCGTTAGGATGCTCTTGTGCTTTATTAATATCTTTAACGGTAATCAAACCCGCCAGCTTACCGGCATCGTTCACTACTAATAATTTTTCGATGCGGTTTACTTGAAGCAACCTTTCAATTTCTTCACGGCTCTCACCTTCCTTCACCGTGATTAAATTCTTTTTGCTTGTCATCACTTCAGACACTTTTAAGTTCATGTCATTGGCAAAGCGAACATCACGGCCGGTAACAATACCCACCAGCTCATCACCATCGACCACTGGCACACCAGAGATATTGTTTTGCAAGGTAACTTCACGAAGCTGGGCAATGCTAATATTACTAGAAACTGTAATAGGGTCTTTCACCACACCACTTTCATAGCGCTTCACTTTACGCACTTCTAAAGCTTGCGCTTCGATGGTCATATTTTTGTGAATGATGCCCAAACCGCCTTCTTGCGCCATGGCAATGGCCAAGCGAGATTCGGTTACGGTATCCATGGCAGCCGATACCAGAGGAATATTTAATTCAATATTTCGAGTTAACTTGGTTTTTAAGCTCACATGATTAGGCAGCACTTCGCTGTAACCAGGAACTAAAAGTAGATCGTCGAACGTGAGAGCGTCTTGGGCAATGCGCAACATGATGGGACCGCCATACCTGAATAAGAATGGCGCGTAATTCTACTGTAAATAGCTAGGGCGTGAAATCAAATTCTATTCCAGTTGCCATGAATTTAAGGATATAAGCTTTAAGT
>OJBM01000037.1_pt1 | contig 81887 bp, 73 predicted proteins | sample 1591061 | NCBI WGS metagenome assembly OJBM01 (sample SAMN05416872, study PRJEB24817) | seawater metagenome | isolation source: Sea water | place: Canada:Atlantic | collected 2013-11
TGTTTAATGTGAAATTATTAGTTGTAAAATACGTGGAGTCCATATACGAGATAGAAACCGAATTTAAACGTTGGATTATTTTACATAAAAACTTTACGGGTTTATTTACACCTTAACGATTTGTTTGGTGTTTTATCTTTGTAATAGATAACGTGTAAACCAAATGGTCGTTTTATTTACGTCTAAAACATCAGTTGGCATGTTGTTAATAAATTGAGATTACACAGGTAGCCAATTAAAGTGGTAAATCAGCTTATAGATATTTTTATGTACCCATTATGCAACTTTTCAAGTTCATAAGTACTTAATAAAAAAGCGATGTAATGCCATTGATACAGTTTCAACACCTGTTTTTTTAAGGTGGTAATATACTGTGTTGCGTTTAGCTCTATATCCTAAGTCACGTATAAAACCAGCCAAATTAGGTTTATCGGTAGTGCATTGATAAGCAAGAAGTCTCTTAACTACGGCGTCCTCATTTCCTAGTTTTTTCCGAAGATATTTAAGTACATTCCTGAAATTATGATTAATTTTAGGAATAGGGAAGTCCTTCAAACGCTCAAACACATTAGAAACATCAATGTCTGATGAAGATGAAATACCTCGACGAACCAAAATTCCTTTCACTGCAGCCTTTGTTTTATCGACTTTATCTGCTATCACATAAATGCTTTGTCGCTTTCCTTCAAAAATAAATGTGTCTGAGTCTTCAGGAAAAAAACGGCCTAAAAATTTTCGTTCATCCATCAAATCATTGATCATCGCGATCTTATCATCGTCTGTTAGAGACTTACCTGTTTTATTCAAACGCGCATAATAACGCTGTCTCAACGCCTCAAAAGCTTTTGTAGCATCATAATCTCCCAAGCCAAGAGTATTAATCTTCTTACGTATATAGCTCGCTAGGTATTCTCCAGATGCCCCAATTATCCGTCCAGTACGTCCATGCAAACTCCCTGGTGTTGCCGTATTGAAGACTTTAATGCCCTCTTCCTTTTGGTATCGTTCAACTAGTTCCGATTCTTTTTTCACCAAGACATCACAGGGGATATTGGTTTTATAGGTAAACTCATCCACTCCCTGTAAAAAACTTTCTAGTGTGACGTTTCTGCCAAAATGATCGTTAATAGCTTGATGAAAGATGCATTTTTTACCATTTTTTTTAGAATCATATAGGTGTTTTTTTAATCGTTCATGAACAAAAAGTACGGTTATGCCAACATATACATTTCCAGCAAAGCGAATTTCATAATATCCCCCGTCTTCATCTTGTATATTTGTACGTGCAAGTTTGACTGCATCATCAAAGGAAATACTTAAGCAGATTTCCTTTTCATTACTGCACTTTTTAATTTTGTATTTTTTCAAACGATTATTGAGATTACATTGCCCTATGCAAGGTTGATTAGTTTCTTCAAGCAGACTTTTTACAGCAGAATGCAGCATAGCAAGAGATGTGAAAGATTGATCATCTGATAATCTGATAGCAATAGGAGCAGGCATGTTAACTTTCATCTGTAGTAGTAGGAAATACAGCTATCTCTAATTTAGTAACCGCCATTTTCATTGAAAAAATCTGCCCAGTAATGCGGTAGGAAGGTTAATATTCTCTACAATAAAATCACGCACCTCAGTGCATATATTCTCACTCACAGCGACGCTATCAACAATTTCATGTGCGACAAGCATTATGCCTTTAAATTCGTTCGTAGATTGAAAGCCTACTAGCATTTCTCTGGCTCTTTTGTCGTAATGCAAATTTATGACTGCTTCTATAGCTTCAAGCATATATATCTGGGAGAGCTCAACGGAACTTATTGGCCATTTTTTTGACTGATAAGGAAACATGGACGCGGCAAACCTCATCATCGAAATTGGGCACGATAAATTGGCGAAAAAACAAAGAACTTGTTGAGCTTCCAACGATGGTTTTGTTAGCTTTATCTCATTGAACTGTGGTGTATCTAGCATACATCGCGTGCCATCCGACGCTTCCATTTCCTCTTGAAAAGTTGACTCACACTCATTATGTAACTGCTCATTTAGCGATGATAAGTCGAGATAAATCATTATAAATCACCATTGAAAATTGCTTTAACTTTAATCGGTGAATTAATTCGAATAGAGCCGCTAATTCTAAGACACAATACAGACTGGCGGAGAAGTATAATTGATGGAAAAACTAGGCATTCATCATTGTCCACTATGAGCTCAGCCTGACCTGTTTGAACGTTTATTATTTTTACGTACTTACTAAGATCAAGCCTTCCTAGTATTTCACTGTTAAACTGATCGATAAGCACTAGCTCTATCTGATAGTTTTTACCTACCGAAATTAGAGCTTCGATTACTTCGATTAAACATTCGCGCGGACCAAAAACCAACGGTGTATCACATGAAAATTGTTGGAGTTTAGTTGTAATCTTTGAAAAATAAAAATGACTATCTTTTTCCGCAAGCTCGATAATGTCTGAATGTTCGAGACCAGCACAATAAATTTTATTGAAATAAGACAAATAGAATCTTTGAAATACTTCGAATATATTAACGTATGTATTTTCAGTCGATTCAATCGCATCAATATATAAAAACCGATTTGCCATAACTTTTAGTCTCGAATAAGTGCCATAAGTTAACAAATAGCTTATATTTAAAAATATTCAAGCCTTTGATATAACAAAGATTATTATTAGACACTTTTGAATTTAAAGAGTTTTAAAAGCTTTATTATGTTATTACATATAATGTGACTTTTTATATAAATACTATTCAGAGAGAGGGAAAGAAACTTCTAACACTCAAAATAGCAATATCTGGACGCCCTCGTTTGGAGAGGTATCAACTTCTGGAAATTGGTTCAGATAACTGCTCAATAGTAATTTCATGCTTATTAGCATTGTATAACCAAACTTGAAACTGCTCCAACAAAGCTTGGTTCTCACTTTTTAATCTAGCAATTTCTCGTTCTTTTTTTTCTAACCTATCGGCAGCAATTCTCAAGCTCGGTGGTACACTTTTCTTCTTATTGGATAGGTTTCCAGACAACAATTTTTTAACTTCATCAAAAGCCTTTTTTATCCTGACTTGCTTTTGTAGCGTTTGGCGGGTTGTGCTATATCTGTACTCACAAGCGACAGCATCAACAAGCCTATCCCAGCTTAATTTAGATTCCGTTGGCCAAGAGTCTAAAATCTCAACAATATTATTAATATCATTATCAGTTAAATGTCGAGCCATTAGTATTTCACCTTTTATAAGTCATCAAAATCATCAAGTTCTTCTAATACGTTTAGTGATTCTTCATTAATTTTTTCTCCAATAAGCTCATCTACATTGCTAGCTTTAATACGCTTATAATTAATAATATCCGGTAATCTTTTTTTGCCATTGGCATCCATAGCCCTATCTAACTGTGTAACATCCTCAACATTAGATAACTTAATTAATGCGCCTTTTTCAATGTTAGGATCTTCCATCATTTTTAATATCTGAGCACACCTTTCAGTTGTAATTTTTCTACGTTGATAATAATGCTCAGCCCCAGGAACATTATTATCTACTGCTTGTTTGTCTTGCTTTAATAGCTTGAGTTCTTTAGCTAAGCGATCTCTGATCCGATCACACTTCCCGTCATCACCTTTAACGCATACTTGCTCATTGCAGTTAATGCAATCCCTGTATTTTGTACATGGTTCACTCAAGTATGATGTTATACACATACCAAATTCTGTTGTATGAGCTGTTAATGATGCTTTTGTATTTAGCTCTTGAATTGTTCTGGGGTTAGCTACTTGGACTATAATTTGGTTCTTTGATGATGAATCAGATATAGCGAGCTCCTTTTCTCTCTCTTCTATAAAGTCAGCACCATATTCTTCATAAGTAGTGTGATTATAATATTGATTGTGTCGGGGGTCTGAACGTTGAGCCCACTTTGCTCTTGTTTTATTCTCCATGCCATTAACCGCAGCCATAGTATCAAGCATATGACGTAGTTGATGAGATGTAAGTGATAACTCTTTATACCCCCAACGTTGAAAAATAGAAAGGTTTCCTGACGCTAACTCGCCTGTGGATCTATTCCTTTTTTTTGTCGGTGACAGATCTTCATTTAACGTATTTATTGTAGGGATAGATAATTGTGTAAAGATTGTAGCTTTCTTCACATCCAGATTGTTTTTAAAACCTGCATATAACGAATCAGACCATTTAACCCGAACCCTTCCTTCTCCATTTTTAAAAGGGATGTGAGGGAAGCCTTCTGGCAAGTTAGCTCTGACAATTTTGTTTAAGTCATTCAAACTTACTTGATAATTTTTTCTTTCAATTCCATTGAGTTTTAATAATTGATTTCGCCCCGTACTTTTTTGTTGCTTAGTTTTATATATTGAAATATCAAGACCTAGCGATAGTGCAACTTCATCCATTGTCAAAAGTTCATCACACTCAACTCGAGGGCATAATCTATGGCGAGGAAAATCAGTTGAATCTTCTAACATTTTAGCAAAGTTTCTTGCTTCCCTGGACTGCTTTTCTAATCGTTCAATTGCCACTTTAACAGTCTCAACCATAACCGTAGGCAGCCATTTATTTTCATATCCATAACTTTTTCCTGAATACCACTTAAGCCCTGTTAGCGTTATTTCATCTTCAAAAGTTATAGGTGTATCACCTTTTCTATTATCGAGCAGCGCCTCTACGTCTTCTTTACTTAATCCCATATTCATTGCTTTATTTGCTTTCATTTTTTCAAAATGTAAACAATCAGTTGTTAAGTACAAAGGCTCTGAGCCACGTGCAGGAGCGCTCAACATTAAAGCCATTGTAGATACTGTAAAAATATCTCTTGGAGACATGTCTACTGATTTAGAGCTACTTATCTGCGCTAATGCTTGAATTGCATTTTCATCAGGCATTTTTTCTTGTCGACGTTTATCCGCTTCATCACCTACGGCAACATCTCTTGGTTTTTTGTTAGGATTTTTCCAACTAAATCTCGTCATCATTTTTTTATTTTGTAAAAATAATAATAACTTTTTAAGGCCTGAGCCTGCCTGATATGCTGCACCTTGCCCTATAGATTCACGCGCTATTTGTGCCGCAAGGTCAAAATCTCGACTTGATAATTTTACCACCTCAACACTGCCATATTGTTGCATACAAGCGGCATTAATCGCTTTTAGAGCATAAAATTTAGCTGTTGTTCCTGCTTTGCTAGATTTTTCATAGGTAATATATGCTTTAGCAAACGGCAGTAATGATTCATCCAAGAGATTTTCAGGGTTTCTGTCTTGATTTGAAACACCAAAGTTAGTGAAATTCCCTACGCTCGGCCAATAGTTGCTTTCATAGTCATATTTATCATTTAACGGTTCTAACTCTTTGCAAAACGTCATGAAGTCCGTAAGATTTTTTCTATGTTCTAATTCATGCTTAGGTGTAAAAATAACAACATTAGTCATTTAAGTACTCCTCACAAAGCTTGATTACTTGGCAAACAGCAATAATGGCTCGATCATTTATTACAACTACTTGCATATCACTATCAGTATCCGATTTTAGACGCTCTCTTTCATCCATTAACCACTGTAATACCAAGTAGTGAGGTGCATGTACCCATGGTCGATATTTATCACAAAGATAACAAGCTATTGGTGCGTAATCCTGACAAAATGAATTGGTTCCACATGAGCCGACTTCACAATTTTTTTCTCTTAATGCAATGCGTGTTGCGCCAGGATTTTCTTTATTTGCCTCGCTTTCATTTTCTACCAGTTTTCCCTCAAAAGCTGCTGCATATCGTGCGAGCGGTTGATTCATAATTTTAGATATCTCTACTGCATGCTCAGGCACATTCGCAACATATACTGATGTATTTTGCATAGTAGAATGATCTAACAATGTAGCGATTGTTATCTCTCCTGCACCTTCTCTAGCAGCCCTTGTACCCAAGGTATAACGAAACCTATAAGGGTTAACATGAATTAATTTACCTGTTCTTTCAGAGACTATTTTTAGCTTCTTAACAGCACTAACTAATTGTCTGCTTAAATCCCCATTTACCATGTGGGACAATTCTGACTTTAAAAAATCAAAAAACTCATCCCTTGAATTAAAATAACTCTGACAATAGCCCCCATTCAGGAACAATGGCAGCTCACCATACTCTTGTGTAGTTAGTTTTCGGTTAATTGCTTTTTCGACAATTTTTTTAGACTCTTCAATGTGCAACTCTATAACCTGCGCGACCGTCTTTATCAAACCAAACGGCTTGAATGAAGTACGAAATTTCTCATTTCGTTGTTTTGCCCTGGGAATATTAACAACATAAGTAGGGGGGCTGGTATATGTACTGGTATACATAAAGTCTTTGACTTTAAGCGATGATATTTGCTCTGTTCGTCTCCCTGTTGCCTTGTAAATTAAAATAGTGGCGTAATCTTTTGTCGATAATTTACCTCTAGCGTACAGTTGAGCTGCTTTATGACCTATGCCTTCAAACTCAGTATCACTAAATGGACCGGCTTCAGGATCAAGCGATAAAACCGCTGCTCCTTTTTCATTTCCTGATAAGCGCCATCTATCGGTCAGCTCATAAACTTCGTCACTTATATGATCATTTAACCCCAAGTAACGCATTTGCCTGATAAAACCACGCACAACAGAAAGCTTATATTCTTGCTTTTTAAGTAAACTATTTTTAAAGTTGATGAAACCCTGTTCGGAAAATACATCAACTTTTGATGTCCTCAAATATAGCTTTAAATTATCGGATATATTACGAACATGTGTAGCAGAGTTATTTTCAGCAAAATAAGTTAATGTTTCTCGAATGTCATATGCAAGTAAGCTTTCAAATGTATCAATGAAGGCTGTATTAACGGTGATATTTCTGTTTAAAATCCAATCCTCACTCAAATAATCAAATTCAAAACCATTATAAGAAGCGGTAACAGTTACCCTACTCTGTGGATTTGTTTCTGAGTCGGTAGTATCAGTAGTTAACGTCTTCATCATGAGCCTCCGTAGCGTTGTTTATTTTTGCACTTCCTTTTTCTTGTAGCTCTAACCCGACCTCAAAGGCTCTTCTTCTTTCATACCTCTGGCTGTACCATTTGGCCATTTCCGACGTTTCACTCCATCCCATTAATTTCAGTCGATCACTTTCCGCTTTATTATGTGTAGTTCGGCCTTCTGCAATTTTTCTGTCTGCATACTCGCTATATTTGTCATTCCATGAATGTCTAAAAGCATGAGCGTTTACATTAAAGTTTACCGATTGGGATATTTCTCTCATGATTTTATCTACAGAAGATATCGACAAGCCACTTTTCTTGAAGCTATCTCCATGCGGTACAAATAAATAAGGTACTTTCTCCACGCCTTTTACGTTACTTCGATGATAAATAACATAATCATCAAACATGTCACTTAGCCGCTTATCCATAGGTATGTTTCGACCTAGTGTTTTCGCCTCTGGCCTGTCAGCACGATTGTCTTCAAGATCCGTTTTTGACCGAACGGTAACATAACGTCTTCCATTTCTAGGATGTGTTTTTACATCATCTATTCGAATTTTAAGAAGCTCTCCTCTCCTTATACCAAGTGCTTCATACATATGAATAATCAAATAATTGCGATATCGAATAGAGCCACGCTTCCATGGGTTTCGAGATGAATCAGGCCTAACCATATCTAAAACTGCCGACATTTCTGTGGAAGAAAGCGATTTATATTTCTCTTCATCGTAGGTTTCTTTTTTACTTCCTACCTTCCTTGAGCGATGTGATTTAAATAGTATTTCGGTTTCTGATTTTTTAGACGGGAATAACGTTTTATCTAACCAGGAGACATATTTGGAAAAAGTAGTGACTCTATTGTAAGTAGTATCAATATCACACCACCCACCTTTATCGACAACGATAGATACCCTAGCGGCTTCAAGGTTACTTTTTTTAGTAATTTTTACTACTTTCGTTTGTTTAAGCTTTTCTCTTTTTTCCCTAAAAGAGTCAACCTTATAACTAGCCCAATGTACAATTTCTGATACTTCCGCTTTTGTTAAGAATTCACCACGAAGAGAGCGTTTGACCAAGTCTATTTCTAAAAAGTCACATATTTCATATAAATATTTAAGGCGATCGAATACCGCTTTGCAGGTGTTACTTGCTTCTGATGTTTTAAAGTAGTGTTCCGTCACAAACAAATTAGGGTAAGGCATCGGCATTCCAGTATTATCAACTAATACTGCATACTTAAAGCCACTACTCATTTGAAATTTTCTTACTTTCATCAAACACCCCAAAACTTAACATAAATTATAGGTACATGATAACCATAAATTTAAGTATAAAAAAAGTTTACAAAACTTCCCAGTTAAATTGCAAACTTTAATATAACTATTTATTTTTAATGATTTTATTGTTAATACTTAACATAATCATGTCTTAGGTATGTGTCAGAACGGAATATCGTCATCAAAATCAATCGTTGGCTCTTGTGGGTTTACCTTAGGCGCATTTTGTTGCTGGTAACCGCCTTGCTGTGGAGCAGACTGCTGTTGGAAACCGCCCCCTTGCTGTGGTGCAGATTGCTGTTGGAAACCGCCACCTTGTTGTGGTGCAGATTGCTGTTGAAAGCCACCTGATTGCTGTGCTGGCTTATTGTAAGCTTGCTGTGGAGCAGCTTGTTGCTGGAAACCACCGCCTTGTTGTGGAGCAGACTGTTGCTGGAAACCACCGCCTTGCTGTGAAGAAGATTGCTGTTGGAAACCGCCACCAGCTTGAGCACCGCTACCGCCACGTGAATCTAACATTTGCATTGTGCCGTTAAAACCTTGAACAACAATTTCAGTAGTATATTGGTCTTGGCCTTGTGCGTTTTGCCATTTACGTGTTTGCAAAGCACCTTCAATGTAAACTTTAGAACCTTTCTTCAAGTATTCGCCAGCAATTTCAGCTAACTTACCGAACATAACTACACGGTGCCATTCAGTTTTTTCTTTTTGTTCACCCGTTTGCTTGTCTTTCCAACTTTCAGAAGTTGCAATAGTGAGGTTAGCAACACCACCACCGTTAGGCATGAAACGAACTTCAGGGTCTTTCCCTAAGTTACCTAAAATTATTACTTTATTGACACCAGCCATGAACAAAATCCTATAATTGCAGTAAAGCAGCGCTCTACTGATTTAACATTACTCTAAGCGACAACTTGCTCAGAATATTAATTTTTAATAACGATGAGAGATTCTATCACTACAGATAAAAAATTACGCTAGATTTACCCGCTTTTTATAAAATATTTTATCGATAAAAAATCAACTTCTACTCAGCAACAAATAGGTGCTTTTTCATTTCATTTTGTACATCAGCTGGAATTTTTAAAGAGCTCTGATTTTCATAACAAAAATGCACCATCACCGCGGTGCCTGACGCACATTTAATATCGTTCTGCCATAACTCTTGATAAACATCGAACGAAGAACCACCAATTCGGCCAATATAGGTGCGTAAGGTTATTTCTTTGCCGTAATAAATTTGCGCATGAAAATTAACATCAATTTTAGCAAGAATAAGACGCCATTCATTAAGGTTTAACTCTGGCATAAACCATTTAAAAACAGGGTCTCGTGCACCTTCAAACCAAACAGGCACCATTGTATTGTTGATGTGCCCAAGTGCATCAGTATCGCTAAATCGTGTCGTTATCACTTCACTAAACATAAAAACTCTTTATATATTAAAATTTTGCCAAACATTCTACAGTGATTTTGCGATAAGGTAATTAAATTCGTTACGCTTTGTTGTATGCTTGAGCCAGATTAATAATAAGATCAAAAGACACTAGAACCATGACCGATTTCATAGAAGTATACCCAAATGCCCTAAGTCCGGAGTTTTGTAAAAAATTCGTTTTAGACTTTGATAACAGCAAACACAAAGTTCCAGGCAGAACAGGCAATGGGGTAGACACCACGAAGAAGCTCAGTGAAGATATTTATTTAAATCAACACGCTGATTTTCAGCCATCACTACAAACCATATTACAAGCCTGTGGCGATAATATTACCGATTATATTGGCAAATATTTCTTCAGTTTAATCAGTGGTATTTCACTGACGGTACAACACCCAAAAACTAAAGAGCCGGTAGTACTAACCGCTGATAACTTTGAAGAAGTCGGTAAGCCTAATGTATTTAACTTAGTGCGTTATCTGTTTAATTTGGCGCCTATTAATGCCCAACGTTATGAACAAGGTAAAGGTAATTACGGTTATTGGCACTCTGAAATATACCCTCAACCAGGTGAAAACAAAGCGCTTCATCGCATGTTATTATTTATAATTTATTTAAATGATGTTGAGGAAGGTGGAGAAACTGACTTTTTCTATCAAAATAAAAGTATTAAGCCTAAGGCGGGTACAATGATTATTGCACCATGTGGCTTTACCCATACCCACCGAGGCAATATTCCTATTTCATCAAGCAAGTATGTTTTAACCTCATGGGTTAGTTTTAACACCGCGCAACAAATTTATACTACAGGCTAAGTTTATATTAGCTCGTTGAATTCAATCGCCTCATGGTGCTATTCATAGCGTCATGACATACAGTTCGTCCTGAACGTCATTTATTGCCATCCATAGGACCATGACATACCGTTCGTCCTGAACATAAAAAAAGCATAATGAAACCATTATGCTTTTTGTATACCGAATTAACTTAATAAGTTATTCAGTTAATTTCTCTGGCGATGAAGTACTATCCTCGCTAGATTTTTCATTATGTTGTTGCTCATTTCGTAAAAAGCCTGCCGCTTCATCATCGCCATTGCCTATTTGATTAGCATTATAACGAGAGGCATTATTTACTTTTAAAATGTTCTCAGCGTGTTGTAAATCAGCAGTATTCGAGAAACCAGCAATATTTTCACGAGCACGCAAGAACGACTTAATTTCATCAACAATACTAGTTAGTTCATCATCATTTTTCGACATTGACATAACATAACGTGGCATTTCAACATTGCGAGCGCCACTTGTTGCAAAAGTACTGGTATTAATGCGAGAGCTTACAACCCATGGCGTAATAGACGATTTAACAATGAAATTTTCACTTCGCGTTGAGTCGTACATAGACATACCTGTTGATATTTTTGACTCAGCAAATGTGCCTTCTGTTTTCATATACATTAGTAACGAGTTAAATTGCAGTTCAGCCCAAAATATATGAGAAAAGTTTTCCAGCATTCGGCCAATGGTCGTCACGATTTGCCAGAAAAATAAGGTACTAATAAAGGCAACAACGATGATTGAAGTATCTGCCATCAAGGTTTGTAGCGGCTCAATAGTGCCATTATTGGCAGCACGAGAAACTCTACTGATATTGTCAGCAAAATATTGAAAAAACTCAATGCCGGCAGCTATTTGCGGTGCTACGCTAAAGAATAAATAAGCACCTATAACCATCAGTACTTGTGCCAATATAGTACTAGCTAAACGTGTAGTTTTATAACTTGCTGGCTGCTCTACCGAAGAAAGCTCAGGTTGAGTTTCAATTAGTAACTCACCCGCAAATGAACCTTTACCTTGGCTTTGCTCTTCTAATACCGGATCAAAGTTCATATAAGTTCGATTCGGAATTTCTTTATAACGACGATTCGCTAAAACAATATTTTCAATATTAATGAAAATCTCGTTAGGGTGCACAGATTCTTGCAAGTTTTCACGATATTCACTCACTTCAGTGTTAGTTGTACTTTGCTGGCTACGTATATTCACTAAGTAGAAAACAAAGCCAGCAGTAACAAGTCCTAAACCGATTAACGTTAATAAACTTGGCCATGCCGAAAATACCGTAACTTTATCTGCAACCTGGTAGAAGCTATTATTTGGGTTAATATTTTGATTAACAAAATGGTAACCGCCACCTATTGCAACAGGAAATAAAATAGAGAAAGTGATGATTTTCGCAACACTAGCGGCTCCGGCACTATTCAGTTGTTTAACTCGGTCTAAACTTACTGCGTTAGCAGCCTTTCGCCACGCAGCAACGAGATAAATTAGAATAAAAATAGAGAAAACAGGCATGATGATATGCCCAGCTTCGCCAGCTAAACCGCTTGATGAGACAAAGTAAGTCAAACCAAAAGCAATGAAGGCAATAACTGTTGTCGTTAATACCGAAACAATTTCTTGCGAGATATTACGAATCGGGTAAGGTAAGAAAATAAGCTTAGGGAAAATAGAATGCACAAAACGGCCCATCCAACCTAATGGTTCGGTAAACGTGGCATTTTTTCGCCCCATTAACATCGACTCAAGCGTGGCAGATTTATAAGCGAGTACATTTTCTTTACGTTCTAATGCCGCATTCTCTTTTTCACTTTTCGTTAAGTTATAGGCTAACGAAGATGGTACAGAACGACCAACAAAAAATTTGAATAACTGAAATAAGCCACTACCTGCGCGCTTAAAACCAGCAATAAGCAATACTAAACCAACCGCCGCATAAACCCATGCTTTGGTCATGTCTTGCTCAATAATATCGGTAACATTGAATACGCTATATAAACCGATCCCTGCAATGGCTAAACCGCCTAAAGTCCGAATTAAGCCTTCTTGTTTAAAAGGGTTTCCAATGCCTAATCCCTTTGAACCAAAATCATATGCCATTATACTTCTCCATCATTTCATCTCGTGTAAACACGTAAATTACGTCCTAATTAACCACCTCGCTAAATTAACTTAAATCACGGTTAAATAACAGGTTATTAGAATATAAACAGAAAATATTTATTGTTTCTAGCAACAAATTAGAAACAAAAAGGTTTTGATTTGATCAGAGGGTTAGCAAACAGCAATTGCCTTACATTAGATTAACAATGCAAAGCAATTTTGCCATAAAGAACTACAGGTAAGTGGGGATTAAAGAAAACGTTTTAACAGTCTATCAATTTGCGTCATTTTAATTTTTTTCAGTAACTTTCTCGGTTTAGCAGGGTAACTATTTATCCCTTCTATTTGTGACGAGTTAGTAATAACTTGGGTATGCGCGGTTATTCTCTGGAATTCTTCAGTAAACTTCTCAAGTAGTAAACCTTGCGGATCATCTAATAAAATACCATTTTCGATATCTAATGCCCAAGCTCTAGGGTTTAAGTTACTGCCCGTTAGCATGTGATAACGTTCGTCAACTACTAGCCCTTTTAGGTGAAAGCTGTTTGAACCATCTTGCCAAAGCCTAAGTGTTAGCTGACCATTATCTAAATACTTTTGACGTCGCGATAAAAACGCCACCAATAGGCGCTCATAAATATAAGGTACTATTTCAACGGTTGAAAAAGTCTCTTCATCGGCATTGTAAAAGTCATTAGCTTTTTTATCGCCAACGGTAAGTGTTACCTTAACACCACGCTTTAATGCCGCGTCTAAGTCGCGCAATAACGGTTTAGGTAAATTAAAATAAGGGGTGAAAATAACCAATGAATTTTGGCTACTTTTTACTAAGTCTCTGATCACTCGATTGAGTTGATTGCCTCTACGACCACAGCCAACAAACATAGCTGCTTGAATATCTGCAGGCTCACTAAATGGAAATTCACGATATTTAGATTTTTTCAGCAATTTAGTTAAGCGAATAATATTACGCTTAAGAGTTTGTTTATCTGGCAAGCCCACTTGATTTAATCTTGGGGCAAGTTTTGAATCTACAAAGTAACGCTGAAAGTAGTCACAAAAATTATCGGTTAAGGCTTGGCTTTGTAAACGATAATACCGGTCAAGTCGATAACGATCTGCTTGCTGCAAGTACACATCATTAATACTGGCGCCAGAATAAAGCAGCACATCATCAATAACCATACCTTTTAGATGCAAAACACCTAACAGTTCTTTACGCTTAACTGGCACACCATAAATTTCAATTGACACAGAATGCTGTTGCTCAAGCTCAAGGTAGTAATCACGATTACCACCATGCTCTTTTTCGCCAATTAAACCACGTTGTGCTCGGTGGAAATCAACAAACAAGCGCACATCTAACTGTGGCTGCTGTGCTTTCGCTTGATATATCGCCGCTAGTACTTCACGCCCAGCTTCATCATCTTGAATATACAGTGCAGAAATGTAGATACGTGACGTTGCTTGTGAAATTTCAGTAAGTAATAACTGTTTAAAATCAGCCGCAGATGGCGCTATTTCGATGTCTTGAACAGCAAGTCCCGTTGAGGATTTAAATGTCGCCATGCTAGCGACCAGCCTTACAAGTAAAGGCGCAACAAAGAGTTTTATTATTATTCATTAAAGCGTTTAATTATTTCTTCAAAGTAAATTGGGCTAATTGTACCGCAAGTTCTTCCGCGAGTTGAGAAATATTCGCACCGGCACTGGCTGCATCTTCTGCTGACTGTAATAAGTTGTCGGTACTTTCGGCGATATCTTGGGTATTTCCAGTAATGCCCACTACCATATCACGCTGTTGCTCTACTGCGCTTGATATTTCTGTTGTCGCCATAACAATTTCATTAACATTTTGACTAACTTGTTGGAAGGTTTCAGCGACTTGCGCGGTTTTTTCAACGCCTTGCTCTGCTTGCTCAACACCTGTTTTCATTGCAGCGACTGAACGACTTGTGCCTAGCTGCAACTGTTCAATAATACGCTGTATTTCACTGGTTGATTCTTGTGTTCTGCTTGCTAAGGTACGCACTTCATCAGCAACAACAGCAAAACCACGGCCTTGCTCACCGGCACGAGCAGCTTCAATGGCAGCATTTAATGCCAATAAATTGGTTTGGTCAGCAATTTCTCGTATAACATTAACGAAAGTACCAATTTCAGAACTATGCACAGCTAACTCATCAATCACCTCTGCAGAAGTATTCACTTGCGCAGAAATGGCTGTGATGACATTCGCAGTATCACTAATCACTTGTTCACCATGGTTAACATTAACGCTAGCCTGCTCAGTTAGTTCTTGAGCGCCTGTGGTATTAGATGAAATAACTTGAACAGAATCATTAACCTGGTTAATTGAGCTAGCCACCTGATGCGTATCTTGCTGCTGCTGGGCAATATTTTGCTCCATTGCCTCGGTTAAGGCATTGATATTAACTGCCGCTGATTTTAATACTGAAACATCATGATTAACATTCATCAATAAATCGTGAATTTTGCCCTGCATTTGGCTAAAACGATCGGCTATATCGCCTAATTCATCTTTTGAATCTCGGGTAATTTCTTGAGAAAAATCACCATTACCTAATCGTTCAGCAGCTTGGTTTATTTTATTGACGTTTTCACTCAGCGAACGATATATACCAACTAATAAATAGCTAATCGCTAGCATGATCACTACCAACATAACCGATAATAACCATAAGGTTTGCGTACTACTATTTTTTAATTTTTCAATACGTTGCACTAAAAGCTCTTCAGACGTAGACATAAGTGCTAATAGCTTTTGATACTCAGTATCTCCTAGGCTCTGCGCTTGATTCGCACTCCAACTGATACGGTCAGGATTAATCACTTTGCCGCGCAATTGTGCTTGGAACTCATCTAGTGACAGGGTTAATTCATCATATTGATTGAGATATTCAGGAAACATATTCGGCGCAACACGCTTTAGTTGCTCATTGGTTTTTTTATATTGCAGCTGTAGTTCGTCAAGTCGATTGTCCAGCGCTACCAGCAAAGTATAAGTTTCGGCGCTAAAGCCATCGTTGCTGATAATTGAATAGGTTAAGTCTTTAATACGGCTGAGGTACTCCACCATAGCAGGCATTCTAATGACCGTCGCTTCAGCTAAATAAAAGGCCTGTGGATCAGGTTCGCGTGATAAGCCACTAACAGCCGATAAAGTCTCGCGTAGCGCTAAGGTTTTATCATAAAACATTGCAAAATCAGAAAATTGCTTTTCACTTGCTAATACTGCTTGCCAGCCGTCGGCTAATATTTGCTTTTCTGCAGTAACTATTTCAAGCGCGTCAATTTGCGCAGAAATATCACCGCCGTTAGACATATTTAAGCGTTTTTCAGCTACCAATTGTTCCAACTGGCTTACCGTAAGTATTTGGCTTCGGCCGTTAAGCTCTTGTTGATATTGGCTTAAGTCATGAAATTGTTGTTTAACAATCCAAACGAAACTCGCAATCAGCGGAATATAAAACATTAACGCCAAAAGAGAAAATTTGGCTTTAAATCGTAATGAATTGGATATGGCAATCGCGAGTTTAAATATTAGCGTCATGGTCACTCTTATCTTTATTATTATCAACAAACTGGTATTACTAGCTTTAAGCAGCATACCATTTGACCTCGATAAGTTAACGATTATTTCAATTTAATTTGTAGTCGAGTTGACTATTTAGTAGTTTATGGCTGTGGCTTATGCTTGTGGTAAACTACCTAACAAGCTATTTTATTAACTTGCTAGGTAACTACATTATTAACGCAAGTTGCTTTAAATCTTCGCTGCTAACTCAGCAGCTTGTCTTATTGCTCTTTTAGCATCTAATTCAGACGCGACATTAGCACCACCAATAAGGTGTGCCGCCACGCCTTTATCTTCAAGTTGCTGATATAAAGTCCGTTCAGATTCTTGCCCTGCACAAATAATGACATGATCAACTGGCAGCGTTTGCTGTTTATCATCAATGGTGATCACTAACCCATCATCATTTACTTCATCGTAGCTAACGCCTGCCAGCATTTGCACACCATTTTTCTGCAATGTCGCACGATGTATCCAACCCGTCGTTTTACCTAGACCGGCACCAACCTTAGTATTTTTACGCTGTAACAAGAAGATTTCTCTAATTGGCTCTTCCTGCATTTTAGGTTGAATTAAACCACCATTTTCTTGGTAGTCTTTATCAACACCCCAGTTTTGTAACCATTTTTCTGGGTTAGTGGTTAATGACTCATCTTCCACTAAGAATTCAGCGACATCAAAACCAATTCCGCCGGCACCTATAATGGCAACGCGTTTTCCTACCGGCTCTTTATCACGCAGTACTTGCAGATACGACATCACTTTTTCATGCTCAATGCCTTTAATATCAAGCTTTCTTGGCACAATGCCGGTTGCTAATACAATTTCATCAAAGCCCGCAGCAATGAGTTCATCAGCACTTTTTTCTTGATTTAAATTCAAGCCAATATTAAGCAACGAAATCTGCTTGTTAAAGTATCTTAGGGTTTCAAAAAACTCTTCTTTGCCTGGAATTTGTTTGGCGTAATTAAATTGACCGCCAATTTCAGCTCCACGGTCAAATATTTCAACTTGATGGCCACGTTGTGCGGCGTAAACACTAAACGCTAGCCCTGCTGGCCCCGCGCCTACTACGGCAATTTTTTTATTGCTTTTAGCTTTTTCAAAAGTCAGTTCAGTTTCATAACATGCCGTAGGATTTACCAAGCATGAAGCTCTTTGCTGTTTAAAAACATGGTCTAAACATGCTTGGTTACAGCCGATACAGGTATTAATTTCGTCACTTTTGTTTGCAGCAGCCTTAGCAACAAAGTTTTCATCTGCTAAAAATGGTCGTGCCATTGAAACCATGTCAGCTTGGCCAGTAGATAATATATCTTCTGCGACTTCTGGCGTATTAATTCTGTTAGTGGTGACCAATGGCACAGAAACTTCTTTTTTCATTCGCTCAGTGATCCACGTAAATGCAGCTCGTGGTACTGATGTCGAAATTGTTGGCACACGTGCTTCATGCCAACCAATACCGGTATTGATTAACGTTGCGCCCGCTGCCTCAACACCTTTTGCCATGGTAACAACGTCTTGCCAGCTATTACCGCCTTCAACTAAATCAAGCATGGATAAGCGGAATATAATGATGAAGTCATTGCCTGCGCTAGCCCGTACTGCACGAATCGTTTCAATGGCTAAGCGCATTCTATTTTCAATACAGCCACCCCACTCATCGGTTCTTTTGTTCACTTTTACACAGCTAAATTGGTTAATGAGATAACCTTCAGAGCCCATAATTTCAACCCCATCATAGCCAGCTCTTTTCGCTAATTTAGCAGAATGAGCAAAGTCTTTAATCGTGCCTTTAATTTGGCGAACTGACATAGCTTTCGGGGTGAATGGGTTAATTGGCGATTTAACCTTACTCGCTGAAACACTAAATGGATGGTACGAATATCTGCCGGCATGTAGTAATTGCAAACAAATTTTTGTTGGATATTTATGTACAGCTTCGGTTACTTTTTGATGCTTACTGACTTGCCAAAATTTACTTAACTCACAACCAAAAGGCGCTAAACGTCCGCGAGTATTTGGGCTAATACCACCAGTAACAATTAAGCCGACACCGCCTTTCGCACGCGCTTCATAAAACGCTGCAAGTTTATCAAAGCCACCTTTTTCTTCTTCTAAACCGGTATGCATTGAGCCCATTAGAGTTCTATTGGCTAGCGTTGTAAAGCCTAAATCTAATGGTGCTAATAAATGTGGAAAGGCAGCGTTATCATTCATAATATGTCACTTTTTTAGTTGTCATGTTAAGTTGCATTTAAAGCTAGTTCAGTTTTTTTGGTCGAACCAGTTACCACTAAAGTATCTGCATTTTTAGTAAAACTCAAGCTTAATTTGACACCTGTCAGATTGAAATTTCATTCATCCAATAGAATCTTGTTAAAAGATGATGATTTACTTTCCTAGTAATCTGAGTATGCTGCGATATCTTTAACAGCTAATACTTTTTACATAACATTTAGAACCTATGCGAGAAAACGCTATTAACATCGACAAAAACATTATCATTGCTGAAATTATCTCGCAGCTACAACAAGAATTAACACTAGCGCTGGTTGCTGCAGACAATGCACACAAAGCGGCAACTGATGATCAGTCGGTGGCAGAAACACAATATGACACCTTGGCCATTGAGCAAAGTTACTTGGCTGAAGGACAATCAAGACGTGTTGCCGAAATTCGTCAAGCGATTAAAAGCTTTGAGAATTTTCCAGCTAACTTAGCTGAAAAACAAACAAATATTGTGCTGGGATCGTTAGTGCAAATGGAGCAGGATATTGCCAAGCAGCAGTGGTTTTTTATTACCCCTGCTGCTGGCGGTCATCGTTGTCAGATAACTGAGCAAGACACATTAGTGAGTATTACTTTGATCACCCCGCAATCACCAATGGGAGCGGCATTGTTAGGCAAAGAATTTGATGATGAAATCAAACTATCAATTGGTACTAAAACCCTCTGTGACTTCATCACGGATATAAAATAACTAGCTATTTAATAACGCTTTAATGTTAACCAAGTCAGCAGTTTTATCATCAACTTTTAAATAGGCAACAGCTTCATCATGCATAATAGTTGCTTCAATAACACCGGGCATTTCACTCAGTTGTTGGGCAACTTCATAAGCTTTTTCGTCACTGGAAATGTTAGTTTTAAAACTATAAGCCTTAGACTTTTTCAATGGTTTCATCCCCAAAGTGAGTACGACCCAAACCATTCCAAATAGCGACATCACTAAGAAAATAGACTGCTCGCCAAATTCACTGGCAATAAAACCACCTAAAATACCGCCAGCAAATGCTCCTAAAAACTGACTACTAGAATATATTCCCATCACACTACCTTTAACGCCGGCAGGAGCAATGCGAGATAATATTGAAGGCATTGTCGCTTCTAGGTAATTAAAGGCAGTAAAAAACATCATCACTAATATCACTAATGTTGTAATGCCCATTGGCAAATACCAAAGTAGTACCAATGCTAATGTCAGTAAAGCAACAGCAGCGGTGAACATTTGCTTTTCTTTTTGCTTTTTCATACCGATGATCATAAACGGCACCATCAAGAAAAATGAGCCAATTAAGGTTGGTAAATAAAGCTGCCAATGTTGTTCAAGCGCTAAACCGCTAGCAACAAATTGTTTTGGCAAGGTAACAAAACACGCTGTTAGCGCCATATGAAGAATAAATACGCCCCAATTTAAGCGCGATAGTTGCCCGTCAAATATTAAGCTGCCAAGCTTTGACGGTAAGGCAACATTGTCACCTTTGGGTGCAGTATTAATTGAATTTGGTACGATGAATTGAATGGTTAGCATGGCAAAAATGGTTAAAATTGCGATAAACCAAAATAGACCACTTAAGCCAAATGCCTGTGCGACGATAGGGCCAATAATCATTGCAATAGTAAATGAAACACCGATAAACATGCCAATAGTTGCCATGACTTTAGGTCGCTGTTCTTCACGGCTTAAATCTGCAGCTAATGCTAGTATTGCACTGGCAATAGCACCGGTACCTTGTAATGCACGACCAGCAACTACACCATAAATAGTGTCTGACATTGCCGCCACAACACTACCAATGAAAAACACCACTAACCCTGTCAGAATTACTGGTTTGCGTCCAAATTTGTCTGATAAAATTCCCATCGGAATTTGTAATAACGCTTGAGTTAAGCCATAAGCACCAATAGCTAAACCGATCCAAATTGGGCTATAGCCAATAAGTTGTTCACCGTAAATGGCAAATACGGGCAAGATCATAAACAGACCTAACATCCGCAAGCCAAACACAGAGGCTAGCGAAAATGCTGCTTTTTTTTCAATACTATTTAAACCGGATGCGCTCATGAAAATGTTAACTCTACTTAAACTGGATAGTAAACTTTAAACCTAGCCGTCACTAGCTGCCAATACAGCAATAATAAAGCTAGAAAAACGCGCGTATCTTACCACGGTCACCGAATGAACAAAAACAGAGATTTAAGATGAATTCGGATTAAAATCTGTGCGATAATATTTGGTTCTAACTTTATGTTCAGGTCGAAATAATACTTAGTAACTTTTGCCGTAAAAACAGCCTTAATAGGTTAGTATTTTACCGCTAATAATTATTTCAAGTGTTGATATAGCATAAGGTAATTTGCAATCAGTCCATCACTTCATCTGTGGAAAATTTCGCATAGGGATGACGGGCGTTAAACTGGTCACAATGTCATTATGAAGAAAATTGAAGTCAGGGGTGCTCGCACTCACAACTTAAAAAATATTAATGTAAATATTCCACGCGACAAGTTAGTTGTTATTACTGGCCTTTCTGGTTCAGGTAAGTCTTCATTAGCCTTTGATACTTTATACGCTGAAGGTCAAAGACGTTACGTTGAATCACTTTCCGCTTATGCACGCCAATTTTTATCATTAATGGAAAAACCCGATGTTGATCACATTGAAGGTTTATCGCCAGCCATTTCCATTGAACAAAAATCAACATCACATAACCCACGTTCAACGGTTGGTACCATTACTGAGATTTATGATTATCTGCGTTTGCTTTATGCGCGTGTGGGTGAACCTCGTTGTCCTGATCATCACCTGCCACTTACCGCACAAACTATTTCACAAATGGTTGACCGGGTTTTAGCACTAGAAGAAGGCACTAAGGTCATGGTGCTTGCCCCTGTATTACAAGACCGCAAAGGTGAGCATGTTAAATTATTAGATAACCTTGCTGCCCAAGGTTATATTCGTGCTCGAATTGATGGAGAAGTTTGTGACCTTTCTGATCCACCAACCTTAGAATTACATAAAAAGCATACTATAGAGGTGGTTGTTGACCGCCTAAAAGTGCGTGAAGACATCCAATTACGCCTTGCTGAATCATTTGAAACAGCTCTTTCATTGACTTCAGGTACCGTGAAAGTTGCCTATATGGACGAACCAAGCAAAGAAGAATTGGTTTTCTCGGCTAATTTTGCCTGTCCTAAATGTGGCTATAGCATGCAAGAGTTAGAGCCGCGATTGTTCTCTTTCAATAACCCTGCTGGTGCTTGTCAAACTTGTGATGGTTTAGGTAATCAACAATATTTCGACGCAAGTCGCGTTATTTCAAATCCTGAGTTGAGCTTGGCTGGCGGTGCAATTCGTGGCTGGGATAAGCGAAATTTTTATTACTTTCAAATGTTGCAAGCGTTGGCTGACCATTATCAATTCGCCTTAGACTTACCGTTCAATGAATTAGCGGAGAAAACACAGGAATTAATTCTACGTGGCAGCGGTAAACAAGAAATTGAATTTAAATACATGAATGATCGCGGTGATATTGTTATTCGCAAACACCCATTCGAAGGTATTTTAAATAATATGGATCGCCGTTACCGTGAAACAGAGTCTAACGCGGTACGTGAAGAGCTAGCAAAATATTTAAATAGCCAACACTGTCCAGATTGTGACGGTAGTCGACTGCGCTTAGAAGCTCGCAATGTTTTTATTGCTGACACGCCATTACCTGAAGTTGCTGAATATGCCATTGCCGACGCTCTGGCGTTTTTCCAAGGCTTGAAACTTGAAGGCCAAAAAGCTCAAATTGCAGAAAAAATTCTTAAAGAAGTTTGTGACCGTTTAGGTTTCCTGGTTAATGTTGGTTTAAATTACCTTAACTTATCTCGCGCCTCAGGCACGTTATCAGGTGGTGAAGCACAACGTATTCGTTTAGCTAGTCAAATTGGCGCTGGTTTAGTCGGTGTCATGTACGTGCTTGATGAGCCTTCAATTGGCTTACATCAACGCGACAATGAACGTTTACTTGAAACCTTGATCCATTTACGTGATTTAGGAAATACCGTGATCGTAGTGGAACATGATGAAGACGCCATTCGCGCGGCTGACTATGTTATCGATATTGGCCCTGGTGCTGGTGTTCATGGCGGTAATATTATTGCTGAAGGCGATGTAAATGACATTTTAGCATGTGAAGACTCACTTACTGGCCAGTACTTGTCAGGAAGAGAGTGTATTGAAATACCGAAAACTAGAACACCGTTTGATAAAAAGAATGTTGTTAAACTTAAAGGGGCAACAGGTAATAACCTGAAAAATGTTGACTTGGTTATTCCAAATGGCCTAATGACTTGTGTTACGGGGGTTTCTGGCTCAGGTAAATCAACCCTGATCAACGATACTTTATACAAGCTTGCTCACATCGAATTAAACGGGGCAACGACACAAGAGCCTGCACCACACAAAGAAATTACCGGGTTAGACTTACTCGATAAAGTGATTGATATCGACCAAAGCCCAATTGGGCGAACACCACGTTCAAACCCGGCAACCTATACCGGAATTTTTACCGCCATCCGCGAAATTTTTGCCGCCACGCAAGAATCACGTTCACGTGGTTACAAACCAGGTCGCTTTAGTTTTAATGTCAAAGGCGGTCGTTGTGAAGCGTGTCAGGGTGACGGTTTAATTAAAGTTGAAATGCACTTTTTACCTGATGTTTATGTGCCTTGTGACGTTTGTAAAAGTAAACGCTATAACCGTGAAACGTTAGAAGTGAAATACAAGGGTAAAAGCATTCATGAAGTGTTGGATATGACCATTGAAGATGCGCTAGAGTTCTTCGGCCCTATTCCAGCGGTAAAACGTAAACTGCAAACTTTAATGGATGTTGGTTTAAGTTATATCAAGTTAGGTCAATCAGCGACAACGCTTTCGGGCGGTGAAGCGCAGCGAGTTAAGTTATCGAAAGAGCTATCAAAGCGAGATACCGGCAAAACGCTTTATATTCTTGATGAACCAACCACTGGCTTACATTTTCACGATATTAAGCAATTGCTACAAGTGATTCATCGTTTACGTGATCACGGCAATACCATTGTCGTTATCGAGCATAACCTTGATGTCATAAAAACCGCTGATTGGGTTGTCGACTTAGGTCCTGAAGGTGGTTCAGGTGGTGGTGAAATATTAGTAACAGGTACACCAGAACAAGTTGCTAAACATAAAGGCTCGCATACCGCGAGATTCTTAAAACCTTTATTAGCCAACGCAACTAAAAGCTAAGCATCAGTTCTGATGTTCTGCCAAAAGGCTTGTTATTTTGTAACAAGCCTTTTTTCTGTCTAGCATCCAAGTTCACTTCCGTTTAAGATAAATTATCACTTCAATCTAATAACTAAAGTAGTATGCTAAATGACTAATAAAAATAATAAAATTCAGCAATGGCAAAACCCATTAATTTATTTGCTGGCCTTTTCTAGCGGCTTTTGCATTATGGGTATCGAATTACTCGGCGGGCGAATTCTAGCGCCATTTTTTGGCAGTAGTGTCCATATCTGGGGCAGTATCATCACGGTATTTATGCTGAGTTTATCTTTCGGTTACCTTGCTGGTGGCAAGCTATCAACAAAATCAGCATCTTTAAATCGTTATGGACTAATTTTTATTTTTGCTGGTATTGCCATTTTACCGGTAGCTTTTTCATCAGAATGGTTAATGGAAGCTATTTTTCTTGCCATAGAAGACACACGTTATGGCTCATTACTAGCTTCAATGGCGCTATTCTTTATTCCTACTGTTATTCTCGGCATGATCTCACCATACTCGGTGCGCTTGTTAGTCACCGATAAAAATAAAAGTGGCCAAGTCGCAGGCTTTCTTTATTTTGTCTCAACATTGGGTAGTGCCTTAGGTACTATTATTACCTCATTCTATTTAGTATTGCTGTTTGAAGTGAACAATATTATCACCGTATTTAGCAGCATTTTGATTTTACTTGGCCTAAGTGCAATGGTTTTTAATCGCCTAAATCAACCAACTGGCAACCATGAAAGTATTAGCCGTCAAGGAGCGACTAATGAATAAATTATTAATCACCTTTTTAATATCGCTACTAAGTAATGTGTTGATTAGTGCCGCTTTAAATACTCAAGCAAGTGCCGAAACTATTCACAGTGAACGTTCGTTATATCGCAATATATTGGTAGAAGAAAAACGCGGCTTACGTTGTTTAAAATTCAACGTTAAAAGTGCTAAAACCCAACAAAGCTGCATGCTACTCGACGACCCTCAACGCTTAGTATTCAATTATACTAAAATGCTGTTTGCCAGTTTATTGGTTAACCCAAACCCAGAGCGCATTTTAATTGTTGGCTTAGGTGGCGGTACTATGTCGAATTCTCTACATCAAATTTTTCCTGATGCCACTATTACTAATGTTGAAATTGATCCCGCTGTGATTAAAGTGGCGAGAAGTTATTTTGGTTTTTTCGAAAATGAAAATGTAACTTCAGTGGTACAAGATGGTCGCATTTTTGTTAAACGTGCAGTTTTAAAACAGCAGAAATATGATTGGATTATTCTTGATGCCTTCAATGGCGACTATATTCCTGAGCACTTGATGACGCAAGAATTCTTACAGGAAACCAAAGCACTACTTAGCGATAATGGCGTGTTAGCAGCAAATACATTTTCGATAAGTGATTTATACGATGTTGAATCTGCCACTTATAAATCAGTATTTGGTGACTTTTTCAATGTTAGAAACAAGAAAAACAGTAATCGCATTATATTGACCAGTGAGAAGCCTTTACCACAAGACAGCGTTATTGCCGAGCGTGCGAAAGCGCTTACTACAATATTGCGACCTTTTAATGTAAATATTACGGAAATAAGCCGCTATATGAAGTCTACGGCGATACAGCAAGATTGGCCCAAAGATACACGATTATTAACCGATCAATACTCGCCAGCAAACTTATTAAATTTGAAGTAGAAAGTTAACTGCAATTGATTTAATTAAAGGTGAGAAGGTTAAATTAATAAGTCTTACCTGTAAGCCAGTTCAGGCATACAGGTAAGTTAGTTAACTAAAGCGTGACGCCTTAGTTAGCTTTTCTTTTTCAGGCTTAAGCGTTTTTTACCTGATGACGTTGCAGCAGGCTTTTTTACATCAATGCGTGTTAGTTTTTTCTCAGAATACTTATTAGCTTTTGACGTTATCACTTTATTAGCGTGTTTAATGTCAGCTGCTATATCGATCTTTTTCGGTACTTCAACGACTTTTGCTTCCATTTTAGGCTCTGTAAAGTCATCACCCATGGCGGTTTTACGCGAGCCAGCTACAGCAGCATTTATTTCCGCCATTTCATTATCAGTTAAATCACGCCATTGTCCCGGACGTAATTGCCCTAGCTCAACATTCATAATGCGCGAGCGATTAAGCTTAGTGACTTCATAACCGAGATATTCACACATACGGCGAATTTGTCGGTTTAAACCTTGAGTTAAAATAATACGAAAAACATACTTACTTTCTGGAGTAACAATACACGGCTTAGTGATCGTACCTAAAATAGGCACCCCTTTTGACATTCTTTCAACAAAGCGTTCACTGATCGGTTGATCTACCGTGACAACATATTCTTTATCATGGGCATTTTCAGCACGTAGAATTTTATTAACAATGTCACCATCACTGGTTAGAAAAATTAAACCTTCTGACGGCTTATCTAAGCGACCAATGGGGAAAATACGTTTGGGATGACCTATAGCATCAATAATATTGCCTCGAACCTGAAGCTCAGTGGTACAAGTAATGCCGATAGGCTTGTTATAGGCAATATAAACTCGGTCAGTATGGTTACTATCACTGGCCTTAATTTCCATGCCATCAACACAAACCTTGTCACCCGGCACTACTTTAGTGCCTAGCTCAGGAACTATGCCATTAATAGTCACTCGATTTTTTTCAATCAATTTATCAGCAAATCGACGTGAACAATAACCTGAGTCACTAATGTATTTATTAAGGCGTTTTTCGTTAGTAGACACTAATTTTCCTAAAACAAACGCAGTGTAAAACTGCATATATAAAGATAGTTGCGCTATTTTAGCGAAGTTTCGCCGCTATGTAGAGTGATGATATTTATAAATCAACATTATTAACAATAACCACATAAAAACACGTATTATTACGATAAGCGTAATAATTATTTACTCAAACTGGTATTTATCATTGTGAAACATCAGCATACACTGGCTATAGTTTACTAAAGAAGCAAAAATGATGACAAAAAAAATGAAAACCTTAACTTTCGAGCAACTACCACAAAGTGGCTTTGCAGGCTTAATTGAACGACATTTTGTCATTAACCAAGCACTATTTGGCCGTTCAAAAACCATTGCGTTTCCGGGTTTAGGCAACTTTGTTTACCTCGCTGATGCTAACTTTCTTCCTCATGGTGAAACCCACATGCACGGACACAAAGAAGTTGATGTTATTTCGGTAATGGTTGAAGGTGAAATTGAACACCATGGCAGTTTAGGTCACGGTGAAAATTTACCAGCAGGCTCTGTACAAGTGCAACGTGCGGGTGCTGAAGGTTTTCGTCACAATGAAGTAAACCCAAATAATCAGCAGAACCAAATGATCCAACTTTGGGTGCTACCAGACGAATTAGGCGAGCAAGCAGGCTATAAGGTTTATCAACCTAAACTTGGACAATTAACTCAAGTCTACGGTGGTAATAAAAGCCAGAAAAATACTTTTAATAGTCAAATATCTATTGCGGTGAGTAATACCGTAGTTGAGCAGAACATTACTTTGTCTGATGAAGTATTGGTGTATTTGAGTAAAGGGGATGCAGAAATTAACGGTGAAAAAATTAATGCGCGCAGTTTAGTGCATTGTCAGCAAGGAGTTAACTTTACAGCGTTAACACAAGGACAAGCTATATTCATTTATCAAACAGACCAACAGAATGAGGCATTATCATGAAAGTAATCGCATTTGGCGCAAGTTCAAGCCGTAAATCAATTAACAAACAACTGGCTGCACATGCTGCCAACCTAGCAGCTCAAAGCAATGAAGATACTGACATTGAAGTACTTGATTTAAACGACTTTGAAATGCCAATATTCAGCCAAGACAAAGAAGAAGAATTAGGCCAACCAGAAGCCGCAAAAACCTTTTTCAAAAAACTAGGTGAAAGCGATGCCATTATTATTTCATTCGCCGAACATAATGGTAGTTATACTGCCGCTTATAAGAATTTATTTGATTGGGCTTCTCGTATTGACCAAAAGGTTTTTCAAAACAAACCTATGTTATTACTAGCAACCTCGCCAGGGCCTGGTGGTGCAGGCAGTGTATTGGCTGCGGCAAAAGGCTCAGTGCCTTATTTTGCAGGTGAAGTCAAAGCATCACTTTCTATCCCAAGCTTTTATGATAATTTTGATATGGAAAATTCTCGATTAAGTAACGAAGAATATCAGCAACAGTTATCTACAGCTGTAGCAGACTTATTAAAATAACATTGCGACTAGTAGGGAGAATAAAGCTCCCTACTGACCTTTTCTTAGTTTCTAACTTATGAACAGTTAGAGGTGATGTTAACGATGGATGTTGAGCGCTTTCAGAACCGATTTTTCATCGCTATTTACAATAACGCTTGGTTGTTCAGCTTTACCATCAACCCTAATATCACCTACTTTTGTCCCAACCGATAATGAACTACAAGCAGGTAAAGCCAACATTATTATCAACGCTGAAAAGCGCTTTATTTTATCCATATTAACAACCTAAACGCAGGCACATTTTCATAGCAACTTTCTTTACACACTTCTTTATGCACTTTCTTTATGCACTAAAGGGGACTTTAAATGAGAAAGCATAAGGGGAGTCGCCATAACTGCGCAAATGCTCTAACCGCACAATGCCGTCATTTACACAGGGAATAGTGCCATCTTCCACCCACCATAATACATAGTTAGCGTTTTCAATAGTATGAAACCATTCTTGCTTGCGTCGTAAGTAATCACGATGATGGGTCTTGAACATAAAATCTTTCAGGCTTTCAATGGAAGACCAAACGGACATATTGACAATAATATTTGGGTCGCTAAAGGCTTGAATATCAGTAGCGTTACCACTTTCTCCAATTAAGCGCCAAACAAAGCCTTCACTGGCATCTGCTATCGTATTTATCGGTTCAAGGTTATCGGTAAACTCTTTCATTCTGGCATCATCAAGCGGATACTTCGCCTGCGCTATGTTCAATTGTGCAAGTTGCATTTCTCTTCCTTGTAAATACAATGTTCTATTTTTTGCTGCTTAATTGTGGTTAATTTAACCTAATTCTACTTTATAGCCAACACTATATACTGACTGAACGATTTCACTGTCGGCATTCAAACAATTAATTTTTTTACGCAGTTTTTTGATATGACTATCGATGGTACGTTCACTCACCACACGGTGATCATTGTAAACTTGGTTAATTAGTTGTGCTCTAGAATAAATACGCCCTGGCTCTTTGGATAACACTTTTAATAAATTGAATTCAATAGCAGTTAACTCAACCGCTTGACCGTAAACCGTTGCCTGATACTTTTCTTCATTCAAAAAAATAGGCTTTTTAATTGTTTCAGTATCAGGATTTTTATAGCGTCTCAACGTCGCTTTAACACGAGCAACAACTTCACGCGGTGAAAAAGGTTTGCAAATATAGTCGTCGGCACCTAATTCTAAGCCAATTAGGCGGTCAATTTCTTCAACCCGCGCGGTGATCATAATAATTGGGATATTTGAAAATACGCGAATTTCTTTACATAAAGTTAAGCCGTCTTTTACCGGTAACATTAAGTCAAGTAGCACCATGTCATAAGTCTGACTTTGCAATTCTTCAATAACTGCAGCACCATCATGTAACATGGTGACATTAAATTGTGCTTGCGCCATGTAGTCATGCAATAGCTGGGCAATTTTAATCTCGTCTTCTACTACTAAAATACGGGCCATTGATACTCCAACTTAAACGATAAAATTTATCTAAGGGTATTTTTCGGTAATGTAATCTTTATCATCAAACCGCCACTTTCAGCTTGATGGGCAGATATTGTTCCCTGATGAGCATAAACAATATTTTTACATAATGCTAAGCCGATCCCGCTACCACCAGTTTTTCTATTGCGAGAACTCTCTACCCGAAATAAATGCTCAAAAAGTTTAACAATATCTTCGCGAGAAACCCCTGGTTTGCTATCTTCAATATAAATATCAAATTCATTATTTTTTTCAATTAATCGACAATAAATCTGACCTGGTGCATCGGTATACTTCGCGCTATTAGCAAATAAGTTATCCAATAATTGATTCAATCTTTTTGCATCGCCCCAGGCCGATATTTTTTTATTCGGCATATCGATTGTCAGCATTAATCCTTGGCTTTGTAGTAATGATCTATGTCTTTCAGCATTAAGCCTTACTAATTCAGTAATATTTAATGCTGACTTTTGGTAGCGCATTGCGCCAATTTCAGCCTCGTTAAGTTCATTTAAATCGTTTATTAAGCTTTGCAAGTGATTAACTTCTTCTGAAATGGAACTAATGTTTTCAATACTTAGCGGACGAATTCCATCTTCCAAAGCCTCCAATTCACCTTTAACAATCGCCAAAGGTGTTCTTAATTCATGAGATATATCAGCAAGCCAACGTTTTCTTGATGTTTCATTTTGCTCTAACGTAGCCGCTAAATCATTAAAATTTCTTGCCAAGGTTGCTAATTCATCATGACCAACAATAGGTAAACGTGTTGACAATTCGCCTTGGTTAACCTGAATAACAGCATGCTTCAAACGGGTAATTGGACCAACAAAATGTCGAGAGAGTGGAATAGTGATAATAATAATAACGATAAAAATCCCCGCTAATATTAATAGAATTTGTTGGTTAATATCCTCCACAAATTGTAAATCAAACTTATCGGTTATCTGCTCGGTTGGCGGTAGTGCAACATAGCCAACAACTTCACCGTTAGATAGAATCGATTTTTTGACAAAGTTGGCTGTAAATCTGCCAATTAACACCTGTTTATCAGCATTAAGTAAACTAAATTTAGGCCTTAACCGTGGGCTATTTTCTTTTAACGTTAATGAGGGATCATCAAAACGATCTTTGCGTTGATATCTAAGAGCATAATCATCACGTAGCTGATCGATGTCATCAGGGTAACGTAACCCTTGCTCTGATAGGCGCAATACAATGCGCCAATACTCTATGCCAGAATAATTTCGCTTCGGCCTTGAAGAGTTTTCTCGATCAGAACGGTTTGCTCTATTTCTATTTTCTCCTCTAAGCGAATTCCTTCTTGGCGGCTCATTAAAGCCTGCACGACGAGCAGTTTTATTTAATTCACGTTCACGTGGCTTTGCGCTTGAAGCGACCACTGCTTGCCAACCATTTTGTTCTTGATAAACCGCAGCTAAATTATCAGAGACTAACTGTAAACTTTGCACTTGCCGCTGATTGACATAATTTAGCATGCCACGGTCAAGCCCCCACTGCATTAGCCCATATAAAATCAGGAGCAATGCGAAGCTGGTTAGTAAAAACACTAAGAGTAACTTAGGAAAAATTCGCATGTGGTTATATTTTTTATCCGTTTATGGAACAGTTATAGCGCGAAACAAAATGAATGTCTTATCTTCAAGAACATTTGCACATTTTTTCCTCATTTACGGTACTTTTGTTGAATAAAGTAGACAAAACAAGGCGAATAACTAAATACTTAACCGCTAATAAATTGCTGAATAAACAATATAAATACCAAAGACAAATGAAAACACGCCAGAAAAACGAAACATTGAGCGAAACTTTGTCGCCGACCATAAAGCAAATTTTCGATGCTTCTGTGCGCCAAGAAAAATGAGCAGGATTGAAGTAAATAACATCAAATAACCAAGTACCGTATTGATCATCACGGCACTAGTCGACGGTGCATAATAAATAAAAATCAAACCAAATATTAAGCGGCTTAAGATCTCAAAAACATGAAAATATGATTGATTGCTGAATTTAATAATCGCCGCTGAAAATTCACCCGGATTTCTCATCATTTGCAGGCTTAATAACACCATTAGCAAGCCAAAAATCACTATAAATACCATAAGAAATACCGTGAATATTTTAAATTAGGGCTGTGTGTAATAACTGCCTTTTGGCGGAGCACCAAACAAACTCATTGCCGCTTGCATATTTTCTTGTGGGTAATTTGTAATAGCAAGCTGATGGTTCTCAATACTATTCCAACGTTCAATAATCATAAACTGATCTGAGTGTTCTTGATGTTTTAATACTTCGCATGAAAGGCAACCTTCAGCGCCTGAAATATAAGGCATAAGTTCTTGTAAAAAATTGAACAACTCAACAGATTTACCTTCTGCAGCAGTAAACTCATTAACTCTTACTATTGTCATAATCATCTCTTAAAATATAAATGCCTATATGGTTTACTATCAAAACATTAAGCTTGATTAAAAACAATAGCTAAGCGGCTGAGAAATTTGGCTTGCTTAAATGCATGAGTTTCAATAACCCAACATATCAAACAAAAACCAAATAAACTCCGAAGATGCTCTGCTTTAGGGTAAAATGCGCAATTATTCTCTTTGACAATGCACATGGCCATCAATATTAAAGACCAACCAAAAACGGAAGTGACCTGTTCAACTTGTCAAGCAAGCTGCTGTCGATTAGAAGTAATGATTATTTCAGACACCGGCGTGCCAGAACAACACATTGAGTTCGATGAATGGGGTGGCGAAACTATGCGACGTTTGGATGACGGTTGGTGTTCAGCGTTAGATCGTGAAACCTATTTGTGCACTATTTATGAAAATCGTCCGTGGAATTGCCGAGAATTTGAAATGGCTTCGTATGAATGCATTACAGAAAGAGCAATACCGATCGTTATATTAGGCTAATGACCTTAGGGTAAACATCAACTTTTCAAGGAAGGAAAATTCACATCAAGTTACTTATCACACTATTTCTACTTTACTCTTCAGTTAGCTTTGCAGGCGAAGTATTCGACAAGTTTCCACAAGAGATACATATTCATGAAAAATATGTATTTTATTCTCACGGCCGAATTGTTGAAGGTGTAAACCCTACACCTATTCATCCGCGCTGGGGCAAATATGAATTCCCAAAGGTTAAAGCCGCACTGGCTGATAGCAACTACAATTTAATTGCTTATCATCGCCCGATAAACACCAACCCTAAAACGTTCGCAATTAAGTTAGCCAATGATGTTAATCGTTTAATAAATAAAGGCGTAAAGCCAGAAAACATTAGCTTAGTTGGTTTCTCTCGAGGTGGTGAAATAACCATAATGGCATCGAATCATTTGAAATCACAACAGGTAAAAATTGCGTTATTGGCAAGTTGCCCAAGCTTTATGAAAAACAATAATAATTTTGAAGTCTATGGTGATGTCTATTCAATTTACGAAACATCGGACATGGTAGGTTCGTGCCAATTCTTAAACGACCAAAGTAAAGCTATTGCTTCTTTTAGTGAAATTTCAATCAGTACTGGAAAAGAACATGGCGCTTTTTATAGGCCAATGCCTGAATGGGTAAAACCTTTAAAAATCTGGCTTAAGCGTTAAGACAAGCTTATTTTTTACTTAACCTGAACTCTGGATAATGAGTGATTGATACTCAAGTAAATCAAAAGCTTAGATGGCAAAGTAAATGCTATAGCAAGGTGAACATCACTAATAGACACCATCAATGCTTCATTTTATGCCAGTTTCAAGGCAAAACGTTTATGAATAGCACGCTATTTATCGACGTTTTAACGTAGAAAATGGATTAAAAGGGAGGATTGAACAAGTACTGCTTATCCAGAGTTCAGGTTACTTATGCTATTTTGCGGCATTAGGGTATTGAGTAAGCTTATGATTTCATGTGATTGATACAAATCACCATACCGCATCACAAAATCAGTAACTTGTTCAGTGTTCGGAAATGAATAGTAATGACCACCTTGGCTTTGTTTGGCCGCATCTAAAATACAACCATTACTTAAATTATTTATCGCTTGTTCGATAAGCCGACAGCCACCAACATATAAAGAAAGTACATGCCATAAGTAAGACTTTTCCGGCCGTACGTTGATAGTAGCAGTAGCAATAACGCCGCCCGTATCTATTGTGCTATCAGTAATAGTATGTAATGTTGCGGTCAATTTTTTTTCATCATTCAACAGCGCCCAGAATGTCGCCATAACACCACGATAAGTCGGCAATGCTCCAGAATGCAAATTGATAACACCATGCTTAGCCAAGTCAATGATCGGTTTTTTCAGTATCACGCCATAACGAATTGAAATAATAACATCAGGTGACAATGCACTAATTTTATCAATACCTACCGGGCTATTTATATCATTAAGAATTTCAATAGCGAGGCTATGCTCAGTCGCTATTTCTGAAAAGTTTTTAAAGTCGTTGTCACCGTTATTTTTTGACTGTTCACTGAGCATTTGAAAAACGTTTTGTTGCTCAAATATAGCCAAACGTTGTAAAGCTTCTGGACGAGTAGCATTTCCTCCCACTTTGCTTGATAAGAACACCGAAACTTGATGTAAGCTTAGTGTTGGCAGTAATAAATTTAGCGCCCAGTTACTAGCAACATCATTATTTAGCAGGAGAACAATATTCACACTAATTTATCCCTGTTTATATTCTTTTTTACTTCAATCGACTCGGTTCAAAAGTTGAATAACGCGGTAAGTTTGCATCCAAATTTTCCCAATTCGCTTTCGAGTCGACAAAATTATGTGACATCGGGCGTTCAGTTAAGTCAGAATCAAAAATACCTAAGCGCACTCTTACCCGTGATTTATCCTGATCATTACTGCTATAAACAGGGCTACCGCAATCTTTACAAAAGTGACGAGTTCGACCCGGCTTAAATGAGAAAGTACTTAATAACTCCTCCCCTTGCTCGATAGCAAAATCTTCACGCCTAACAAAGCCATTAGTCGCAAACGCTGTGCCTGAGTTCTTGCGACAAAGCGAACAGTGGCAATGAATAATATCGCTGATTTCGCCCTTCACACTAATAACTACTTCACCACACAAACACTTTCCTGAGTACATTTTATCTCTTCCATTCATAACAATTTCATTCAGTAAGCTGCTTAACCATATAATACTTACAGCCTGTTTTCGGATAGCCTTGCTGGGTCCACTGCACTTGATAACCATGCTTTTGATAAAACGGCATCGCTTGAAAATTTAAGGTATCTAACAAGGCTTTATTGCAACCTCTCGCTTGCGCCGCCAATTCAATTTTAGCAAGTAGTTGACTACCCACCTTTTGACCTCTTAAGGTTTCAGAAACCCACAAGGTATTTATCATCAGCCAGTCACCAAAAGTACGCCCTGCTGCGCCGGCAATAACATCACCATTTTTATCGCTTAGTTTAACCGCAATGGCTTTACGTTCGCTTACTTCCCAACGAGCCCAATTGAATTCAGCAATTTTTTCATCTAAAAATGAGACAAATTCAGCACTTGGTTCGTCTATAATTTCAATATTCATGTTGGTAAATTTTTTCTCTACAATTAATTTTTTATTGCCAATAAACCACTTATAAACTATTCAATAACATCAACTCTTTTGGGTGAGGTTTCATATAGTAAGAATCCATAATGTACTCATTCGGGAAACGTCGAAAATGATGGCGTAATAACGTTATAGGAACAATAAGTGGCAGTAAGCCATCACTATATTGAGTAATAATCTCAACCAACTCAGCTTTATCATCGGCACTAATAAAGTTTTTTAGATAGCCTTGCAAGTGTTGAAGTGTATTAACGTGATTTTTTCGGCTCGCTCTAGTTTTTAACATTACCATCATTGCGCTTAGGTAATGCTCTAATACTTCATCGCTCTCTAATTTGTGCGCATCGGCAAGCCAACGCCCAAGCTCTTTTGCTAAATTTTGGTTATGGCTCATGTAGATGTATTTATGCTGTGCATGAAATTGCGTTAACGCTTGCATTGAAAAAGGCTGAGCAACCATTTTTTGCCAACGTGCATAGATAAACACCCGTTGAATAAAGTTTTCCCGTAATACCGCATCACCCAGTCGCCCTTCTTCCTCAACAGGTAAATTTGGGAATTTGTCCATCAATGTTTGTGCATAAATACCAACACCAATGCGGTCAGGCATATTACCTTTGTATAAGCGTACACGTTCCATGCCGCAGCTTGGCGAGTCTTTTTTCAGAATATAGCCACTAAGATTTTGCAGCCACTGATATTGCTGTTTAGCACTTTCTTTAAGTTGCTGGGTTACATCTAAGTCAGCTGTTTTTGAACCAACACAATGCACTTTTTCATCTATCAAGACTAAACGAATAGCTTCGCGAGGTATACCCAAACCAATATCAACTTCGGGGCAGAAAGGCACAAAATCAAAGTATTCACTTAAGGTATTATTGATATAAGAATTTTGCTTGTGACCAGAATCAAATCGAACTTTATGACCAAGTAAACAACTGCTAATACCAATTGATATTTTATGCTCGGCACCTAGCTTTTCCATATTTAGATTATCCATAAGCAAGTGATCCTTTAGGTTAAAATTAGTCGAGTAATGCCAAATCAGCACTATGCTTCAAGTTAACTCCAGTATAACGACATTTACTATTAAGGCATTAATTATCATACTATTAAAAATAAAAAACCCGGAATACATCCGGGTTTTCAAAGTAGTTATGAAACTAGTTATCTATTTTTCAAAATAGAATTTTTCACGCTTATTATCGTAGTTACCTATTTCATTCATGCTGCTTGCATCATACAGACGACCATTAATCATAGTGTAAATCACGCGGTCTGATAAGCGAATGTCTTGGCTTACATCACCATCTACCACTAAAATATCCGCAAGTTTACCGGCTTTTAATGAGCCTAATTGACTATCTAAACCTAAAGTTTTTGCTGACGACATAGTAGCTGTGCGAATAGCATTAAGTGGTGTCATACCACCTTGTGCCATCATCCACATTTCCCAATGCATTGCTAAACCTTCACGCTGACCATGACCACCCGAATTAACTTCAACGCCTAAGTCTTGTAACTCTTTAGCCACTTTCGCCACATTAATGTGGTTGTAATGGTGATGTGGCGCTTTCGGACGACGCATTGAACGCGGGTCTAAAAATTCACTTGGTACATATTGGCTTAAACGTGGGTGCTTCCAAACATCGGTTGTATCGTACCAAAAATGTTCACCTGAAATTCCGCCATATGCTACACCCATTGTCGGCGTATAAGCCATTTCAGACTGTGACCATAACTGCTTAATATCATCATATATTTTCGCGGTCGAAATTGAATGCTCTAGTGTAGTATGGCCGTCAACAATCATCGACAAGTTATGTTGTAGTAATGAACCACCTTCAGGCACCACTAAAATTTCAGCTTCGCGGGCTGCTTGGATCATTTGTTGACGTTGATTACGACGCGGTTGGTTATAACTCTTAACGCTAAAAACACCGGCTTTTTTCAAACGTTCAACATGAAACTTGGCATCATCTAAGCTATCAACATGCGAGGTATAACCTGCAGCTGTCGCACCGTATAAAATACTGCCGGTAGAAAATAAGCGTGGGCCAACAATGTCGCCGGCTTTTTGCATTTCACTGGCGGCAAAAAACTCAGTGGTATCATTTGATGGATCATGAACCGTTGTTACACCTAACGCTAAACCGGCATAGTTCTTCCAGTTTTGCTGAGGAATAATTTCATTACTACCTTGTGGGCCATGTGCATGCGCGTCAATAAGTCCTGGCATAATCGACTTACCAGTAACATCAATAACTTTCGCATCAGCTGGCACATCAACATCACCTTGTTTGCCAACAGCAACAATTTTATTGCCTTCAACCACCACAACACCGTTTTCAATAACTTGCTGACCTTCCATTGTGATCACTTTACCGCCAACAAAGGCGACACGACCAGATGGTTTGTCCGCTTTTTCTTTAAAACCTAAGTAAGTTTTTAATGGTTTTGGCTGCTGATCTTTTTTGGCTTCGTCTTTTTCATCAGCCTTAACATCAGCTATTTCAAATAAGCCACTAACGCTTGCTTGATATAAGTCAGGGCCTAAACTCCAATAAAGTTCATTTGATTCACCGTTCCAGTTAATGCTTTCACCTGCACGTGCAGATAGTTTTTTAACCGGTAAATTGGAGGCTTTAGGACCAATATCAATCACTTGCCCACGTTCAACAAATGGCGTGACAAATACTTTAAAACGCTCAGCAAAGGCAAGGTATTTTCCATCTGGTGATACTTTATATTCAGTAGCAAACTTACCTTGGTATATCGCCTGCTCTTTTTCAGCAGTGGCTGAAGAGCTCAAACTAACTTTTACCAATTGCGGTATTTTACCGTCACGCAAAACATAAATGCGGTCATTATGAGCGCCAAAATGAGGTAATAAACCAGATTCAGTGACTAATGTCGGTGAACCGCCTTTTTTGGTATTAACAGTATAAACACCTGGGTTTAGCCCCCAAGTTGGGTCAGTAATATAACCGCCTTGAACTTTGCGAAAAACTACCGTTTTACCATCTGGAGAAAAACTTGGTTCAATATATTTTCCAGGCTCTTTTGTTAACGAACGACTTTTACCACCACGGGAAGAAACTAAACGAATTTCGCCTAATTTATTATCATCCCAAGTACTATAAACTACATATTTTCCATCACGAGAAAAGCTCGGGTTTAATTCAAAGTGAGATTTTTGTTTGGTTAAACGCTTTGCCTTACCTTTAACTTTGCCATCAGCAATAGTGCGTACATAAATGTGCCCCATTGACTCATAAACCACCTTACGACCATCAGGAGAAATTTCAACATCACGCAACATTTTCACGTCAAAATTATCTTGGTCGATATCTTGTTGAAAACGTAACGCTGTTTGAATTTTCTTTTCAGTTTTAACATGGAAAGGAATAACCGTTGTTTTTTTACTCTCAATATCTAACTTGTTAATTTCACCCCCTGACCAGAACACCATACCTTCACTGTTAGGTAGCCAAGCCATGTTAGGGTAAACGCCATGAATCGCCCAAGTTTCTTGCATATCACGGTCTAAGTCTGAATAAATTAGGCTTTCTTCACCACTTTTTAAGTCATACAAGTACAAGTTTGACTGGAAATCATCACGACTAATATAGGCAAGGAACTTGCCATCTGGTGAAGGTACTGGGCGAATAGCGCCACCTTTACCCGAAATAACCACTTTGATTTCACCAGTAGCTAAATCAAGACGCTTAATTTTGTAAATGCCTTTTTCAGAATCTTTACTGTAGTGAAAGGTTTTACCTGGCGTAGCATCTTGAGAGAAATAAACATACTTGCCGTCATGCGAAAAAGCCGGCTCACCTAAATCTTTTTGTTCATTTGGACGTTTGGTTAACATAACGCCATTACCACCAGTTTTGTGGTACATCCAAACTTCACCTGCACCCAAAGAGCGAGAACCTGTAAAGTGTTTACGGCCAACAAGGTAATTTCCATCTGGTGACCAAGCAGGACTATTTAACAAACGAAATGTTTCTGAACTTACCGCTTTACCCGAACTACCGTCTGCTTTCATTATCCAAAGGTTGTCACCACCATCTTCATCAGAAGTAAATGCAATGTGCTGACCGTCAGGACTAAAACGTGGTTGCATTTGCCATGCAATATCCGTCATTAGCGCGGTTGCTTCACCACCTTCAATCGGCAAAGTATAAATATCACCTAGTAAATCAAAAACTAAGGTTTCACCATCAGGACTAATGCCCACATTCATCCAAGTACCTTGGCGAACATCAATTTTTGCCGTGGTAAATTCGCCCTGAGGGTTGTTCACAGACCATTTTTCAGCTTTTGCTTTTTCTGCAGCTTTAGCAACATTATCTTCAGCAAAGGCATGCTGCCCAGTACCTAAAATTAGCGCAACGCTGAATGCTACCGAAGAAATTCGGGAAGTAAATTTAGACATTATTTATTAACCTAATTTGATATAAAAATTATTGTTATCTGTCTACTAAAACACATCAGCAATAAAAATTTAAGCTTAATGCGACAAATAGTCGCTAATTACCGTTCAGCGCCAAATGTTAATCATCTGTAAATATAACTTTTTGATAATAAAAAGTGCGTGAAAACATAGACAATGTCCAATTTTTAAGTATGGTAGAAAGACAATTAAAATAAAAACATGGATGGATTTTTATGGAAAGATTAGCAGAAGCACAGGCGAGTTTAGTCGCCATTTACTCGCTTTATAATGCCGCGAGTGAAAAAAAACTGCCAGCCATTGATGCCAATGATACAGAAACACTTAAGGCATTATTGGAAGTAGTTCAAAATCGCGAAGCAATCGCTTATGTGCAAAAAATTAAAAAAAGCATACCTAGCGAAGTTGGCGAACTAAAAAGGTTACTGGCCGATGTTATGTTGTTGCTTGACGGCGTAGATATCAAAGCCATCAAAGCTCAAAACAAAGTATCCGCAAGTTAGCTTTCAGTTTTTCACTGACGACCTAAAAACTTAAATATAGCACAGCAAGTATTTAGGCTTGATAGCCCCAACGCGGCATGATGGTTTGTTCAATATTGAGGTGATCTAGCAAGCGCCCAACCATAAAATCAATCAGGTCATTAATCGATTGTGGCTGATGATAAAACCCTGGTGCCGCCGGCATAATAGTCACGCCGATTTGTGAAAGCGACAGCATATTCTGCAAATGAATGGTTGAAAATGGTGTCTCACGTGGCACCAATATCAATTGCCCACGTTCTTTAATCACCACATCAGCAGCACGCTCAATTAAATTATCACTCATGCCTTGGCTAATAGCCGCTAATGTTCCTGTTGAACACGGACAAACCACCATAGTTTTTGGTGCTGCTGAGCCTGATGCCACCGGAGAAAACCACTGTTCTTTGCCAAAAACAATAATTTGCTCTGGCTTAGCATTAAATTTTTTGGTGAAAAACTCACTGGCTGCACTGGGTGAGCCAGGTATTTTCAATCCTACTTCAGTGTCAAAAACAATACGGGCCGCGCTAGAACACAAAACAAATACTTGGTAGTTAGCCGCGACTAAACATTCTAATAAACGTAAAGCGTAAGCCGAACCTGAAGCGCCAGTGATCGCCAAAGTTATCTTCTTAGTAAAGTTAACACTGTTTTCAATATTATTTTGCTTAACCGAACTTACTGAATTGTTTTGTTGCTGTTGCACGTATTCGCCTTTATTTAATTAAACTGTTCTAATTCATTATACATCAGCAAGCGCTGATAATAATTTTTCATGAATGCCGCCAAAACCACCGTTACTCATCACAACAATGGTATCGCCTGACTGGCTATTGGAAATAATATCGCTAACAAGCTTATCTAAGCTTTGCTCAACAAAACAAGGCTGCGAGCAGTCATCAATTAATGCATCAACTGACCACTTCACCTGATCGCCTTGGTAAACATAAACTACATCAGCATCGGTTAATGATTTTGCCAGCGTATCTTTATGTACGCCTGACTTCATGGTATTTGATCTAGGTTCAAGTACGGCAATAACGCGATTTTTGCCAACATTAGCTCGCACACCCGCTAAAGTTTTAGTAATAGCCGTTGGATGATGAGCAAAATCATCAAACACTCGTACGTTATTCACTTCGCCTCTTAATTCTAGTCGACGTTTGGTATTAATAAATTCAGCTAAGGCTTCAATAGCGACAGCTGTTGTAACGCCAGCGTGTCGAGCGGCAGCAATTGCCATCAAACCATTTTCAATATTAAAATCGCCAATTAAGTTCCACTTTACCGTGCCTTGCACTTCGCCTTTGAAACTAACAATGTATTCACTGCCATCAGCAATACACTTTTCTGCATGCCAACCTAAAGCTCTATCATTGTCATCAACACTGAGTTCAGAAGGTGTCCAACAGCCCATGCTAAGTGTTTCATTAATTGCCGCTTCATTTTTTGGCGACAGTATTAGGCCATTGTTAGGCACCATACGAATTAGGTGGTGAAACTGTCGCTGAATATCGCTGATATCATTAAAAATATCAGCATGATCAAACTCCATATTGTTGATCACTAACGTATTCGGACGGTAGTGAACAAACTTAGAGCGTTTATCAAAAAAAGCGGTATCGTACTCATCAGCTTCGATAACAAAAAACGGTGCAGAGCCTAAACGTGCAGAACAATCGAAATTTTGCGGTACACCACCAATCAAAAAACCTGGCTTCATACCGGCATATTCTAATATCCAGGTCAGCATTGAACTGGTAGTGGTTTTACCATGTGTGCCTGATATAGCTAGTACCCAGCGGTCTTTTAAGACATTTTCTAATAGCCATTGTGGTCCAGAGGTATATGCTATTTTTCGGTCAAGTACGTACTCAACCATAGGGTTACCACGTGCCATTGCATTACCGACAATGACTAAGTCTGGCTCATCATCCAAATGCTCAATTTTATAACCTTGCTTTAGTTCTATACCTAGCTGTTCTAACTGCGTGCTCATTGGTGGATAAACATTGGCATCACAACCGGACACTCGAAAACCCATTTGCTTGGCGATGGCCGCGATTCCGCCCATAAAAGTGCCGCAAATACCTAATATATGAAGATGCATAAAAGCCTATTTAAATAGTCATAACGCCCGCGCTGCGTATGCAAGCCCGAACTAAGTTGTATACCCGTCCCACTTGAAGATGCAGGTTTCAGCAAGTAGAGAAAGGGTTAGCACCAAAGCATTGATTGAAGATAATAGTTATTCTATTGTCAAAATCAATAACACCGGAGATGACCCTTTATCGGCTTGCCCCTAGGGAGCTAAGCTAGAAAATCAGTTCTGCGTTGCGATACTTGACAAGGGAATAACCATTATCTACGTACCGCGTCTTGATCTGATGTCCTAGCTTAACTCTGAAATTGCATCTTCAAGTGAGACGGGTATAAATCAGAATGCGCTCAATATACCTTAATATAACGAAAATACATATTGCAAAATCAAGGCATTTTGCCCACTATCAATGCGACTAAGCATATAGCCAATCCTCTTGAAGATGCTATTTCAGGTGGTTTAGCTATTCACAACATATAAGGGAATTCATGAGCAAGGCTATTCTACAAAATATTAATGTTTATCCAATCAAATCCAGCGCTGGCATCGAACTATCTTCTAGTTGGGTTGAAGAACTTGGACTAGCCTTTGACCGTCGCTTTGTCGTTGCCGATTTAAACGGTGAGTTTTTCACTGCTCGAACACAACCTCGTTTATGCCTTATTCAAGCTAACCTTACCGCCTCAGGCATGGTGTTAACAGCGCCGGATATGCCTGCTTTAGTCATTACTTACCAAAAGCTAACCAACAACTATGTTGCCGTAAATGTATGGGACGATAGCATTAATGCCCAGCAATGCCTGGCGGACATTAATCAATGGTTTAGCGAATACCTGCAATTGCCGTGTCAGCTGTTATTTTATGGTAGTGACTCTCAACGCTTAGTAAAAAATAAAACATCACCAGTAAGCTTTGCTGATGGCTACCCGTTGTTATTAATTTCACAAGCCTCACTTGATAATTTAAATACTCACTATCAAGCCAGTGAAGCTGCCATAAGCATGGCGCAATTTAGACCTAATATTGTAGTAAACAACTGTGAAGCTTTTGCAGAAGATACTTGGCAACACATTCGTATTGGCGAAGTTGAATTTGAAATAGTAAAGCCTTGTACACGTTGTATTTTCACTACTATTAACCCACAAACGGGTGAAAAAAATCAGCAACAAGAGCCATTGAAAACATTAATGAGCTATCGCCAGATTGAAAGTGGTGATGTAATTTTCGGTCAAAACCTTGTCGCACTTAATCAAGGACAGATAAAACAAGGCGATCAGGTCGAAGTATTAAAACGCCAATCTCCGCCAGTTATTGTCAAAAAAGCTCCCGTAAAAGCAGTTGATCTTTCACTAGGTCACAATGAGGCTTCAGCCACGATAGTGAAAAAGGCAAAACCTACACTCTCTTTTAGTAGCTTTAATAAAACCATTAAAGGCAATAACAAACAAACTTTATTAGAGCAAGGTGAAGATGCCGGTCTAATATTACCGTATTCTTGTCGAGCAGGTATGTGTGGTCGTTGTAAAGTTGAATTGCTTGAAGGTGAAGTAGAGCAGCATTGCAAAGACGCTTTATCTGATGACGAGCAACAGCAAAACTTTATTTTAAGCTGCAGTTGTACGCCAATTACTGATGTTGTTATCAGCCACCCAGAAAGAAAGCGTCGCAATGTTCGCAACGACTAGGTAAGAGGCATGATGAAATTAAACTGCGATTTAGGTGAATTTAAAAACAATAACGACGCTGATATCATGCCCTATATTGATATGGCAAATATTGCCTGTGGTTTTCATGGCTCTGATGCTTTAACTATTAAAAAAACCGTACAACTTGCGGTAAAACATCAAGTCATTATTGGTGCTCACCCCAGCTACTCTGATGTTGAAAACTTTGGTCGTCAATCAATAGCTTTGTCTTCAGATGAGTTAATTGCCGTCATTCAATATCAAGTAGGTGCTTTACAGGCATTGTGTCATGCCGAAAACACTTTAGTGACTTATGTTAAGCCACATGGCGCGCTATATAACGACATGATGAAAAATTTAGCCATATTCAAAGACATTTGCCATGCCATTGCCCAGCTGAATCAGCGTAGTTCGCAACCATTAGCGCTAATGATTCAAGCGTTGAAGAATATACAACCTTTTGAGCAAATAGCCAAAGCACAAAACATCACACTTTATTTTGAAGCCTTTGCCGATCGCGCTTACCAAGATAACGGACTTTTAGTGCCTCGCAGCGAAGCCGGTGCGGTATTAAGCAGCAATACTGCCGTTGTAGAGCGTTGCCGAAAACTTATCAATAAACAGCCATTGTTAAGTATAAATAATCAACCACTTGAGTTTCAACTTGATGCGCTATGCGTACATGGTGATACGCCGAATGCCTTAGCCATGCTTAAAGCATTACGAGCAACTATTAATGCATAACAGTTTAGGTTAACACTGTGACGACACAAAAAAATCTTCAATTAAGTGCAACATTTAGCGTTGAAGTGGTCGCCGAAAATGCTGTGCTGCTAAGTTGGCCACAGCAAATATCAGCTGAGCAGCACAACAACATTATCGCGTTGCTGTCAGCGCTCAAACAGAAGCTTTCATCATTAATAGTAGACTCTGTGGCAAGTTATCATTGCTTGATGATTTACTACCAATTTCAGCTTATTTCTACTGAGGCATTAATTGAAAGAATAACCACCATTTCGACTGACACGAATTATGCCCTAAATAACCCTGATGATAATTCCTCTAGCGAACAACAACCCCAAGCCTGTATTCGAATTCCTGTTTACTACGATACCCAACAGCAATGGGATTTACAGAAAGTTGCTCAGCATTGTGATATTTCACCCGAAGAAGTGATAAAGCAGCACAGTTCAACGGTTTATCGCAGTTATGCTTTAGGTTTTACGCCCGGCTTTTGTTACTTGGCTAGCTTACCCAAAGTATTGTCAGTTCCCCGTATGTCGTCGCCACGCACCAAAGTGCCTAAAGGCGCTGTCGCCATTGCTGAACAACAAACCGCTATTTACCCTAATGAAAGCCCTGGCGGTTGGCATATTATTGGCCAAAGCCCATTACCTATGTACCAATGTAAAAATGGCAAGTTCATCCCAGCCATAACAGTTGGGCAGCGCGTGCAGTTTTATGCAATTTCAAAAACAGAATTTTTAGCGCTCGAACAAAGTGCCGTACTATGAGTAGAAAATGATGACAACAAACTATTTAGAAATACTGACACTAAATGGTAAAGCAAGTATTCAAGATCTTGGTCGCCTCAATGCCCAAAATTTAGGTTTTAGTGTCAGTGGCGCTGCCGATGAACACGCTTACCTTTATGCCAATAAACTCATTACTGACCATTACAGAAAAATAACAGCTTGCAATGAAAGTACGCAAGAAACGTGTCCGGCGTTAGAGATCACATTAGGTCAAATTACCTTACGAGTAAATACAGCCTGCACTATTGCTATCGCAGGAGCTGACTGCCAAGTAAAATTAAATGAAACCTTGATCAGTAATTGGCAATGCTATCAATTGCAAGCCGGCGATATTATCGACTTTGCCATACCAAAAAGTGGTTTGCATAGTTATTTAGCGGTACTAGGCGGCGTTAGAGGTGATGAAAAGCAGCAAGCTTGGCTAGGCAGTTTTGCTCAAACTGAAAACGAAATGGCGTTAAATGTTACTGGCAACAAACTAAAAGTAGGAAGTAAGCTATTTTTCCCAAAACAGGAACTATTGACGGCTACGACAGCACAAAAGCAACACTTAAAAAGCGCCAAACAAGTTACCTTCTTTGAACCTAATGCGCCTGAACTGTTCTACCCTCAATCACAAATCACGTTGCGCTTTATTGCCAGCGCCCTGTTTTTACAATTACCCCTTAAAAAGCAAAACGTTTTTTTAACAAAAAACTATGTTATATCGCCAGACAGTAACCGTATGGGCTATCGCTTAACATTAAAAAATGAATCTATACCAAAGAATAAAATACTGACTGATAAATTACGTGCAAGCTGTGTGTTATCAAAACCGGTAACCTACGGCATGATACAACTTCCAGCAAACGAACAACCGATCATCTTAATGAAAGAACGCCAAACCATGGGAGGTTACCCGGTATTAGGCAGTGTCATGCAAACAGATTTGTTTCGATTAAGCCAAATGCGCCCAGGTCAAGGTATTAAGTTTTCACTAACGAGCCACCAACAAGCTCAGCAGCAATTGCAAGCCTTCTATAAAAAATTCATATAAATTTACATTTCACCCGCCAAAACACCCCGTAGTGCAGTTAATAATAGTTATCATTCGTTTACAAACTTACAACATTTACGCTGTTTCAAAGATCCAATTTACGATGAGTTCCCCTAAAAATGCACTCATTTATTGTTCCAGATCAGCTTTGCGACACTAATCATGAATTTTTCGCTTTTTATCATTCTCATTCGACCAGAGTAGTGCTAATTTTAGCGCATTAAAAAGTTACTCGTTTTTTGAACAGCTCTGCAAAGCATAAATAGCATGAGCAATTGCCAAGTACAATTTTGCAATTCAAAATTGTTATGTAACGATATGTAATTAAATAAAAATTTTGTTTGTTATGACAAATTATAATTATTAAAAACTGCCTTAAACAAGCTGGAATTTTGACTAACTTATTACTACAGTTGATTAAAAAATAAACTCTCTCAAGTTTAAAACATTAAGGTTTGATATTATGAAAACTAACATGAAATACACTTCTCTAGCTCTACTTTCAGCTTCACTTTTAAGTGCGCCATTAGCATTCGCAGAAGAAAATGCCGTTGCTTCAGGTGTTAAAAAAGCACTTTCAGATAGCACTGTTAAACTTAGCTTCCGTGCCCGTTACGAAGGCGTAGATCAAGACGGTATTGATGACACTGCAAGCGCATTAACATTAAAAAGCCGCATTACTGTAAATACAGGTAGCTTTGAAGGTTTCTCTGCAGGCGTTGAAGTTGATAACGTTACTGATATTATCGATAACTACAACAGTACAACCAATGGCGAAACTGATTACCCTGTAGTTGCCGATCCAACAGGTACTGATGTAAACCAATTTTTCTTAAAGTACACAGCTGATAACTTTTCAGCAACTGCTGGTCGTCAACGCATTTTACACAACAACCAACGTTTTGTTGGCGGTGTAGGCTGGAGACAAAACGAGCAAACTTACGATGGTTACCGTTTTCAAGTTAACCCAGCAAAAGGTTTATCTGTAGATTACAGCTACATCTATAACGTAAACCGTATTTTTGGCCCAGACAGCCCTAAAGCTGACTTACACGGTCAATTCCACTTATTAAACACGGGTTACAAAATCAATAAAGATCACAAAGTTAATGCTTATGCATACTTACTTGATTTTGATACAGCGGCATCTTCTTCAACTGATACATACGGTATGAGCTACAACGGTAAGTTTGGCCCGGTAATGGTTAACGCCGCTTACGCTACACAAAGTGAAGCGGGTGACAACACTGCTGACTTTAGTGCTGACTACTACAACTTTGAAGTAGGCACAAAAGTTAGTTCAGTAACGTTATTAGCTGGTATTGAGTCTTTAGGTAGCGATAACGGTGTTGCTTTCTCTACACCTTTAGCAACTTTACACAAGTTCCAAGGTTTTGCTGATAAATTCTTAGGCACTCCAAGTCAAGGCGTGGAAGATATCTACCTTACCGCTAAAACTAAAGTAAACGGCATCAAGCTTTCTGCTACTTACCATGACTTATCTTCAGATGTTGATGGTATTGATTACGGTTCAGAAATAGATGTTGCAGCAGGTTATGCGTTTAACAAAAACTACAGTGTTTTAGTTAAGTTAGCTAGCTACAGCGCTGACGACCACGGTACAGACACTGATAAACTTTGGGTACAAGTTGCTGCTAAATTCTAAGCAGAATTTGCAATAACCTAGTTTTCTTGGAAACTACTCTAAAGGGCTTAAACATTGTTTAAGCCCTTTTTTATGTACAGGAAGTACGGTATATCGCGATCACATGGATGTGAAAGAGCGAATATGTACAGGCCTCCCTCAGACTTCCTACCTTCCGAGGCATTAGTGTATACGTGCACGTCGAAGTACGGTATAACGCGATCACATGGATGTGAAAGAGCGTATATGTACAGGCCTCTCTCAGACTTCCTATCTTCCGAGGCATTAGTGCATCCGTGCACGTCGATGTACGGTATATCGCTGCCACATAAATATGAAAGAGTGGCAGTACCTGTTAAATTTCAACCTCAAGTTTGTTAAGGCCATGTCTAGGGGTAGAATGGTCAGAAATAAAAGCTTAGAATAGCGCCCGCTTTCTAGCTTGAAATTTTTACAGGTGCCCTTTGCTATTAATGATCGACAATTACGACTCTTTTACTTTTAACTTAGTGCATTATTTCCAAGCACTAGGTCAAGAAGTGTTGGTAGTCAGAAATGATGAAATCAGCATAGATGAAATAACAAAGCTAGCGCCACAATATATTGTCATATCACCTGGCCCATGTGATCCGGATGCTGCCGGCCTTTCCCTAACGGTTATTGAAAAATTTAAAGGCCTTATTCCAATATTAGGGGTTTGTCTTGGGCATCAATGTATTGCCCAACATTTCGGCGCTAAAGTGATTAAAGCCGACAAAGTCATGCACGGCAAAACCAGCGAAATATCACACAATGAGCAAGGGTTATTTAAAACCTTAAAACAGCCTTTAACGGTTACTCGCTATCATTCGTTAATTGTTGATCGCGATACTCTGCCCGATGAATTAGAAGTGACTGCTTGGTTATCAAACAATAATCAAATGGAAATTATGGCTTTGCAACATAAGCATTTAGCTTTGGCTAGTGTGCAGTTTCACCCTGAATCAGTTCTAACGGAACAAGGTCACCAATTACTAGAAAATTTTATTAAGCAATATCATCATCACTTAGCAATCAAATAGATGATAATATTAATGAAATAAGCCAGCATGTCGATAACCTGACTAGCCATTAAACATTAGCAAACCTATAATTAAGCACTGATGCAAATATTTGAAGAAAACACATTAGTTTCCCCTATCTATAATCGCGCACTAAGCTTAGCGATAAGTAAAGATTTTGCGCATCAAAAAAATGGTAAAGTGCAAAACTCGGTACAACAAAACAGCGAACAGTCGAATCGTCGCCGCGAGTTGCTTGCTATAGAAGAAGAAGCTAATAAGAATAAAATTATTCAAGCCCATGGCCACGAGCACTTTAAAGCTCAAGTAATGAATACCTTCTTCAATAAAGTCAGTGGTCAAATTAATAAAGATTTTGAGAACAAAGAAAACCTCTACAATAATGTTTTAAAAATAGAAGATGCCGCGCCATCTATCATGGAAATTCTAGCGATAAAAGCGGCTTCAATAAACCGAATTACCCCACTCGCTAAAGCCCTACCTTGGTTGTGCAGTGAATTAATAAACTTAGTCAATAAACCGCAATATCGTAAGCGTTCGGAAGTTCAAGTTACCGAGCCCAGCCTTGCATTAAGTTATGTAGGTTTAGACAACTTAAAATTAGTCATGCCAACATTTATGTTAAAACATTGGCTACCAACTAGCACAGCGCCTTTTTCGTTAATGAAGAGAAAAATGTGGAATGACAGTTTGTCGGTAGCATTAGCTTCACAAAAATTAGCGAAAGAACAAGGCTTAGATGAATTCACTGCATTTGCTGCCGGTATGCTAAGTAACTTAGGGTTATTGGCGGTCACTCGTGGCTTTCTCGATACTTATACTGAGCTTTACACTAAAGAACTGCGAAGTGCTTATGAAGGTAAAGACAAAAAGCTACATGATGTTTTAGTCGAGCTTAGCGCACCTCCAGAGTTGTTATTAGAACAATTGGTACAACGTAGCAGTAAAGTTGCCGCTGATATGGTTGAGCTAATGCGTTTTGACCGTTTACAAATCACCGAAACCTTATTTGACTTAGCTTATGCGACAGATATTAAACATATGTGTCAAATCGCCAAAATAGTGACTAAAGCAAAAACTTATATTGCGTTTCGCAGCCTGGCCAAAGAAGATCTAATTACCAGTGACGAAGCAAAAGCGTTATTAACTGCCGGCCAATTGAGCACTAAGGATATTGCTTTACTTAAGAAAAGTGATATTGACCACATTAAATTAATTTTCAATTAGACGTTGTTAAACAGCGTTAGCGTGTAAGCAGGGCTAAATTCCGTATAAACATAAAAATGAAACCACATTTATTTTCTCAAAATTCTTCAGAAAAAACGGCTAGCAAAAAGCTCTCTCTCTTTAAATAATAAGAATATCTTTCGAAAAATTGTCATACACCATAATTTTTTTTTGATTAATTATGAAATATCCACAGTAATTAAAGATCTCGCAAGTTGACATAAACCGCTAGTATCCCTCACAACACCGATAAAACCTCAGAAACATAGTTATGCATTAATATTGAATAAAAACGGCCAAGCCTTTGTTTTATAAGGCTTGCAGCGCAATCACGCAAGACAAAGCTAGATTTTTCTGTCATAATTGCTGTCTATTTTTTAATTAGTCAGGCCTTTACTTGGTCAAATGGCTAAATAAAAACACACTATTGATTACAATATCCTAAATACAAGAGGAGTTTACAATGTCTAACCACTTTCCGGTAAATCGTGAATTATTTGATGATGTTATGGTACCTAACTATTCACCATCAGCTGTTATCCCTGTTCGCGGCGCAGGTTCTCGTGTTTGGGATCAACAAGATCGTGAATTTATTGATTTTGCTGGCGGCATTGCGGTTAACTGTTTAGGACATTGTCATCCTGCATTAGTTGGCGCATTAACCGAGCAAGCGAACAAAATTTGGCACTTATCAAATGTAATGACGAATGAACCAGCATTACGTTTAGCGAAAAAATTAACTGACAACACCTTTGCTGATCAAGTTTACTTTGCTAACTCAGGTGCAGAATCAAACGAAGCAGCTTTAAAACTAGCGCGCCGTTGGGCATTAGATAACTTTGGCGCTGAAAAATCACAAATCATCGCATTTAAACAAGGCTTCCACGGTCGTACATTCTTTACGGTTACTGTTGGTGGTCAAGAAGCTTATTCTGACGGTTTTGGTCCTAAGCCTGGCGATATCGTTCACGCTGAATACAACAACTTAGAAAGCGTAAAAGCACTAATTTCTGATAAAACTTGTGCCATTGTTATGGAACCATTACAAGGTGAAGGCGGTATCGTTTCACCTACAGATGAGTTTGTAAAAGGTGTTCGTGAACTTTGTAATGAACACAACGCATTATTAGTTTTTGATGAAGTGCAAACAGGTGTTGGCCGTTTAGGTGAACTTTACGCATACATGGATTTAGGTGTTACTCCAGACATTTTAACTACTGCAAAAGCACTTGGTGGCGGTTTCCCTATTGGCGCTATGATCACAACAGCTGATATCGCTAAGCACCTTAAAATTGGTACTCACGGTAGTACATACGGTGGTAACCCACTAGCATGTGCCGTAGCAGAAGCTGCATTTGACACAGTAAATACTCCTGAAGTATTAAACGGCGTTAAAGAAAAAGCACAGCTTTACATTGATGGCATCAATGCAATCAATGCTAAATACAATGTTTTCAGTGAAATTCGTGGTAAAGGTCTTTTGATTGGCGCTGTATTAACTGAAGCATACAAAGGTAAAGCAAAAGACTTTTTAAATGCTGCAATGACTGAAGGTGTTATGACCTTAGTTGCTGGCGCTAACATTATTCGTTTTGCTCCTTCTTTGGTTATTCCAAACGAAGATATCGCAGAAGGTTTAGCGCGCTTTGAAAAAGCTGTTGCGAAACTAGCTAAGTAAGTACCTATTATTAAAAACAACTAAACACTTTCATTATGGCGGTGTTTAGTTGTCTCATTGAGAGTTTTCTATGATTATTATACGCCCTATACAAAACAGTGATTATGATGCACTTCATCGTATTGCTGTTGAGTCAGGACACGGTTTTACATCACTACCGGTCAACGAAGATTTGTTGAAAAAACGCATTTCTCATGCAGAAGTATCTTTTAATAGCTCAGTTACTCAAGCAGGTAACGAAGGCTACTTATTCGTTATGGAAGATACGACAACAGGTGAAGTTGTTGGTACTAGTGGCATTGAAGCTGCGGTTGGTCTAGACGATGCATTTTATCATTACCATTTAGGTAAAGTTGTGCATAGCTCTCGTGAGCTTAATATCTACAATACAGTGGAAACGTTATCTTTGTGTAACGACTATACTGGCGCTTCAGAAATTTGTACTTTATTTTTGAGCGAAAGCCATCGTAAAAATAGTAACGGGCGTTGTTTATCACGTTTTCGTTTTCTATTTATGGCTGAACATACTGAACGCTTTTCAGAAACCGTTATTGCAGAAATGCGTGGCGTTTCAGACGAAGACGGTTCATCACCATTTTGGAAATGGTTAGAAGAGCACTTTTTCTCACTGGACTTCCCTACTGCCGATTACCTAACCGGCATAGGTAGAAAGGAGTTTATTGCAGAATTAATGCCTAAATACCCAATTTACGTGAGTTTATTGAGCCCTGAAGCACAACAAGTGATTAACAAGGTACACCCAAAAACAGTACCTGCCTTAAGATTACTTGAAGCGGAAGGATTTTCTCGTCGCGGTTACGTTGATATTTTTGATGGCGGCCCTACAGTTGAAACGCAAACAGCGTTAGTTAAAACTGTACGTCAAAGCCAAAAATGCCAAGTATTAATTGGCGATGTTGCTAATGATAATAAATATATTATTTGTAATAGCAAAGTAGCAGACTTTAGAGCAACACAAGCGCCAGTATTATTACGTGAAACTGCCAATCAAGTGGTGGTATCACAAGCAGTTGCCGATGCACTAATGGTTAATGAAGGAGACTGGGTTCGCCTAGTTGCTAATTAATCAACAGTCTTAATTTATTACGATACTCATGAGCGATAAACGCGCAGAGGAAGAAACAATGTCACACAATGTACAATTAATTAATGGCAACTGGACAACCGGTTTAGGCCATGAAATATTTTCTAAAAACCCCGCTAAAAACGAAGTAGTTTGGCAGGGAAATACAGCATCTCCAGCACAGGTTGATGAAGCTGTTATGGCTGCGCGTACTGCTTTTGAAACTTGGTCTAATATGCCAATTGAAGCGCGTATTGCTATCGCGGCAAAGTTTGCAGAATTGCTAACTGAAAACAAAGAAGCATTTGCTACCACAATCGCCCTTGAAACGGGCAAGCCGCTTTGGGAAACTCGTACTGAAGTTGGCGCTATGGTTGGCAAAATTGCTATTTCTGTACGTGCTAATGAAGAACGTACCGGAACAGTTGAAAACCCTATGCCGGGTGCAAAAGCCTTTATTCGCCACAAACCACATGGCGTTGTTGCGGTATACGGCCCTTACAACTTCCCTGGTCACTTACCTAACGGTCATATTGTTCCTGCTCTTATTGCTGGTAATACCGTGGTTTTCAAGCCAAGTGAATTAACGCCTATGGTTGCTGAAGAAACCTTAAAACTATGGTTACAAGCGGGCTTACCTGCTGGCGTAATCAACATGGTTCAAGGTGAAGTTGAAACAGGTAAAGCATTAGCAAGTCATCCACAAATTGACGGCTTATTCTTTACAGGTAGTTCAACTACAGGTCACTTCTTACACGAACAGTTTGGTGGCCAACCAGGTAAAATTTTAGCACTTGAAATGGGTGGAAATAACCCATTAGTAGTTAAAGATGTAACTGACATTGATGCTGTAGTACATGACATTTTACAATCTGCCTTCATTACTACCGGTCAACGTTGTACTTGTTCTCGCCGTTTATTTATTGAAGCTGGCGAGAAAGGCGATGCAATTTTAGCTAAGCTAGTTGCTAGCACGCAAGCGATTAAGATTGGTTACTATGACGATGAAGAACAGCCATTTATCGGTTCAATGATTTCTGAAAAAGCAGCGTTAGGCTTAGTTGCCGCTCAACAGCAATTGTTTGACCTTGGTGGTGAATCAATCGTTATGATGAAGCATCTTGAAGTAGGCACTGGCTTTATCTCTCCGGGCATTGTTGATGTAACTAACATTACTGACATGCCTGATGATGAGCATTTTGGTCCATTATTAAAAGTGTATCGTTACACTGATTTTGATGCAGCAATTGACGAAGCGAACAATACTTCATTTGGTTTATCTGCTGGTTTACTAAGTGATAGCGAAGAGTTATATAACCACTTCTTCCGTCGTATTCGCGCTGGTATCGTAAACTGGAACAAGCCAATTACTGGCGCAAGCAGTGCTGCCCCATTTGGTGGTATTGGTGCCAGTGGTAACCACAGAGCTAGCGCATTCTATGCAGCTGATTACTGTGCATACCCAGTAGCATCAGTAGAGGCTGAAAAAGTTGCATTACCTGCAGCCTTAAGCCCTGGCTTAACGATTAAATAAACAAACAATTTTAATCGTATGAAGTTTCATTGCCCAATAAAAAAAGCTGGGATACGTCCCAGCTTTTTCAAAAATATCGATCAAATATAACCGCCGTTCTGAGTGGTTATCAAACACGTTTGTCCTAAATATTTATTGAATAGTTTTATTCACTGAATACCTAGCTAAATTACTTTTGCATACCATTCAATCAACCATATATCGACACGTCGACACAAATTTTATTTTATGCATTTAGGAATTTAACATGACTCCAGTTAAAAATTTATTTAACAACATTTGGCAAAACTATTTAGAAGTAACTCCTTCCGCTGATAAAGTTCATCAGCTGCTAGGCACAGGTAGTGACTTAATCAACGATCACGTTGCTTACCGTACTTTTAATATCGCGAAAGTTAACATTGAAAAGATTTCGGCTCATTTACTTAACTTAGGTTACACCGAATGTGGTGAATACCACTTTGAAGCAAAAAAATTATACGCAAAGCATTTTGAACATGCCGATACCAACTTGCCAAAAGTATTTATCAGTGAGCTACTTGTTGAAGAATTCTCACCACGTGTACAAGAAATCATTGAAAAAATGGTTGCAGGTATCAATGAAGGCGATGTAAATGTAGAAAGCTTCTTATATTCTGGTACCCACTGGCAAGTAAGCCATCAAGAATACTTAGACCTATTAGCAGAAAGCGAATATGCTGCATGGGTTTCGGCTTGGGGCTACCGTGCAAACCACTTCACAGTAAGTATCAATCACCTTGAAAGCTATGATTCAATTGAAGCCGTAAATGATGCCGTCAAAGCCGGTGGTTTTACATTAAACAGTGCTGGCGGTGAAATCAAAGGTGATGAGGGCGTGAAACTAGAGCAATCATCAACAATGGCCGACAGCGTACTTGTTGAGTTTTCAGATAAAACGGTAGCTATTCCAAGCTGTTTTTACGAGTTTGCAAAACGCTACCCACTGGAAAATGGTGAGCTTTACACAGGTTTTGTTGCTGCATCAGCCGACAAAATTTTTGAAAGTACAAACGCTGCCGCTTAATGCAGAGCTAAATACAGGCAACCATTTCTAGAGAAATAGTTGCCTGCTTTTTTTCTTCAACGCCCCACCTCAATTTAAGTCACAAACTTAACTTTTGTACCTTAAATTTATATACGAATTCTACGACTTGATCGCAACCTCAATTTACAGGTAAAGTAGTACACCAACCAAAATATATAGTTATACTAAATGGTTACAGATACTGAAGGTTATATTCACATAATTGAATACCTAACCGCACACTTAAATCTTTTCGAAAACAGTGAAAACACCGCAAAAAGCAGCAGTGTTCTTGAAGTGATAGAAGAGGAGATGAGTGAACAAATCATCACCTTATGTAACCAAAATGAAGCTCTGACGTTCAATCAACGTAATACTATCATTCGTGAAATAGATGCGATTGTTTATGATTTACAAGAAATTCTATCTGGTGTTGTCAACAATCCTGTTACAGATGAACAAATGGCGTTTATTAAAGAGTTTGCGATATTAATAAAAAACTTATTTGATACGGAAATTCATAGCCAATTCTTTCTATAGCAAGTGAAATTTTGTGCGCTATCATATATCATCAGCGATAATGTTAAGTATAAGATTTTGGTTTCGCTAGCCATCGACAGTAGTTTGATTCTTAACAAATTATCCTATTCGCGACATAAAATACAAGTAGAGCTATGCTAATTGAAATACCACACAACCATTTATGTAAAGTTACTTTATTAGGTAACCTCGTTAGTAAGCCCGATATTCGCTACCAAGCAAACCCGGTTGTTGCTGTTGCTGAATTAACACTTGCTACTCATAGTCGCTGGTATGACAAACCTAGCAAACAGTTTAAAGAATGGACCAGTTATCACACCGTAAAAGTAATAGGCGATATTGTTGATCGCGCACTAATTCATGCCGATAAAGGCGATATTATTTTACTACAAGGCCACTTAATCAATAGTAAAAAGAATAATCGAGAGATCATTCACGCAACATACGCACAAACCTACCCTAAAGGTTATGCACAATCGATAAACCAAATACATCTCAGCGGCACCATTACTTCTGAAATAAAAGTCATCATGACCGAGAATAATAAAGAGCTTGCTGAAATTACTATTGAGTCAAAACAAGATATATATTCCTCAATTACCCAGCAAAGCCATCTAGTGACAGTGCAACGCCCTATCCATGTCTGGGGTAAACAGGCGCTGTATATTGCTGAACACGGTAATATAAACGATCAAATAATAGTTGACGGAAAATTAAACTATCTGAATAATAAAAATAAAAATCAATTTGTAGATGCTCATCAGGCGGTTTTACTTACCAAACAGTAAAAAGTATCTACTAATAACAACTCTTGGGGACGTTACAGCTTTATGGATATAACTGGCTGGTTTGCTGCAGGTAAGATGCATTGTTTTTACATTGGATTGATAATTCTCAACCTTGCTTTACCAGTTATTGCCCAAACATCTACTGAACTTGAGCTATCAGCCATCGCAGAGTTCTCGTCAGTTAAGCTAAAGCAAGACAAGTGGCACACTGTAATACCTATTGGAGGCGCTGATAATAGCTACTTTATCAGTACAGAAAGTGGCAAGCTTTACCATCTTGATAATGAACTAATTAGCACACCACCTTTTTTAGACCTTAAAAATACACTTAAAAAAGCCAATGTTATTGCTTTAACCGCCGTCGTGCTTGACCCAAGTTTTAACTATCGAGATAGAAACGGCTATAACACTTTTTATACCGCACACGTTGAAATTCCAAAGCAAAAAGGTAGCGTAAATTCTCCTGTAACTAACAACAATTCAAAGAAAAACAACCCGCTACATGAACTCGGCTATGAAGCAGTTATTATGCGCTGGCAGCTACATAAGTCGCTGCATAAAGAAATAAGCATAGTTAATCAGCATGAAGTCATACGCATCCCTATCCATGACAAAACGGAAGCTATAAATCAGCTAAACTTTAACCCTTACACAGAATCATGGCATGATGATTTTGGTTTACTTTATGCTTTAGTAGCTAAAACGAATACGGTTCAAAAGTCAGATGAGGCTTTATATTCAGGGGTAATATTACGTATTAAACCAGAACGTTTTGGCTTACTAAGCTACACTATCCCGGTGAGTAATCCGTTTATAAAACAAGCAGATATTCGCAACGAAATCATCTTCATGGCGGGTCGAAAAATTATCAATTTTGATTGGGTAAAAAAAAGCACAAGCCCGCTGCTAATCCAATTAGAAAATGCTGAAAAGAATCAATTTGTTCAAACAACATTAGGTGCTGATTGGCGTAATAGCTTTCCTTCAAATGCCCTATTAACCAACAATTTTCACGATAAAAGCAGTAATAAAACAATCTACTACCGCGGCCGAGAACTGAAAAATCTTTGGGGCCAAATATTACAACTAAACCAAGAAGAAAATGGCTGGAAATTACAGGCTTTAACACTAAACTCAGCAAGCCAACTTCAAACGCAAGCAACAGAAAAGCTCAGTTATCATGATATAACGCCCGCTAATTCAACAGCAGCATTTAGCTTGCATAAGAACAGTAACAACGAATTAATGCTGTTAGAACATAATCAACAAATTTTATATCAAATTAGCGCTGTAGAAACGGTTACAAGTAAAGTTACACCAAGTAAAACAATAGCATTAGAGGATAAAAGCAATGCTGGGTTTATTGCCTTTATTATAATACTGACTGCACTTTTAGCTGCATTTTGGTATTTCAAAATTTTCTCGCAGAAAAAACAACACTTTTTACATCTACAATGGTCAAATTTTGAAGTAAATCCTGCCACAGAATCACTTACCTTATTTAAACGTCATAATAAAATCGCTGAAAAAACCATTAAGATATCATCATTAAAAAGTAGTGAAATATTATTAAATAATAAAATTATTTCCATCATTGGACTTAGTGCTAAATATTGCTTTTCAAATGCATTAGAAGAGCAGGTACAAGCTAGCTTTACTAAAGAGCACAGAATAAAGATGATCGATAATAAACAAAGAAAAATTCAGTTACGCTTAACAGATGAAAAAAGTAATGTTTACATGTTCTGTCTATATTTTCGTGTCGGTAATATTCGTCACACTAAGCTAAAATACAATACCGTTATCAATAAAGTTATTGATTGGAATTGGTTATTTTCATCGGTTATCAATACCGAAAGTACCGAAAAACGTAAAATTAGAGTCAAACAAACAGCAGAGAAATCCGCCTCGTTATCAAATGCAAAAACACGCCAAGCCGCCATTATTAAGCCACTAAAAAGCGAGTTATCTGACAACAATAGTGATGCGATTAATACGGACTCATCAGCAGCGACATCAAATAATGAAGACACAACGAATAAGGATACTGAGTTGGTGGCCGCATTAGATAAATTAGTCGAAATGAAAAAACAAGGTTATTTAAATGAAAGTGAGTTTAATGCTGCAAAAGCTAAAATTCTTAAGAGTTTAGCCGAACAATAATGTGACTTACAACACGTCATCCATTCGCGATGAAAGTAGATTCAAATAATTTATCTATTCCTCAAGATACCGGCACTTGTTTTTAACAACAAAGCGCCGCAAAATAGCGGCTTTAATTCGTATTAGCCGTAGTTTGTAAATGCCAATGTTGTCGAAATTATTACTTTGTTTATTCTTTATTTCTAGCCAAATTTTTGCTGCAAACTACGGAAACGTGGTAGTTAGCAGAGTCACAAATGTCTATGATGGCGATACATTTCGTGTGGATATTGATCAATGGCCAGATTTAATCGGAAAAAATGCCCCCATTCGAATTAATAACATTGATACGCCAGAAATAAGAGCTAAATGCGCAAGTGAAAAACAGCTTGCTTTAAAAGCTAAAGCGTTCACTAAAAGTAAGCTTAAAAGCGCTACTCAAATAGAATTAAAGCACCTCAAGCGCGGGAAGTATTTTCGTATTACCGCAGATGTGTTTATTGATGGTGAAAATTTAGCTGATAGTTTGCTTGCGGCAGGTTTAGCTAAAATATATTCCAGAAGAAATAAAAAGCAAAGCTGGTGTCCTTCGACCTAATCTATCGCAAGAAAGAGCCATAAAATGTTTAAAAAGAAATCAGTATGCAAACTAGCTTTATTCGCTACGATACTATCGCTATTTTTGGCAATGGCTTTTACCACCACATTGTTAAGTAACTATAGCGATAATATTCAACAATATTTAAATGCTTTAATCCCAAAGACTCTACTTGGCGCATTAACATTCATGCTAATACTGGCACCCGCAATGGCAATTGGCGTGCCTCGTCAAATTGCAGCTCTATGCGCGGGTTTTCTATTTGGCGCAAGCTACGGCATAGTACTAGCAACAATATCTGCTGTATTAGGCTGCATATTAACGCTATTGGTTGCTCGTAAATTACTTGCAGGTATCGTAAAGCGGCATTATCCACAACCTTTAGCGAAAGTTAGTCAATTTTTTAGTCACAATACTTTTTTAAAAGCACTTATCATTCGATTATTACCCGCAGGTTCAAACTTTCTAACTAACGTACTCGCTGGCACAGCACGTTCGCCAATCAAACCCTATGTTTTAGGCTCAGCGCTAGGGTTTATTCCGCAAATGACAATATTTTCATTAATGGGTGCAGGCTTGCAAGTTGATGGCCAACAACAACTTATCATCAGTCTTATACTGCTAGTTATCGCGCTACTTTTAGGTGGTTATCTATATAAAGAAAACCAAAACACCTTGAAGTTAGGTTGATTGGAGACAATAATTTTGGCAATAAAAAAGAGGCCGTAGCCTCTTTTTTAATAGTTATTACGCTGTTATTTTAAGGTTAGTAAATGCTTTACAAGATTAATGTAGTCTTGCTCAAAGTTGCCTCTGTCTAAACCTTTTGTGTCAACACGATATTTACCATTGATGATTACGGTTGGAACACCAGTAATCGCACCTTTCTTGGCAAAGTACTCTTGCTGCTTCTTCATCGCTTTAGCTTTACTTACTACGCCAAAACTCTTCATTAATTTATCAAATTTTTCGCCATCCGCACCATTTAAAACAAAAACATTACGAATATCTTTTTCTGAAGTAAATACCGCTTTTTGCACATGAATGTAATTAAATAATGCGCCGATAACTTTTTTCTCTACACCCATTTTATGAGCGACAACAACCGCTTTACTTAGCATTTGCTGTACTTTAGGTGAGGCAGCACGTAAGAAATCAACATGATTCATTTCAAACTTAACGCCTTCTGGCAGCGAGGTTTTTAACTTCGCCATAAACGGTTCAAATTGAAAACAATGTGGGCAATAAAAAGAGAAAAATTCACGCACTTCTGGTTTTGCGGTGATTTCTTCATCAACTTTAGTGTAATGCTCGCCTTCAGTATAGTTTGCTGCAAAGGCAAATACTGGTAACAACATTAAAGCGAATAAACTCACTAATTTTTTCATAAAATTACAATTCCTAATCATTAAATAAAATAAATTCAATAGCGCCGAACGCTTTTGCTATGGCAGTAAACTAAGCGGTGGCTGCTGTAAGGCAGACATTTGCTCTTTAAGTATAAGAATTTGTTGTTCCCAATATTTCTCGGTATTAAACCACGGAAAATTATGAGGGAACGCAGGATCTTTCCAACGTTTACATAGCCATGCCATATAATTAACTACCCGCATAGTACGCAATGATTCTATTAAAGGCAATTGATTGGTTTCAAAGCTATAAAACTCATCATAGCCTGATAACATGGTATCAAGTTGCAATAATTGTTGTTGACGATCACCGCTAAGCATCATCCATAGATCTTGCACTGCAGGCCCCATACGACAATCATCTAAATCAACAAAGTGTGGGCCTGCATCAGTCCATAGAATATTGCCAGCATGACAATCTCCATGTAATCGAATTTGTGATGTCGGTTGATATTGCTTACTCGCCACTGCGATCACTTGCTCTAAAATTGTGAAAAAAGGTAAGGTTAAGCTTTTAGGCACAAAGGTTGAGTCTTCAATCGTCTGCTGTGCTTGTTGCAACATTTCTTCACTGTTGAACCTTGGTCGCTCAGTAAAGTCTTTTTTAGCTGCAATGGCGTGAATACGACCTAAAAATCGTCCCATCCATTCAAGCTGATCAAGGTTATCGACTTCAAATATACGACCGCCACGACAAGGAAATATCGCAAAATGATAGCCTTGATAACTAAATAACGACTCACCATCAATTTTCATTGGTGCCACCAACGGCAGTTCATGAGCATCTAGTTCAAAGGCAAAGTCGTGCTCTTCACGAATTTGTGCTTCGCTCCAACGTTGTGGTCGATAAAACTTAGTCACATACTTGGTCGTATCAATATCATGAAATTGATAAACACGGTTTTCATAACTGTTTAGCGCTAATAAACCACTATCAACCGTTAAACCTGTGCTTTCTAAGCCATCGAGAATTAAATCTGGCGATAGCGAGGTAAAATCAAATACTGACATTAGCGTTTATTAAAGAAGCGGCTTTCATGTTCAAGCTTGACCTCATCCGTATCTGAAACTAATTCAATAACAAAACTAATATCTGTCATATAACCTTCTAATTCATATGGGTCAACCGAAAGACTAATCGGCAGTGTGTAAACGCTAGCGGCTTTAACAAACACTTCTTGCTCGCCATGCCATTTAGTATTTTTGATCCCTTTTACTGAGATACGGTAATAGTTATCTTTTTGTGATTTATTAAGAATTTTAAGTGTGTATACATTTTCAATATCACCATTAAAGTTTTCTTTTGCAAGCTCTGTTCTATCACGAATAATATCCATAGAAACCGGAACTCGGTTCGCCATTTCCATAATTAATAAGCTCGTCATAACAACTAGTACAATAGCGTAACCAATTAATTTGCTGCGAATAAAATGTACTTTCTTGCCTTCTAATTCATGCTCAGTGGTATAACGTATTAAGCCCTTATCATATTTCATACGATCCATTACACCGTCACAAGCATCGACACATGCGCCACAGTTAATGCACTCATATTGCAAGCCATTACGAATATCAATACCGGTTGGGCAAACTTGCACACACAAATTACAATCAATACAGTCGCCTAACCCTAATTCTTTTGGATCTTGCTTCCTTGAACGCGGACCTCGGTTTTCACCACGCTTAGCATCATAAGACACTGTTAACGTATCTTTATCAAACATTGCCGACTGAAAACGCGAATATGGGCACATATGCAAGCACATAATCTCTCGCATCCAGCCAGCATTGCCATAGGTACAAAAAGCGAAAAACCATACGGTTGCCGCGAGTGTGAATGAGGCATTAAAGGTAAAGAAATCAATAAATACATCTTGTACTGGCGCAAAATAACCAGCAAAAGTTAAAGCGGTTAAAACAGAAAAGAAGCCCCAACAAAAGTGTTTAAGCGCTTTACGCCAAAACTTATTAACATTAAGTTTTTGGCTATCAAGTTTTTTTCGTTGATTGGCACTACCTTCTATTTTTTCTTCAAACCAAATAAAAATAAAGGTCCACACGGTTTGTGGGCAAAGGTAACCGCACCAAACACGGCCTAGAAACGTGGTAACAAAGAAGAGTAAAAAGGCACTAAGAATGAATATCCAAGCTAACAACGTCAGATCTTGTGGCCATAATGTAACGCTCCAAAGGGTAAAGCGCTGTTCGCTAATATCAAATAATATCGCTTGATGGCCTTCGTACTGCAACCAAGGTAATAGCGCAAACAACGCTAAAAAAACAAAATTCATTTTTTGGCGTATTTGCTGAAAAATTCCTTTTACCTTACGAACATAGATTTGATCTCGAGGCTTATAGGCACCATGCTTTTCTGGTTGATGAATTTCAACATTTTTTATCGGAATCTGCCGATGTGGCTTATTGTTTTTATCGTTTGGTTTCAAAGCGGATCCTTTAGTTCGACTCTTAGTTCGATAACGCAGTCTAATTATAACGAATTAGACCTGTTTACCTATCAAAAATAGTAAAATATTGCTTTGTGAGTACAAAATTGATTACCCTAGAACCATTCTCATGACATTTCGTCCAATAAAACAATAATGATTTTGCGAGTTATAAATTAATCAAGTGTTAACTGCTTGTTATTTATACGCACAACTTGATTATAAGGTAGGGTATGAAAAAATTATTGATCTTAATCGTGGCTGGCGCTTTATATTTACATTTTTATCCAAATGAAAAATTAAATACTTGGTTATCCGAGCAAAAAACAATGGCACTTGAGACTTTTTCAGACGCTACAGATACCAAAGTGAGATTAAAAGCAGATAAAATATACCAAGACTTACAACAGAACTTTGCTCAATTTACCCCGAAAGAAGAAGCATATGTTGCTGAAATAACAGCAAGTAGAAAAAGTGTTAAAGAGTTTTATAACGAGTATTGTCGTTCTCAAAAGCAAACACCAAAATTACATCACGAGAATGTCAAAAGAGTTTGCCAAGTGATCAACAAATACAGCAGCTTACTATAGTCATATCAAAACAGTACTAGGTAACCTCAACTAGTACTGTTATTCAAGATGACGGCTAATCAAACGCTACGCTGACAACCTTGATAATAATTGTGCAAACTTGTCAGCACTACCTTGTTCAAGTGCATGCTTTCCTTCTCGAATAGCCCACTCTCCGTGCACCATCACATCATCAACAAGGTTTTTCTGGCTAGCAAAAATAACGCTATCAAGTAAGTGATCATCGTCATGGGCAAACAAACGTAATTGACTATCATCTAATACCAGTAAATCCGCTTGTTTTCCAATAGCTAATTCGCCGGTATTGCTATTAGTGCTCTGAGCACCACCAAGCGCTGCTCGTTGCCATAAGTTTAAACCAACAGACTTCTGCTCTGAAGTCGCCAATAATGCTCGTTGCTGTTTACTCAAGCGTTGCGCGTATTCCAACCAGCGTAATTCTTCAATCGGATTCACTGATATGTGGCTGTCAGAACCAATAGCAAAAGTGCCTTCATCGGTAAGAAATTCATCGGTAGGGAAAATACCATCGCCCAAGTTTGCCTCAGTTGTTGGGCAAATACCGGCAATAGCTTCGCTAGCAATAATACCTTTACGCTCTTGCTCATCAATATGAGTGGCATGAATTAAACACCAATGTTTATCTAACTCGGCATTGTCTAACAACCATTGCACTGGACGTTGACCATAATGAGCAAGACAGTCATCAACTTCTTTTTGCTGTTCAGCAATATGAATATGCACTGGTGCTTGTGGGTCTAGTGATCTGACATGGGTAACAGCCGCTGAAAGTGAGCTTTTATCAACCGCTCGTAATGAATGCGGCGCAATACCAACATTACTATTAGTTTGAGAGTTAGCTATTTCAAAACAATCACTAACCAAGCTATTAAACTGCTCAACTGAATTAATAAAACGTTTTTGTCCAGTATTTGGCAGTTGCGCACCAAAACCACTAAATCTATATAGTACGGGCAACAATGTTAACCCAATACCTGATTGCTTAGCCGCTGAAAAAATTGCTTGTGCCATCGCAGATAAATTTGCATGATTTTCGCCATTAATATCATGATGTAAATAATGAAACTCCGCCACGCGGGTATAGCCCATTTTTAACATTTCAATATAAAGCTGAGTAGCGATAACTTCGGCATCTTCAGATGATAATTGCTCAAGAAACTTATACATAATACTACGCCAAGTCCAAAAGCTGTCTTTCCCTTCACTTCCCTGCTCACTAAAGCCAGCAAAAGCTCGTTGAAACGCATGCGAATGGCAGTTCACCATACCGGGAATAACAACCCCTTTCGCACGTTCAGCACCATCAACAAAGCCACTAGTAATATCAGTAATAACACCGTTTTCAATCGTTAAGGTTTGATCACACGCCCAACCATCGCTAAGCAAAATTTTATTGGCAAAAAGTTTCATCGGCATCTCTATTTTTCTAATGGCTGTTGAGCAAAATCTATCAACACTTCGACTAGTGCTTTAAGCTTAGGTTGGACTTGTTTTGCAAACGCTTCATGATAAGTCATTTCTAGCTCATGCATATACGTTCGCTGCGACAGCTCAAGTTGTATCGCATGTATATTGTCTTTTGGTTGGCCATAGGCGCGAGTAATATAACCGCCTTTAAATCGGCCATTACACACCATAGAATAAGGAGCGTAATCAATATTAGTAATAGCATCGACTAATGCGGCAGAACAACTCTTACCATCTGAGCTACCAAAATTGAAATCGGGTAATTGTCCTTCAAAGAAACGTGGAACCTCTGAGCGAATTGAGTGTGCTTCAAGCAATACCGCTTGGCCAAACTGCTGTTTTAAGCTTTGTAAGGTCGACGCCAATATTTGATGGTATGGCTGCCAATAATCAATAACGCGTTGACTAATTTGTTCGGCATCGGGAGCATTGTCATTTTTGTAAAGCGGCGATAAATCAAAGCCAGTCGTCGGGCAAAGCTCGGTGCTGTTTGCGCCTGGATACAAATCAACACCGTCAGGGTCACGATTTAAATCGATAACATAGCGGCTATATTCAGGAATAAGGATAAATGCACCAAGCTGTTCGGCAAAAGCATATAAGCGATCCATATACCAATCAGTATCAGTGACCTCTAGACCTTTATCAGTCATGATTTTGGCAATATCGGCGGGAATTTTCTCGCCATTGTGTGGCATGCTAATTAATAAAGGCACACGACCTTTAATCAAACGATAACTTTCTGACATTTCACCCTCTCAAATTGTATATACAACTTCAACAGTTGTAATTTAGCATGCCGCAATCAGAACATAAAATACTTTCGCTTTCTTTCATCAGTTTTTTCAATTGCAATTACTCATTTTATCGCCCTGTAAGGTCTGACTCAGCAAATCCTCAAATTAGTCAGCTATATAATGCCGCCCTCGAAAACAATAAATAAAACCTGCTTGTTACATATATAGGTTAAGTTTGTTAATCAAGCGTAATTACTTAATATTAAATTGCTACCAGCGCCTAATTTTCCTCACGCTTAGCGTTTTTCAAGTTACAATATTGCTTTAGTTTCTCTGCTAAAAATTTATATTTGTATCCAATAACGGGTCATCATGTAATGCCAATGAAAAAATTACTTATACATTCACTATTTCAATTATTTTTTTTAATTGCAGCATGCTTTTGTCTTCCAGTTCAAGCAACTGAAAAACTTGACGAATTTACGACAAAAAAAGTAGCTTTGCGAATTGCACTGCCAAACCAAGAAGCATTAGAGGAAACCGGCAATAGTGAGCTGCAACGTTTAACCCAATTTTTACGTGAATATTGGCAAATATGGTCAATCGATAATCAGCATACAGTTGAGTTCGTTTATTTATCATCTCGCGATATATACGATGCCTTAGCAAGCCATGAAATTGACATCGCCGCTATTGCCGTAGTGGAAGAAACAGAAAAAAATGTGCTTTACAGTGTGCCTTTTGCTAATTTTCAGCAACGCGTATTTAGACGAATGAGTGCAAATAGTAACAAAGATATAAAAATAGGCATTCACAGTAATAACTCAAGAACACTAAGCTACTTAAGCAAACATATTGAACGCCACTACTACCCGTCTATTGCTAGTTTAATTGAAAATATCAAACAATATGACGTACTGTACTCTGTTGAGCCTTGGAACCTAACTAAGCAACTTTCACGTTACAACCTACTAGATAATTATTCGGTTAATTATGACGAATCCCCAAAAATCTATTTTCATGCGATTACCCGTGAGAGTGACCGCGATTTACTCTATAAAATTAATGAAAGCTTACGTGCTGTCGGCTCACTACAAGCACAACTTTGGCGTAAAAAGTATGCTTTTAGTGGTAATGGCACCATTAACATTACCCTTGGCAATTATATTCAAGATTTATCCGAAAACGAAAAACAATACCTCATCGACCATAATGAATTGCAATATCCAATATTGGAGCAAGGTTTCCCGCCTTATGTGATTACTAAAAACCTCAATAATATTACTGAACGAGGTTATGCAATTGACTTAATAGAGTTGATTACAGAAAAAACTGGTCTAGTTTTTCGGCCGCAGTACGTTCGCAATTATCAGCAGGCCATTGAAAGCATTAAAAGTCAGCAAGCCGATATTTTAGTTCACATCGAACGTAACCCTGCTTACGAAAAATTCTTTAACTTTTCCATGCCCTACCTTGAGGCCAATCATAGCCTGATCTATCGTGTTAACGATCATCAACAAATTAACATCGAGAACTTAAGCAACAATAAAATAGCGATAATTGAACAACTGACTTCCGGTCAATATTTACAGCAAAAATATCCCGACGCTAAATTTCAACATTACACTAATGTTGATCAAGCGATATTGGCGGTGGCGAATAATGACGTAGACGCATTTATTGGCCAGTCATTGTCTTCAGCCTATTTGATTAAGAAAATGCAACTTTCTAGTCTCACCAGCCAGCCATTGCCAGAATTTTTGCCTGATGCAAACTTTACCTTTGCCAGTCATAAAGAGAATACTCGTTTACTTACCATCATCAACCGAGCCATTAGTGACATTTCAGCACTGCGTTTAGATGATATTTATGCGAAATGGAATAAATCCGCTTTTGTAAATCAGCAAAGCAATAATGATGAAATTGCCGTTACCTATCAAAACGCTCGCTTCTTATTATTCTTTTTCACTTTCGCATCATTAATTATCATTTGGTTTAATTATCGACGTCGTCGGGTAAAAAAAGCTGAGCAACGTGAAATTGCCGATGCATTATCACAAGCAGAAATTGCACGAGAAAAAGCAGAACAATCGGCACAAGAAAAATTAACTTTTTTAGCGCGTATGAGTCATGAAATACGCACACCAATGAATGGTGTTTTAGGCATGGCTGAGTCATTGTCATTTACCGACCTTAATAACTCACAACAAGAGCTGTTAATGACTTTAAAAGGCTCAGCCCGAAACTTACTTGCTTTAATCAATGACGTATTAGACTTTTCAAAAATCGAAGCGGGCAAATTAACACTAGAATCAGTAGCGTCAAATTTACACTTAATTGCCAAAGATGTGATAAAAAGCATTAGTCATATATCACAAGAAAACAATACGCCAATCACATTAGAAATTGACCAGAATATCACGCATAGTTATTTCACTGACCCTACCCGTTTAACGCAAATTTTAAACAATTTGCTCAGCAACGCGAAGAAATTCACCCCCAAAGGTTATATTAAACTTTCAATACGCATCGTCGAGGAAACCGTCAGTAATGATAATACCTATCACATCATTAATATTGCCGTACAAGACAGCGGAATTGGCATTGCAAAAGACAAACAAGCACTATTGTTTACCCCCTTTATTCAAGCAAATGATGAAATAACCCGTAATTTTGGCGGCACCGGCTTAGGCTTAAGTATTTGCCAAGAAATTGTCACCGCCATGGGCAGTAAAATAGACCTAGAATCGTCGGAAAATGAAGGTAGCACCTTTTCTTTTAACCTGAAACTTAAACGTGCATTAGTTGCACAAAACACTGATGACCGTCGGGAAAATATCCGCATAATTAACACCGAAGAAGATTTACGTTTTCAGGATACTCGAGTACTAATTGCTGAAGACAACTTAGTTAATATTAAAGTTTTAAGCGCGCAACTAGAGCGCTTAAAAATATTCGCTGATATCGCTTATGACGGCCAGCAAGCATTGGAAATGCACACAAAACAGCCATACGACATTATTATTTCTGATTGTCACATGCCGAATTTAGATGGCTTTGAATTAGCAAAGCGCCTGAGTGCTATCAAACATATCAGGCCATTATGGTTAATAGCGGTGACTGCAGACGCGCTCAGCGGTGCAGCTGAAACATGCTTAGAAGCAGGATTTGATGATTATATGGCTAAACCCTGCCCACAAGAGCAAATAACCAATAAACTCAACCACGCTTATCGGCAATTACAGCAAATGAAAAATAAACCTGAAAATCAAAGCGGTATTGAACTCAATTTCCACTTATTCGAGCCACAAGCGCTATTAGCGACAAACGGAGACGATATAGAATTAAGCACCGAAGTTGCTAAACTTTTTATCAGCTCCTGGTCGAAAGACAAAACTAACTTTAAATCAGCACTTGTCGCATTGGAGTACCCTAATATTCAAGCAATCACCCATAAGATAAAAGGTAGTGTGCGTTATTTATGTGGACAAAAACTCGATGCTATCGCTCAACAAATAGAATCTCAGGCGCAAAGCCACGAGCAGCAACAAATGAATATCAGCGCCGCCGAACTTATTATGCAAATCGATCAGTTAGTTGACGAAATAAAGCACTGGCTTAGTAAAAATAGTTAACTACACTGAACCAGCAAGACTCAAACCTTTATCAATCTATTTTTTAGATTGATAAAATCGATTTTAATCATTTTACCAAAACGATAATTGATTGGATAATAACTTCATAGCAAAACGCAGTAGTATTTAAGATTAATCAACGGAGCCATTATGTTAGAAAACAAAGAGCAACAAAAAGTCCCAAATGTTACCTTCACTTTACGTGCTAATGACGAATGGACAACACGTAATAGCGATGAAATTTTCAATAACAAAACCGTAGTAGTTTTTTCATTACCGGGTGCATTTACGCCAACATGTTCATCATCACACCTACCACGCTACAATGAATTAGCTCCGACATTATTCGCTAATGGTGTTGATGAAATTATTTGTATGTCAGTTAACGACACGTTTGTAATGAATGCTTGGGCACAAGACCAAGATGCCGACAATATCAGCTTTATTCCTGACGGTAATGGCGATTTCACTGAAGCAATGGGCATGCTAGTTGATAAAGCCGCGATCGGTTTTGGCAAGCGTAGCTGGCGTTATGCGATGCTAGTTAAAGATGGCATCATTGAAAAAATGTTCATCGAACCAGACGTTCCAGGCGACCCGTTTGAAGTATCAGATGCTGATACTATGTTAAATCACATTAACCCTGCGGCATGTCAAACATCTGCAATTACAGTATTTAGCAAACCAACCTGCCCATACTGTAAAAAAGCAAAAGCGCTATTAACCGAAAAAGGTTTTACTTTTGAAGATTTAGAAGTAGGTAAAGACGTGAATTTAACGATGTTCAAAGCCATTACTAATGCTGATACTGTGCCACAAGTATTTATTGACGGTAAGCTTATTGGCGGCAGCGAAGCTTTAGAAGCACACTTTAGCTAATTAAAGTAACCAGCAGAATAAATAAAAACGACGCTTTTGCGTCGTTTTTTATGTTCAGGGTGAACAGTATGTCATGGTGCCATGGCTATTCTTGGCCACCCATGGCTTCACGGCATTAATGCATCCGTGCATGTCGACGGCAAGGAATGTCGACGGCAAGGAATGACGATGCTAAATAGTGCCGATGTTCACCACCTCACGTTTGGTGTTAGAATAGCGAGACAATATTTTATTGGTAAGTAGAATGGACAACCAACCTTATAACCCTCTACATGGTGTTACTCTAAAAACAATCGTTACTCAGCTCGTTGAACACTTCGGTTTTGAGTATCTTGGAGAAAAGATCAAAGTGCGTTGTTTCACCGATAACCCGAGTATTAATTCAAGTTTGAAGTTTTTACGTAAAACTGAATGGGCGCGCGAGAAAGTTGAAGCACTTTATATTCAACATAAAACTGAATTAAGCTAAAAATTAAGTAAACTAATAGCCAAATAAACTAAGGCTTGAAAGGCATTAGCATATAGCAGAAAAGTATTTATCATCATCCAGCTGAAATGACACACTGAAAAATCGTAGTATTTAAAAGCTGATAAAAACATGGAAAATACGCACCACTATATTTTAACTTGGCAATGCCCTGACACTTCAGGCGTATTGGCTAAAATTACCCAAAGCCTTTTCGAGCACGGTGCATTTATTACCGAAACGTGTCAGTACAGTGACCCCTACACCGAAACTTTCTTTTCGCGTATTGCTTTTGATGATCGGGAATTAAACGTTACCATAGACGAGTTTTCCCAAGCACTTGATTTACTGGCAAAACCTCTGCACATGCAATACCAGTTGCGTGAGCGCAACAATGTACCGAATGTAGTTATTGCCGTATCAAAAGACGATCATTGTTTAGTTTCACTACTGACCAAATGGAAAGCTGGTGTATTACCGGTCAACATTGTTGCTATTACCTCTAATCACACTGACTGTCAGGCACTTGCACAATGGCACGACATTCCGTTTCACCATTTGCCGATAGATAAAAGTAATAAAGCGCAACAAGAGCAGCAACTGCTAGCGCTCTATCAGCAATATAATGGTGACTTATTAGTACTTGCCCGATATATGCAAATACTGTCAGACGAGTTGTGTCATAGTTTACGTGGTCAGGCGATTAATATTCATCACTCATTCTTGCCAAGTTTCAAAGGCGCGAAACCTTATCATCAAGCTCATCAACGCGGGGTCAAAGTTATCGGTGCGACTGCGCATTATGTTACCGCTGATTTGGATGAAGGACCGATTATTGTTCAAGAAGTAAAACCGATTAATCACACCTTTACCATTGAGCAAATGGTGCATCTTGGCCACGACTTGGAAGTAGCAGCACTGTGTCAGGCAGTAAAAATGCATGCTGAACAACGCATTTGTTTAAATAAAGATAAAACTGTAATTTTAAGCTAACTTTTTAACAAGCTGCTTAGCTGTTTTATCAGGCTAACTCTGCTACATTGAGGCACAAATATCTTATCAACATTTGTGCCTTTATGATCCAATATAGAATTTCTCCTCTCAAGCCAAACAGTCACTTATTTGAAGTGTCTTTATCGTTTCAAACGACACCTGCACAAACTTATACTTTATCTTTACCCGCATGGTTACCCGGCAGTTATATGATCCGTGACTTTGCTAAAAACATCATTGAAATAAATGCTTTTGATAATGACCAAAACGCTATTTTACTGAGCAAGAATGATAAACAAACTTGGTCACTGGTTGCTAACACCGAACAAGTTAACATTACCTATCAAGTATTTGCTTTTGACCTTTCAGTACGTACTGCTTACCTAGACAGCCAGCGAGGATTTTTTAATGGCAGTTCTACATTCTTACAAGTTTCAGAGTTAAGCAACTTACCTTGCGAACTAATTATTGAGCAACCAACCACGACAGAACAACAAGCCTGGCGAGTGGCAACAGGGCTAACACGGGCAAAAGAAACGGAGAAATATCAATTTGGCCGATATATTGCCGATAATTATCAGCACCTAATTGATTGCCCTGTCGCTATTGGTGAGTTTGATAGCACAGAATTTATCGTTGAAGGTGTAGTACACCATTTAGTATTTACCAGTAAGCATTATGGCGATACGGCGCGCTTAGCGAACGATATCAGTAAGTTATGCCAGCATCACATAAACATGTTTGGCGAGGCACCTTTCCAAGAATATTGGTTTATCACTCATTTACAAGCAAGTGGCTTTGGCGGTTTAGAACACAAAAATTCTACCATTTTACAAGCAAGTCGCTTTGATTTACCTAATGCCCAACAACCAAACGCAGAGCTCAGTGACAATTACAAAACCTTTTTAAGTTTATGCTCACATGAGTACTTTCATGCTTGGAACGTTTGTCGAATCAAGCCAAAAGAGTTCACCCCATATAACTTGCAAGAAGAGGTTTATACCAAGCAATTATGGGCATTCGAGGGCATTACCTCTTATTACGATGATTTTTCGCTATACCGAACAGGCCTGATTACATTTGATGATTACTTAGCCTTGCTAGCAAAAACAGCCACTCGAGTTTATCGTGGCGACGGTGAATTAAAACAGAGCGTTACTGAGTCTAGCTTCGATGCTTGGACTAAATTTTACCAGCAAGGCCCCGATGCAGTTAATAACATCGTCAGTTATTATACCAAGGGTTCATTAATCGCTTTATGGCTAGATTTAACCATTCGCAGCAAATCAGCTGGGCAATACAGTTTGGATACCTTAATGCGAGAGTTATGGATCCACTTTGGCCGCACCAGCGTCGGTACCACTGAAAATGACTTTATCAACATCGCCAATATACTATGTGGTGAAGATATTTCAGCATCATTTAAACATCACTTATATAGCAATGAACGCATTGATCTTACCGAAGATTTAGCCGATGTTGGTGTTGCATTACAAAAGCAAAAATTTAAAAGTATTAATAGCGTAGAAACTTGTTCGGCATCGCAATACCAAGCTTACCTTGGTGCACACTTTAAAAGCCAAGAAACTGGCTTGAAAATTACCCAAGTGATCGATAACTCACCAGCAGCAAAAGCAGGGCTTGCTGTTAATGATCTATTAATTGCCATCGACAACCTCAAAATGACAGAAAAGTCATTGCAAGCATTGCTTGACCATACACCAGCAAGCAATGAACTGACCTGCCATTACTTTCGTGATGACTTGTTACTACAATCAACTTGTACAGTCTCCGACTCACCAATCTCAGGCATTGCTTTTAAAGTCATGAATGACGAACTGGTAAAGCGTTGGCAAAGCCATACATAAAGGATACCTAAGCCATTTAATGCTGCAGATAGCGGTTAATAGCAAGTAACCGCTATGTAAACTAAAGCGTACGCATATGCTGACAACATAAATGTACAAAACTAACTAGAAAATTAGGGCGGTTTATTGAGTTATGGTAAAAATTAACTCATTCGAGAATCGCATAAATAACAATACTATGATTAATTTAAAACGCTTCCATCATGTGGCTTACCGTTGTAAAGACGCGAAAGAAACTGTCGATTGGTACCAAAAACATTTAAACATGGAACTTACCGTTGCCATTGCAGAAAATGAAGTACCGTCAACTAAGGCTCCCGACCCTTACATGCATATATTTCTTGATGCTGGTATGGGTAACGTATTAGCTTTTTTTGAAATACCAAACTCGCCAAATATGGGCCGCGATGAAAATACCCCACAATGGGTACAACATATCGCATTAGAAGTTGAAGATGTTGACGCTTTGGTTGCCGCAAAAGCAGACTTACAAGCACAAGACATTGAAGTGTTAGGGCCAGTTAATCATGGCGTATTTAAATCAATTTACTTCTTTGATCCTAATGGCCATCGTTTAGAGTTAGCAGCCAATACTGGTACAGTTGAGCAATATGCAGAGCTTAAACGCGTAGCACCATTAATGGTGGAAGAGTGGGCACAAACGAAAAAAGCCCCTACTCACGCAGCATGGCTTCATCAACAAGAAGACTAATACACTGGTGAATTTTAAAGGGCAGGTCGTTAGCAATAATTAGCGTTAACAACCTGCCAATAATCAATTGCCATCTACGCTTACAAAGTCAGTATTTATCCACTTGTATACACTATAAATAAGTTCATTAAATAATCCGCTAGCTAATAAATACTCCTTATCGGCAATTATAATAACAATAGCTAGTTCACTTATTTTTCTATTCGAATTTAATCAGTATCAAATTGATTTAAAAACAAACAAATTCACTACAGGCCTTATTAACGAAGGTTTTCGTAAGTTATTAAAAAACAAAAACAACGACATATTTGCCTTTTTCTTTGTAAGACATTGACCATTAAAAATACAAAACAAAAAATAAATTACATTTAATTACAATAATATTACATTTAAAAACAACCGGTTAGTAACAGGTAGGCTTTAGTCTAATAAATGAACTAGAAATACCGCTTGCTGCTTTAAATAACTTCAGTAAAGTATAGGGCAGCTGCTAAGGCAGCATTAAACAAAACGGATAGTCATTGCAAGGAAAGCAATAAGCGCTAAAAGCGCAGAAATTAATTTAAAAAATATGGATTGTTCACTTAAAGCTCAGGATGAGTATTGAATATTTTGTCCAGAAGGACATTACGGATAGCCAAAGAAAGTGTCAGGATGACCGAGAAAAATAAAATTAAACACGGAAGATATAATAATAAGATTGGAAACTGTCAAATTCACAGGGATTGTAACAAAAGGTTAGGATAACCACTTAAGAATCGGAACTACATTTGTGGATAAAGCCACATTCTTCTCCAAAAGCGACGTTATTAACGTCGCTTTTTTTCTTTCTATCGCTGTTTAGCCTGTAATGTCGTAAAATACCCTCAAGTGTTCATTATTATTTTAAGTTATTACTATGTCTCGTTCGAAAAAATCACGTAAACCAGGTACAGGATCAATTGGCGCCGTTAAAGAAGACAGAAAGAAAACCGTTCTAGAACCAGTGCCGCGCAGAGCAAAGAAAAAAAACGGTAAGGAAGCAGGCAACCGTCAAAAAGAAGCAACAGCGAGTATTGCTAATACACAAAAATCTACTGCTAAAAAAGATCCTCGTATTGGCAACAAAACACCCATTGATTTAGGTAAAGCCGTTACAGCGCCTATCAAATCAAAACCAGTTAAAACAAAGCAGCCTAAAAAAGTTCAAGAAAGCTCTCCTATTGCCGCAATTCGCGTAGTAGAAGTTGCAGAAACATTGGCTGAGCAATTAAACCGTATTGAGCAAGATGAAAGATTACTGGCAATACTAGAAAAACAAGATGCTGAAGAAACACTAAGTGCTGAAGAAGTTGACTATTACAATGAGCTAATGGAAAAGCATGAGAAAATTAGCGAAGAAATGGCGATAGACGAAGAAGAGGAAGTCATTGTTACTAGCACTAAAGTAGACTCTGAAGACGATCTTTGGGACAAAATGGACAATAGTGATTTATCACGATTTGAATAAGGATAAATCATGCTTTCGAACCCGTGGGTTTACCTTACGTTATTAGGCATTGTTATTATTGGTGTGCTCGCGGCAGTAGCGACTAAATTGTTACGACAATTGAAGCAGCAAAATCTGGCGCAAGCACAAGCTCAAGCAGCACAGCAACAAGCCCATCAGCAACATGACAAAAAGATAATATCGAGTGTTATTATCATTGTACGAGCGATGAAAGAAGAACAGTGCGACCTTGCAGAAGGTTGCTGGCGTTTAAGTGTGTTGCTTGATTCTTTAAAGCTAAGCCAAGACTTACAATTACAATTTCCTGCTGTATTTCAGCTCTATGAGGCAATTAAGCATATGCCTATTTTAGCAGCACGAAAAGAGCTAGATAAAAAGGCACGTATGAAACTCGATTATGACCGCATGAAGCTTGAAGCATCTTTAGCTGAAGATATTCGTCGTGATCTTGAATTGTTGCACCAATACGCAAACGAACGCACTAGCATGCTAAGCAATGAAGCCGCATAAGTGGCTCCATTTCACCATAAAAATTAATAAAACAAAAAACACGACTAAGTCACAAAACATAACCAACTGTAATTATTGATAAAATAAAAACAAAAATGATATAAGTCACAATAACATCATCAGCATTGCGCTTGATCAATGTTTGCTCGGCTAGTTAATCTATAATGGCGTTAGATTGATAAACGGGAAGACTCATGCAAGCAACTCAATTTTTCGATAGCGCACTTTTAAAGAAATATAATACTAGTGGCCCACGATATACGTCATATCCAACAGCACTAGAATTTCATGATCAATTTAAACATGACCATTTAGTGCAAGCCATAGAAGCATCACCTAATCGTGAGTTGTCTTTATATGTGCACATTCCGTTTTGTCACAGCCTTTGTTATTACTGTGGTTGTAATAAAGTTATCACGCGTCATCGCGACAAAGCTGATACTTATCTTGAATTTCTAGCAGAAGAAATTGCCTCAAGAGCACCATTATTCAAAGACTACACAGTAAAACAGTTACATTGGGGTGGCGGCACACCTAGCTTTTTACGACACGAACAAATTACGAAACTGGTTGAGCTGTTAAAAGAGAAATTCACTTTTGCAGAACAAGTAGAAATGAGTATTGAAATAGATCCACGTGAAATAGAAATGGACCTAGCAGAGCATTTATATAGTTTAGGTTTTAATCGCTTAAGTATTGGCGTACAAGACATTGACGAAAAAGTTCAGCAAACCATTAACCGTGTGCAATCAACAGAGTTTATTGAAAACTTTATTGCCCATGCGAAAGAAGTCGGCTTTAAATCAATTAACATCGATTTAATTTACGGCTTACCACATCAAACTATTGATACCTTTACTCGTACCTTAAATAAAGCTCATGAAATGGATGTTGACCGTATTTCATTGTTTAGTTACGCACATATACCAGCACGCTTTGCTGCCCAACGTAAGCTTCGAGATGAATGGTTACCTAGTGTTGATGAAAAGTTTGCTTTAATGAAATTGGCAATCGAAAAACTGTGTGATTTTGGTTACGACTTTATTGGTATGGACCATTTCGCCAAACCACAAGATGAACTATCTATAGCGCAAAAAGATGGCACATTACACAGAAACTTTCAGGGTTATACCACGAAAGGTAACTGTGATTTATTAGGGCTTGGGGTTTCATCTATTAGCGCTATTGGCAACAGCTTTAGCCAAAACACCAAAGAGCTACAAGATTATTACAAAGCTATCGACAAGCAAGCGCATGCCCATGTGAAAGGCGTTAGCCTATCTACTGATGACATTATTCGTGGTGAAGTTATTCGTGAATTAATGTGTAATTTATACGTCGATAAAGCAAAAATAAGTGCTAAATTTGATATTAATTTTGATGAGTATTTCGCTGAAGACTTACCGTTATTAGAAACTTTCATCAATGATGGTTTAGTGTCTAATACCAGTGAATCCATACAAGTTGTGCAAAAAGCACGTTTGCTTATTCGTAATATTTGTATGAGCTTCGACGCCTACATGAAGCAACACGTGAACAAGCAGCGCTTCTCACGTGTCATCTAAACTAGCTTTCTAGCGTACCTAAAACAAACCTTTGTTCGGCACTGTAAAAACATAATTCAGTGCCGTTTTCATTTCTTTCTTCTTTTGCCAAATCAACCCACTGATAATACACATTACGATGTACTTTCGCCGTTAAGTTACGTCTAACGTTAATATATAAGTTACCTGCATCGTCAAGGTTTAAAGGGTGGTTAGCATCTAGAATAAATTCATCATCTAAATTAGTTGTCACTTGCATACGAGATTGCTCTGCGTCTAACCATTGCCACTGCGTAATCAAAAACGGCGCATCATCAACAACAATACCGACCTTTTCGACTGGCGTTACTAGAAAGTAGTTGTCGTGCTCTTTTTTTAATACCGAAGCAAATAGCTTCACCAACGACAAACGCTTAAAAATAGTGCCATTGTAGAACCAACTACCATCAGCTTTAATTTGTAAATCAATGTCGCCACAAAAAGGAGGATCCCATAATTCAACTGGCGGTAGTTTTTGACCAGTAGCATTTCCAGCGTTGGGAATTTGTGCAGAAATTTTATCCAATGACATTATTTTTATCTTAATAAGTAGCTTTACTTAATATTAGCAAGTTAATTTGAAAACTAAAAATTTCCCAATAAATTAATGACTTTGATTACAATCAACAAAAGCATACCAGTAAGTCGATATTTTGTAATTTTGTGTTACGCTCATTACAAAGGACATCATTCGAACCAAGGAGGAAGTAACAAACGAGCATCACAATATAAAATAAAATATTGATGTTCGAAAATAAGGTATTTAACTCAATGTTAAAATTTAAGAAAATCAATCACAAACTTACTTTTTCTTTTTTATCTCTGTCATTACTTCCTTTAATCATTTTTGCATTTTTTAGCATAAATATGGCAAAAGACTCTATTCAAGCCCAAGCATTCAACCAGTTAGAATCTGTAAGAACCATTAAAAAGTCTCAGCTAGAAAACTACATGGCATCTTTAAAATCTAGCTTGCTCGTACTAAATGGTGACCCTTCCACCGCTATCGCCTTAAAAAAGTTTGCAGAAGCAACAGCAAGTAGTGGAATTTCAAGCAACAGTTGGCAAGCCCTTGAACAACAGTACGGTGGACATTTCACCCGTATCAATAACCTTAATGCTTGGTATGACCTATTTCTAATCGACAACACCGGCACCATAGTATTTAGCGCCGCTAAAGAGTCAGACTTGGGCATGAATATTGATAGCTCAAGCCTTGCGGATGGCAGTATGGGCACGGTATTTAACAAAGCTAAAAATACTAATATCGATGAAATTTCGGTTAGTGACTTTAAACCTTATCCGCCATCAAATAATGAGCCAGCCGCATTTATGATGACAAAAATTGCCGATAACACGGGTGTAAACATTGGGTATGTCGCCTTACAGTTCCCAATTAATAAAATTAACGAAATTATGCAACAGCGTGATGGCATGGGTAAAACAGGAGAAACTTATTTAGTCGGGCAAGATAAACGTATGCGTTCAGACTCATTTCTTGACCCTGAAGGCCACTCTATCTTAGCCTCATTTGCTGGAACGGTAGCAAACAACGGAGTTGACACCGAAGCTGTCACAGCGGCATTTAATGGAGAATCGGCTAGTAGAATTATTACAGACTATAACGGCAACTCTGTATTATCTTCTTTTAGTACGCTTAATATAGGTGACTTTAAATGGGCGCTGATTGCCGAAATGGATGAAGTAGAAGCATTTGCTACGGCCAATACACTTATTCGTATTTCAACAATTATTGTCATTATCGCGTCTATCGTCATCACTTTTATTGGTCTTTTCATTGCCAGAAATATCAGTTTTCCTATCGTACAGGCAGTACAGGCAGCACAGTCGGTTTCATCAGGCGACTTAACGCAAACTATCACGATTAATCAAAGCGATGAACTTGGTCTATTGCAAAAAGCCATGCAAGACATGACGCTAAAATTAAAAGATATGATCGAGCACATATCCGCATCTGCAGAGCAACAAGCAACAGCCTCACAAGAGCTTTCAAGCATCACCGCTCATACTAATAATAATGTTAGCCGACAGCATCAAGCAACCGATCAAGTGGCAACCGCTATCAATGAAATGAGCGCATCTATTGATGATGTCACTAATCGAACATCTGAAGCGTCAGGTGCAGCCGACGACTCTAAGCGACTAGTTAATACCAGCTCAATAGCGGTAAACCAAACCATAGAACAAATCAGGCAACTATCTGATGGGATTTTGACCTCTAAAGCGCTAATTGATGAAGTACAAGAAGGCACGACCAATATAGTTAACATTCTTGTCGTTATCAAAGGCATAGCCGACCAAACTAACTTGCTGGCATTAAATGCTGCTATTGAAGCGGCACGTGCGGGCGAGCAAGGGCGTGGCTTTGCTGTTGTAGCAGATGAAGTAAGAACACTCGCGCAAAATACCCAAAATTCCACCATTGAAATTGAAAACATGATCCAATCGTTGGAAAGTAAGGTGAGCAAAGCGACTGACTCAATGAATATGGGCAGTGAACAAGCAAAAAATATTGTCGAAAAAACCCATGAAGTTACCCGTTCACTAACCGAAGTTGAAGCTTCCGTATCATTAATTTCTGATATGAACATTCAAATTTCTACCGCTACTCAGCAGCAAAGTGAAGTCGCCAGAGACATAAGCCAGCAAGCAGTACAGATCAGTGATATATCGGTTGAAACGGGTGATGGTGCAAAAGAGATTTCTGCTGCCAGTGACGAGTTAGCCACACTTGCTGCCGATTTGTCCGATCAAGTGAAAATATTCAAGATATAAAAATTTTCTTTAGAGAAAATAAAGTATAAATCGTCTGAATTAATTGCAGGAGCAATGGCAAGTAAAGTATTTGAACATAACTTAAAGTTGCTTTTTTATCCAAAAAATAGCGTAAACGTTAATCAGCACAAAAAAAATAAGAAAATATTAAAAAAATTCGATATTTTTCTTGTCAATTAACCCTGAAATGCAATACAATCCTCGCGCCTTACCACAAGGCGGTTTAAGTAAGTTCAGTGGTGGCTATAGCTCAGTTGGTAGAGCCCCGGATTGTGATTCCGGTTGTCGAGGGTTCAAGTCCCTTTAGCCACCCCATTCTTTACCTCCCCAAAAGTTACAATGTAAAACGTCAAAAGAATATTCGGTGATTAGCGCAGCTTGGTAGCGCACTTGGTTTGGGTCCAAGGGGTCGCAAG